>Ga0082212_10000343_pt1 | contig 67843 bp, 60 predicted proteins | sample TergutNt197P3_FD_71548 | JGI IMG/M metagenome (GOLD analysis project Ga0082212, IMG submission 71548) | Neocapritermes taracua P3 segment gut microbial communities from Petit-Saut dam, French Guiana - Nt197 P3 | ecosystem: Host-associated > Arthropoda: Insects > Digestive system > Gut ... | reverse complement strand
GATGTTGATAAGCTCCTGCCCCCGGTGTCCCGCTTCGGTGGTGGCGGCGGTAACCGGGCTGCCAAGAAGCAGGAAGTGGTGGATAAGTTGGTGGGGTTTTTTGAGAAGTATTCGGGGTTAGTGAAAGACCTTAACCCTGAAACTGTATCTTTCCTAGAATTTGGCAGGCTCATCAGTTGTGATGACCCAACAGTGGTTTCCCAGCTTGAGTTAATTATCTCGAGCCCGCCAACCTGGTTGGACAAGACATGTGTTAAGCACGGAGGCGATTTTCGCGGCTGGGAATCTTGGGAAGACGTTATTGACATGTGCGGACCTGAGGGCTTCTACCAGCTTGCCATGATTGAAGCCTTGAACAATTACCTGATTCCATTCTGGAATAACATGGGTGATCCTATCTGGTGGCTGATCGACATGGCGTCCCGTCGTGGTATCATCCTTGACAAGGCAAAACTCACCGCCGACTATGGTGAGATTGTCGAACCCTCTGGCGGCTGGGATTCCAAATATCAGATTGCGGAATCTATATTTATCCGCGCCTCCGAGGCTCTCAAAAAGCAGGGCTGGGCGCTCTGTCAGATTGATGATCCCGGCTATGATTCAACCCTTTATGCTTGCGTGCTCAGCCCAACAGACTTCAAAGCGCTGCCTGTGATTAACTGGAGGGTTTTTGCACAGGATAGGGTATGGGAGAACGCCGATAATTGATACGGCTCTGAGCCCCGGAGGACCCCCAAACCTTGCAGAAATCATCTGCCTCAGCTCCGTCTGCCGCGCTCCCACCACGGGGGGATTTTCTCGTTCATTTTAGCCCGCCCACCTGATTCCCCTGACCGTCCGGCCGCGTCCCCCACTTGTCCGGCAGTTTCTTTTAGCCGCCCCACCGGTCTTTCAGGCCAGCCGGCCACAGAATCGTCGGAATGATCTACGCTTATCGAAGAAACACTTCTTGTTCCGGAGGAAAAAACTCTCGGAAAAGACCTTCTTGCCCGCATACTTGCCCACATATTCTGGGGGGTCCGCCCATAATAGGAACGGGAATCATCCTCATACATGGAGCGCCCCTTGCCGGCCAACGCCGACACCATCGCTATCAGCACAGCCCCTGTCAGAACCTTCAACGCCCCGAAAGGCAGGATCTGAAAATAGAACGAAAGCAGAATCAACACCAAAAACACATAGGCCATAACAGCCACAATTCCCGGCAACACCCGGTTGGCCACAAAAGCGGCTCGATAGCCCGCGATGATACATCCAAGTACCAGTCCCACGTCAATAATCAACAACAAATATTGGCTGCCGGCACCGAGCCAGGACACCACCATAACCGCGGCAAGAGCCAGAATCGTTACAATCAGCGCCTGTGTGACGCCTTTGACTACGCTTGTCCCCATAATGCTCCCCCTCCGTTTCATCAGACTTGAGCACTATTTATATATGGGACAACTTGTCTGTTTATTCCATCTCTTCTCCGGAAAGTCCTCCGCTGTCAACTCCCCACCAATTGCCCAACCGCCTCATGCAGTTCCTCAAACCCCGTCTGATCCTTAACCGAAAAAGACACAATCACATCGCTGTCAATATCCAAAACCGCGCCGATCTCCCTTAAATATTTAGGCCGTTCCGAACGCGCGATCTTGTCAGCTTTTGTTGCCACCACCAACACAGGATACCCGTAGGTTCGCAGCATATCCATCATAATCCTATCGTCCTCTGTGGGTTTGTGCCGGATATCCACCAGCAGAATCACCCCACGCAAGGTTTTTCGCCGCGCAAAATATTCCTCCATCATGTGCCGCCAACGGGCTTTGGTTGTTTGCGGCACTTTGGCGTACCCATATCCCGGCAGATCCACAAGATACCATTGGTCATTAATAGTAAAAAAATTGATCGTCTGGGTTTTCCCGGGCGTCTGCCCCGTTTTCGCCAGGTTCCGCCGGCTGAGAAACTTGTTGATCAGTGAAGATTTTCCCACATTAGAGCGACCGGCTACGGCGATTTCCGGAACCACCGGCGGCGGATACTGGCTGCACTTAACAGCGGATATTATATACTCAGCCTTACGAATAATCATAGCCATTGTCCATTGTCAAATGTCCGCGATGCTGATATTGTTGTCAAGTGTTATTTGGTCAAGATTGCTGAACAACGGGTCAAAAGCCGTGATCGGCGCCGGTACATATGTGAAAGCCTGTTCCAGCACCTCTTCCATGCGCTCCACGAAGCGAATATCCAGTTCTTGCCGGACGTTGAGAGGGATCTCTTCCACGTCTTTGCGGTTCTTTTCCGGCAATATGACCGTCTTAATCCCGGCCCGGTGCGCCGCCAGAACTTTTTCCTTGATGCCGCCTACCGGCAAGACATTGCCCCGCAGCGTGATTTCTCCCGTCATAGCCACATCCTGGCGCACCGTCCGCTGAGACAAGGCTGAAGCCATGGCCAGCGCCATGGTGATGCCTGCTGACGGGCCGTCTTTGGGCACGGCGCCTTCTGGCACATGGATATGGAGATCGGTTTTCTCATAGAAATCCTGGGGTATTCCCAAGCTCAGGGCATGGGCTCTGACAAAAGTCCACCCGGCCTGAGCCGATTCTTTCATGATTTCGCCCAGTTTCCCTGTCAGCGTCAGGTTGCCCCGTCCCACCAGGGGCGTGACCTCAATGGTCAGAACATCGCCGCCATACTGGGTATAGGCCAGTCCCACCGCTGAACCAACCATGGGTTCTGTTTCGATGTCCGTCTGCAGGAACCGCGGCACACCCAGGTTCTTTTCGACAGTATCTTCGTGGACTTCTTTTGTTGTCCATTCTTTGCGAACAATTTGAACGCTGATTTTGCGCAGAAGGTTGGCGATCTCCCGTTCCAAGTTGCGCACACCGGCTTCCCGGGTGTATTCGCGGATGATTTTGCGCAGAACGCCGACAGTAATATCCACTTTGGACGGTTTCAGTCCGTGTGCTTTGATCTGTTTAGGCAACAGACTCTGTTGGGCGATGCTGATTTTTTCTTCCTCTGTATAACCGTTGATGCGGATGACTTCCATGCGGTCCAACAAGGCGCGCGGAATGGTGTCCAGCGTGTTAGCGGTCATGATGAAGAGAACCTGGGACAAATCTACCGGAATTTCCATATAGTGATCGGCAAAAGCGTGATTCTGTTCCGGATCGAGAACTTCCAGCAGCGCCGCGGCCGGATCGCCGCGGAAATCAGAGGCCATTTTGTCGATTTCATCAAGCATAAACACGGGGTTCATGGCGCCGGCTTTGCGCAAACCTTGAATGACCCGGCCGGGCAGCGCGCCAATATAGGTTCGGCGGTGTCCGCGGATCTCCGCTTCATCACGAACGCCCCCCAAGGACATGCGGACAAAACTGCGGTTCATCGCCCGCGCTACCGAGCGGCCCAAAGATGTTTTTCCCACACCGGGGGGCCCGACAAAACAGAGCACCGGCGTGTTCATCTTGGCCGACAGTTTGCGGACAGCCAAAAATTCAATTATGCGTTCCTTGACTTTTTCCAGCCCATAATGGTCTTCGTCGAGGATCTTCCAAGCCAACTCAATGTTGCTTTTGTCCCGGCTCAACTTGTTCCAGGGCACCAGCAGGATCCAGTCCAGATAAGTGCGGATAACCGTGCCTTCCGCCGACGCGTAAGGCATTTTTTCCAAGCGGTCTAACTCTTTGACAGCTTTGTCGCGGGTCTCGCCTGTGAGTTTGGCCTCTTCGATTTTTTCCATATATTCGTCGACTTCAGCCTGTTTCTCGTCTTTGTCGCCCAATTCCTTTTGAATGGCTTTGATCTGCTCCCGCAAGTAGTATTCTTTCTGGGATTTCTCCATTTGTTTGCGGACACGCAAGCCGATGCGCCGTTCCAGTTCCAGGATCTCGATCTCTCTCATGATGAATTCTGTCAGTTTTTCCAAACGATCGTGCAGGTCTATGGCTTCCAGGTATTTTTGTTTGTCTTCATTTTTCAAATTAAGCTGAGCCGCGATCAGATCCGCCATTTTATCAGGATTGCCCACCGTCAGAACGGTGTTAGAGATATCGGAGGTGATTTTTTTGTTTAGCTTGGCGTATTCCTCAAATTGATGCATTAACGAACGCAGGATAGGCTCAACCTTTATTGTGGAGGAATCATCCGCGGCAAAACTGACGATCTCCGCCTCAAAATAGGGATCGTCACGGACGTACCCTTTCGACTGGCCCCGTTTGATTCCTTCGACAAGAACGCGCAGGGTTCCCCCCGGCAGACGCAGAAGCTGTTTGATTTCGCAAACTGTGCCGACTTCATAAAGATCGTCGCTGTCGGGATTGTCCAGTTCAACCTCGGCCTGAGACACAAGAAAAATCTGTCTGTCCCGCAGCATGGCCTCTTCCACAGCCGCCATGGATCGCTCCCGGCCCACATCCAGATGCAGAACCATATAAGGAAAAATGACAATTCCGCGCAAAGGCAGGACAGGAATGCTATACTGTGACATAATAATCTCCTCTCACCTTCAATACACACACAAACGTCTTAGTTAAGTACAAAGAAAATAGTAATATGAATATGTTGCGGCATATTATGCCATAGTGCGACGCGTTACTCAATGACGTTCATATTTTACCATGATTCCCCGCTTCAGGCAAATGGCTTGCCCCAGGCGGCGCCACAAGCCGCCAAGCGGATGCTGCGCCTGTTGTGCCGGCAGCGCCGCGGGCTTTCGTCGCCAGCATGACATGCATGAGCACCTCTTCCAAGGTTTCCACAGGAACAACTTCCAACCCCTCGATGCGTAGAAAACGTTCCTGCCAATTGTCCCGCGGTATAATCACCCGGCGGCAGCCGCTTTGACGCGCCGCCAGCAGTTTGGCCTCAACACCGCCAACAGCGTGCACCATCCCCCGGATGGAAATTTCCCCGGTCATGGCCACTGTGTTGTCAATGAGGCCATATTGGGCATCGCAGCCCAGGATAGCCGAATAGACAGCCGTGGCAAAAGTGATGCCTGCCGACGGCCCATCCAGCGGTACGCCCCCCGGTATGTTGACATGGAGATCATAATTACACGGCTCAACACCTAGCTGGCGGCGCAGCACCGTCAGGACGTTTTCTATGGACGAACGCACCATGCTTTTGCGGCGGATTTTGCGCGTGGTGTCCCCCTGTTCCTCTTCTTCCGCGATGCCGGTGACCTCCAGTTTGCCTTTGCCCGGTGCGGCCGGAAACGCGGAGACTTCCAACTCAAACATCAATCCCAGATTCGTTCCGTATACAGCCAACCCGTTGGCAACCCCAATTTGGGGCTTGGCAGGGATTTTTTTATGGGGGCGCGGCATGTAACAGCCGGTGGATATAACCCATTCCAGGATTTCCCTTGAAATCGAGGCCCTTTGTTCGGGGATCCGGGTTCGGGGCTCGGGATCCGGAGTCCGTTGTTCGGGGTTCGGGATTCGGCCTTCGGGGTCCGGGATTCGGCTTTCAGGTTTCGTATTAGATTGTTTGTTATCGCCCGGCGCAGCGGCATCTTTTGCCGCGGCTGCTGTGGCGGTACCTCTGTCTCTGTCTCTGTCTGTGTCTGTGTCTGCGCCTGTTCCTGTGCCTGTTCCTGTGCCTGTTCCTGTGCCTGTGCCTGTGCCTGTTCCTGTGCCTGTTCCTGTGCCTGTGCCTGTGCCTGTGCCTTTGTCGGTGCCCGCTACGCCTTGGGCCACACCGGCTGCCAGCTGAATCATGTTGACAGCCTCGCGTCCGTTTGTGGCGTAATTTTCAATAAGTTGTAGGGCTTCATCCGTGACACCAACGCCGACACGGGCCGCGGCGTTAAGGGCGATGGAACGCACCTCTGCCGGCATCAGTTCACGAAAATAAATCTCGATACAACGTGAACGTACCGCTGACGGAATCTCCGACGGCTGTCGCGTGGTCGCCCCAACAAGCCGGAAATCTGCCGGCAGTCCATTTTGAAAAATATCATGAATATGTTCGGGAATTGCGGAATCCTCCGAACTGTAATAAGAGCTTTCTAACATAGCTTTTCGGTCTTCGAGCACTTTGAGCAGCTTATTGATCTGAATCGGGTGCAGTTCTCCAATCTCGTCAATAAACAGGATCCCTCCATGGGCTTTGCTCACCGCCCCCATTTTTGGCTGAGGCACCCCGGCTACTCCCATAGCGCCGGCGCCTTGGTAGATGGGATCATGAACCGATCCAATCAGCGGATCGGCAATACCGCGCTCATCAAAACGGGCTGTGGCGCCATCCATCTCCACGAATTTGGCGTCTATGCCAAAAGGCGATCCGCCAAACCGCTTCGCTTCTTCCAGAATAAGGCGCGCCGCCGCTGTCTTTCCCACGCCGGGCGGCCCGTAGAGCAAAACATGCTGGGGGTTGGGCGTACACAAAGCCGCCCTCAAAGCTTTTACGCCGTCTTCCTGTCCAACAATCTCGGCAAAACTCTGGGGACGCGTCATTTCCGCCAGGGGCTGGGACAAAGAAATTTTGCGCATTCGGCCAAGGATCTCTCTCTGCTTCCGCGACTCCTTCTCCACCGCCTCCTTGGTATTGCGCTGCTGACGCAGCATGCTCCAGAAATACATGCCAATAACCAACATAAAAAGGAATTGCCCTATAAACAAAAACCCGACAAGGCTGTCCAAATGCTCCCCTCCCCAAAAAACCTTTTCAAGTTGATAGTATGTACCGGCAGGGGGGATTCCAATCCTTCTTGGCGCAAGTTTTATTGTCAGGATTACGAGTTACCGATCAGACCCCAGCCGGAAGGGCAGGAGGGGGCGGTGGGGAGAGGGGGCGGAGGTTGGGAGGGGTGTGAGGCGCGTTCGCCAAGCCGTGCTCCGTGTCGGCGCATCTCTATGGCATCTGCGCTATATACGCCAGCATTACCATAAAGTCATTGCTGACACGGAAGGGTTTGTTTATCTGTAGATCACCATCCCTCTGTGGGTAGGTTTTGTGACAGTGCGAGTCTTTTAATTGCTCCAAAAAATCTGCTATTCGGGGGTATTCATGGGGCATATGTATACAGTTCAATGAGGCACGAGGTAGGGTTTGGTGAGCGGGAGACTCCAAGCGCCACTCTGCCTGACGCAACCTCAAAAGGCGAAAAGCGTTCGCGGGCTTTTGGAGTCTGCCGCTCACCATACCCTACCTCGGGACTGTTACGAGCCCATATAATATCCATCTCCATTCGCCATTCGGTTGCGGGAGAACCCCGCAGTAGATATTTCTATTTATTTTTTTGTCGCTTCCTGCACTTTTAAAATATGTACCCCGTATAAATAGCGCCCCCAATGTGTTTTGTGAGTTAATGCAATAGCATGAGAATATGATATGGTCTATAGCAATCTGAAGGACAATGCCTTAATTGAGTATGCCTTGGGGTATGAATACCTGACAAATACCTGAGCTCAGAGCTCTGAGGCAGGATAGCGTTCATACGTTTGATTTTATCGCCGAATTTCCTTATAATGCGATAGAGAAGGGTCCCAACAGGACCACCACACGCTAAAAAAGGAGCGATACCCAAAATGGCAGATAACCGCAAAGAGCAGGAACGGGCTGAGCTTCACCGCACCATCTGGGGCATTGCCAACGATCTGCGCGGGAGCGTTGACGGCTGGGATTTCAAACAGTATGTCCTTGGTATCCTGTTCTACCGTTACATATCCGAGAACATCACTGTCTATATCAACGAAGGGGAGCGGGAAGCAGGGGTTGTTGATTTTGATTATGCCAAGCTCCCGGATGACGCTGCCGAGGAAGCCCGTGCTGATTTGGTAGCGACAAAAGGGTTTTTTATCCTGCCCTCAGAGCTTTTTGAAAACCTGCGGCGTAACGGGGCGGCGGATGAAAACCTCAACGAGACCTTGGAACGGATCTTCAAAAACATTGAAGGTTCGGCGCGGGGCACCCAAAGCGAGGACGACTTCAAGGGTCTGTTTGATGATATTGACGTGAACAGCAACAAACTGGGGGGCACGGTGGCCAAACGCAACGAACGACTGGTGAAACTCCTGAACGGCATCGGCGACATGAAGCTGGGGGACTATAAGGATAACACCATTGACGCCTTTGGCGACGCCTACGAGTTCCTCATGGGGATGTACGCGGGTAACGCCGGCAAATCCGGGGGCGAGTATTACACCCCTCAGGAGGTGAGCGAATTGCTCACCCGTTTGACTTTGGTGGGCAAAACCGAGGTGAACAAGGTGTACGAAATAATCACGTCGAGTTTGATACAATATAACGATTGCTCGTTTTGGATTTCAAGGGGTATGCAAAACCCGTCAGGGGGTGTGCATTTTCCAAAGAGGGGTATGCAAGCCGCATAACTGGTATGGAGGAGAAAACGATGACAAACTTTGAAGCGATAAAAAACCTCACAGATGAACAGATTGAAAAATTCCTCGACCAAGTTTTTCTGACTGGATTGAACACAGGCTATCAGTCTTTGGTAGACCCTGATATTCACGACGGGAACCCATTTGATGCAGACTGGTTGAATGCGGAGGTGGAGGAACATCCCGCACTTGTTGAAGACGAAACCGGCGAAGGGCTTATCATCGAGCCGCTGGTGAAAGTTGTTACTCGCATTGTCGAGTTTGATGCGGAGTCAATCCCCGACGACGTTAGCTGGAATATGCAAGTAGTGTTACCGAAAGGCATGGATGGCGAGGATGAAAGCGAGTAACAGTCTCTATGTTTTATAACGATAAAATACGGATACCGAAGCATCCGTATTTTTTATGTCCATGTTTTGGGTTTTTTATCACGCCGTAATCTCCGTACTGTCCTTGAAAGTAAACCGCACGTCGTTTTCGCCGTATACGGTGGCGAAGTCCACAAGGCTGAACCAGAGCCGTTCGTCAAATTCGGATATCAGCCCGTCCTGCCTGACGAGTTCGGAGATGAAGGCTTGCACCAGTTTTCCACGGGCTTTTTTATCCGAGACCATTTTGGAAACCTCCTCGAATCGAGCCTTGGCAGTATCGAACCGCACCACCAGACCCTCGTAGCGTTCTTGGTATTCCTTCTGGTCAAGGGCGGTACGGGCGTTTTCCTCGATGCACTTTTGTATCAGTTCGGCGACTACGGCCGTTTCCTCCTGTAACTCTGCCCGCTCCGCTTCAAGGTCAGCCGTACCGAAAAGGTCGTCTCTCATAAAAGCAAAATTGGCGATAATCTCATCCTTGTCGGTGAGCAGCCTGTTAACCGCTGAAACGAAAAATTGCTTGATGGTTTCCTCGTCGAGGTGTGGCGTTCCGCATTTTTCTTCGCCGTTGAACTTGTGGTTACATCGATAAATGGTTCGGCGGTATTTGCTGGTGGAATGCCAGACCTTCGAGCCGTACCAAGAACCGCACTCGCCGCACTTGATACGGCTTGCGAACATTCCGACCCCGCTGTGCCGGTTTTTACCCGACTTGCGTCGAGCCATTTCCTGCCCCACCATCTCGAACACGACCGGCTCGATTATGGCGGGGTGGCTGTTTTCCACATAATACTGCGGAATCTCGCCCTCATTGACCTTTTTCTTTTTGGTGAGGTAGTCGGTGGTGTAGCTTTTTTGTAAAAGAGCGTCGCCCTTGTATTTTTCGTTGGTAAGGATAGCTTTAACCGTGGTTTGGCTCCAGACTTCCTTGCCGCCCGGCGTGGGTATGCCTTCGGCGGTCAGGTGCTTGGCGATGAGGTGCGGAGTGCCGCCCTCAAGGAACATTTTATAAATGAGCCGTACAATCACGGCTTCGTTTTCATTTATCTTGAGCGTGTCGTTTTCACCTTTGTCATAGCCGAGGAAGCGGCTGTATGGAACGCAGACTTTACCGTCCGAGAACCGTTTCCGCTGACCCCATGTGCAGTTTTCCGAAATGGAGCGGCTCTCCTCCTGTGCCAGTGAAGACATTATCGTTATAAGCAGTTCACCCTTGCCGTCAAACGTCCAGATATTTTCTTTCTCGAAATAAACCTCCACGCCGTGTTCTTTCAGCTTGCGGATGGTCGAAAGACTGTCCACCGTGTTTCTGGCGAAGCGACTGACCGACTTGGTGACGATGAGGTCAATCTTGCCCGCTAAAGCGTCGGCGACCATGCGATTGAAACCATCCCGTTTCGCCGTGGTGGTCGCCGAGATGCCCTCGTCCGTGTATACAGAGATGAACTCCCAGTCCTCGCGCCCCTTGATATAATTTGTGTAATAATCGACTTGCGCTTCGTACGAGGTCAACTGTTCTTCGTGGTCTGTGCTGACCCGTGCGTATCCCGCCGTGCGCCGTTTCCTGACATCGTTAATCGCCGTGGAGGTAAAGCGGTTGATGGTGGCGGGGATTACGGTTATGGCCTTCTTTTGGCTCATTCTTCCCGCCCTCCTTCTTGGTTTCGCCTTTTTGCCCAGTAAGCGGTCATCCACTCGCTTCTGCGTTTGCGTTCCGCTTCAGAATAAATTCGCTTCTTCATCCGCTCGGCTGCGGCTTGCCGTGCTTCGGGCGTCCAGCAGTCCTTTTTCGATGTGCTTACCCAAGTTATGGCGGTTTCCGAACCGTCGGCGAGATGGAAAACAAGAGCAAAGTCCTCCGGCACGGTCATTTGGGTAACTTCTTCGGCGAAAACAATCTCGTCAAATTCGTCAAGCCCCAAAATCTCGGTGGCGGCTTGCTTAATCTTGTCTTCGGGAATGTCCTTCATGTGGCACTTGTCGCCGCCCTTTTTGTCCATCGTGCCACACCGCCAATATTTACTCGAACTGCCGTCGGCTCGTTTGCGCCCCTTGCGGTGGAAACTGGCGCCACATTTTCCGCACTTAATTTTACTGGTCAAAACCGACGTGGTTATCGACCAGTTGGCGAACACGCCAAGTTCCTGCCGCCGAGCCTGTTCCGCTTGAACGGCGTCAAATGTGGCTTCGTCGATAATGGCTTCGTGGGCGTCCTCCACCAAGTACACGGGCAGTTCGCCCTTGTTAATCATGTAGCGGTGCGAGATGTGATTCTCGACGTAGGTCTTTTGAAGTCGAAGGACTCCCGTGTATTTGTCGTTCCGCAGAATTGCCCTGACCGACGTAGCCGAGAACTCCTCCATGCCCGTGTAGGACTTAACGCCCATCTCAGTTAATTGTTTGGCGGTTTGTTCTGCCGAAATGCCGTTCAGGAAATTGGCGAAAATAATCCGCACGACCTCGGCTTCCTCTGGATGGACGATGAACTTCTCGCCGTTCCATCGGTAACCGTAAATGTTGAACGAGTTGGTTTTGCCTTCCTTGAACCCTTTCCGTATCGCCCATTTCACGTTTTCGGAGAGCGAGCGGCTCTCCTCCTGTGCGAAAGAAGCGAGGATAGTCATCATCAGTTCGCCGTCGCCGCTCATTGAGTTTATGTTCTGCTCCTCGAAACGAACCTCGACGCCCAGTTCCCGAAGCCGCCGTACCGTTTCGAGCAGGTCGACGGTGTTTCGGGCAAATCGGCTGATGGTCTTGGTAAGGACGATGTCTATTTTACCGGATTCGCAGTCGGCGATGAGCCTTTGAAATTCGCTCCTGTTGCTGCTCGTTCCCGTCTCGCCGCTGTCCGCGTAAACGCCGACATATTCCCATTCGGGGCGTTTTTGGATATGTGTGCTGTAATAACTGACCTGTGCCGAAAGTGAGTGGAGCGTCCTGCCTTTTTCCTCCGACACCCTTGCGTAAGCCGCGACCCGTTTCCTTGTCGGCAGGCTCGGTACGGACGGCGTAATTTTAGTGATTTTTCGCATGAAATCCCTCCTTTCCACTTACTATTAATCACTCTAAAAGCCTGAAATAGCAAGTCAATTCGGGGATTTCGCGTGGCATAATGTACCCAAAAATGGCCTGTATTTTTCGCGCATCTTTGTATCAATTATGGTGAGTTCATCCTCAGTTATCAGATCCCGGCGGAGCATTGCTCGTGCAATGGCGACGGTCGCCTGATAAAGCCGTTCACGCTCGAAATGCTCCCCGCTCATAACGCCGCCCTCTTCCCAAAACGGTACGCGACGTAGCAGGTGTGGGAGCAGTATTTTCGCCATTTATTTCCGTAGGCGGTGAACGCCGCTCCGCAATGGGAGCAAACAAAACTGTATACCGCCTTTTGGTTCATGCTTTCAGGGTGGGCGTTCCACCAAGCCAACCGGCACCCATCGGAGCAGAAACGCTTCCGTTTTGACCCCGGCTTGTGTTCGAGCGGCTTATCGCAGTTCTCACAGGCGTCTTGCGTCAAGGCCGACTGTTCGGATATAAACCCTGCGCCGAGGTTGTTCCGTCGGCAATAGGACTTTATAGTGTTTTGGGAAATATCGAGTGCTATGGCGATGGCGGCGTAGCTTTCACCCCTGCCGCGCATATATTCAATACGCTGTTTTTGTGTACCGTTCATTTGGCAGCCTCCTCCGAAGGCAAGGTCTGCCTTCACAGTAAGCCACGGGAGGAGAGCGATTTTGCGTATGAAAAAGAAAAAGTCCCACAAGACGGCGGAGAGCCGAATCGTGGGACTTAATGATTTTGATATATTGCTTACCGCTTCTCAACATAATCAAGACTAATCCAGCCCGCGCCGCTTTTGAGTTTACCCCACTTGGAAGCCCCGGCGCCGTCGGCTTCCTCGACGATGGTATAAACGCCCTTGTCCCTGATTACGCCCACAACGTCGGTATTCGCGCCCGCGCCTTTACGGATGTTGAGCGCGTCGGCGGTCACCTTAACGGTATAGGCTTGAAATTCCGGCGGAGTAGGAGCGGGCGCGGTTACTCTGACCACAGTCAGGAAGCTGGTGCTGACGGGACTGTTGATAGAGTTTGAACCGGACACGTTCTTGTCGATGACGGCGCGGTCACCCTTGAGTGATTTAACAATCCAATCCTGCCCCTTGACCCACGCGGGGATTGCTTTCCCGTCATAATATGTGGCGTCGTCGGAGAGTTTGACTGTGTCGCCCTTTTTAACGACGGACGGCGTGGCGGGTTCTTCCGGCTTCGGCGGCGTGACGGGCGGGGTAGTCCCGCTTTCGCCCAACAGCCGCTTGACCTCGGCGCGAAATGTATCCATTGACTTGCCGTGTTTTGGAAACCAATTATTCGGGTCGCCGTGGTTGGAAGCGATGCCGCGCTTGTACCCCTCAAAATGCCCGATGATAACGCCGTCGGCGGTCGGGTCGAGGTTGTACTCCTTGCAGAGGTAAGCGCACAGTTCGGTAGCTTCCTTGTAGACGGCGTTGAAATAGGTGGCGTCGGTCAACCCGTCTTCACAGATTTCAAAGCCGATGTGGGTATCGTTGACCGAGCCTTTCGTGCCGGAGCCGCCGTGCCAGCCGCGCATATTCCACGGCAAGGTCTGGTAGGTGGCGATTGAACCGTCAGCCAGCTTGCCGATGAAGCCGTGGACGCAGACCTGCCGTCCGTCGGGTTTGTCCTGATTCCAATGGTTGTTGTATTGGTTTTTGCCGAGCAGCCCGTCGTCGGGTCCGACGTAGCGTTTCAGGTTTGGGTTGTTCGCCCCGGTCGAGTGAACCATTATTCCTTTGACGGCAATGGTTCTGCCCGCTTTGTAGCAGGCGTTCTCCGTGAATATCAGTTTTTTCAGGTTCATTTTTTCTCATCCTTTCCGCGCAATTGCGCCAGTGCGTCTTTCAGCTTCGTGGGTATGGGCAGCCCCAGCCGCGCCGCGTTTTCAAGCAGGGACAGCCCTTCATTGGCGGCGTAAAAGAAAATGACCGCCGTCCGAATCGCGGCGTAGTCGCCGACAGTCCCAACGGGGCCGATTATGTGCGTATCCACCATGTGTCCGACCGCCACTATAGCGAATATGGTGATTTTTTTGAAGATACCGCGAAAGCCGACCTCGCTGGACAGCTTTTTTTCGACTATCGCGCACATGACCCCGGTGACGTAGTCGAGTACCGCAAAGCCGACAAGCGCGTAGACAAACCCGTCCAACCCTCCGAGTACCCAGCCGAGCCAACCGCCCAAAGCGGCGAACCCCACTTGTACCCATGCCCAGATTTCCTTCATATCCGTTTCCTCCGTTTCTGTTTTTTTGCATACAAAAACGCCCGCCGTTTCCGACAGGCGTGAATGCCATGTTCCGTTCAATTTATGTTAGCTTAGGCAGAGCCTCCCACAATCGCAAATCTTCCTGTCCGAGCGACCATAGAGCGAAACCCCGCAAGCCCCATCGGTAAGCGGCCTCATTCGCCCAGTAGACAAGGCTGTCAACGTCTTGGTAGTAGACGATACCGAATCCGTCCCCGTCGCCGAGGAACAGGCGGGCAATCCACACGTTTATGTCGCGGGGCGTGACTTTTGCCGTGTAATCCGCGTTACAGGGAATGTAGAGCATATTGCTGTGGTAGAAGTCGTAGTCCATGCTTACGTCGTCGCTTCGGGTAGCGGATTCCTCCACGTCGCTTGTAAGCGTGAATACCTCGAATTCGCCGTCCCACGTCACGCCAATTCGGGCAATCCTCCCGTAGCTTTCGGTCGAGCCGTCCGGCATGGTCACGTCGAAGGCTTCATACGGCTCGTATGCCCAAGCGTCGCCGAGCCGCAGTAATTCACACTTTATTTCACCGTCCGACTGGATTCCGCAATAGCCGCTTGTCGCCGATACGTTTGCGGTAAATCGGAGCGTGTTACTATTGCCGGAATAGACCCGAATCTGCGTCCCCCGTTTCCTCATCTCAATGAGATACAAATTCGGGTTCGTCCGTATATCGGCGGCGGGCGTTTTGGAATAGGACGCGCCGTAGCTGCCGAGCAGCGAGACCCCCTGATACAGTTCCACCCGCTGTGTGTCGATGTTAATGCAACAGAAGATATTCCCGATAAATACCCCGGCGCGTCCGCTCCCGTTGTGCGGAAAGGCAATTCTCGCCCTGATATGCACGTCATTAAAGCCGCCGTACTTCCAAGCAAGCTGACCGCTCCCCTCAAGCTGAGAGTAGACCCGTTCCTGCGACCATTCCACGCTGCGCCAAACCGCCCAGTTCCCATATATCGTTTGCCAGTATGTGGATTGCAAAGTGACGGGGTCGCGGAAATCCTCATACCACGCCAAAGCCGAGTCGGGTTTTCGCCGCAGGACTTCGCTTGTCAGCTTGAACCCTTTGTCAGGAATCGCCATGTCGCCGTTTATATCCTTGAAACTGCGCGGGGACAGTTCAAACACAGCCGAACCCGCCGTGGGCTGCTCCGAAAACGCCGAGCAAACACGAAAGCCATAGAACTGCGCCCCCGGAACGCCGCCGTTAATGATAAGGGTGTGGCTACCCGCCGATAGACTCCGTCTCGTGAGAAGCAACCAGCACGTCCTCTTCCAATACGGCCACCACAAACGGCTTTCGGAAAACGACTGGCCGCCGCCATCCAATAAAATGTTTATGCCGTTTTTATCCCAGAACGGAAAGCATATGCGTACCGCTATGTCGAAAGTTCCTGACTGGCCGATATTGAAATTGTATGTCGCCGTCCCCGTGGCGGATGAGAGCGTAATCGTTCCGTTTCCGACGACCACGCCTTCGGTGTAGTCGTCCGGCACGCCGTCGCGGTCGATGGATATTGTGCCAAATTCCGACCTCTGCGTTTTTCCGTAGCAGGTCAGGTAACGGCGGCGGTTATAAGTATCCCCGACAATGGGCGATTCCCTGCTCGATGCGTCGCCGCCCTCGGCGTAGTCATAAACGTCGGGAAAGAAATATGGTACTTTGTCATAATCGTCCCAATAAGCAAGCCAAGGAATAAATGGTTGGGGCGGCGCGTTGCCAGTCCAGTTGTAGCCGCCCTCCGCCCATATCTTAGCGGCGTAATAAGTGATTGACACGCCACGGTAAGTCTTACCGATGTCGGCGGGGTTGACGTATATCTGCCATTCCCAACCATAGCCGGGCAGTCCCATGTAGATTTTTTGCGGGTTCATCACGCGGCTCGCGTAATCGTATACGCCCACAAGCCAATCCCTCGGCGAAACAGGCCCCGGCGCGCTGCCAGCCCACGCCATGCCGTAGGACATAATGGCGGCGGTGTCGCAGTAAGCGTCGAGGTCGGCGTATACGCACCAGTTCTCGCCGCCGACCGAACCGTTGACCGAAGTCATACCCGGAAGGCATATGTTGACCAGCTTGGAGGCATTATACGTCTTGACGGTTTGGTAAATATCCCTGAACAGGGCGTTCGCAGTGTCTTTGTTCTCATATTCGCCGCCGCGCTCCAAGTCGATGTCCACTCCCGCGCACCACGGATATTTTTGCATAATCCGCAACAACTCTGACAAGAAGGTCATTTTCGCGCCGTTCGTATTGTTCCGAAGCGCGGTAAAGATAGAAGCCGTGCCGTGGTTCATCACGGTGAGAAACCACCGCACTTTCGGCCATTTGTTGATATAGGGCATGATGCCGGATATCGGCGTACCCGTCTCGCTGATTACGCCGTTAATGTCCACCTCAAAAGTGAAAATGCCGACGGCTTCAAAGTGGTCGGCGTAATTGTTGAGGGCTTGAAACATCCGGGTATTGCCCATGAACGACCAGACCATGCACTTTTTGCCCTTTGTATAATCCCTGCTCATGGGCGCGGTTCTCCTTCCATCATTTCTGTATATTCGAGGTAAACCCTCGCCGATTTTCCGCTTTCCAACATAACGGTATGCTTGCTGTCATAGGCGGCGGTGTATTGGTAGAACCCATGCTTCGGTGTAGGGGAGCCGCTTTTCAAGCACTCTCGTGTCGTAGCCTTGAGCGCTAAAGCGTCTCCGGCGTTTACCGCCGATAAAAATTTGCACCCGTGTGAACCCATGCCCTGCGAAACCTCGATAACACCCGCTCCCATTTTCTGTTTCGGGTAGATGAACACATCCAATCCAGCCGAGGTTTCCCCCGTGTTAAACAGCACGAGGGTAGCGTTACCGCGCACTACGCCGTTTTGGTATCGGGGAGCGGAGCCGCTGGTTTTCAGCATGGTCGTCGAATGCGGCGTATAGCCGGTAAGCCTGCCGCCCTCCTGAACTTGCAAGTCGGTGAAGTATATCGTTCCCGTGCAGTCGGCTATGAGCGGACGGACGGTTACCGCGACCACCCGTTTATCCTCCTTGACCTTCACGGTTTCGGTAAAGCGTATGAAATTTAATACCATAATCGCCACCGCCTAACCGTCAAGCGTCCACTTGATTTCGCAGACATGGCCAACCCAACCTGTGGCGATTGAACCCGCCTGAAGCATAAGGTCGGTAAAGTACACAAACCCCATGCAGTTCTGGATAACCAGCCGGACGGTGATGGAACGCAATTTACCGTAGCCTTTCGGCGAAGCGTCCCGCGCTATGTGTTGGAAATATGCCATAAAACCACCGTCCCCTCAGAATAAATCAATGAATCTCGTTTCCGTAGTTCCGTCCTCATACTCGAAAACAACCTCGATGCCGACCTGACCGTTCACGCCTTTTTGGAGGTTCTCAGAGCCGATTTGCGCCGAAATGGTGTAACCGCGGCGGTTCGCGGGATACACCGTCTGCGCCATGCTCTTTGTCATGTTTGCCGAACCCGCCGCCATAAAAGAAGCCGTGCCGGTCACGCCGCTCTGCGGGTCGATGGTGAATCCGGAGTTTTGCCAGTAAGCGAAGCCATCGTCAGCACGGCTGTTCCGCAGGTGGTTGAACGGCACCATGTCCCTGATTTCCTGCCCTATGAGGTTGCTCTGGTCGAGTTGGTCGGCCACCGCCGAAATATCCGAATCGCCTAACTCACGCAACTTGGAGGACAATTCAAGAACCGTTTTCCACGGCTCCTGTAAGTTGTACTGCCGCCTGATTACCCTTGTCTGTATCGTGAGGTTCAAGTCGCGGTCGTCAACGGTTACGACGTCGCCCAGCGACCACTGTTCATGCTCGTACCCCGTCAACACCGATAAATCCATCGCCGTAAGCACATAGGAAACGCGGGGCTTGGCGTACTCGGCCATACGCATTTTTGTGAATTCAAGCATTTGGTACGGGTTAGTGAAGTTGGATAAGTCCAGCGTGGAAACCCTGACCTCGTTTGAGTAGGTGAAATCCTCCACATACTCCTTGCCGCCGTTGATGGTGGCGAAGGTCATACCGTCCCTGCCGTATGCGTAGAGCCGGGTAATAAGGCTCCGCGTATCCACCACCCGCTTGATGCTCGTGAGGTTCTTGCGGTAAGCGAACAGCGCGCCGCTTTCCTTACCGCTAAACGTAAGCAGGTTGACGGTACGATTACGGCTGTCGAAAACGAGGTCGCCGCCGTGTATCTTCCGCACCATCCGCAGAATTGCCAGCGCGTTATCCTCCTCGCACCGCCATGTGCGCAGGGTAGTCACGTTTACCGTACCGACTGTCCAGCCCGTGCCTTTCAGGGCGTAGCCCATCGGGACGGAGGGCAGGTCGGCGTTATACTCTATAGGTTCTTTTTCCGCGCTGTAATTAAGGTCGTAAAAAGCGGCCTCGGCGTAGACCGAGGTCAATATACCTTGACCGTCCGAGCCCTTTTCGTCGGATATGGTGCGGACGCGGTAGATATCGTTCGCCACCTGCACCGACTTTTCGTTATCGAGGGAAGACCGCTTCGGGTCGCTCCACGGCAGCTTGAATTCAAGCGTGTCCGCGCCGTTGACCTCGCCCGTGGCGACGACATCGAAGGCGTTCTCCAGTACCGACTCCCACGCGCCGTTCGCGTCAAGCACAACGGGTCTGGCGAAACCCAACCTCTCGTATGGCGACTTTGGGATGTCGAAAAGCTGTATGTCAATCAGTTTCGGCGTGGCGTTTGCGTCGCTGGTGGTCAGCGTGACCCTGTAGCGGATATACTCGCGGCTGGGCGACGACAGTTCACCGTTTATTCCCACCGACTGCCACGCCGACCAGACGAGCATATCGTCGGAAGTCGAGGTTTCTATCAACTCAACGGCGGTCGTACCCGCCGTGTACTCGCTTGTGACCGACACCCGACCGCCGCCGGAGAGGGCGCAGGAAGCGGCGGTGGTTTCCAAAACCCCGTTCGCGGCATAATCGCCGCCAGTCCTTTTAAGCATTACCACGCCGGGTTCGGTCAGCGCGTCCACGTTTGCTGCGGAGTCCGCGCCGTTGGCAAGAACCGCCTGACGGAAATACCTTCCCAAGTCCGCGACGGTCAAGTCGCTATCGGTTTCAAAGAACCAATCGTCGAAGCCACCCGCGTAGTAGTAGGTGTCCGCGTGCATACCCATGACGATGTTCGCCGTGCATGACGGATTTAGCACTCCTGTAAATGTTTTAATCGGCGCGGTCCATACCGTACCGTCGGCGCGGTTGCAGACTACCAACTGTGAGGTTTTCGCCGTGACGCCGATAATCGCGCCGATGAAATACCATCCGTTATTCACGAGAGAGAACGGTGGTGTTTCACTTTCGTCGAGAATGAGCGTCCCCGCCGAGTTGTAGAGCATCATGCGCGGCCTGCCGTTATACAGGGAAATATAGAATAACGGTTGACCGGGTCCCTGACGGGTATTGAAAATCGGGCTGTATGTTTGACCGACCGAGTATGTCGTGGGGTTAATCCAACCGCCCACCGCGATTTTACCGCCGAGGGTTGAAAAGAACGTACCGTCGTTTGTAGCGATGAGATGGGTCTTTTCCGTCGTAGGATTGTTGGTGTTCATGCGGAAATACCGACCGTGGCGGCTGACGGGCAATGAAGCGGTCGTGCCGCTCCAACCGGAAACGGTGAAGTGCCTCCCTTTGCCGGAGGAGTCCAATAAACGGGTCTGACTGTCCGGCGCCGATTCGTTGAACCGCCACATGGCGGCGGTTTTTTCGGTTAACGGGAACTCGCCCGTGAAATCAGTTTGTGTGGTTAGTATTGATTTTACCGCCATACCGTCACCTCCAGCGGCTCATAGCCTGTATTTTTAGTTCCGTAAATGTCGCGCCGGTAACGCCGACGGTAACGGCGTTCGCGCCTTTGCGGAGTATGGGGAAATTCAACTCCTGTAGGAGCGGCAGCCCGTTTCTGAGTGTTTCGCCCTGCGCGTTGACTATCTTGGCGGTGACCTTGCCGCTATCTATGACCAGCGTTTCCCCGGACGCCAGCGCGCCAACCACCCGCAGTTCCTCGTTGTTCGTTATGAGCGAAATATAGATCGATGAACTCGACGATATTATCCCTTTCAGCAAGTAAACGGGCTCGGAGTCGGTATTGCCCTTGACCCTCGTCACGGTATTCGCTCCAGCCGTAGTGAGGGTAAAACTCTCGTCAGTCAGGGCATAAGCGAATGGGTCGGGGCAGACGAATCGCAGGTCGAACGCCCCCGCCGAAAGAATCAGCCGCTCGCAGTCCACCGCCTCGGTGAGCCGCGCCGTGAAATAGCGGTCGGGTACGTCGTCCAGCACGAGCTGGTGAAGTCCGTGTTCGGGGTTGAGCCACTCGGCCACGTCGTCCAGTACCGAAACCAGTGAAGCGAAACTCCTTTGTGGGAGGATGTTGCACCGCAACGTGATGTTTTTTTCCGCGATGCTGCTCCCGAAGTCGGCTACGCCGGGTTTGCCGGGTACGGATACAAAGGAGTTGCGCAGGGCGGGCGAAGCCTGCCAATTGGTTAGCCGGGCGCGGACTTTCATACCCTGCGAGGATATCCCGTTATAGATAAAGCCCATTACGCACCTCCTTACGCCGGACTGAACCGGCCTTGCGCCCGCGAGCCGGTCTGCATCAGGTTATACAGTTCCTGTGAAATCCTGCGGATGTCGTCCTCGCTGCGGACAATCATCTGCTGTATATTGATAAGCGAGCCACCGAAAGCGCCACCTGCGCCGACCGCCCCTATGGTTGAGCCGCCGACGTTCACGCCGGGCATATCCAGTTCGGTGGGTATGGCGTTTTGCATATCCTCGCCGACTTTATCCATCGCCCGTTCGAAACCCACGCCGATACCCTGACCCATGTTTTCACCAAGCCCCGCGAACAGGGTGGAAGGCGAGCGGATGCCGAAAAAGTTCTTAATGCCGTCCACGATGCCGCCGAAGAAGCCGGATATTTTACCCCATATCCAGTCGGCCACATTCGAAATACCCTGCCACAACCCCTTGATAAGGTCGCTGCCTACCTGCACGATTTTACCGATGTTGTCGGTGAAGCCCTTCACTATCGCAACGATTATCTGCGGTATGGCTTTTACGATTTCAACGATAATGGTCGGCAGGTTCTTAATCAGCGATACGAAAAGCTGTATGCCCGCCTGTATGATTTGCGGTATGCTCCCGATAATCGCCGTAATCAGCGACGTTATAATCTGCGGTATCGCCGCCACGACGGTCGTAATGATGAGCGGCAAGTTCTGCACCAATGAAATCAACAGTTTGATTCCCGCGTCGATAAGCTGGGGAATCGAACCGAGGATTGCCGTAATCAAGCCCTCTATGATTTGAGGGATAGCCGCAACAATCGCCGTGATGATTTCGGGCAGGGCTTCCACCAACGACACCAGAAGTTGAATCCCCGCGTCGATGATTTGCGGAATCGCACCGATGATGAAATCCACGATGCCGAGGATGATGGCGGGCAGCGCCTTGATTAACTCAGGCAACGCGGCGAGTATTCCCTCCGCAAGCCCGATTACAAGCTGCAAAGCAGCTTCCAGTATCATGGGTAAGTTGTCAATGAGCGCCTGTACCATCGTTACCACCGCCTGAACAATGGCGGGAATCAGTCGCGGCAGAGCGTCTGATATGCCTTGAACGAGCGTGACCACCACTTGAATGGCGGCTTCCAATATAGCCGGAAGGTTATCGAGGATGCCCTCCGCCAGCGATAGCACAAGCTGTAACGCGCCCTCGGTCAGTTGCGGCAAGGCTTGTATGATGCCGCCGAGTAATGTCTTAATTATACTCACCGCCGCGTCGATGACGGCGGGCAAGTTATCCACGATGGCGCTCACAAGCGAACCGATGATGTCCGGCGCGACCTCCGCGACGGAGGACACGATGGAATTGACAAGGCCGAGCAGTCTCGGCACTAAATCGCCGATGCTCTTGACGATTTCCTCCGCGCCCGCCTTTAACGCTTCGCCCGCGCCTTCCTGCCCGGTGATAAGCCCGGTAAAAGCGTCGGTTATCATGGTCATGCCGGGCAGCAGTTCCGCTCCGATAGAATTTTTCAACCCGCCGAAAGTACGCTTCAGCGTATCTAACGAGTCGGTGTATTTGACCGAAGCGGAAACGGCGTCCTCCGACATGACCATGCCGAGGTCGTGGGCTTTCTGCTTTAGTCCGTCGATTTCGTCCGCGTTTGCGTTCAACAGCGGCATGAGTTCCATGCCCTGCTTGCCCAGCAGCTTCATGGCTGCGGCGGTCTTTTCCGCGCCGGGCGGCATATTCTGCAAAGCCTTGACGGTCATGTCAAAGGCTTCCTCCGGGGATTTGCCCTTGATTTCGTCAAAACTGATACCGATGGCGGCGAAAGCGTCCGAAGCCTTGTCGCCGTCCTCGGTCAAGCCGTCCATCGTTTTTTGCAGGGTTTTCATGCCCGCGCCCAAACTGTCGATGTTGCCGCCGCATTGTGAGAGGACGTAGTCCCATTCCTGATAAGCCTTCGCCGATAATCCGAGCCGTTGGGAATCCTTGTCGATGCGGTCTCCAGCCGCAGCGGCGTCGCTCGCCATATCATAGAGCGCCTTGCCCGCCGCCACGGCCGCCGCGCCGATTGCGGCCATAGCCGCCCCGATAGCCACGCCTATTCCCTTGACCACCGCGCCGAGCTTCTCGAACTTACCGCCCGCGTCGTCGGCGGTCTTGCCCGTGTCGTCCAGCTCGTCGCCGAACTTGTCGGTTTCCTTTGTGGCGTCCTCCATCTCGTCGCTTACGTCGTCGAGTGCCTTTTCGTTTTTGTCGAGTTCTTTTTCCATGCCGATGAGTTCTGCTTCGGCATTGTTAAGTTGTATCGCCCACGCCTGTGTGCGTTTGTCATTTTCGCCGAAGGAGTCGGAGGCGTTTTTCAGGGCGTCCCTGAGCATGGCGATTTTGTCCTTCTGCGCGTCGATTTCCTTGTTCAGGACGGCGTTGCGGGCGGACACCGCCTGCACAGATTTGTCGTTTTTTTCAAACTGCGCCGAAACGAGGTTCATCTCGCTTCCCAGTACCTTAAACGATTGATTAATGTCCCGCAGCGCGTTCTTGAACTCACGCTCGCCATCCACGCCTATCTTCAAGCCGAAATTGTCGGCCATGCCGCTTCACCTCCTCCTCAATAAAAAATCAGACGCCATCGGGTATGACGTCCTCTATGAACAACTCGCGCCTCGCCTTCGCCATGCCGGTAAATTGCCTGTGGCATTCCCACAAATCCATCAGTAATCCGAAGGGTGTGAGCCAAGTCTCGTCCTCGGTGCGGTTCAGATGCACCGTGCCGTTATAAAGAAGCCGGGTAAACAACTCTTCGTCGCTTACCCGACCTCGGCGTTTTTTGACCCGTCGTCCTCGCTTTCGATGTTTCGTTTCGTACCCCTGAACATCGCCTCCGTAATCGCCGCTTTGTACGCCGCCAAATCGAGCGGTGAGGTCAGCAGTTCGACCTCCTCCTCGGATAACGCGTCCTTCGGCGCGTCCTTGTGCTTGAGGTTGTGGATGAGGATGGATTGGTTCGCCAAAAGCGTGATGAGCCAAACAATCTCGTCGAGCGCCATCTCGAAGTTCTCCGACTTCATCAGCTTCTCACCGAGGTTCTCAAGCCCGCCGTACCGCTTGGCGATTTCCTTTGTGGCGCGCGTGGTGAGTATCAATTCAAAATCCATGCCGCCGATGTTTATAACCGCGCTTCTCTCGTCTGCCATAATTCGTTACCCCCTTAACCCACGTTTGCGAACGACGGCTCGTAGACGCTCGTGTACCAGCCGGTAACGGTGGCCGCGTCCACGCCCTCGTCGTCGGCGCTGACTTCGGCTTTCCACGGGTGGTTACCGTTGCCGTCCAGCTTGTTACGGCGGGATATGGTGCCCTCGATTGTGGGTGTGGAGAACGTGATACTGTCGCCCTTCGTCTGCAGGTTGGTGGACGGGACGCCGAACTTCACGCGGTAAAGCCAGAAGTAGCGGTATTTGCCGTTTGCTTTTTTCGCCCGAAAACCGATGGCGACGGGCGTACCGCCGTCCTCGCTCGCGGAGATAAGCACTCCGTTTTCGTCGGCGTTCGCGCCTGTCAGCGTTTCGGCGGCGGTTCTCCCGATGTCGTCCACGCCGAGGGACAGTTTGCCGTTCTTGAATTCCTTGATAATTTCAGCCGCGCCGTCGTCGGCGTAGAGCGTCGCTTCGGCGAGTTCCACCGACAGTTCGGCGGAGATGGCTTTCGCCAGCATGACGGGTGTGCCGTAGCTTTCGTCGCCCGTGGTGGGCGCTTCCGTGATAGGCGCGTAGTAGAGCCTGTCAAGTCCAATTGTAGCCATATGGTTATTCCTCCGTTTCGTAGTGTTTCGCCACGTCGATGGCGTAATGGTGGTAGCCGGTATCGTCCTCATGCCCTATATACCGGCGGTCGGTAACGGTAAACTCAGCCGCCAAGAGTACCCTCACGGCTTGGTTTTTCCGCTGCAGGTAATTCCCCTTGCTGAACAGCGAAATCCGAACCTCGGATACGTCAATCAGCGGCGTATTGTCGCCGAACAAAGCAAAACTGTCCGCGAGGGGCGTGAGGACGCAGTATTCGTCGGGCGGGACGCCCGAAAAAACTCCCGTCTCCACAGGGAGGACGGGAGAGAGTAGTTCGTTTAATTCCTGTAAAACGCTCATACGCCCTCCGCCTCCTGTTCGAACCGCGCTTTCATCGCTTCGATGGCGGCGTTCTTCGACTGCGTCCTCGCGGGCTTCAAGAATGGCTTTGGCGGCTGCCCGTGCCTGCCGTATTCGAGGATGTTGGCGATTTTCGCGTTGGATTTTCCTTTACCGCGCCGGGGTTCGGCGAAGCCGACCTTAACGTCCCAGTTCCCGTTGCGGTCTTGCCTTGCCCTCGACACGCCAAGCGCGCCCGCTAATTCGCCCGTTGAACGAGACTCTATTTTTGTGTTGCGCCCGACGGCGGATTGAAGGTTGCTTTTAACTTTCGCAAGCACCTCCTCGCCGCCAGATTCCAGCACTTTCGGGATGATTTCGTCCGTTTTCTCGCCCAGTCGGGACAGCTTAAGGAGAAACTCCTCCGGCATCTTCATTTCGACTTTTGCCATCATCTCACCGTCCCTTCGATTATTTCCGTCAAAACCTCGACGTACAGCCCGCATCCGCGAACGTCCTCCGCGCTGACGATACGGTATCGTTCCTCGTCGCGGAGGATGGTAAGCGTCGTATCCACCGTTAAGCCGGGGATTTTACGGAAGCGGAACAGGGCTGTCGCCGTCGAGAACGCCGCCATGTTTGCCCACCGCTCGTTACCGTGACGTTCTTCCTTGTAAGCGCGGACGGAAGCGAGGACGCGGTCGCCTTTTGTGACAAAACCGTCGGCGTCTTTGGCGGGTTCGGTCGTTATAATGTCAATCTTGGTATTCATTTTTCCAAAACTCAAACGTCCCACCTCTTTTCCATTGCCAACAGGCGGTTGACCGCTTGCCACACCTGCGTCGCCGCGCCGATACTGTCCGCAAAGAAGCCTGCCGTCGAGCCGTCCCTGCTTTCGTAGAAATGGCTCGTCAGCATGATTACGGCTTGTTCGGTGGAAGGCGGGAGTTTTTTGCGCCCGTACTTAATCTTTTGATAGCTTTCGGCATAGCCGAGGGCGGCGGCGATGAGCCGCAGGAGTAGCGCGTCGTCTCCGTCATGCGCAAGTATCAGGTTTTCTTTGACTTTCGGCAGTAGTTCCTTTGGTGTCATCGCCGTCACCTCCCTTCGCCTGATTAAGCGCCGCCACCCATTTTCAAGAGTTGGATACCCTCGGAAAGGATGACCTTGCCGTCCACGCGCTCGGTGGCGATGAAGCCTACCTGACCGTTTCCGGCATAGAGTTCGTTAAGCCTCTGCACCGTGCGTCCCATGCGGTCGGCAATCCAGTAATTGGAGAAGTCGCCGAAGGCGATGGGGAGCGCGTTCGCCGCGACGGCCGGGGCGTAGGGGCTTGTGTAAATCGGGTAACCGAGCAGACGGTCGGGCTGACCCACCTGTACGCTCGGCTGCCAGAGGTACGCGCCGTTATTGTCCTTCAGCTTACGGAGCGCCGAAACCGTCACGTCTTTCATAAAGAACACGGCGTTCCTGCGATACGGGCTTTTCAGCGCGTAAATGAGGTCGATAAGGTTGTCGACGGTAACCGCTGTCGGGCTTCCCGCCGTTACGCCGACCGTACCGCCGCTTGCCGTAAAGACACCTGTGGGGCGACCCGTGCCGTTGCCGGTGCAGAACGCTTCCTCCTCGGCGACACCGAAGGCTCTGGCGAACTCGGCGGCGATGTAACTTTCAAGGTCGAACATGGAATCCTGAAGCAACTCGATACTGACCTTGATAAGGTCGGTCAGCTTGAAAGCGTCGATGGTTTTCTGAGCGAAGGTCGGATTGCTTTCGACGACCGCCGCGTTCTCCGCCGTCCACTGAGCGGTGGAATGCGTCGCGGCGACGGGGATTTTACGCTCCGCCGACGTGGTGATGGTTTTGGCGATGGAGCGGATTACGTTGGCTTCCTCAAGCCCCGCGACGATTTGCCGCTCGAACTCCACGGGTACGAGGTAGCCGCCGTCCGTGTCGGGCGACGTACTCAGCACGTTGCTCACGGGCGGTTTGCCGCGCAGGATGTTGCCGAAATCGGCCTTGTACTCGTCGGAAGCCCTGCCTGTCTTGGCGGCTTCGGGTTTCGCGGGAGTGTTGGTAATGGGTGTGCCGATGGGCTTGGCCATTTCGAGGTCATGCGCCGACTGGCGCTCCAAACGCTCGATTTCCTTGCCGAGGGCGACCATATCGGACTCCATCTTGTCGTACTCGGCGGCGGCTTCGGGGGGTACAAGCCCGTCCGCGCCGCGTTTCTGGTCGAGGAACTCCTTGGCGGTGTTCCAGATTTTGTTGCGCTTCTCGCGCAGTTCAAGGATTTTACTCATTGTCTTTACCTCCATTTTTTAGTGTAAAATTAAAGAGAGCCGCTTTTCGAGCGACTCCGCCGTTACGCCACGCGGCGCGGGTTCGGGTGTCGCCTTCGGTTTGACTTTGTCAAGCAGGGAGTTGGTGACCGCCCGCCTTGAAAAGGCGTAAGTCTCGGCGGGCTTGGCGCGTTTTTCGTCCTCAAGGACGCCGTCCGCGAAGCCCAGTTCAATCGCCTTGTTCGCGTTCATCCACGTTTCCGCGTCCATCCAGTTTGAGATTTTTACCCTCGACTGGTTGGTCTTGATTTGGTAGGCGTTGATGATGCTCTCCTTTACCTCGACAAGCATATCCATCGCCTTCTGCATTTCCTCGCTGTCGCCGATGGCGATGGTCAACGGGTTATGCACCATCATCAGTGCGGTGGGCGCCATCAGGACTTTCGTACCCGCCATCGCCACGACGCTCGCCGCCGAAGCCGCGATGCCGTCGATTTTGATTGTGGCGTTTCCTTTGTAGTCCATCAGCATAGCGTAGATTTGGCTTGCCGCGATGCAGTCGCCGCCGGGCGAGTTGAGCCAGATGGTGATGTCGCCCTCGCCGGAGAATAATTCCGAGCGGAACATCGCGGGCGTTACCTCGTCGCCCCACCATGTGTCCTCCGAGATTACCCCGTCGAGGTAGAGGGTGCGTTCGCCCGTGGTTTCGTCGCGCACCCAATTCCAGAATTTCTTTGGTTTCATGAAGTGTCCTCCGTTTCGTTAGATTTGTACGCCGCGCCCACGTCGGCCAGTTTGACCATGTTCCCGTTCAGGACGTGCAGGTTGCCGCCCTCCTCGTCGGTCAGCAGGTTCATATCCTCCCAACTCCTCACGTCGTTGACCGAGAGGAAGCCGTTCTGGATGCCGATTGAGTAACCCTGCATACGGCTTTGGTAGTCGCCGCGAAGCAGGCCGTCGAGGTTGAATTTGATAAAGTGTGTGGCCTTTTCGGACGGCAGGATAAGCGCCTGTTGAAGGCTCTGCTCCCACCTGACCACCCACGGGTCGAGGGTGTATTTGACGAACTCAAGGCTCTGCTGCTCGATGTTGGAGAAGCTGCTTTTTTCGAGGTCTCCGACCATATGTGGCGGCACGCGGAATATCCTCGCTATCTCGTTGATTTGGAACTTCCGCGTCTCAAGAAACTGCGCCTGTTCGGGCGGGATTCCGACTTGGTGGAACTTCATGCCTTCCTCAAGCAGGGCGATTTTGTGGGCGTTACCGCTGCCTTGGTATCCGGCGTTCCAACTGTCTTTGACCCGCCCTATGTCCTTCACCGTACCGGGGTGTTCCAACACGCCGCCGGGGTTCGCGCCGTTGGCAAAGAACTTCGCCCCGTATTCCTCTGTGGCGATGCTCATACCGACGGCGTTCTTCGCCATCGCTATCGGCGAATAGCCGATAAGCCCGTCGAAGCCAAGTCCCGATATGTGCAGGATGTTTTCCTGACGGAGTTTCACCTCGCCTTTGTCGCTCTGGTAGGTATAAACCAGATTGCCGCTTGCGTTCCTGTCCACGCTCATTTTGTCCGGCAGAAGCGGATAGAGAGCCGACGGGTAGCCGCGCCCGTCACGGATAATCTGGGCGTAGGCGTTACCCCACAGGAGCAGATGCGTCATCAGCGTTTCGCGGAACACAAAGGAAGTCATCTCTTGGTTTGGCTCGTCATGGAGCAGCCGGTATATCGGATGGCTCGGATTTGTATTCTTGCCGCCGTCTTCGCTTCGCTCGTAGACATGGAGCGGAAGCCCAGCCACAGACTCGGCAAGAATACGCACGCAGGCGTATACCGCCGAGGTCTGCATCGCCGTCCGCTCGTTGACCAGTTTCCCGCTCGGCGTACCGCCGAACAGAAAACTCCAGCCGCCGCCGATTCTATTTTTAGGTTTGTCGCGGGAATTGAATAAACCTTTGAATAATCCCATTTACACATCACCTCCTCGCCACGCCGATATAATCAAGGAACGCGCCTAAACCGAGCGCGTCCATGCAGTATTCGTGTAATTTCGGATGGGTTACGGCCAGCCTTTGAAATCGGTTGATTTTATCCCTATGACAGCCCACGGGACAAAAAACACAGCCGGTGCGTTGTTCGCCGGTGGTCGAGAGCCGACCTTTGGCGTCCTCCATAATATCGCCGTACACCGACGCAATCGGGATTTTATAATCACGGATATAACGAAGGGCATCGGCGTTTGTCCAAAAGGAGAGCGGCTTCGATACGGGCTGTTTGGAATCAAAATGATTGCAGCCAGTTTTAAGCCAAGCCTGCCGCCGCCGCTCGCTTTCAATCGCCATCGTGCCGACAATCGGGTGCTTGCCGGTTTCCTTGCGATATTTATCAAGCGGGTTTTCCTTCATGATTCCGCAGCAGTTCGCGGAAATCTTGAAAGGTGCGTCCAATAAAAAAGCCCACTTTTTATAGTGGGACTGCCGCCATCGGCTCGGCGAACCGTCGGCGTTTACGCCGTTTAATCGGTCTATCGCCCATTGCGAACCTTTCCGAGCGTAATAAATGGTGTGAGCCACGTCCTTCGAGGGGAAGCACCAGCCGTGTTCGCGCACCACTTCGTCAAACCTCAGTTTCGGTTGAAGTACGGTCACGTTCGGCGTATCCATAGCGAATTTCCGCACTTCGGGAAAATCAAGCCCCGTATTCACATACACAGCTTCGATATCGAGGTAGCACCGTCGCGCCAAGTCGAGGAGTATCGCGGAATCTTTGCCGCCGGATATTGAAACGCTGCATTTGCCGTCAAACCGCATATACCACTCCATGATGCGCGTTTGGGTGACCATTATTTTGCGTGAGAGCGGCCATGACTGCATAATTTTCAAATCTTCGGCGGTATGTTTATTTTCACTCATATAAACAACAACCCCCTCTCGTCATAAACGCTGCCGTTGTCAACGCCGCCGCCGAGCGTCGCTCTCGCAAGTCCCATAATTAAAGCGACCACGCCGTCTATCTTTTCCGTGGACTTTTTCTTGTTGGGCTTGATGTTGCCCGCCGCGTCTTGGTCGACGATGACGTTGCTCATATTCCAGTCGAGAACGGGATGTCTGCCGTGCCGGAGTCGCCCTTCCATCACAAACTGGTAAAAATCCTTGGATGTCGGCGACATGGACACGAAACCCTGCCCGAAGGGGAAAACAGTAAAGCCGTTCTCCGCTCCAAGTTCCTCAAGGTCACGGCGTATCTTTTCAGCGCCGTATCGGTCGTAGGCGATTTCACGGATACGGAACCGCTGCGACAGCTTGGCGATGAACGCCACGATATAATCGTAGTCCACGACGTTGCCTTCTGTGGTGTTGAACACACCCGCCTTTTTCCAAACGGCGTAAGGGACGTGGTCGCGGCGCGTCCGCAGGTCGATAACGTCCTCCGGCAGCCAGTAATAAGGCAGGACGGTATATTTCGTATCCTCGTCAACCGGCGGGAACGCAAGCACCAAAGCCGTGAGGTCTCCCGTACTGGAAAGGTCGAGTCCGCAGTAGCAGTCCCGACCCTCGTACTCGTCAAAGTCGATATCCTCGCCGCAGGCGTCCCATTTATCCATTGGCATCCAGCGGATGTCGGCGTTGCACCATTCGTTCAAGCGGAACTGCCGGAAGTGCATCTCCTCGGCGGGGTTCTGATTTGCCTGTTCATATGCGGCCTGCACCGTTTCAAACGGGATTGTCACGCCGATGGAGGGGTTCACCCGCCGCCAGACCGCTTCGTCGTGCCAGTCGTCGCATTCCTCAATGCCGAACACGGCGGGATAAAAAGACGGGTCGATTTTTGAACCGTCTAACACCGCCTTCGCCTTTTGGTGTATTTCATAGCAAATGGATGTCCTGTCCCTACCCGCCGTAGTGATAAGGAAGTAAAGCGGCTGCCGTCTGGCGTCGCCCGTATATTTCGTCATAGTGTCGAATAACTCGCGGGTCTGTTGCGCGAACAACTCGTCGAAGATAAGCCCCGACACGTTGAAGCCCTGCTTGGACTTGGTTTCCGAAGACAGCACCCGATAAAAACTGTTGGTGTGCGGGAATATTATCCGTTTGGTGGACGGCACGAGTTTGCTTAAGTCTCGGAGGTCTTTACATTGCTCGACCATCGCTTTGGCGGTATTGAACACGATGCTCGCCTGATTGATGTCGGCGGCGCAGGAGTAGACCTCCGCGCCCGCTTCGCCATCGGCGAACAGGAGATAGAGGGCGATTGCCGCCGCCAGTTCGGATTTGCCGTTCTTCTTGCCGACCTCCACATACGCCGTGCGGAACTGCCTGTTACCGTCCTCGCCGACGATGCCGAAAATGTCCCTTATAATCCGCTCCTGCCACGGCATCAGTCGGAACGGCTTCCCATACCATTCGCCCGTGGTGTGTTTGAGCATGGATATAAAATTGACCGCGAAGTCCGCCCGCCGTTCGTCGTATTGACTGGTCGGGAGCATTAGTGGCGTGGGTATATATTTGAAATCGGGCATGAACCGTCCTCCTCTCTGAAAAATGGCATGAAAAAAGAGCCAATCGGCTCACAAAATCTATCTGTACGAGAGACAGCCCCTTGCGGGGTAACTGTCCTCGGTCGTTTTCGTGGTTAGTTGTACTTTTGTAAGATTATGGTGTAGACCGCTTTCACCTCGTCGGTGGGTTCGATACCCCAACCCCTGTCGTAGTTGCAAAGGTCGCGGCTTTCGCCGACTTTGCGGATGGTCAATTTACTGACCTTGCCTCCGTCGATGCCGTACTGGGAGCCTTCCTCGTAGTGTTTCACCCAGTATTTGTACTTGCCGCCCGTCGCGGGGCAGGCGATGATTCCTTCACTCCACATTTTCAAGTTCCCCCGTCAATATCAAATTTGAGTACCGCTTGGTGTCCATGAAGATAAAGTCCGCCAGCTCGTGGAACCCCATCTCGACCGCAATCTCGAAAGCCGCCTTGGTATCGAACATATTTGTCCGCCCGGTCTGGGCTACTTTGCGGCATTGTTCCTTAACGACCTCGGCTTTGGGAAGCGACCGCACCTCATCTGCTCCGTAGACTGCGCCAAGATGTGAACCGCTGTCCCAAATTATGAAAACCGTTCCCGTGTCGTCTACGAAGTCCACCGTGCCGAGGTCGCCGGGCTTGAGGGTGGCATAGGGGTCAGACATGGATACCAGTTCCACCCGCGCACCCTTGGGGTACATTTCCCGTATCCGTTTGACTTGCGCATTATTCGGAAATTTCATCGTCGGACACCTCGCTTTCTTTTTTGCCGTTTTTCCAACTGCTGTTGCCCTCAAGCCTTGAAAGCAGAATCTTCCGAGCCGCTTTGTATTCGTCGCCGATAAAACCGAGGGAAAGCAGGAAGCACCGCATTGCGTATTTTGGGCTGCCGTCGAAGTCCTTCTCCTTGGCGGTGACGCGCTTTTTCTCAATCGCCGTCTTGCAGAGCAGGCTGACCAGTGTGGCGTAGGCTTCCGCGTGTTCCGCGTCAATCGCGGTTTCGCTTCTGAACCAAGGGAACTGAAGCGTGTCGGCGGTTCGCTTAATCGGCAAGTCGTCCGTGCCGAGCGCCGCCTTTAGGAGCGGGGCTTTGGCGTTCACCATCTTGGCGAGGTTGTCGAGTTTCTCAGGCGTGAAGCCGTCGAGGGGTATTTCAATGGTCAGGCGGTCGGCTCGGGGCGTAATCTCCACCGAGCGGATGAAGTTGTAATCGTCATCCAATTCGTAGAGTTCGAGCAACACAATCTCGCCCTCGCAAAACTCGTAAGCCTGCCGAAGTGCGTCCCCGTCGTCATCCGCTCCGAAAATCTCCATGCGGTCGGGGTAATCGGGGTTGCTGAGTTCCGCTTTGTAGGTGTAGCGTTCGGGAACGTCGCTTGTTTGCATTCCATCCTCGCCGATGGGGTCACGGCGTTCCTGCCCAAGCCCCAATTCTTCCCGTTGGGTCATTTGCAACTCCTCGAAAGCCGGGGCTTCTTCGGATTCGGCTGGCTGCGCTTCGTATTCCTCGCTGACTGCCTTGAAGCTGTGCAGGCCGCAAAGGTCTGCGACCAGTTCTCGGTTGTCCTCGCCCGTGACCGTGCCGGTCTTGTCGATGTGGTAGCCTCCGACCTCGTAAGCCGCCGTGGGCATTCCGAGGTATTTTGTCGGCGCGTTCAGTTCTTGGCTGATTGCCGCCACCAGTGATTTGCGCTCCGCGCCTGTTACGTTGTAGTTGATTTTCATGTTCGTTTCCTCCATTTTTCCTTGAATTCCGCGGGCTTCGCGCCCGTTCGGCACTTACATTAATCACTCTAAACGGCTGTAATAGCAAGTCATTTCAGGATAATAAATGTACCGAATATCAAGGAAAAACCACGCTTCATTCTTGTGTACATGACACAATGCCGCCGAGGACAAACACCACGCACGGCAGGGCGACGCCGTTGCCCCACATTTTATATTCAGCGGCGTCGGTGTGCGGGTCTTTCAGCCATTTGATTATCTGGTTTCGGGTTTTGGGCTTCGTGGACGTACCTATGATACTTCGGTGGGTTTCCCAGGCCTCCGACCAGAAGGCGATATCCTCCTCGGTCGGCTCCGACGTTTCAAGACCAGCGCACCAATTTGGTGGGAACCCTTGGAGCAAGGCGCATTCCGTCGGGGTAAGCCTGCGAACGACATATCGGTTCTCGACCACCATGTTTTCGCCGCCGGGGAAATCGCCGCCTTTGGCTTTGAGCGTTCCGCCGACCTCGACCTCGCGGTAGTTGCTGTGCTGATAATTCTCGACCGCCACCCGCTCCACGACCGCTTTGCCTTCCTCAATCTGCTGATTCTGCGGAAACTTGTAATCGGAAGCGCAGAGTGCGCCGACCTTGTCTTGGTAGCAAACGCTGTGCCGTTCCACGGAGTTGAGCGTAAAGGACACCTCGCCGCCATAACCGTCGCCGCGATGGGAAGGGCGTGAGCCGTTGCCCTCGACCGCCACCACCGCCATACCGCCCGCGTTCTTGTTCGGGTCGGGTACGGAGGTATCGAGCGTCCGAGCAGTTTCTGCTTCATAGCAGCCGCTGTGCGGATTATCCGACTTCCATGAGTTGGAGCTTTTCGATACCAACCCGTAGACCGCCATCGGTACGGAGTTGCCGCCAGCTTCGCCTCGGAGCGTCGGCGATGTTTCCTCGGAATAGGCGATGCTCCGAGCCTTCGAGCCTTGACCGCCCATGAAAGCGGCGACCCGAGCTGGGCTGGCAGGTTCAAATACGCACTGCGTACCTTTATAATCCGTGGATGTGAGGGTGTTCGCCACATCCTCGCCGACCGTCAGGGCATATTGCCGTTCGTTCATAACGAGCGGTACGTTCCCGCCGCCGGTTCCCATACGCTCCGTTAGGGTTTGCACAGTTCCGCTCTCGTCGATTTTTATCCTCGAATCGGCGGGATGGTTTTCAATGGCAACCGCTAATTGATTGTCGCCCATGTCGGCACGGAGCGCGCCGGTAGCTTCGCCTTGCCAAGCATGACCGCCAACCCTCGAAGCCGCGCCGGGTTCAAACACGATAGGCTGATGCCCGTGCATTTCCGACCGCAGTGTACCCGTTATGTTTTCGGAGAAATCCATAAACGAGCCGCCTTGGTCGTTTAGGACAGTGACTGCGCTTCCAGAGCCAGCCGAAGAACCTCCGGCAGTTGCTTGCCACGGGAAGCAGCCCTGCGGAGGATTCCCTCGCAGGCGCGTTTCGTCAAATAGTATTTTTCCGGCACGTTCGCCTGTAAAATCGACGACAATGTAACAACGGCGGCGTCTTTGGGCGACTCCCCAAAATTGAGCGTCAAGCGTCCGCCAGCCGATTGAGTAACCGTCTCCCACAATTTCGCCTGACGTTGACCACTTTCCCTTTTCAGGCAAATGTACTGACAGGGTTTCGTCTTTAATGTGGATGAGTTCATTGAGTACCTCCAAAAAATCGGCACCGCCCGCCGAACTGTACATACCCGGCACATTCTCCAGTATGGCGAACTTTGGGTATTCGTTATTCGTGGCGGCGCGCATCTCTTTTATAATTCGCGGCACCTGATAAAACAGCCCCGACCGTTCGCCTTGCAAACCGGCGCGCTTCCCGGCCACCGATAAATCCTGACAGCAAAATCCCGCCGTGATGATGTCCACAGGCGGGATGAGAGAGCCGTCTATTTTATTCAGGTCGCCGTAGTGCTTCATGTTCGGCAGCCGCCTTGTCGTGACCCGTATCGGGAACGGCTCTACCTCCGAAGCCCAGAGCGGTTCGATGCCCGTTAAAACGGCTCCGAGCGGAAAGCCACCGGAGCCGTCGAATAGGGAACCGAGAGTGTATTGTTTATCCACGACCGTCCACCTCCTTCACCAAATCGGCGTAGCGGAGGGTTTCGCCGTCCCGCTCGCAAGTAATGTCCTCGCCGCCGTTCTGCTTGAACTCAGCGTAACGGCGCAGAATCACAGATGCGTATTTCTCATCAAGTTCGAGCATATGGCAAATGCGGTCAGCCTGTTCGCAAGCGATGAGCGTCGAGCCGCTCCCGCCGAATGTGTCCAGTACGATGCCGTTTGCCTGACTGCTGTTGCGTATCGGATAAGCCAAAAGGTCGAGGGGCTTACTGGTCGGGTGGTCGCTGTTGCGTTTGGGTTTCGGAAAGTTCCATATTGTGGCTTCACTTCGTCCGGCGTACCATTTATGTCTGCCTGTTTTCAACCAGCCGTAGAGGATAGGTTCGTGCTGCCATTGGTACGGCGAACGCCCCATGACAAAACTATCCTTTGCCCAGATGCAAGTTCCCGAAAGATGGAATCCCGCTTCACGGAACGCCCTGCGGAAGTTCTCGCCTTCGGTGTCGGCGTGAAAGATATATGCCGAACCGCCGCCTTCGAGGTTTTCTGCAAGGTTACGGAAGGACGAGAGGAGGAAGCTATAAAACTGCTCGGCTTTCATGCTGTCGTTTTTTATTTTCAGGCCGCTCGCTGATTCAAACGCCACATTGTACGGCGGGTCGGTCAAGACGAGGTTCGCCTTGCGCCCGTCCATCAGATTTTTCACCGTGTCGGTATCGGTGGCGTCGCCGCAGATGAGTCTGTGCCGACCGAGCGTCCAAACGTCCCCCGGCAAAACAAACGCCGCTTCCTCTAAAGCGGCGGTAAGGTCGAAATCGTCGTCCTGTATATCGTTGCCGTCGGCGGCGAACAGTTTCTCTATTTCCTTTTCATCGAAGCCCGTAAGTTCAAGGTCGAAGCCGAGGTCTTTCAGGTCGGCAAACTCCAAAGCGAGCATCTCCTCATCCCATCCGGCGCTGAGAGCCAAACGGTTGTCGGCGAGGATATATGCCCGCTTCTGGGCTTCGGTCAGATGCTCCACGAACACGCATGGGACTTCCGTCAGACCTTCTTCCTTCGCCGCCATTATACGCCCGTGACCCGCTATGATATTCAGGTCTTTGTCCACGATAACGGGGTTCACGAACCCGAACTCACGGAGCGAGGAGCGAAGCTGTAATATCTGTTCCTTGCTGTGGGTACGGGCGTTTCGGGCATACGGCACAAGCCGGTCTATATTCACTTTTTCAAATCTCTCGGTGGACTGCATCTCCTAAAACCCCCTGTTCGTGAGCAATTCGAGGAAGGCGTTCTTCTCCTCGTTCTGGTTGCCGCTGTATCGGTTGATGATTTGCATAATCAGGTTGAAGTCGGCCTGCATCGCCTTGTAATAACTCTGACCCGCCGTGACATACGGCGATAGTTTCAGTTCCTTGGTCATGCGGCCGATTTTACGGTTCATGGCTTCGCAGGCGAGGAAGCCCTGCCTGTTCAGCACATAGTCGGTTATGGTCTGCGGCGCGACTAAGCCGTCACAGCCGCGAGCCGTTATATACGTCTCAATCTCGGCGCGGAGCGCGTCCGCCGACGGCACTTCTTTTTCGCACTCCTTCATCGCCATTGAGAAATAATCTGCCATGACGTTTTGGTATGCCACCTTTTTGACAGGAGGCTTCTGAATCGGCGCGGCGGTTGTTTGTTTTCCTTCGAGTTTCTTGTCTATAGGATTCTTGCGGGGACGGCCTGCCCCCGGACGATAGCCTCCGCTGGGCATGAGCGTCACCTCGCTTTGATTTTGATTGTTTGATATTTTGATTTTTGATTTATGAAAAATTCACGCGAAAGGCCGAGCGCGCTGTCCGGTTGGAAGCCGTAGAGGTGTAACCACCCCCTCCAAATCAAAAATAGTCTCCCTGTCCGGCGTGGAGACGGGAGTGGCACTCGTGGCACAAAGCCGTCATGTTGTCCCAGTCGTTGGTGCCGCCGTCGGTCAGCTTGACCTTGTGGTGCGCCAACGTGGCGGGCGTTAGCTTGCCGTTGTTCCGGCACATCACGCACAGCGGGTTTGCCGACAGAAAAGCCGCCCGTATTTGCTTCCATGTCCTGCCGTAGCGTTTGTTGCTGTCGGGGTCGCGGTCTTGCCGGTTATATCGCTTGGCTTCTTGTTTGGCGTGGGCTTCACAGTAGCGGCTCGCCGTCAGTTCACGGCACCCTCTTTGAGCGCAGGGTTTCTTCGCTTTATATGGCATGGGGTTATCCTCCATTCGGGAAATATAAAAGGACGCCCGTTTTCGGACGCCCTCGGATTTTTTCGCCACTATAACTATACCAAATTTTCCGCGTGGCTTTCTATGGCTTATAGTGGCGTGTTAGTTTTTCAGCAGTGGCGTGTTAGTTTTTCAGCAGCGGCGTATGGCGTCGACCTCATCCAAAGCCCGTTTATGGAGACGGTGAACCCACCGAAGGTCGAAGTTTATCTCGACCGCAATCTGCTCCCACGTCCTGAAGCATAAATACCGCAGTTCCAGAAGCGTCTGGAGTTCCGGCGATCCCACGCATTTTATCACCGTGACGATTTCGTGCTTCAGGTCGACGAGTCGGTTCAGGTCATTATTAATTTCCGTTTCCAAATCCATCATCTTAACGATGATGTCCTCCATGCGGTGGATGTTGCGAGTTCCCTTGCTCGGCGGTACGTCCGACAATGTGGCGCTTGCTTTGGCGGCGAGGTCACGAAGCGACTGCACCTGCTCGATTTTGCTGTCGATGCGCTGGTCAATACGGTAGGCTTGGGATAGATAGTCCTTTGCCGATAATGTTTGCTTGCTCATAGGCTGTTCCTCCGATAATTTAGTCCACTCGGATTGGCAGCTTTTGACTCCGTAGATTTTCAGTGATTTACAAATTAGCTTTGACCGCGTCGATTAACGCCGTCTGTGTCCTGTCCTTCTCCGACAGGGCTTTCATCACCCGCTCGTCAATCGTGCCTTTGGCGATGATGTGGTGGATGACCACTGTTTCGGATTCCTGTCCCTGCCGCCATAATCGGGCGTTGGTCTGCTGATATAATTCAAGGCTCCATGTCAGCCCGAACCATATAATCGTGCTGCCACCGGATTGGAGGTTCAGCCCGTGTCCCGCCGAAGCGGGGTGGATAAGTGCTACGGGCAACTCGCCGTTATTCCATCGTCGTATGCTGTCGGCGGTATCCATCTTCGAAAACGGGATATGCAGCTTCCGCAACTGCTCCGATATCCGTTCCAAGTCATGCTTGAACCAATACGCCACAAGTACGGGTTTTCCGTTGGCGGCTTCGATTAAATCCTCCAAAGCGTCCAGTTTGCGGTCGTGGATGTGGTGTACTTCACCGTCGTCACCGTAAACCGCTCCGTTAGCCATCTGGCACAGCTTGTTACTCAAAGCGGCAGCGTTTGAGGCGGTAATTTCGCCACCCGCAAGGGTCAGCACTAAATCTTGCCGCAGTTCGTCGTATCTTTCTCGCTCATTTTCCGATAATCGCACGGAATACTCGGCGGTCACAAGTTCCGGCATAATCAGGTGGTCGGAGGACTTCATGGAAATGGTGATATCGGCGATTTTGGCGTATATCCGCTTTTCGGCATCGGGCAGGGGCTTATAACTGAAAATTACCTGACCGTTGCGCTTATCGGGAACGAAATAATCTGTCCTGTACTGCCCAATGAACCGTCCGAGCCGCCGACCCATGTCCAGAAGCCGGTACTCAGCCCATAAGTCCATCAATCCGTTACTGCTCGGCGTTCCTGTCAGCCCGATGATGCGTTTGACCTTTGGTCGAACCTTCATCAGCGACCTGAACCGTTTTGTTTGGTGGTTTTTGAAGGACGACAACTCGTCAACCACTAAGGTATCGAAGTCGAAGGGGATGCCGCTTTCATCAATGAGCCACTGGACGTTTTCGCGGTTAATGATGTAGATGTCGGCTTTTTCTCGAAGCGCCGCTTTCCGTTCCGCTTCCGTGCCGACCGCCACCGAGAACCGTAAGCCGGACAGATGCTCCCATTTACCAAGTTCGTCCGGCCATGTATCGCGGGCGACGCGGAGCGGGGCGATTACCAAAACTCTGTGGGCTTCAAAGCTGTCGAACAATAAGTCGTTAATCGCCGTCAGCGTGATTGCCGTCTTGCCAAGTCCCATGTCGAGCAGCAGGCAGGAGACAAGGTTTTCGTCGATGAAGCTCGCGGCGTATTTTTGGTAGTAGTGGGGTTTATACTTCAAAATAAATCCCCCTTGATATCCGCTAACAAACGCGGTATTTGCTCCCCATCGTCCAAGATATAAACTTCAAAGCCCAACCGCCGTAACATTCCATGCCGCGCTTCTTGTAAAGGACGGGGTTTCTCACCATGCCGTTTGACTTCAACAAAGGCGATAATGCCTTGTGGCAGTAATACAAGGCGGTCGGGCATCCCATCAAAGCCGGGGCTTGTGAACTTGGGCGCGATACCGCCCATCGCCTTGACCGCTTGGACAAGTTTCTGCTCTATAGCTTTTTCTCTCATGCGAACCTCCATTTTTTCGATTGCCCATTTGCCGATTTTTCCTATAAGTCCTACGCGGGCGTATTGCGTATGCCTATTTCCTTACTACTATATAAATAAGGTTTATTAGGTTCTTCATCGGCAATATGGGCAATGACAGCGGTAGAACGCTGATTTATAAAGGGCTTGCGACTTTGCCGATGCTCCTTGCCGAAACCCTCACAGGCAATGTCGGGCAATCAATCCGTCCTGACGAACACGCGCTGGACTCCGTACATCGGCACGGCTTTTTTTCCTGTCTTGTTGCCATCGAACTTCGACCAGCCGCCGAGCCTGTTGAGGATGCCTTCAATTTCGTATGAATCGGCTTTCTTTATGGACTCGCGGGACTTGCCAAAACACTCGCACCAGATTTCCATGATGCAGACCTGATTCCTGCGGACGCTTCCCGTCGCCCTCGTGGGGTCGTCCGGGGAACGGATGAACTCCAATCGGCGGTAGATGTCCATCGTATCCCAGCTTTCAGGAAGCAAAGCGTCGAGGTATTCGGCGACCAGACCTTCGCGGTCGTCGTTCTCCATAGCGTTGCGCTGTTCGGCGTAGGCAGCCATAGCGATGTCGCCTTTGAGGAACAACTCCTCGCCCTCGGCGTATTTAACAAGGGCTTCCGCCCAAATCTGGTCTATGTCCGTGAGTTCCCAAGCATGGTACTTGCTTTCACCCGAAACCCAAACAGGCCAGAAACGACGGTTACCCGTGATGTCCCGAAGGAAGCCGCCGTCCGAGTTGGTCGTGCCGACGATGATGCACTGACGCGGATGGCTCTCGACCGCCCGTCCGTATGAAGGGCGGTATTTGTCGTCCGTGCGGGTAATAAAGGATTTCACCGTCTCCACGTCCATTTTCTTTATGCCCGCGAGTTCGCCGAGTTCGAGAATCCAGTAGCCTTGCAGCTTCTCCGGCGCGGTTTTATCCTTCATATCCGATATAGAAAGGCTGTCGGAGTACCATTGCTGACCGAGCCGAGCAAAGAGCGTGGACTTCCCGATGCCCTGTTTGCCGTTGAGGACGAGGATAGAGTCGTGCTTCGTGCCGGGGCTAATAATCCGCGCTACCGCCGCCACGAGTGTTTTTCGGGTGACGGCTCTGGTGTACGGTGAATCCTCCGCGCCGAGGTAGTCGATGAGCAGCGTGTCAATTCGGGGAACCCTGTCCCATTCGGGTAAGCCGTCGAGGTATTCCCGAATCGGGTGGTAGGCTCGGTCGTCGGCTACTTTGGTCAGGGCGAGTTCGTAATTCCGAGCCGAAAACGTGCCGTAGCGTTTATCGACGAAAGCCACAAGCTGGGCGGTATCGGCGTCGCGCCAAGGTTTATGCGGACGTTCCCACGGCAGTTCCTCGCCGTATATCTGGTTGGCGAGCCGGTTATGGCGGATACCCGCGAGGGTGTCGTCATCGTTCAGGATAAGGAGCAGGTTGCCGAGGGTGTTGGATAAAACGCCGCTTTTCTCACGCTGAAGCTGTGATTTCCAGTCGGTATCTTCGTCAAAGTCGTTTTCAGCTTTTGCGATGCGTTCCTCGGCAAGCAGCAACTTCACGTTTTCGTCGCTTACAGCAAGTTCGCTCATAGCCTTGAAACCCGCCTTCTCGTCGAGGTCGGTAAATTTGTGGATGCGGACGAGGTCAAAGGCGTTCAATAACCTACCGCAAGCGGGGTCGGTGGCGTGGTGAGAGTACGACCACTTGCCTTCGTACAGCACCACGCCCGCCGAACTGTCGGCGGGGATATAATCATAGCGTCCGCCCATCGCTGACGGCTCGTATATGTCGGGCAGAAATGTAGCAATCGCGTCCTCTATCGGATATGCGCGGCAGAAAGCGCCGACCACACCTTCTTTGGCGAGCGGGTCTTGCTGTTGACGGATGTTGCGCTGTATTACCTCGGACTGGCGGCTTGACGTAGGCCAGAGTGAGCAATCCCGCCAGTTGGACAGCTTTATCAAATATGAGTCGGGGTCGAGGATGCCTCCGTCGATTTCTTTGAAGATATATTCACCGTCGGACGGCGTGGACGGCCAGTACATCAAGCGTTCCGGCTCGTAGGTGCTGTCGTCGAAGAAGTCCATGCCGATAACCTCCGCCACCAAACGGGAGAGCGCGGCGTACTCATCGGGCGACACCTCGCGGGAAAGCGGAATAACCACACGAAGCCGGGGTTCTTCCGGCGTATGGCTGTGAGTGGAGTAGACCGCGCAACGATGCGGAAACAGCATCTCCACGGTATCGACAAAGTTGCCGTCGGCGTGGTCAGCGTCGAGGGTTATCCCCGAACGGCTCTCGACGGTGTCCTTCTTGCGGCGGCCGCCCTTGAGGTGACCGAGGACATAACCGCCCACGTCTTTAGCGGCGTCACGCCTGTCTTTGGTGAACTTCTTATATTCAGAGACCGTTTCGGTCGTGCGGCGGGTAACCCTAAACCGTTCACACAACTCGTCGAACGTGGTTTTTTTATTAACCCACCGTTTGGACAAACGGCTGTCGCCGTATGCGATTTTAAGTTCCATATGGTAGCACCTCGCATTTATGGTTAAAGTATTTGATGGGTATACCGCGTTTCTTCGCCTTGGCGATTTCAACGGTCATACCGGCGCTGATTTTGTCGCCGAAAACCCAAAGTTCGTCGCATTTGCCAAGCAGGACGAGGGCAAAAAACAACCCCAATTCCCGCTGTTCCATATCGCCGTCGTCCATAAACTGCGGATAGAGTAAGTGGGGCGCAATCGGGATACACCCCTTGGAAACGGCGAACCGACAATAGCCCTGCGCTTTCCTGACGTTATATTCCGTATCCCCGGCGAACGGGGAAGCGACGTAGACAATCGGTCTAAACTTCATCATCGCCGCTCCTTTCCCCAATGAAGAGGTTGATAAAATACTGCTGCCCTTTGCCCGTGACCTTGGTGGTTTTGCTGATAGTGACGTGACCGTCTGAATGGGTGATGGCGGTTTCTTTGACTCTGAACAGCCCCAGTTCCATCGCTCGCTGTGTCGGCGCGTTATAATCCGTACCCTTGCGCTTAATGAGGTAGCCGTCCTGACGGAGCCTTTCAAAAAGGCGGTTCTGACCGATTTCTATGCCGTTGCCTTTGAGGATTTTCGCCAGTTCTCCGATGAGGATAGTGCCTTCCGAAACGGAAACGGCGTCGGCGAACACAACCTTGGGTTTATCGGCTTCGGCTTGAATCTGTAGCCGTTCCTTGGCGGTACGCTCGCCTTTAAGCGCGGTCAACACCTGAATCCATGCGTCGGGGTCGTTCATCAACTCTTCCAGTTTAGCGGGCGTCATGTATGCGCCATGCTTGCGGATGGAGGGAAGCACCTCATGGGTAACCCAGCGTTTGAAACTTTTTGCTTCGGGTTTGTCGGAGCGGAGGATGACATTGTAAAGACCGCTCTCGTTTATAATAGTGGTTTCCTGATTTCTGCCGATGGAGTCGATGATATGAGTCAGACTCACTTCATCGTCATCCAGCCGTTCCGCTACCCTCGCGGGCGTTGTCAGGTCAAGGATTTCGCACACGTCCCTCAACACCCACCAAGTTTCGCCGCCGCGCTGCACCGTCCTGACTTCATTCCCCTCGTAAGAGAAAACTTGCAACTCGTTCATAAAAATACCCTTTCCGAAGGCTTAGTTTAGTTGTGCCTTCAACGTAAGCCACCGGAAAGGGTCAATTTTGCGTGTAAACTAAATTTGCCATCAATCTTTTTTGTAAAATGAGCAATCGAACCCATCGGCAATGAGAAGAAGCCCCTCCGCCCACGGCGGCGTCCGGCTCATCTGTTGACACAGAACCTCGGTAGACAGCCTTGGGTCGGCTTCGATTGCGATTTCGTCGTGGACGTGCATCACAATGGAACAGTGGCGGAGCGTCCGCATAGCGTAGGACAGAATATCCCGGCTGGTCGCCTGAACGATATTTTCCACGAACTTGGGGCCGTAGCTTTCGATGCGCTCCCATTTTTTCGTACCGCCGACGCCTTCGTAGGTAACGCAATCCGAACCGAATTGGTTTGTCCCGATGCGTGGCTTGACGTATGAAAGCCGTCTGCCGGATGGCAAAGTGATAAACAACATCCCGCTTTGGACGCCGAATTGGATACCGTGGGTTTCGGTCACAGTCCTGTCCCTGACCGCCGTCATAGCGGCGCGGTCGACATCCCACCAGAATTTCACGATGTTCGGATTCGCCGAGCGCCAAGTCATAACGAGGGGACGGAGTTCATCTTCCGATAAACCCATTTCCAAAGCGCCCATAGCTTTGAGTGCGCCGACCGAACCGCCGTATCCGAGGGCGAGTTCGGCGATTTTACCTTTTTGCCGCAAGGGTGAGCCTTTGGTAACCTCATCAATCGGGACGTTGAACATTTGGCTTGCCGACGCTTCATAGATTTTGCCGTGGGTGGCAAACACCTTGTTTCGCCACGTTTCCCCGGCGAGCCAAGCGATGACGCGGGCTTCAATCGCTGAAAAGTCGGCGACGATTAGCTTGCAACCGTCCTTGGGTACGAACGCCGTGCGGATTAATTGGGAAAGCACATCGGGAATATTGTCATAGAGCAATTCCAGAGCGGCGAAGTCGCCGTCATGGATAAGCCCTCGCGCCTGTTCAAGGTCGGTCAGGTGGTTCTGCGGGAGATTTTGCATTTGAATGAGCCGCCCCGCCCATCTGCCGGTTCGGTTCGCGCCGTAGAATTGGAACATTCCACGGGCGCGGCTGTCGGCGCAGACTGCGTTTTCCATCGTCTGATATTTCTTGACCGACGATTTTGCCAACTGCTGACGGAGTGTCAGCACTTTACCCAGCGGCTCCGGCGCGTCCTTAAGCAATTCAACGACCGCCTTTTTGCCGAGGGTATCGGTTTCCATGCCGTTATCGGCGAGCCACTGTTTCATTTGCTGTACGGAGTTTGGGTTGTCAAGGTCGGTGAGAACCTTCATCAATTGTGTCAATTCGGCGCGGGAGCGGGCGTCCGCTTTTATAGCACTTCGGACAAGCGCCATATCCAAAGCCACGCCACGGTCGTTAATTTCTTGGTCGAGGGCGTACTCGTTCCACACCTCGTCCGGCACAGGGAACTTGGCAAGCCGCTCTTGAATTGATAGTTCCGCTTCCACGTCGCGGCGGTTATATGCTTTGAATACGTCCCATTTGTCGAGAGCGTGTTCGGGGAGGTTACGGACGCGATGACCGTTGGCGGAGGTAGCCTTGCAAGGCGAACAGAAATAGCGGATGAGTTCCTTGCCTTCGGTCAGTTTTTGCTTTTCCAAACCCAGTACTGCGCCTGCGCCTTCAAGGGACAGTGGTAATCCCATGTATGCAGACCAGACCATCGCGCACCGCCATGATACGGGGTTCAAGTATCTCGCCAAGCCGAGGACAGCGGCGGAGTGATGGTTATCGGCGAAGGGGTCAAGGCTGATACCCATGTCCGACAAGTAGCGCGACAGGCACACCCTCTCAAAGTTGGCGTTGAACGCCCACTTCTGCACATTATCGTCCGTCAGCGCGTCGAGGATGTCGTTTGGAATACTCTCACCATCGGCGAGAGAAATAACATGGACGTCGCCGCTATCCACGGAGTACCCGAAAAGCAGGATTTCAAAATCAGGCGCTTCGGCATAGCGGTAAACGCCCGACTTGGTAAGGTCGACGGACGAGAAAGTTTCGATATCAATACTGATTGTTTTCATAAGCCCTCCATACCGCAGAATGGCGGCAAGTCGCCCCGCCGCCATCCGTAGCCTGTGTATTTTGGTTTATCCGAGGAAGTCCTCGTCGTCATATGTGGCAAAGTCGTCCTCCGCACGGGATTTACCGCCGAGGGGTTCGCCGTCGCGGATTTTCTGAAGGTTATTCAGACCGCAGGCGATGCCTTTGTTCCCGTTCGAGTTGAAAGCGTAGAAGTTCACGCTCGCCCTACCGTATACACCGCTGTAGACTTCCGAGCGATTCAGGATTTCGTTGCGGTCGGCATCCACCACGCCCGGCGCGGTTGCGCTGTTTGCGTTTAAGAAATATGCGTTTTCGTAGGCAGGGTCGTCGGGGCGCTCGGTGTCGCCGTCGCGGAGCGGGGTTTTGAGAGTGGCGATGGGCGGCACAGTCTTGCCGTTACCCTTCAACTTCGCTTCGCCTTCGCGGTAGGCCGCTTCAATCGCGGCTTTGACCTTGGCGACGGTCTTAGTGTCGGATTTGGGGACGATGAGCGATACCGAGAACTTCGGTGTACCGCCGTTGATGGATTTCGCTTCCCAGATGTTGGCGTAAGACCAGCGCGTATCGGGGCCGGTAATGACCTTCATGGGATTGGAAGCCTGTGTGTTTACTTTGTTTGTCGTGTTAGACATTGGAATTTTCCTCCTCATTATCATTAAAATCTTGTTTTGCCGTATGGATTGCCGGACGTTTGTCACCCTCCGGCACGAGCGTTGGTTTGCCTTGGGGCTTTTCGACCAGACCGCCGAGCAGTTCGGCGAACTTGGATTTACCGAGAGCCTTCTCCATCGCGGTAATACCCATGACTTTGTGTTCGTATGGGTCGTATCCCGCCGCGCTGACGGTATCGGCGACCGCTTCGTCGTTTGTGTATCTGCGGTTGGAACGCCCTTCGACCAGTTTCCAGCCAGACCAGTGCTTGCCGCTGAGAGCGGCTTGCAAGACGTAGTCCTTGATGTCCGAAGCCCACGACACGAGGTCGTCAATCCTGCCGAGGATGGATTCGATTTCGTCGTCCTCCAGAAGGGGCGGCATCTTGAAATCCAATTTTGCGAGTTCAAGATTTCGCTCCGCCCGCTTTCGGCAGTCGTTTTTTGCTTTGCAGAACTGACACCAGTCTCCGCATTGGAATTCACCCTCGCCGTCATAAGCAAGTTCGGCGGCGGGCTTCAGCACTTCCTCTGCCCACTGATAGAGCGATTCCTTGAAAACCGTGTGGGTGCTGATGTTGTCGCGCCTTGGCTGGTAAACCGTCATGCTGACATTGTCGATGTCGTAGATGCCGTCGAACAATTCCAGTGCGCCCAAGGCGTATAATTTCATCTGAGGGTTGTCCTCCGATTCGACCAGTACCCCTTGCCCGTGCTTATAATCGCAAATGTGGAGCGTACCGTCGGCGATGACCACGGCGTCGCCGGTGCCGAAGCCCTCCTCGACATACTTGGAGAAGTCAAGCCGCTGCTCAATAAGCACCACGGGGTCGGCGCAGGTCTGCTTTGCCATTTCCACAAGTTCCATAATGTAAGCGGCGTAGCCGGTGGCGCATTCCTCCATCTCCTCGTTGTAATAAGTGAGATGAGCGGTCGGGTCTTTGGCTCGGATTCCGAGAGCGGTTTTTAGCTTGTACTCGCCGAGGGTATGGGCATCCGTGCCTTCCTGTGCGTAACTGCTGCCTTTGTCCTCATACTGCTCACAAAGTCGGGCGGATGGTGGGCAGTTCAACCATCGGTGACTGGATGACGCCGACAGAAGCGCGTGTTTACCCATTTCCAAGCACCTCCGCTTCCGCGAGCAAGGCGACGTACTCTTTCGGGTCAACTTCCGACAGCTTCGACGCGCCGTGTTTTTCGAGCAGTTCCCGAACCTTGGCGGTGTGACCAGCACGGGATTTTTCGGCGAGAACCGCACGGACTTGTTCCAGCGTTATCGGCTTGGGTGCGGGTGTCGTTGATTTCGTTTCCTCGGCGTTCCCGCTGAACAGCGCCGTCAAACTGTCAGCCACCGCGTTCAGGGATTGCGCGGCGTTCCGCAGTTCACCAACGCAGAGGTCGAGTTCACTCATCTTGCTCATCAGGCGTACCTCCTTCCTCGACGATGGACAGCGACTTCACGCTGTCGCCGGGGACGAGGATTGTCAGCCGCCTCTTCTCACCGAGCAGAAGCCGAAGCATCCGTTCCCGCACAGTTACCCTGCGGCAACTGACAATCCCGCCGTTCGGCGGCTCTTTCGACACGCCGATTTTTAATGTGTGTCCCATTCGTGGCCTCCTTCTGAAGGCGAGTTTGTTTTGTGCCTTCGGTATAAGCCACGGGAGGCGGTGGATTTTGCGTGGGAGACGAAATTATTTATTCATCTCCCTGTAGATGCACTTGAACTTGTCCGCCGCCTTGTCGGTCTCTCGAATAATCGTGGACGGGTATTTGCCTTCATATTTAGCGATTTCGGTGTAAGTCCGACCATCGCGATAATGTGAGAGAATGAGAAGGCGTTCGCGTTCAGTCAGCTTGTCCATCACACGCTTGATAGCGTCCGACTCCGCAAACGAGCGGCTTATATCGATGCCGCTGTCAAAGAATCGGGCATCTTCATATTGGAAGGTGCTGAGTTGGGTGTGTCGACGGGTATTGCGGCGGTCGTTACTTTTCTCATCTTCAAGCGATGTAAGGTAGAAACTACCGACCTCTTCGGTTACTTCGAGTTCGATGACGCGGCCATCCGCGTCTTTGTAATTGATTTTCATGATTCCTCCTGCGATTTGCCTGTCCGCAGAAGGTCATGGCGCGAATATCCGCAGAGAATGAAAAAGACGGCGAGCCGGTATCCTCTTGGGATATCCGTCTGCCGTCTAAGCGTTCTGCGGATGGATTATTTAGTTGTGGTGGTTAGCGGTTACGTCGTCGCCTTGATACGCTCGTGCGTAATGTTTAACGTCCCATCAGCGTTTGCTGTGATTTTGGTAACGCAGTCCTTGATTTGGATTTCAAACAGGCGCACATCTTTGCTCACATCGCCGACACGCTTTTTGTTCAGGTTTCTAACTTCGGCCATAAGTTCAGCCTCCTTTCGGGTTCGGCAGAAGCCGTGATAGTGGGCAAGAAGGGCTCTGACCCCAACGCCTAATACAATTTTACTTATTAGGTCTGTTCAGTTCCTTTCATGGCATGTGAGCTTGAACGGCAGTAAGTCAGCCATTTTGTTATGTTTTGTGGCGTCACAATTTTTGCTTGAACGCAAAAAAGGCGGGGCTGCCGGAATTACCAACAAAGCCCCGCCGAAAAACTCCTCACACGGCGTGTGAGAAATTTTGAAAAAATTTTTTATAGACCGCAATTCAGCTTCCAGTCTGATAAAAATTGGTGTTCCATTTAAAAAGCACCGCAAAAAGGGATTGAAATTGTAATTGCTTTATGTTATACTATTAACTGTGTAATTATGATTGGCTAAGGAGGAGTCTCAATGCCGGAAAATAAACCGATAGAACCGATGGAGCATCATAACATAGGTGATTTTTTGAAAGGACAGTCTTCCAAGATACTAACCTCGATATCGGATGATGACAAAACAGCGTTCGTCCTTAAGAACGGCAAGCCCATAGTGGTTGTTATGTCCAACGAACGATATGCGAGGCTTCTAAAAGCCGGGATTGATATCAATGATTATTGATTTGGAGGCCTATAACATGGCAAAAGCACGAATTACCGAAGTTATGATGGATGACACCAGCATAAACGTCAGCAAGGAAGTTGACCTTGTCTTCTCAATCGCCAACAGCTTGAGAGGCGCTTATAAATCCGATAAATATAAGGACGTTATTATCCCGATGATAATCATACGTCGCTTTGAATGCGCGCTCGCAAAAAGGAAGGATGCCGTTGTTGCCGCCTTCGAGCGGAAGCGAGATACTCCGCCACAGATACTGGAAAGTATCTCAGGCTACAAGTTTTACAATACGAGCCGTTATACCCTTGCCGAACTCTTGAATGATGCCGATAACATCGTCTCAAATTTCAAGAGTTACATAGAGGGCTTTTCGGCAAACGTCCAGAGTATTATCCGCAATCTCGATTTTGAGAAGCAAATTGACTTTATGGATAAGAACAACAGGCTTTTAGGTGTTGTTCGTAAATTTTCGGAACTCGACCTGAACCCCGGCACCATAGATGGAATAAAAGCGGGATATATGTTCGAGGAAATTATCCGTAAATTCTCTGAAAATGCCGAAGCGGGCGACCACTACACCCCGCGTGAGGTTATCCGGCTGTTGGTTAATATCATTCTTGCGGAAGGTTGCGACGACCTTTATACCGAGGGGCGGGAGGTTACCGTATTGGATATGGCCTGCGGCTCCGGAGGTATGCTTTCCACGACTTACGACTTTATCACTCGCATGAACCCCGATGCCAATGTGCGTCTTTTTGGGCAGGAAATAAACCCGGAATCTTATGCCATTTGCCTTGCGGATATGCTTATCAAGGGCGAAAATGCCGACAATATCCGCTTGCAAGACACGATGAAAGCTGATTGTTTTGAAGACCAGTCGATGAGAATCGTTATCACAAATCCTCCGTTCGGTCAGGCTTGGGGCGGCAAGGATGCTGGTGACGGCGTTGAGTCTGCTGTAAAAAAGGAACACAAGAAAGCTGAAAATAACGAACACAGCCGTTTCCCGTGGGGACTGCCGTCTTCTGGTGATATGCAATTATTATTTATGCAACACGCCATCAGCAAAATGAGCAAAGAAGGGCGTGCCGCTATAATTTCTAACGGCTCTCCGTTGTTTAGCGGAGGAACCACAAGTGGCGAGAGCCAAATTCGCCGTTATATGTTAGAAAACGATTTGATTGAGGCGATTATCGCTTTACCGTCAGACCTTTTCTATAACACGAGCATCGGAATCTACGCTTTTATTTTATCGAATAACAAGCGTTCAGAACGCAGAGGAAAGATTCAACTTATTAACGCCGTGGATATGTGGAAACCGCTCCGCAAGTCCCTCGGTAAAAAGCGTAAAGAAATCTCACGCGAAGATATGCGCCGCATTACGGAGATTTATTCCGATTTTGAACCGGGACCGTTTTGCAAAATATTCGACAATGACGAGTTTATGTATAAAGAGTATGCCGTTTACCAACCGCTCCAGCGGAGGGGTTCGATATCGGTTGCCACCGTTACCGCTTTAAAATCAAGCGTGACGTTTACAGCCAATGCTCATATCTTTAATGAAGCAGATTACGAGACGCTGCTTGAAACTGACCCACGCGAGGGTGACGATGAGAAAAAATTCCAAAAACTCCAAAAGGGTAAGGAATTCACAGAAGCGGTTATTGTTGCCCTTGAGGAGCATATTGATGAAACCGAGTATGACGACTTCGGAGAGTTCGTCCAAAAGCTGAAGGGAATCATCGGAGAAATAGATGGAATGACACCCAGCCGCTTGAACAGCATAGCGATGGAAATGTCAGTGATAGATAAGACTGCAGTGGTACAAAAAGACAGGAAGGGCAATATTATTACTGACCAGACCACAAAAGACACCGAGATTATCGGGTTGCGTCTTGATGCTGAAGAATATTTCAAACGTGAAGTTTATCCACACGTTCCCGACGCAGTCTATGCTTACGAGTATGATGAGAACAAGAAAGCCAGTAGCACAAACAAGGAGAAGTTAGGTGCTGAGTTCCCGTTTACCCGTTACTTCTACGAGTATACAGCACCAGAAAAGGCTGATGACCTGCTTGCAAAATTCTCTGAAATTGAGAGAGAACTTTCGGAAAAGGTAGCTGCTCTCCTTGGAGGTACACAATGATAGATAAGCTGAAACCGAGCGGCGTAGAGGGCTTTGGCGAAATCCCTGATGATTGGGAAGTTAATAAGATGGCGTTTACCTTTTCTTTTGGTAAAGGCTTGAGTATAACTAAAGAGGATTTGCAAGATGAAGGAATCCCAAGCATCACATATGGCGATATCCACTCACGTTTTGGATTTCAAATAAATCCAGAAGAGGACGAAGTCCGATGCGTTGACCCTCGCTATATGAAATCTGCACGAAATTCTCTTCTTCGATACGGGGATTTCATTTTCGCAGATACTTCCGAAGACATCGCCGGTTCGGGAAATTTTACTCACTTTAATAGCCACGCACCTGCTTTTGCAGGATATCACACGATAACAGCAAGGGCAAAGCGCGAAGTGGATGTCCGTTTTGTAGCTTATCTTTTTGACTCTGAGCCATTTAGGAATCAAATTCGCAATAGCGTGTCTGGTGTCAAAGTCTTTAGTATAACGCAGACCATTTTGAAAAGCGCAAAACTATTGCTACCTCCATTATCGGAACAGCGCGACATATCTGTGTTACTTGATGACCGCTGCGGTCAGGTAGATGGCATCATCGCCGATTTGGAACGTCAGGTGGATATGCTTCGGAAATATAAAAAAGCCCTAATCACCGAAACGGTCACAAAAGGTTTGGATAAGTCAGTACCGATGAAGGACAGCGGGGTTGAATGGATAGGCGAAATACCGAAGCATTGGGATATAAAGCGACTAAAGTACGGGTTATCTGAGCCGCTCCAATATGGCGCTAATGAAAGCGGAGATGAATTTGACGAGCGTTATCCACGCTACATCCGCATTACTGATATAACGATGGACAATGCCCTTAAGGATGAAGGAAAATTATCGCTGTTTCCAACCGTGGCCAAGCCATATCTTCTGAAGGATGGTGATGTTTTATTTGCTCGGAGCGGAGCCACAGTCGGCAAGTCATTTTATTACGACGAAAGTTATGGAGTAGCTGCGTTTGCAGGTTATTTAATCAAGGCTCGAACGAATCGTAGAATGCTGATGCCGAGATATTTGTACTACATTACACTCGGTAGCGGATACGAAACTTGGAAAGACCAAGTGTTTTCGCAAGCTACGATTCAAAATATCGGTGCGGACAAGTATTCGCAATTATTAATTACTATCCCGCCAACAACTGAGCAGGAGTTTATAACAGTTTATCTCGATAGCAAGTGCGCCGAAGCAGACACACTTGTTGCTGAAAAGATGCGTTCAATCGAAACAATGCGACAGTACAAACGGTCGCTGATATATGAATACGTTACGGGCAAGAAGAGAGTAGCCCATTGAATAAAAGGAGGAGAGCCTCATGCCGATACGAGCCAACCAGCTAACCGAAAAAGCGGACTATCAGCACCTGATATTGGAGGAACTGCGTGACCGCAATGGTTACGTTATCCGCAACGCGCAAACCGATTGGAGCGCGGAGTTCGCTATGGATACGGGAATGCTGTTCAAATTCCTGAATGATACTCAACCTGAACAGATGGACAGGCTGCGGAAGTTCTACGGCGATAAGACCGAAAAAACGGTGGTCAGTTATATCAACAGGGAAATTACCAAGTCGAGTCGTTCGCTTGTGGATGCTTTGAAGAACGGCGTCGAATTTGGGAACGGCGTGACAATTCAACTTATGTATCGCCGCCCAGCCACGGCATATAACGAAAACCAGAACAGGCTTTACGGCTTAAATATACTCTCTGTGATGGAAGAGGTCTATCACAAAGAGGGTGAGCGTATTGACCTTATCCTGTTTCTTAACGGTCTGGCGATTTTCACCGTCGAGTTGAAATGTAATACATCCGGCCAAACATACGAAAACGCAATCAAGCAGTATAAACAGGAGCGCACAGACAGCCGTACTTTCCGATTCAAGAGCGGCGTGTTCGTGGCTTTTGCTATGGACTTGAATGAAGTGTATTTTTGCACTCGCTTGAAAGGTGCTGATTCCTTCTTCATGCCGTTTAACATCGGAGAGCAGAAGGCAGCGGACAAGCCTTATTCTGTAAGCAAAGGCAACCCGCATAACGAGGACGGTATCAACGTGTCTTATATGTGGGAAAAAATCTGGACAAAAGATGAAATCATCATGCTCATCGAGCGGTTTATCTTTATAGAGAAAAAGACGGAAAAAAATGCTGATAGCGGGAAAGTCACCACAAAAGAGACTTTGATATTCCCGCGCTATCATCAGCTTCGGGCGATTGAAAGGCTGACCGACGATATTCGAAGAAACCGGACGAGCCAAAACTATCTGATTGAACATTCAGCGGGTAGTGGCAAGACAAATACCATCGCGTGGCTTGCTCACATACTCGCGTCTATCCACGACGCCGAGGATAAAAACATATTTAACAATATCATCATTATCACCGACCGCATTATCGTAGACCGTCAGTTGCAAGATGCCGTCAAAGGTATCGACCATAAGAGCGGGCAGCTTAAGGTGATGGATGACAAGTGCGATTCCGCTGACCTTGCTGCCGCGCTCCGTGGGAATACAAAAATAATCGTTACCACGATTCATAAGTTCTTCTACATAATGGAGAACAAGCTGTTGACCGCTCTCAAAGATAAAACATTTGCTGTGCTGATTGACGAAGCGCACTCATCTACCGAGGGCGACCTTATGAGGGCAGTCACAACCACTTTCGCAGGTGGTGAACATGGTAGAGTCGTGAATGACGGAAAAGATGATGTCGATAATGGCGAGGATGGCGACGAACCCACGACCGAGGATAAAATTGTTGATGAAGTCAGAAAAAGCGGGAAACAACCGAATGTCACGATGATTGCTTTCACGGCCACGCCAAAGCCTGGCACATTGCAATTGTTCGGCACAATAAACGACGAAGGTAAAAAGGTATCCTTCGACCTTTACTGTATGCGGCAAGCTATCGAGGAAGGGTATATCCTTAACGTACTGGATAATTATGTGACGTGGAAAACCTACTTCACGATTAACAAGGCGATTGAGGACGACCCTGAATTTCAATCCATCACAGCCAAACGAAAAATTGCCAGATTTATCGACTTGCACGATACGAACATCTCCCAGAAGGTCGAGATAATCATTGAGCATTTCCGTCAGAATATCGCAAGAAGTCTTGGTAGGAAAGCCAAAGCTATGGTAGTTACGTCATCCCGACCTGCGGCTGTGAAATATATGAAGGAGTTCGAGCGATATATCGAATTGCACGGTTACTCGAACATTAAGGCTCTGGTGGCCTTTTCCGGAAAGGTAACCATAAGTGGTGAAACATACACCGAAGCGGGAATGAATGGCTTTAGCGAAGAAGCACTCCGAGGCGAATTCGACAAGAGCCTTTATCAGGTATTACTTGTTGCCAACAAATATCAGACTGGATTCGACCAGCCAAAGTTGGTAGCAATGTATGTAGATAAAAAGCTACGAGGGGTTTCGGCGGTGCAAACACTTTCTCGATTGAATCGGATTTGTCCGCCTTATGATAAGCGCACCTTTGTGTTGGATTTCAAAAATGAAGCAAAGGACATTATTTCTGCGTTCGCCCCGTTTTATGAAGAAACAGAGTTGTTTGAAACGATATCGCCGTCAGATATCCGTAAGCTGGAAGAAGAAATCGAAATGTACGATATTCTCACGGATGAGGATGTTACAGAGTTCAACGATTTGTTGTACTTGTCAAAACGTACTTCGAAGCAAAAACAACGTATGTGGGCGTTATTGGATAAAGCTGTGCGGGAAGTTTATAAGAAGCCAGTCGATGAGCAATTTGCCGTTCGCACAACGATTAGGCGGTTTCTCAAGGCATACTGTTTTCTTATCCAAGCGACCTGTTATGAGAATGTAGACCTTCACAAACGGTATAACTATTTGCTTTATCTGGTAAAGGAACTCGATATTCGAGGCGGGAACGACTTTGACATCGCAGACAAAATAACCGTCAGCGATTTTGAGCAGCAGCAGACCTCGGAAACCACCGACCCAGAAATCGAATCAAAACCGGAACTCAAGATGAAGACCCCGAAACCGGCAACACCAGAAGTCGAACAGTTAAAAATGCTCTCCATAATAATCGATGAGATTAACGCCATTTCAGGCAATAAAAGTGACCCGACTGTTGTATCTAAATCAGCGTTGCAAATTCGGGAACTACTTCTTCAGGACGAACGGTTAAAGGCAAGCGCACGGAGTAATCCGCTCGCCGACTTTAGATTCACATTCAAGGATAGCGTAAACGACGCCCTTGTTGCAGGATATGAGCAGAATGTGGATTTCTACACTTTCCTTTTAGGGAATGCGGAATACCGTGAAAAGCTAACGCAAGTGTTCATGGAGGATGTTTATAGAACATTGCGCGATAACAAGTAACAGTTTAACCTTGACTTAGGGCTGCACGAAGCCGCCCTATCTCTCATGGTGATAATCAGCCAAGGAGTGCGGGTGGATGGAATATAAATTTAGTGCGTCGTTTGTTCCAGTAAATGTATACAGGGACAACTATGATGAGGTGGCAGAAGACTTCCTCAGACATTATGAATATGAATGCGCCTTGACGACGCCCATGCCGGTGCCGATTTTTGAGATTGCTCGGAAACGCATGGGGCTTGAGGTTTTTTCCACGCAGCAACTTTCTCAAAGCCGTGATATTTTAGGGACTATAGCTTTTGAGGCAGGTGCTGTCGAAGTCTATGACCCCGGCACAAAGAGCGTAATATCATTCGGTGTGAAGCGCGGCACGGTGCTAATTGATTGCAATATAAACCACGAAGGGCGCGAAAATAATACAATGGCACATGAGTGTGTCCATTGGCATATTCATCGGTATTATTTCGACCATCTCCTCAAAAAGATGGTTGATTCGGACATTGCATTTCGCTGCCCTGTAAAAGGCATAAAAGACACAGACGATTCCATCCGAGATGAAGAGCGCATGGAAAAACAAGCACGAGGTATCGCTCCCCGAATTTTAATGCCCAAAGAAGCAACAAAAATTAAGATTCGGGAATTGCTCACGACCAATAATTATTCGGCGGATATGCCTGACCGTATTGATGTTCTTACGAAAGTCGTTGATGAGTTGGCTGAGTTTTTTAAGGTTTCAAAAGTTTCAGCCAAATACCGCATGGTGGACTTAGGCTTCATGAGTCACGATGACTCGAAAGAAATCTATAATTATGAAAGCAACGGCGTGTATGACTGGGATTTAGAGGAACACCCTTTGACAGTTAAGACGAGTAATCGCCCACTCACGCGGCATATTACGCTTGAGCACGCCTTTTACGAATATAGCCGGAATGCTGCATTCCGCGAAATGCTCCAAAGCGGATATTTTCGCTTTGTGGAGGATGCCTTCGTAATAAATCATCCGAAGTACATATATCAAGATGAGGAGGGCATATATCGCCTAACGAAACACGCTATCGTGCATCAACAGGAATGTACCCTTCTGTTTGAGTATGCCGTCAATTTAAGTTATGGCGGAGCGGAAAAATCATCGCCAAGCCTAAGTTTCTTGGCGAGTGTAGAGACTAACTATAAGAAGCTGCCGAGATACGTTTCCAACGTAAATAACGATGCGACATTTGATGTTGCGAAAGCGTTGGATGCTGTAAGTGTAGAGTTTGAAAACTTTAAGAAGGAACGTACAGCGATTGCGCCTGCCGCAGGTTTTTGGGATAGAGCAAACCAAATTATGTCGGCGAAGAGCATTGACCTTAGTAAATTCAAAGAGGACTCGGGTTTAAATGATGCAACAGTTAGCCGGTTGCGTTTGAAGCAAACGGCGGTGACCATGCGTGTCGGCATTGCAGTTTGTTTTGGGTTAAACTTAGACATTACAGAAACGAAAAAGTTGTTGGAACTGGCAAGGCTTGTTCTCAATAATGATGCCGAATGTCTGGCCTATGAATTTGTAATCACGAATTTCAAGGACTGCCCGCTTTTTGAAAAAAACGATATATTGCTTAAATTCGGAATTGACCCAATAGGCACCCGCTCGGCGGATGATTAAAAGGTGGAGGTAAATGTGATGGCGACGAGAGGTAAAAGCATAAATCTGTTTTTGATGGATGGCGACCCCAGCGGGCGTATCAAATGTACCCTTGCTAATTGGACGGGTGTAGCATACAAAATTCCGCGCACGGAGTTGGATAAGTGCAAGGGACGCGACGACCTCTCGCAGAGCGGGGTTTACTTCCTGTTTGGCACGTCTGACCAGACTGGTGAAAGTGTTGTTTATATCGGTCAAGCGGGAGTCAGGAAAAACGGCGAAGGAATCCTGTATCGCTTGCAAGAACACAAACGAAACCCCGATAAAGATTATTGGACAGAAGCTGTTGTTTTCACAACATCCAATAACTCATTCGGTCCCACAGAGATAAGTTATCTTGAGAACCGATTCACGAACTTAGCGATGGCGGCAAAACGCTACACCATCAAGAACGGAAACGACCCCACCCTCGGCAACATCACTGAGGAAAAAGAAAGCGAGTTGGAAGAGTTTTTCGATTATGCCAAAATCGTAATGGGAACACTTGGGCATAAGGTTTTCGAACCGCTGTCGCAACAGATAACCGTTAGTTCGACGGTAAATACTACTTCCGCTACGCCAGAGCAAATATTTATGATAAAAAGAAGCGGCGCAAACGCAACAGCGCGACTTACGAGCGAGGGACTCGTTGTTCTCTCCGGCAGTACCATTCGGAAAGATACCGTACCAAGCTGCCCAGATTACGCAAAGTCGGCACGGGAAGACAATAAAGATTATATTGACGAAAACTGTGTCATGCAAAAGGACATCTTGTTTAAGACACCATCAGGAGCAGCAGCTTTTGTCCTCGGTGCCTCTGCAAATGGTAACGTGGAATGGAAAACCGAAGATGGTAAAACTTTTAAGGATATTGAAAACAGCGAAACAGACGAAAAATAACGGGAGGTTCGATAATATATGGCAAATGAGTTACAACCATTATCAGTCCTGTTCCAAAACAGGCTTTTTAGAATTCCAGATTATCAGCGCGGCTACGCTTGGAAGCACGAGCAGCTTGCTGATTTTTGGGAGGACTTGCTGAACCTTCACGAGGAAAGATACCATTACACAGGATTGCTCTCCCTTAAAGCAGTCGGTCAAAAAGACGCGAAATCATGGGACGGCGACGAATGGCTACTTGACATTGGTTACAAGCCGTTTCATGTTGTGGACGGTCAACAGCGGCTTACCACATTTTCAATACTGATGTATGAAATCGCTGTTTTCGTCAAAGAACTTCCCGAAAATGCCGACAAGAGCGACGAGGATATTTTCTTGGGTTTCGAGTCTCTCAAAGACCTCAAAGCGAAGTATATCGTGCGGAAACGCCCGCCGCAGAGTATCGTAACCACTTACTTGTTCGGTTACGAGACTGATAACCCCAGCGCAAATTATCTGAAATACAAGGTATTTGAAGAACCCTTCGGCGGTACGGTATTTGAAACGTACTACACAAAGAATCTAAAATACGCAAAGAGCTTCTTTGTCGAAAACCTCCGTAATTTATATGACAGCGATGGCATTGATGCCGTTGAGCGGATTTATAAAAAACTTACTCAACGGCTTATGTTCAATCTACACGAAATAGAGGATGACTACGATGTTTTCGTGGCGTTCGAGACGATGAACAATCGCGGTAAAAAACTGACGAACCTTGAGTTGTTGAAAAATCGCTTAATTTATTTGTCTACGCTTTTCGATGACATGCAATTGGATGCGGAGGACAAAAACCAACTCCGCAAGAATATCAACGACACTTGGAAAGAGGTTTATTATCAGCTTGGGCGAAATCAAAACGCGCCGCTTTCCGATGATGAGTTTTTGCGCGCTCATTGGATTACCTATTTTCGGTATTCAAGGAAAGGCGGGGACGACTACATCCGCTTCTTGCTCGGAAAATTCTCCGCAAAAAACATATACGAAAAACACACACCTATACAAGAAACTCCCGATGATATTGTGCTAACGGACATCGAAGCGGGCGAAGAGGACGATGCTGATGCGTCAATCGAAGCGGAAACTCAATTAGTCAGTAAACTCGCGCCAAAGGAAATAAGTGACTATGTAAACAGCCTTAAATCTTTGGCTGAATATTGGTATTACAGCTTCTTTCCATTCGATAGCACTTTTCCCGATGACGAAAAGACATGGATTGATAAACTGAACCGAATCGGTATCGGTTATTTCAGACCGCTGGTCGTTGCGGCAATGTCGACGAATAAAAACACTTCATTAGACGAACGCATCATGCTATATAAAGCTATCGAGCGGTTCATCTTCGTTAATTTCCGTATAGGCGGCTTTCAGTCGAATTACCAAAGCAGTGTATATTATAATAAATCCCGTGACGTATTGACTGGCGGCGCGTCTCTCGCTTCTATTTCGGAGAGTTTGAATGCGACAGTTAATGGCGACATGGACTCAGCCATTCGCTCGTTTATTGCCCGTACCAACAGGCGGTTTGATTCCGGCGAAGGCTTTTATGGTTGGCGAGATTTGCGTTATTTCCTTTACGAATACGAGTACGAAAAAGCTGTAAAAAACAACCTCCAAAAAGTGGATTGGAGTATGTTTACAAGAATTGAAAAAGACAAGGTGACCGTCGAGCATATCTTGCCGCAAACGCCGACAAAGTGGTACTGGCGAAACACCTACCGAACATACACAGATTTGGAAATCAAGCTATTGTCGGCATCCCTCGGCAACCTGCTCCCGTTGTCGCAGAGCATTAATTCATCGCTCCAAAACGACAGCTTCCATGATAAAAAGAATCCGTCATCGGCGGGTAGGCGCGGTTATATAAACGGTTCGCACTCGGAAATAGAAGTCGCTCAAGAAGAGGAATGGACTGCCGAGCATATCCTCAATCGTGGACTGGCTTTATTTGCCTTTATGGAATTACGCTGGAGCATCACATTAACTGACGAGCAGAAATCGGAATTACTCCACGTTGATTTCGTAAACGATGAGCGGGAAGACGTTCCCGAAATTCCCGAAGCGGAAACAAACCCACTGTACAAGGAGCCGACAAATGGCGAAGCACCTAATTCAACGCGCGAACTTGCGGACAGGCATATACGACGATATGAATTTTGGAGTAACTTCGTAGAATATTGTAAAGCCAATGGACGTAGTGATGATATTGCGTCGCGGAAACCCGGACATGACGATTGGTACGATGTTCCTGTCGGCAGCCGAGAATACCACATATTCTTTCAGCTATACCGGCAAAAAACGCTCCGTATAGGTATTTATGTATATCGCCCTGAAGATTTTACGCGGCTTGAATCCAATAAGGATAACATTGAAGAGGCTTACGGCTCGCCGCTCGAATGGTACACGAGCCGCGAAAAGAGCGTAGCAAAGAGAATTTTGAACTCTGTTGACGCCGATGTTCATAACTCCGCTCTTTATCCTCAGCACTTCCAATGGCTTATAACCCAGTTTGATAAGTTGACAGCAGCACTGCGAGCGTTTGACGGCTTGAGTTACAGCAACACCGCTCTGCCGATTGACAGCTTTTTCGAGGAAAGCACAGCAGATAGTCTGATAGATATTTCAAGCGATATGGCAGAGGTCGCTTATAACATAGCACGTCAAGTCCATAACGGCACTGTTGGACGCAGCGAGGGGAAAGAGGAAATCGCTTTACGAACCGGAATGAATCCGGGTTCGGCGGGTGATTATATTTCGGCTTTCCTGTCGATGATGGATGGCATCGACTACAAACGAACTATCAAAGAGACCCACACCAGATATTTTGTCAGTCAAATCCGTGCCGATTATGGCGAATCAGCGTACAGGAAAGCGATAGAAGCGTGTGCAAAACACGCGGCATATTATGCTTCACTTGGACGCGGACGATTAGCTTATGTTGAACGGATTGTTGAGGAAGCAAAAACAACCTTTTAACGATTACCTGAATCTTTCTACGATTTGCCGAACCTTTTAACGATTACCCGATTAAACCGCAAGGGGGTGTGCATTTACCGTGACGATGACAGCCGAAGCAAGGTGGGCGACTGCGCCGACCATAAATTCCAAACAAAGAAAAAGGCTCTCTCGGTCAAACCATGACCGCAGAAAGCCCTTATATCAAGCGGTTTTTGCCACTCTGCCGACTTCAAGGAGAACAACAGCCACCGCTTTGCATTGTATCAAAGACGGTAAGAACATTGACCCGGCTTGCGGATCCGGTTCGCTTCTGTTGAAGTTCGCCAAGATCCTCGGCAAGGAAAACGTGCGGCTGGGGTTTTTTGGTCAGGAGATTAATCTCACCACCTACAACCTGTGCCGGATCAATATGTTTCTCCATGATATCGGGTACGACAAGTTTGACATCGGTCACGGCGATACCCTCCTGGACCCTCTTCATTGGGACGACGAACCCTTTGAGGCCATTGTCTCCAATCCCCCCTACTCCATCCGGTGGGAGGGCGACGCCAACCCGTTACTTATCAATGACCCGCGCTTTTCTCCCGCCGGGGTGCTAGCCCCTAAGAGCAAGGCGGACCTGGCCTTCATTATGCACGCCCTTTCGTGGCTGGCCACCGACGGCACGGCGGCGATTGTTTGTTTTCCCGGGGTCCTGTATCGCGGTGGGGCGGAACAAAAGATCCGCAAGTATCTGATTGACAACAATTTCGTGGATTGCGTGATTCAGTTGCCGGACAACCTTTTCTTTGGGACAAGCATCGCCACCTGTATCATGGTTCTTCGCAAGGCGAAAAGTGATAACAGCACGCTGTTCATTGACGCCGGCCGCGAGTTCGTCAAAGTAACCAACAGCAATAAGCTGACAGATGGGCATATTGACAGAATTGTTGCCGCTTATGAGGATCAGCGGGATAGCAAATACTTCGCGCGGTTGGTCCCCAACGCGGAAATCGCCGATCAGGATTACAACTTGTCGGTCAGCTCCTATGTTGAGCAGGAGGACAAGCGCGAGGTTGTGGATATCCGTAAGCTGAACACGGAGATTGAGGCGATCGTTGCCCGGGAGGATGTCTTGCGGCGGGAAATTACTGCTATCATAGCGGAGATTGAGGGGGCGGAATAATGGAAAACGGAATTATGGAATATGGCTCGTTTATAAAAGAAATCAAGGAACTCATCTACCGCCGCCAATACGAAGCAATGCGGCGCGTTAACGCGGAGCTTATCCAGCTTTATTGGGAAATCGGCCAGGAAATCACCCGCCAGCAAACCGAAAAAGGCTGGGGTAAATCAATCGTTGAAATTTTATCAAAAGAATTGCAAAAAGAATTTCCGGGTGTTCAAGGCTTTACCGCACGAAACTTATGGTTTATGCGGCAATTCTATGTTGAATATTCGCAATCGCCAAATCTGAAACCATCAGTTTCAGAAATTGAGAATCCCCCAAAAAATACAAATCTGAAACCACCGGTTTCAGAAATTCAAGCGGAAAATTTGCCGCCGTTATTGGCAGAAATAGGGTGGACAAAAAATATCGTAATCATGCAAAAATGTAAAGACCCGCTTGAACGCGAGTTTTACATCAAGATCACAAAAAAATATGGCTGGACAAAGGATGTCCTGATTAACAACATTGAAAACAGGGCATTTGAGCGCTATCTTACCAATCAAACAAATTTTGACGAAACCGTGCCGGAGAAATACCGCCTGCAGGCAAAACTCGCCGTCAAGGATGACTACAACTACGATTTTCTCGAAATGGGTCTCAAACATAGCGAAGCAGAACTTGAGGCGGGACTGATCCGTAACATAGAATCGTTTTTGATTGAGATGGGTGGTCATTATACGTTTGTCGGCAGGCAGTTTCACCTCGACGCCGCGGACGATGACAGCTATATTGATCTCCTCCTATTCCATCGACAGTTACAGAGCCTGATTGCGATTGAATTGAAAATTGGCGATTTCAAGCCGGAGTACGCAGGTAAAATGCAGTACTATTTGACCGCACTTGACGAAATAGAAAAGTTGCCTCATGAAAACCCGTCAATCGGCATAATCATATGTAAAAATAAAAACCGCACGAAAGTGGAATATACGCTGCGTACCACAAACGCCCCGATTGGCGTTGCGACCTATTCGTACAGTTCCACACTGCCGAAAGATTTAGAACGGTTGCTGCCTTCGCCCGAAGAGATAGCGAAAATCATTGATGTGTTTGACGGAGGTGGTGACGATGACGAATCTTGACCGTCTTATAGCTGAACTTTGCCCGGACGGGGTGGAGTTCAAACGACTTGATGAGATATGTCAAATAACTCGCGGTCGTGTAATGTCAAAAGATTATCTGCGGGAAAACGCAGGTGGTTATCCTGTGTATTCATCTCAAACGGCAAACAATGGAACATTTGGATATATAAATACCTTTGACTTTGATTGCGAATCAATAACATGGACAACAGATGGAGCGAACGCAGGGTCTGTGTTTTACCACAAAAATGAAAAATACAGTATAACCAACGTATGCGGACTTTTGCGAGTTCTGAATGAGAATGTTGTAAACACGAAGTTCCTTTATTATGCGCTGCAAATCGTAGCGAAAGAGTATGTTAATTCAGGTATGGGAAATCCGAAACTGATGAGCAATGTAATGGGAACAATAATCGCTCCTCTCCCTCCCCTTCCCATCCAAAAGGAAATTGTCAAAATCCTTGACAATTTCACTGAGCTTTCAGCGGAGCTTTCAGCGGAGCTTTCAGCACGGCAAAAACAATATGAGTATTATAGAAATTCCCTTTTGACCGATAGTGAACAATATTCTCAACGGGTTCAACTCGGGGAAATTGCAGACATGAAAGCAGGAAAGTTCATTCAAGCAATTGATATTTCAGATAATCAAGATGATGAATATAAATTCCCATGCTATGGGGGCAATGGGCTTCGCGGTTTTGTGAGAGAGTATAATCATGATGGATATTATCTTCTTATTGGCCGCCAAGGTGCATTATGTGGAAATGTTAAGCGTGCAGAAAGTAAATTTTATGCTACAGAACACGCTGTTGTTGTAAGTACCAGTTCTTCGACAAATATTGACTGGCTGTTTCATGTTCTTGTACATATGGACTTAAACCAATATGCTTCAAAATCTGCCCAACCGGGTTTGGCAGTTGGTAATATAGAAAAACTTACAATCCCCGTCCCTCCCCTAGCCGAGCAAGAGCGCATCGTCGCCATCCTCGACCGCTTCGACGCCCTCACCGCCGACATCACCGGCGGTCTCCCCGCCGAGATCGCCGCCCGCCAGAAACAATACGAATACTACCGTGACAAACTTTTAACCTTCAAGGAAGTGAGCCCATCATGAGCCAATACGACATCATCGCCGCCGACAACCTATCCACCGTTGTGGCCGAATACAAGTCGGACTACACCCGTGCCGCCGACTACCAGAGCGAGGCGGCTCTGGAAGACGAATTCATCCGCCAGCTCACCGCCCAAGGCTACGAATACATCTCTGTCACCAACAACGAAGAGCTGATGTTCAACTTGCGCCGCCAACTTGAAACCCTCAACAGCTGCACATTCTCAGAGGGAGAATGGGAGCGGTTTTTTCGGGAGTGTATCGCCGGCGCCAACGAAGGCATTGTGGAGAAAACCCGCAAGATCCAGGAAGACCATGTGCAAATCCTCAAAAGAGACGACGGCACCACCAAGAACATCACGCTGATCGACAAGAAAAACATCCACAACAACCATCTCCAAGTCCTCAACCAGTATACGGAAGCGGGGGGAACCCGGGAAACCCGTTACGATGTGACGGTGTTGGTCAACGGGTTCCCTCTCATCCATATCGAGCTGAAGCGGCGGGGTGTGGCCATCCGGGAGGCTTTCAATCAGATCAACCGCTACCAACGGGATAGTTTCTGGGCGGCGTCAGGATTGTATGAGTATGTGCAGATTTTTGTCATCAGCAACGGCACCTATACCAAATATTACAGCAACACCACCCGCAACCAGCATATCAAGGAACAAGGGGACGGCTCCCGGAACAAAACCAGGAAAACCAGCAACAGCTTCGAGTTCACCAGCTATTGGGCGGACGCCTCCAACAAAGCCATCACCGACCTGATCGATTTCACCAGGACTTTCTTCGCGAAACATACATTGCTCAGTATCCTCACCCGGTATTGCGTTCTTACCGGCGAGGCCCTCCTCCTGGTAATGCGCCCCTATCAGATCGCCGCCACCGAACGGATTCTCAGTCGGATTGAGATATCCACCAACTATAAGCAGACCGGAACCGTGGAGGCGGGAGGCTATATCTGGCACACCACCGGCAGCGGCAAGACCCTCACCAGTTTCAAGACCGCCCGTCTGGCCGGCGCGTTGCCCCATATCGATAAAGTGTTGTTCGTGGTAGATCGCAAAGATCTTGACTACCAGACCATGCAGGAATATGATCGCTTCGAAAAAGGGGCTGCCAACAGCAATACCTCCACCCGTATCCTGCGCCAACAACTTGAAGACGCCAACGCCCGCATCATAATCACCACCATTCAGAAGCTGGACAGGTTCATCGGCAAAAACAGAGGCCATGAGATCTTCCGCCGTCATGTGGTGTTGATTTTTGACGAGTGTCACCGCTCCCAGTTCGGCGATATGCACCGGAAGATTGTCAAAGCTTTCCGCCATTATCATATCTTCGGATTCACAGGGACGCCGATTTTTGCTGTTAACGCGGGGCAAGGCGGGGGGCCTTTCCGCACAACACCCCAGGCTTTTGGGGACAAGCTCCATACCTACACCATTGTGGACGCCATTACCGACGGCAATGTGCTGCCCTTCCGGATCGATTATACGAAAACCGTTGAGATTTCCCCGGATGTGAAAGACGCCCAAGTGCGGGCCATCGATGTGGAGAAGGCTATGTCCGCCCCGGAGCGGATCCGCGAAGTCACGAACTATATCCTGGAGCATTTTGACCAGAAGACCAAACGCAACGCTTTCTACACCCTGAAAGGTCAGAGGGTCGCGGGGTTCAATTCGATTTTTGCCGTGGCCTCCATCCCGGTGGCGATGCGGTATTATGAGGAGTTCAAGAGGCAGATCGCCGAGAGAGGCCGGGCCTTGCGCATAGCCACCATCTTCAGTTTCAGTCAGAACGAAGACCCTGAGGACGTGTTTGCGGACGAGGGTTTCGAGACCGATAGGCTCGATAAGACGACCCGGGATTTCCTCGAAGCCGCCATTGCCGACTATAACACCCTCTTCGCGACCAATTTCGATACCTCCCCCGACAAGTTCCAGAACTACTATAAAGATCTTTCCATGCGGATGAAAAACCGGGAGGTGGATCTGCTGATTGTGGTGAACATGTTCCTCACAGGGTTTGACGCGACGACCCTCAATACCTTGTGGGTGGACAAGAACCTCAGACAACACGGGCTGATCCAGGCTTTCAGCCGCACCAACCGTATTTTGAACAGTGTCAAAACCTTCGGCAACATTATCTGTTTCCGGGATCTCAAGAAAGCCACTGACGACGCCATCTCCCTCTTCGGCGACCGGGAGGCCGGCGGGATTGTCCTGTTGAAGACTTATGACGACTACTATAACGGGTACGAGGAAAAGGATAAACATAAAGCCGGGTATGTTGAGCTGATTGCTCTGCTCACGGCCGCCTACCCCCTGGGTCAAGGGATATTGTGGGAGTTCGCCCAGAAGGATTTCATCCGCCTGTTCGGGGCGATTCTGCGGCTCAAGAACATCCTCACCGCTTTCGATGATTTCGCCGGCAACGAGATTCTGACGGAGCGGGAGTTCCAGGATTATCAGAGCATGTATATCGATCTCTACCAGTCTTTCACCAAGGGCAAAGACGCCGAGAAAGAAAACATCAATGACGACGTGGTGTTCGAGATCGAGCTGATCAAGCAGATTGAGGTCAATATCGACTATATTCTGATGCTGGTGGCCAGGTACCATGAATCCAACTGTTCCGACAAAGGTATTCTGGCGGACATTCAGAAAGCTGTGGATTCAAGCCTTGAGCTCCGCAGCAAGAAAGTGCTGATTGAGGGCTTCATCGCCCGGGTTAACACAGACAGCCAAGTGGATGAGGATTGGCAGAAGTATGTCTTGGCACAGAAGGAAACCGATCTCAGTAGGCTGATTGAGAGCGAGAGTCTGAAACCCGAAGAGACTCGCCGGTTCGTTGCCGGCGCCTTTCGCGACGGGCTGATGAAAACCACGGGTATGGATGTTGATAAGCTCCTGCCCCCGGTGTCCCGCTTCGGTGGTGGCGGCGGTAACCGGGCTGCCAAGAAGCAGGAAGTGGTGGATAAGTTGGTGGGGTTTTTTGAGAAGTATTCGGGGTTAGTG
>Ga0082212_10000342_pt1 | contig 67988 bp, 59 predicted proteins | sample TergutNt197P3_FD_71548 | JGI IMG/M metagenome (GOLD analysis project Ga0082212, IMG submission 71548) | Neocapritermes taracua P3 segment gut microbial communities from Petit-Saut dam, French Guiana - Nt197 P3 | ecosystem: Host-associated > Arthropoda: Insects > Digestive system > Gut ... | reverse complement strand
CCCGGCAGGGGGGGGTGCCCCCCTGGCCCGGCATTTGGTGAGGGGGGCGGGGAAAATCTTTCCCCCTGCCAGGGGAGTCTGAGGGGGCAGAGCCCCCTCAGGTATTTTTAATCGATTTCAACCTCATTGCCATAATAAACACACGTAAGCAGCTCTTCCATCTGCTTGGGCGTAATGGGCCTCGGATTGGACCCGGTGCAGGCGTCGCCCACTGCGTTTGCGGCAATGGCGGCTAATTTTTCCCTGAATTCCGCTTCTTTGATGCCGAATTCCTGGAGTGTCGCCGGAATTTCCAGCTTTTTATTCATTTCGCGAATACGCGCGATAAACTTGCCGGTTACATCGTTATCGTCCTTTCCTTCAATGCCGATATAACGCGCGATTTCCGCGTACCGCTTTGCCGCGCAGGCAGCATTGTACTGGATGACATAGGGCAAATAGATCGCGTTCGCGCATCCGTGCGGGATATGCCCGGTTGAAAACGCCGCGCCTGTCTTATGCGCCATGGAATGGACAATACCCAACAGCGCGTTGCTGAACGCCATACCGGCCAGGCACTGCGCGTAATGCATATTTTCACGCGCGGCCGTATCTCCGCTATAGGAGCCGTACAGGTTCTCAAATACCATGGCAATGGCTTTCAGCGCCAGCGGGTCGGTAAACGGGCCGTTCAATGTTGATACATATGCCTCTATGGCGTGGGCCAGCGCGTCCATGCCTGTGTGCGCGGTCAGGGTGCCCGGCATGGTCTCGGCAATCGCCGGGTCGAGAATTGCGATGTCGGGCGTGATATTAAAGTCCGCCAGCGGATATTTGATCCCTTTTTGATAGTCTGTAATAACCGAGAATGCCGTCACCTCGGTAGCCGTGCCCGAAGTCGACGGAATCGCGGCAAACCTCGCCTTTATGCGAAGCTCCGGGAAACTGAACGGGATTATTAACTGCTCAAAGGTGGTTTCAGGATATTCGTAGAATACCCACATGGCTTTGGCGGCGTCTATCGGCGAGCCGCCGCCGATGGATACAATCCAGTCGGGATTAAACTCCCGCATAGCCTGAGCGCCCTTCATCACCGTTTCGACGGAAGGATCCGGCTCCACGTTTTCGAACAATCGGACTTCCATGCCGGCCTCTTTTAAATAATCGACCGTTTTGTCAAGAAATCCAAATCGTTTCATGGATCCGCCGCCCACAACTACAATAGCCCGTTTTCCTCTGAGCGTTTTGAGCGTTTCAAGAGAACCTTTCCCATAATAGATATCGCGCGGTAATGTAAATCTTGCCATGTTACTTCACTCCTCAAAAGGCGAAATGTATTTCCAAGACCATAATGGAGCCTTGCTCTTTACCCATAGCAGATTGAGTGAGGTTCGCGCAACCTATCCGGCAAATTTTTGTTGCCTTGGCGGGATGTGCGTTGTCATGTGGTCAGGCGATTCCAGTCAATGCGGCCGGCTATTGCCCCGGACAGTTCCGCAAGACCTTCGCCCGTGCGCGCGGATATGAAAAAAGCCTCGGGATATTCCTCTTGCAACAGGGCACGGGCCGTCAGGCCCGCTTCATCAGGCGTCTCGGGCAGGGCGTCCACCTTGTTCAGAATCAGCATACGCGGCGTGTCCCGCAAATCCAGTTGATCCAGAATGTTCTCCACGGCCTTCACCTGTTGATCCAACTCCGGGTGAGAGGCGTCAGCCACATGCAGCAGCAGGTCCGCCTCCTCCAGTTCTTCCAGGGTCGCCCGGAAAGCCTCCAGCAATTCTTTGGGCAGACTGCGGATAAAACCCACGGTGTCGGTCAGAATCAACTTCCTTTCCTGCGGAAAACGCAGACGGCGGGTGGTCGGGTCCAGAGTGGCGAACAGACGGTTTTCGGCCAGCACTTCGGAACCGGTCAAGGCGTTGAGCAGGGTGGATTTACCCGCATTGGTATAGCCCACCAGGGAAGCGACGGGCACGCCCCCCTTGGCGCGGCGCGCGCGGGCATAGGAGCGCTGGCGGCGCAGGTCGTCCAGAGAACTTTTGATCCGGGCCACCCGGTCGCGCAGGCGGCGGCGGTCGGTTTCCAGCTTGGTTTCACCGGGCCCGCGTCCGCCAATGCCTCCGGCCAGACGGTCCAGAGCCCGGCTTTTACCCACCAGGCGCGGCAGCATGTACTGGAGTTGGGCCAGTTCCACCTGGAACTTGCCTGCCCGGGACGAAGCCCGCTGGGCGAAAATATCAAGGATGAGCTGCGTGCGATCCAGCACCCGGCGCTCGGTTATTTCGGTCAGGTTGCGCAATTGCGCGGGCGAAAGCTCTCCGTCAAAAATAATCAGCCCGGCATTGCCCTGCAAAGCCAGCACTTCAAGTTCCGCCAGCTTGCCCTTACCCAGGATGGACCGGGGGTTTATGGCCTGTACCCGCTGGATAAGCGTTCCGGCCACATGAACCCCGGCGGTGTCGGCCAGTTCCGCCAACTCGGCCAGGGCGGATTCCTGCTCGTGCCTTGGCTGGGTGGATACGCTGACCAGAATGGCCCGGCTTTCCGGTCCCTTGCCTTCGCCGTGCCCGGCCACGCGAGCCCGCTCAAGCCGCCCGCGCCGCGCCGCGGGCGCAACGGATGGCGCGCCGGGCTCCGCGGCCACATCCCGCAGAGCCTCACCCTTTGACGCCGCGTCCATGCCGCGAGCCAGTTCTTCCTCCAGGGCCGTGACCTCGGCCAGAACATCCGTGTCCACGGCGTCCCAGCGTTCGGGCGGGTAGGCCACATAGGTTTTATTTTCAGGGTTGGGAGGCAGCAGGTGGGCTCTCTGCAAGCGCAGCGGCTCGCCCCACTCGTTCACGCTGAGCACGGCAATGCTGTCAAAACGCAGAAAGAGAAGGTCCATCAGGTCTTCCTGGGACAGCAAATCAGGCGTCAGGTGCGTGTGCAGAAAGCGCAGCCCGCGCAGACGGCCCGCGCCTTCGCGCGCTCGCGGCAGTTCCGGGATAAGAATGCTCGTGGTATCGCCCACCAGCACCATGGCCGCGCGCCCCTGGCGGTTGATCAAGAGGCCTACCTGGCGTCCGATGGAGCGGGAGAGCGCGGCCAGTTCCCTGGCCTGGTCCGCCGTGTACCCGCCCTGGACCGGATAGCGCCGGGTAAACAGGCGGGACAGCGCCTTCATCTGGCTCGGTTTGAGTCCTTGGGTGTTTCCTTCGATTTTAGCTATGGCGAGTGTCCCCTCATGCTCTATGAATTTTCTGGTAGTGGCTCAGTTTGGTGTCAGACGAGGAAGGCGCAGCTTTGCGCGATGGGGGCTGGGCTCTTCGGCCCTGCCCCCGGAGCGCAAACAAGCCTGACAAAGTATCACACCAAACTGAGCCACTACCGATTTTCTTCCTCGTCAAGATGCCTGAGACAGCACTCCGCGATCAGGCCCGCCTTGGGAACGATCTGTTCACGCAGTACCCGCTTCCGTTCCTCGCGCAGCAGCGGGGCGTATTGCGGATTGTTGCTCAGGCCTCCGTGCTCCATAAAAGAAATATAATGCGGCATCCGGGCCACGTTAAGGCCGTTCAGGCAACGAAGTGTGAATTCCAGATCCCCGGCAATGCGGAAGGAAGGGTCGAAGCGGTGTTGCTTCAGGGTTTCCATGCGTACAAAGGTGGAGGGAAAGGGCAGACCGACACCCAGAAAAAACTGGCTGTATATGACGGACAGAGAACTTACGATCCTGGTTTTAGGCCTGCCGTCCGTGCCCAAGGCGAGGTTCCCGTAAGCAAAGTCGACAGCGGGCGGCATCCCGGCCAGACAGTCCCGGCTGCGGGCCAGAACATCCCCGGCCAGCAGAAAATCATCGCTGCCCAGAAACAGGGCCCAATCGCCCGTGGCCCTGTCCAGAGCCTTGTTCCAGGCGTCGTAAACACCCGCATCAGCTTCCGAGCGCCAGTCAACGCGGCTGCCGTAGCGCCGCAGCAAATCCAGGGTATTGTCCGTCGAGCCGCCATCCTGAACAATAAGCTCGTAATTGCCGTGGCTCTGGCTGAGCACCGAACCCAGGGCGCGGCTGAGCAGGCGGGAGGAGTTCAGGGTGGCGACAATGCAGGAGAACTTCATGTTCCCTTAAGATAGGTAGCAATCATGCCGTCGTAAAGGGAAGTGGCGGCAAAGGTGGCCACGGCCAGTTCCAGGCGCAGGCCCAGCGGAGCCCGCATGTTGTTATCGATCAGCGCTGTCCGGATACGCGGATAAAAGGAGGGCGCGGGCGCCACCAGAACCGAGTGGTAGTTCTTGGCCGAGGCGCGCAACATGCAGGGGCCGCCGATATCGATTTCCTCGATGGCCAAACGCGGTTCCAGTTGCTTGGCCGCCGCCTCGGCAAAGTTGTACAGATTGACGCACACCAGATCAAAGGTCTTGATGCCGTGTTCGCCCAGGGTCTTCACATGTTCGGGGTTATCCTTGTCAGCCAGGATGCCGCCGTGGATCGCCGGGTGCAGGGTCTTTACCCGGCCGCCCATGATCTCGGGAAAGCCGGTCACTTCGCTGACCTGGGTTACAGTAAGCCCCGCGTCTTGCAGCATTTTACACGTACCGCCCGTGGAAACGAGTTCCACGCCGTTCCCGGCCAGAAAGGCCGCGAAATCGGCCAGGCCGGTTTTGTCGGTCACGCTCAGGATAGCGCGTCTGATGGGAAGCATATCCATAAATACAATAGGCCTCCTACTTATACGGCTCCAATTCTTTCAAAAAGTCTTCCGGCACTTCAAAACCGTTGGCAACGGCTAACTCGGCGTATTCCAGAGCCTTTTTGCCCTCGCCCTTTTCCAGCCAGGCCAGGGCCAGGTTGTTATAGGCCGGACCAAAACCAGGCTGCAGCTTGAGCACGCGCTCGGACAGGGCAATGCTTTCGTCCACACGGCCCAGCATATACTGGGCTGCGGCCAGAGAGGTGATGCCCTGCACAAAGTTGGGATCCCACTTGACGGCTTTGGTCAGGGCTTCGGCGGCCTTTTCCGCATCGCCGCGCTGCAGGTGCACAAAGCCGATGTTGCCCCAGGCAATGGCGAAACGAGGGCGGCTGTTCGCCGCTTCCGTATTGTAGTTCAGGCAGCCGTCCAAATCGCCGCGTTGCAGGCAGATGCCGCCAAGTTGCACATAGGCTTCGGCCAGACGGGGCGATTTACGCACCGAATCAAGAAAAGCGCGCTCCGCATTCTGGAAGTCGCGTTTGCTGAGCAGGGCCACGCCCAGATTGTACAGATGATTTGCGCAGTCAGGCGAGCTTTCAATGGCGGCGCGCAGGTCGGCAATATACTCGTCAAGATCATCATAATGGTCCTTCATTTGGAAAGCTTCTCCTTTTGCAGCAATTCATGGTACCAGACGCAAAAATCCAGCACCCCCTGATACTTCTCCTGCCTGGCCACAATGCCCACGGCGCAGTCTGTCGCGCCCCTGGCGTATTCCCCGCCGTGCATCCGGCCCACAGTGGTTTTCATAAATTCCCGCACCAGTTCCTGCACCGTGCGCTTTGTGAGGTCCGTGCGCAGGTCCATGGGTTCTTTAGGTCCCTCAAAGGGATCCCAGTTTTCAAACCCGATACGGTCCACGAAGCGGCGGCGCCGGGGCGACATCCGTTCATAAAAATACCGTTTCTGCTCGGTCTCTTCAGGCGTGAACGCGCGTTCCGCACCTTTGTTCAGCAAATCGGACGGGCGTGTCATCACTCTTTCTCTTTGCGAATGCCGCCGATACCGAGATAGGCGGCGTCATATTCAGTCAACAGCGCGCTGGAAACCGGCACATACATGGAGGCCAGTTCCGTGTAGGCCGTGCCTATAAAAGCGGCCAGTTCCCCGCTCAGGGCGGAAAGCCGGTGCTGCATCTTGTCCAGGGCCACGGTAGGGTATCTGCCGCCCTGCACGAACCCGGTTTTGCCGCAGGTGTGGGATTTGCCGCCAATGGCCGTGGGCACGCCGTACAAGCGGCAGGTGATGGGCCGCACCTCATAGAGGATACAGCGGTCATCCTTGTCCAGCAAGGGGCAACGCAGGCTCTCGGCCGCAACTTCAGCCAGTATGAGGTTACTGTCCTTACCGGTCTTGGACTCCTTGAACACCTTGCGCTTGATGCGCGCGGCCTGACGATCCGCTTTGTCGGCTTCGTCAAGAATGGCGGCCCGCTCGTTACTCAAGGGAATGCGCTTTTGAAATTCGGCATTAAGATACAGCGCTTCCACAAGGGAAAGATCAAAAAGAGCGTGGCAGCAACTGCTGCACTGCTCGCGGCAGACGACAAGATCAGGGTGCTCGGCGCGGATGCGCTCGAAAAGGGCGTCAGCCTCGCGCGCATGCCGCTCGTAACGCTCGAAAAAAGGGGCCAAATCCGGCAGAGAACCAGCCATGTGTGCTCCGGAACGAGAGTGAGTGGGAACAAACCCTGACAAAAAGACTCCGGCCTTGCGCCGGAGAAAGAATCCCTCCGGCCCTCGCGCTTGCAGGGGCCGGAGAGGAACCTTATTGCGTCAGGCGCGAACTAGGAATTGTCTCCAAATAAGGGCTTTTGCTCCAAGAGCAAGGAACCCGGTCCTTTTTGCGAAGGGAGTGTACTCTTATGGTACTCGACCGGAGCAAAAAAGACCGGGTGACGCAGCTATTTGGACAAAAGAACTATTGGGAGAGAGTTCCTACACTTCTTCAATCGTAATGGCGCCGGTTTCGCACACTTCCACACAGGAGTCGCAGCCGAGGCATTCTTCGGCGTTCACGGCAACAGCCTTCCCGTCCTGCAGTTCATAAACTTCGACAGGGCAAACATCCACGCATTCGCTGTCGCCGTTACATTTGTCAGTATCAACCGTCACATTCCAAGCCATAGCGTCCTCCAGTCGGTTTTCGGTGCTGTTTCCAGCCCTTTGTTTTTATTACAAATAGGTGAAAATGCACTTCAAGTGTTTTCTTTGCTGATAGCCGCCGCACTCTGGCCTGTCAAGTCAAGAATGCGTATTCTCCGCAAATCGTTGGCAGTACCCCGGCTTGAGCAATGCCGGTAGCGCCTCAGTTTGTCGTCAGACGAGGAAGGCGCAGCTTTGCGCGATGGGGGCTGGGCTCTTCGGCCCTGCCCCCGGAGCGCAAACAAGCCTGACAAAGTATCACGACAAACTGAGGCGCTACCGAATCGTTTTTCCACTTGCCCGTCAGTGGCACTTGACTGTACAACCGTCACTCTGCCGGTCTTTGCCCGGCTGTATACATTTTCCCTGTGAGATTTACCATGCCGTCGTCCCTTCTCTCCCCTTCTCTCGCCCGCGAGTGCGAGGCTGTCGTCCCTGTCGATACGGCCCGCATGGATATTGCCCAGACCCGTCTCGACTCCCTGACCAAACCCCTTGGCAGTCTGGGCCGTCTTGAAGACATGGCCCGACAGCTCTATGGCATCCAGGGAAAAGCCCCGCTTGAGGCTCGTCCGGCGCGCATGTTCACCATTGCGGGCGATCACGGCGTGGTAGCGGAAGGCGTGGCCTCAAGCCCCAAGGAAGTGACGGTTCTGATGGTGCTGAATTTTCTGCGCGGAGGTGCGGGCGTCAATTGCTTGTGTGAAGCGGCCGGAGCGGATATCCGGGTCGTGGACGCGGGCGTGGATGCCGAGCCTTTTCAGCCCCATCCCCGTCTTATCGATGCCAAAATCGCCAGGGGCACGGCCAACATGGCCAAAGACCCGGCCATGACTCTTGAGCAGTGCGCCAGGGCTTTGCAACTCGGCATCGATCTTGCTGAAACGGCTCGCCAGGAAGGAATCCGGGTACTGGGCACCGGAGAAATGGGTATCGGCAACACTACCCCGTCCAGCGCCCTTTTTTGCGCTTACCTGGGCTTTTCCGCCCTTGACATGACCGGCATGGGCGCGGGCATTCCTCCGGCCGGGCTGGGACATAAAACAAAAATCATTCAGCAGTCCCTGGATGTGAATCGGGAAGCCGTGGCCGGAGGCGATCCCATTGCTGTTCTGGCCGCCCTTGGAGGCTTTGAAATCGCCGCCCTGGCCGGGCTGATTATCGGCGGCGCGGCCAGAAACATGGCCGTGATGATTGACGGCTTCATTGCGACGGCCGCCTATGTTGCCGCCGTCCGACTGGCTCCTGCTGTGCGCGATTATTGCTTTTTCTGCCACGGCTCAGCCGAGGCGGGGCACGGCAGAGTTCTGGAAGCGCTCGGGCAAAAGCCGCTGCTTGACCTGGGCATGCGCCTTGGCGAAGGCACCGGCGCGGCCCTCGGCTTCACCCTGCTTGATGCGGCGGCCCGTATTTACAACGACATGGCTACCTTTGAAAGCGCCGGCATTTCCCTGGAAAATACATAAGCGCACTACCCCCCTATTTATACGGCACGGGCGTACCTGTGGTTCTGATGTCCTCGTTGATCAGCGAGCGCAGCAAGGCACATACCGGCCCCTGCCTGCCGCTGCCGATGCTCTGGCCCTCGTAGTCCGCCACAGCCACGCAATCGGGCCCGGTACCAAGCAGGAGCACTTCGGAAGCGCGGGAAATATCCGCTTCCGTAATCCGGCGCATGCGGTGCGCCACCTTGCCGTCAAGCAGTTTCAGAGCGCGTTTTACGGTCGTGCCGGGGAGCGAATTGGTGAATTCCGGCACTTCAAGCATGCCGTCGCTGTTCACCAGACAAATATTGGCAATGGCGCTCTCAGCCAAATAGCCCTCGTCATCAAAGCAGAAGGGCACGTCCTTGCCCAGTTCCCTGGCTTCCCGGATCATGAGGACGTTGGGCAGGTAGTTGGCGTTCTTGATCCGCGCCAGATACCCCTGTTTGGCCGGAATGCCGGTGCGGAACCCCTTGAGCCCCTTTTCATACCAGCTTTCCGGCTTGGGCGTGAAACGGTACGCCACAATATACAGACTGGGAACCGGGGATTCCGCCGGGTCAATGCCGAAACTGCCCGGTCCACGCCCGAGCAGCACCCGCATTTGCCCTGTCCTTTCTCCACCCGCCGCGGCCACGGCCAGGATCAACGCGCGGATTTCCTCCCAGGGGCAGGGCGGCTCAAGATAAATACCCCCGGCGGACGTTTGCATGCGTTCCAGGTGCTTGTCCAACAGGTACATGCGGCCATCCACGTATTTGATGGTCTCGAAAATACCGTCCCCCCTGTGCGCAAGATGGTCGTCCAGAGGCAGCAGCATCAGACGGGGATCACGTCCCACGGCTCCAATGCGATGCTCATAAAAAGCGAGAATATTTTCCTCGCCGGGACGCGGGAGGGACAACAGTCTGGACAGGTACTCCTCGGAATTCAGAAGCTGCGGCATGGGCATTCCTTTACTTATTATAGCAGTTTACGCTTGAGATTGTCGCTTAACTGTTCAGGCTGTTGGTGCGGCATAAGGTTGAATACCACGGTAGTCCAGCCATAGAACAACGGCGGGTTGACTATCTCGGCAAAGCCCGCCTACGCCAATCTCGCGGCAAGGATTTGCGAGCAAATCCTTGCTGAGAATTTCACCTTTTCAAGGTGAAATTCTCTACTGTGCGGGCAATGTGCCCCAATTCATGGCCGGTTTTTGTTCCGCGGGCTTTTCCGCAGGCTTGGCATCCGGCTTCTTCTGAGCGGGCTTTTTCTGAGCGGGTTTCTGCTGGCTCTGCTGGCCCTGTTTGCCCTGAGCAGGCTTTTTACCATCAAGAGCTTCCAGGGCAGCCTTGGCTTCGGGCATGCCCTTATCAGCCGCCCTTTTCAGGAGTTCCCTGCCCTTTTTAACGTCCTTTTTCACGGCCTGGCCCTCAAGATAGGCCTGCCCGAGCGCGAACTCGGCCAAAGGATGCCCGAAAGACGCCGCCCCCTCAAAAGCCTTGAGCCCGGCAGCCACATCACGGTCGCCGCCTTCGCCGGTCAGCAGCATAATCCCCAGGCCGTACAGGGCATCCGGGTGCCCGGCCTTGGCCGCCTTGTTCCAGAGCGCGCGGGCCTTGGGCAAGTCTTGCGTTCCAAGAGCCCCTTTGAAATAAAGATAACCGAGATTGAACTGGGCCTGCGGGTTGCCGGCGTCGGCCGACTTTTTCCACCAGGATTCGGCGGCCTGCAAGTCCTGCGATCCGCCTTCGCCCCGCGCGGCCATCAGACCGAGAGCAAACGTAGCATATGGATCATTTTTATCCGCAAGCGGCTGCAACAATTCCTTGGCTTTGGCGAAATCCTTGGCGTCATAGGCGTCGGCAACCTGTTGCAGGATTTTCTGCGCTTCGGCGTTCGGGGGAGCAACCGGGGCATCCGCCGCAAGAACCTGGCCGGTAAAGCACAGCAAAAGAACAGTAAGCAGTAAAAAACGGCACAGCATGGACATGAGAATTTCCTCTTCTGTCTATAGATTCTACGTTTAAGCGATCTCGCTCAAGCGTACTTTTTCCAATCCTAAAAACGCCACTGGAGGCCTACAGCGGCCCCCTGCGAGGCGCCTGCCGAGGCGTCGCGCGCTTCAACATCGTGATATTCCCCACCCACCTGGAGCCGCACATCGGGCTTCACCTCCACGTCCATATACACTCCGGCGGCAGTAATCCGTCCGTCATTTTCAACCGGGCGATAGAGCGGGGAAGCCAAATCCTGAGGATTGACCGTCAGCCGGGTGGTCGCGTTATTCCGCAGCTTGTACTGCATACTCACCTCGGGCGGCGGATCCGATTCCATGTACGGCAAGGTGTTTTCTCCTCCTGAAAAGGGCGTCCGGGCCGGCGTCAAGCGGCTTTCGGGTATCTTGCGCCTCGTAGCGGACATGCTTACCCTGTCTTCGCCCAAGGTCAAGGATTGTTCGCGCCGTTGTCCTTCAGCACCGTACACGACCTTGGCCCTTTTTTGCCCGTCCGTGGCCGGGCGGCGCTCCAGGGCCAGAGGATTGCCGGTAAACCCTTTGCTTCCCTTTCGCGTGGCGATGTTCCCGGACTTCTTGACCGGCTCGGCCTTGCCCTGCTTCACATCCTTGGACGTATTCTTTGCCGCCGCCTTCGGCTGAGCGGCAGGCGCAACGCGGACCGGAACCGGCTTCGCGGACCGGACAAGCACCGGCCTGGTCTGTTCCCGCTGCGCCGCTCCAGCGGCCGACGCTCCGCCCCACACCACCACCAGCGCACACGCACAAAACGCGCATACCCGCGCGATTTTTTTTGTCGTGGCCGTCTGGTTCAGCATTACCGGCTCTCTGTCTGGAAAAAACTCTTCACACCCTTGTCGCGCAGGAGTTACAACGCATATCTCGCGCTTATGGAAAACTTGCCTGAATGTCTCTAGTCATTTTTTAGACATATACGGTGATGTAAAAAATCGCAAGGGGGAGCGTATAAATAATACAGGCAAGAGAAATTTTCCTCCTCCAAAAAATTAAAACGCTCTATCGGTCCGTTCTTTTTTCCGCGCTTTGACAAAGCTGAAAAGATATTTATCTTAAGGACTGAAAAGTCTGTCCTATATAGTGAGGTTCTTTTATGACACATACCATTGATGCCGATAATGACGCGCAATTTGAACCCGCACAGGAAACTGTCTCCGAGATGACCCCCGACGAGCAGGCCTTGTCCGCTCCTATTGAAAATACGCCTGAATTGCCAAGCCGCCTCCCGGTGTTGCCGGTGCGTGACGTGGTGCTTTTTAATTACACGATTCTGCCTTTGTTCGTGGGCAGAGACGCTTCCGTACAGGCCGTCGAAGCGGCCCTGCAAAAGAACCGTTACCTGCTTATCCTCACGCAGAAGGACGAACAGGTGGACAAACCCGGTCCCGACGATGTGCACACGCTCGGCACAGTGGTCATGATCATGCGTATGCTCAAGCTTCCGGACGGACGGCTCAAGCTCCTCGTCCAGGGGGTCAGCCGCGCCCGCGCTTTGGCCATCACCGACGACAAAGCCTATCTTGAGGCTGAAATACAGCCCCTGCCGGAGCAGGAGCATATTCCCTCCAGCGTGGCCACGGAAGCCATGATGCGCGCCGTGCGCGAGCAGAGTGAACGCATTCTTTCTCTGCGCGGCATGGCCTCCCCGGACATCAGCAATGTTCTCGGCAGCATCGACCATCCCGGCAGGCTGGCCGACCTTATTGCCTCCAACCTGCGGCTCAAAATTGGTGAAGCCCAGGAGCTTCTGGAAACCCTTGATCCTGTTGAGCGCCTGCGCATGGTCAATGAGCATCTGGCCAAGGAAGCCGAGGTGGCTTCCATGCAGGCCCATATTCAGGAAACCGCGCGCGAGGGCATGGACAAGGCCCAGCGTGAATACTATCTGCGCGAACAGCTCAAGGCAATCCGCAAGGAACTGGGCGAAGGGCCTTCCAACGAAGATGACGATATTGCCGAACTGGCCGAAGCCCTGGACAAGGCCAAGCTTCCGCCCGAAGTGCGCAAGGAGGCGGACAAGCAGTTAAAGCGCTTGTCTTCCATGCATGCCGAATCTTCGGAAGCCAGTGTGGTGCGCAACTATCTGGAGTGGATCTCTGAACTGCCCTGGGCCAAGCTTTCCCGGGATCGCCTGGACATCATCAAAGCCAGGAAAATTCTGGAAGAGGATCACTACGGCCTGGAAAAGGTCAAGGACCGCATTCTGGAATTTCTGTCCGTGCGCAAGCTGAACCCCAAATCAAAGAGCCCCATCCTGTGCTTTGTGGGTCCTCCCGGCGTGGGAAAAACCTCTCTGGGCCGCTCCATTGCCCGTTCCATGGGCCGCCAGTTCCAGCGCATGTCCCTTGGCGGGATGCGCGACGAAGCGGAAATCCGGGGGCATCGCCGCACCTATGTGGGCGCTTTGCCCGGCCGCATCATCCAGGGCATCAAGTTGGCCGGAACACGTAACCCGGTGATCATGCTGGACGAAGTGGATAAAATCGGTTCCGACTTCCGGGGCGACCCTTCCTCCGCCCTGCTTGAGGTGCTGGACCCCGAACAGAACAACACCTTCAGCGATCACTTCCTGAGCGTGCCCTTTGACCTGTCCAAGGTTATGTTCATCTGCACGGCCAACCACCTGGACACCATTCCGGGGCCGCTCAAGGACCGCATGGAGATTATCCGCATTCCCGGCTATACCATGCAGGAAAAGCTCGGTATTGCCGAACGCTACCTGGTTGACCGCCAGGCCAGGGAAAACGGCCTGAAAAAGAACGACGTGCACTTTGAAAAGGGCGTGCTGGAGGAGATCATCCAAGGCTACACCCGTGAAGCGGGCGTGCGCAGCCTGGAACGCGAAATCGGCGCGGTATGCCGCAAACTGGCCCGTAAAAAAGCCGAAGGAACCAAGGGACCGTTCAAGGTCAGCAAGGCTGCCCTCAAGGAGTTGCTCGGCGCGGCCCGGTATCTGGATGAGGATCTGGACAAAATCCCCCACCCCGGCCTGGCCGTCGGCCTGGCCTGGACGCCCCACGGCGGCGAGGTTTTGAACGTGGAAGTCTCAACCATGCAGGGCAAGGGCGGAGTCACCCTGACCGGCCAGCTCGGCGATGTGATGAAGGAAAGCGCCCAGGCCGCGATCAGTTACGCCCGCAGCCATGCCAAAGAACTGGGTATTGATCCGGAATTCAACAGCAACCTGGATCTCCATGTGCACGTTCCGGCCGGCGCCACGCCCAAGGATGGCCCTTCAGCGGGCGTAACCCTGGCCACGGCCCTGGTTTCCGCTCTGACCGGCAAACCCGTGCGCGAGAGCCTGGCCATGACCGGGGAAATCACCCTGCGCGGACGGGTGCTGCCCGTGGGCGGAATCAAGGAAAAAATTCTGGCCGCTGTCGGCAGAGGCTTGTCCGACGTGCTCATTCCCAAACGGAATGAAAAGGACCTGGAGGATATTCCCAAGGATCTGCTGGCCCAGGTGGCGGTGCATCCTGTGGAAACACTGGAGGAAGTGCTGAAGTTCGCCTTCTCTTCCTCAAAAAAGAAAGCGGCCAAGGCCGTCCCTTCCGGGACTCCCAAGTCGGGCACAGAGAAAAAGCCCTTGCGCAGACGGAGTTCCAGCCGGGAAAAGGCCCTGAGCCTGGCCCCGCGCTAAAAGCCGCTTCATACAGTGTTCAAAGCGAAGGAACCCGCCACTCAGGTGGCGGGTTCCTTTATTGTGTCCGGGGAGGCCATATGGCCTCCCCGGATAAGCAAATGACAAGACAAATGAGGCAACCCTAGAAGGCGTACCGGAAGCTGACTTCCGCCTTCCAGGCGTTGTCGTTCTTCTTGACGGTGTTGCCGGCATAGTCGGAATTCCAGGTCGCCTTGTCGGAACGCAGATGCAGGTAACCGAGTTCCAGCACCGCAGTCAGGTTTTCATAGATATTATACTTGTGGTCAAAGTTGACTTCAAACACGGAGTCTTTGGTGGTCAGGTACAGGGGGTCGCTGCACCAGGCCGGAGCCCAACCGTTTTCTCTGGGCATGTTCTTGTCGTTCGTTCCCTGGTAGTAGGCAAAACGCAGGGTGTGGCTGAGATCCTTCACAAAGGTCACGTCAGCGGTCTGGATGCCGATACCCCAGGAGCCGGTGGCGGTGCCGATAACAGCGGGAGCGGCCTGTTGGCTGTTGCCGAAGTAGCCGGCGGAACCGAAGCTGGTGGGCTTGAAGCCGTTGGTGTCAAGCATGACGGCCGGGAGACGGCCGAGCATGCCCTTGTCTCTGACTTTCTTGGCGTCATCGCCGGAACCATACCAGCCGAAGATGCCGGGAGTACCCCAGTCCATCTTGTAATCCAGGGTGGCGGCCACGTACCAGCCCTGGGAACCGACACGTCCGTCGGTGTTGTCGCTGAAGATGTACTCGGCCTGCTGCATGCGGCCGTAGGCCACATCCATGCCGAACACCAGGGGATCGAGCAGGGTCACGTTGAAGTTGGAGCCAAGATACCAGACAGTGGAACTGGCCTTTGTAGGGGGAATTCCGGGGGCAGTGTGGGTACCAGCGAATTCGCCGCGTATGGCGTATTGCGCAAAGCCGGAACCCGTGCCTGCGCGGCCCCAGACAAAGTAGGGGTTGACGGCAAAGCCGCTGAACTTCATCGGAGCGATAAGGCCGAAGAAGTCGGCTTCGTCCCTGATATCGGGGCTGTACCTGTTCTGATCATAGGGGCGCGCCCAGAAGCCGGTCAGGGTCAGCCAGTCGGTGATCGGGGAGCTGACGGTGATACCGGCCACGTCCGCGGCGATGATCTGGTTGCCGAGACGGGTCGAGGGCAGGGCCATGCCCTGGATACCCATGCGCACGGACACCTGGGTGTTCGGGATGATCCAGTCAAGGTAGGCATGTTTGGTCTTGACGTTCACGCCGTCAGCGTCAAGAGCGCCGCCGGCGCCGCCGCCTATGTTGTTTGCAGCGCTCCGGCCCCAGTCCAGGTGGCCGATTTCAAAGTGCAGCACGCCTTGTAGGTACTCGGAAGCAATGAAGTTGATCTGGGTGCGCACGCGGTGGCGGGCTTCAAAGCTGTCGTCGAGGCGGCGTTTTTGTCCGGTATTCGCCACGCCAGCGCGGTTGGCACCACTAGGGTTGCCGTTGGACCAGTTGGGAGAGTTTCTGAACGTCCGGTTTTGCTGGATACCGATGGCATACTGCCACAGGCCCTTAACCTTGACATCAATGCCGTCTGCCTTGGCGACGGCCACGCTGCTGAGCATGAAGGCCATGACCAGCAAAAGAATGGAAATGCGTTTCATTGTAACCTCCTGAGTATACAAGTAAAACAGGTTGATGAACGAGATACGGGCGCCTGTCGCCTGTATCCCAAAAAAGAATGAAGCAAAAATTTCTGTAAACCGGCTGTTCAGAGAGCTTCACCGTAACGCCACTCTTTTCCGTCGCGGTGAAGCTCTCCTGCTCGTGGAGCCCCCCACATAACTACAAGTTATGTCTGCTTAGGGAAGACTTCCAGAACTTCCGGTTGACTACCCCCCATCATTCCTGAGCCGCAGGCTGCATTGGTCATGCATCACCCGCCTGTCTCCATTTTTGCGGATCCTTTACCGGGAATACCGCCTCCGCAACGGCGACGGACTGGGGCAGCTATATATAAGCATCTTAAAGACGCTTTTACACAACTAAAAGATGCTTGTCAATTACTGTGGAGCATCTATCATTGCCTTTTTGATAGGGCAGGTGGCTGAATGACCAATCTCCGGGACATACTGGCGAATAATTTGAAGGAAAACCGAAAGAAATGCGGTTTTTCCCAGGCCAAATTGTCGGAAAAAGCCCGCATTTCAACACAATATATTGCCATGATTGAGGTTTCCCGGAAGTTTCCCACCCCTGAAGTGCTGGAACGCATTGCCGGCGCTTTAGGAATTGAGGCGCATGAGCTTTTTCTGGTAAAGCCTTCGCCTGAAAGCGAAATGAAACGGCTTCATGATACCCTTGTCGGAAATATTGAACTGCTGATCACTGAAGTCGTGGAAAAAATCCTGACCGACAAGTGCCAACGCTGATAAAAGATTTTGCTTATGGGGCTGCGGACAGCCGGGGCGCGGTTGAATACCTTTCCACAATGCGGCACAGTTCCCCAAAAAGCGTGGCCGGCTTTCCCCGATGGAGTATCGGGAAAAGCCGGCCACCTGATTGCCGCCCGGGGGGGGTTACCTGCCTACCTGACAGGGGGCAGACCACTTCGGCCCTGCCCCCCGAACAAAAACGCAGCCTGACGCAGTATCACGCCAAACTGGGGCGCTACTGCCGTTCCCACCTGTATCCCTTGCCTTCCTTCACCACCGTGCCGAAACCGGGGAACGGCAGATGCATACCGGCAACAGGCCAGTGCTTCTCGGCCGCAAGCTCCAGGATGCGCTTACGATCCGCGATAGCCTTGGGCACATCCATGTCAAACTTGGCGCATTCGTCAGGCAGCGCGAACTGCAAGGGGGCGCTGTGAACCAGATCGCCGATGATCAGCAGGGTTTTGCCGTCCGCGTCTACCTGGAACACGGTATGGCCGGGAGTATGTCCTTCCGCGTTCAGGGCGGTCACGCCGGGCAGCAGGGTATCGCCATAGACGAAAAGCTGTATATCATCGCCGTAAGCCTCGGATATGGCTTTGACCATGGCCGCGTTGGCATTGCCGGGGTCTTTCCCGGCCAGGCCGAGCCAGAAGTCCAGTTCAGGCTTGGCGACCATGACCTTGGCCTTGGGAAAGGCCCGTTCCGTGCCCTTCATCAGTCCGCCTATGTGGTCTCCATGCATGTGGGTCAGCAAAACGAGGTCAACAGCGTCGAGTTCAACTCCAAGTCCGGGAAGCAAACCCCAAAGCCTGCCCGGCGTCTCCCGCATAGTGCCGAGGCCCGTGTCAAAAAGCACGTTTTTACCCCCGGCGCGCAGCAGGAACACGTTAAATCCCGCTTCGGCCTTGCCGTCAGTGAAGTATTTTTGCCTTTCCTGTTCAGAAGCGGGCCCGCTGAACAGGTCAACGGACATGGCTCCGGGCAGATCCTGGATGATCGTGACCGTTGTATCGCCGGCTTTCCAAATGTCCCGCACCGGCGGTTCCGGGGTAGCGGCCAGGGCCGGACCGGGGAAAAGCAGGAGCAGGAAAAGCAGCAGGACCGGAGTAAAACCTCCCCTGCCGGGTGTGGAAAGGGAAAAACGCGCTATGGACATGGGAAAACCTCCTGAATGTCAACGGTTATGGGCTAGTAAAGCGCCCTAGTTGGAAGAGGAGCTGTCCGGCTGCACCGCGGAGTCGATCGGCTCGGCCGTACTGTTCGTCGCGCCCACGGTTTTCTCCACTTTCTCAATGCCCTCTTGGATCACGGCCTTGGCCGCGTCCTTGCCCCGGACGGTTTCCTCTTGGATATATTGAAGCTGCCTGTTCAGTTCTTCCTTGCCTTGCTCAATCATCTGTTCCGCTTGTTCCTTGCGAACTTCAATGGCTTTTTCAACCTGCTCCTCGCGCGCCTTCAATGCTGCTTCCTTTTCATCTATTTTCTGATCCAGGCGGGCCTTTTCAGATTCCATTTTTTCTTTGGTGCTGTCGTACTTTTTCTCGGCTTCCTTCAAGTCGGCGGCCGTTGTTGTTTCCAATTTTTCCTTTTGCTGTTCAAGCGCTTGTTTCTGCTCCTCTATTTTCTTTTCACTGGCTATCTTATCCGTATCCGAACAACCGGCCAGGAACAGAACTAAAGCCAGGGCCAAAGCGGCGCTGGAAAGGGTTTTGCTGTGTATGCCAAACATATAATGTCACTCCTCAGTGTATTTTTCCAGGATACTACGAATATATATCCATTGACATGTATACACTGAAAAGGCGCTGTTGCGTCAAGCCTTTTTATCCTACATGCACGCCTTTAAGCGACAAACTGACGCGCAAGATACTTAGTTAGGGTAGTGCCTCAGTTTGGCCTCAGACGAGGAAGGCAAGTTTTTGCGAGGGTGGTCTGGGCTCTTCAGCCCTGCCCCCCGAACAAAAGCGCAGCCTGACGAAGTATCAGGCCAAACTGAGGCGCTACCAGGCCATGCCGCAGCATTCCCGCCTGGGATCAGCCCCTCCCACAAGCTTCCGCCCTTCCCTGATGATCAGGCAAGCGCCTCCGGCTTCCCAGGCCCAGTCCGGCCAGGGCTGCATGACATGTCCCCAGGAAGCCAGGGTTTTGGCGGTTTCCGCCGCGATGCGCGATTCAAGACGCAGCACGCCCTTGTTGTAGGTGTGCGGATAAAAGGAATCTGGGTAGCAGAAGACGCTGAAGCGCGGAGCTTCCACAGCCTCCTGCGGGTCCATGCCGAACAGGACCACATTGAACAGCACTTGCAGGTTGGTCTGGCACTGGACATCGCCGCCCGGCGTGCCGAGCACCATCCAGGGCTTGCCCTTGCGCAGGACCATGCAGCCGGTCGGCGTGAGCCGCGGACGCTTGCCCGGCTCTATGCTGCTGGGATGGCCCGGAACAATCCAGGACTGCGTGCCGCGTGAGGACACGGCCAGACCGGTGCCGGGTATGATTTGCGTATTGAAGGACATGTCGCTGGGCGTTGAGGAAAAAAAAGACCCCCACTGGTCGGTCACGCAAATGTAGCTGGTGTCCAGGGCGTGTTCTTTGGGTCCCGGAGTTTCCGGATCGGACTGCGGATCAAAGGAAGGCGGCGCGCTACGCCCTTCGACCGCAAAGGGATCGCCCGAAGGCGGCATGACGGCCCAGGCCTTGCCCGGCCGAATTTTTTCCCGTTGCCCGGCGCCGTATTCCGGGGAAAGCAGGCCTTGCAGGGGTACGTCAACGAATTTCGGATCACCGAACATGCGCTCCCGATCGGCAAAAGCCAGCTTCAAGGCCTCGCCGACCGTGTGAATGTATTCCGGCGAGTTGTGCCCCAAAGCCGCCAGATCTATCCCGGCCAGAATGGTCATGCTCATGGGCATGACCGGCCCCTGGCACCAGGCCTTGGGCGTGAGCACGGTGTATTCGCCAAAGGTAAAGGCCAGGGGTTCGTCCAGATCGCAGGAAAATGCCGCCATATCCTCCTGACGCAACAAGCCGCCGTTGGCCGCGTGGAAATCCGTGATGCGCCTGCCAAGGCCACCGGTATAAAACTCGTCACGGGCCGCAGCCAACGCGGCCTTGCGCTCCCGCCCCCCGGCCAGGGCTTCCTGCTCGGCCCGGATCATGGCCTCCATACTTCGGGCCAGATCCTTTTGCACGAACAGATCGTCCGGTTCGGGAACACGACCGCCCGGTAAAAAGATGGTCTCATTTTCCGGCCACTGGCGATAACTGTCCCGCGCGTCCATGATGCCGTTGCTCAAAAACTGGTGCGTGGGAAAACCGTTGGCAGCCAGGTCCACGGCGTCGGCCGCCACCTCACTGAAACTCATGCTGCCATACTCTTGCAAAGCCTGAATACAGGCGTCCGGCAAGGCCGGAACAACCGTGCGCAAAATGCCTTGCGGCAAGGTGCCCCCATGCTGCTTGAGGAAATATTCCGTGCTCGCGGCCTTGGGCCAACAGCCCAAACCGCTCACTTCCCGATTTTCGCCGCTCGGGGCGTGGTGAATAAGCAGCGGCGCGACCCCGGCAAAGCTGACCATATCAGGCTGGAGCACAGCCAGACAAAAAGTCCCTGCCACCCCGGCGTCCACGGCGTTGCCACCCTTGTCCAGGATGCGCATGGCCGCGTGCGTGGCCAGGGCATGACCGGACACGGCCATGTGCTTTTTCCCCCGCGCGGGCGGGCGAAAGGTGCCGCGGGTCTGTTCGGTGCTGGCAGCGGCGTTTTTGTCAGGCATGGCGCTCCTCCATTGTTGTCGCAACACCACGTGCTTATCAGGTATCAGCCAGGGAGGCAAAACAGAGCGCGCCGTGCCAAACGCCGGAGTCTTTTCCACCCCTTGCTTTTTCCCCCGGCATGCGTATTCTATTTACTGGACAAACACGCGCAAGCGTGGCATGTGTACAAACCTTTCGCGGCTGTAAGCGTGCCGGGAAAGACCCTTTTGTGGGGGCGCACTGGTTTCGACGGGGATGTGAACACCGTTGATTGCGGGCCGAGGCGCCGCTGGCCTCGTAAAAAGCGGCAACAAAAGTAATTGGCAACGATTACGAATACGCTTACGCTGCTTAATTAGCAGTGCCGGTATGTGTGCCGACGCCTGATGAGCGCGCATCCCGGTCAACTTTATCAGGCTGGTGTCCAATGGCGTCCGCCACAACGGGCACGAGAACTTCAGGCGGGCTGGCTCCAGAACGCCCTGATTGAGGGCTAACCCCGGAGTAAGAAATTAATCTCAATCTACGCCCGTAGACGTTGCGGCAGACGCTTCTCGGACGCGAGTTCGATTCTCGCCGCCTCCACCATTTATCTGTCCAAATAAGGACAAAGAAAAGGCCAAAACCTTTTGATAGTTAAAAGGTTTTGGCCTTTTCTATTATCCGAGCCAATTCGGTAAAACCCCATTTCGTACTCCATTGACTTAAGTACGAATTTGAATGCCTGGCTATTCCGGGAAGTGGCTACTGCCGTGCATAACGCGCAAAATTTGTATTCTGTCAGCCAACACGCGGTAAATCAGCGCATATGGCGTATCTTTGACGAGCCATTCGCGTGTGCCGGGCATTCTTCCCGGCTTGCCCGCGCCCGGAAACACGGCAAAATGTTCAGGCGCTTTGAAGATGCGTTTCGCATAGTCTTCCACGTCTTCAAAGGCTACACCCTCGGCAAGCAGGTAATCCGTAATGCCGTCAAGGTCTTCCCAAGCGCTTTCCGTCCACTTGACAGGCAAGGGATTACGAGGCGACATTGAAGCCCTTGGCCTTTAAGCGCGTCCTCATTTCTTCGTGACTGATTACCCTGCCCGCTTCCGCGTCGTCTATTCCTTTTTGTACCTCAGCAAGATACCATGTCTCACGCTCAAGATATTGGGCTACAGCTTCCTTGATAATCCAGGCGCGGGGCCTGTCCATCTGCTCGGCCATTTTGTCAAGCTGTTCACGGATTTCCGGGTCGAACCGGACTGTCGTCACAGGCTGCATAGATGCTCCTTGTGTATCCTTATGCATTCTCATGTGTGCTTGAAGAATACATCATCACTGACGATTTTGACAAGAGCTGCCGATTGGCAAGCCGGGGCGGACTATAAAGAAATCAAATCCATCCCGCGCACATCAGAAAATATGCCTCAGCTTTGCCGTAAGCCAAGGGGAAAATCCTGTGAATATCACAACAACTAACCAGATATTTCCAGTGGTTATATCGTAAGCTGTTATAATCTGGCTGATTGAAAAACCAGACACAAAAATCCCCATGCAGAATTCAAAAATGACCGTTAGCGCAGCCCATAGCAATCCTATGACTATATATGTTTTTTGACTTCCTTTGCCTAAACGCGGCAGAAAAATCCATGTAATAATGAATATGGCGGAGATCAATATTATGCCACTCACGAAAAAAGCATAATTCCCTATTATATGTGTCAAAATTTTTTCCCGTAATACGCCGTTTATTATGGCAATCGGAATAATTGCCAGCCATATGAGGAGTGATTTTTTTATAATTTTGCTATTTATATGGGCTTGCATGCTATTCGTCCATTTTTGTTCAATATTGCCCGTATTAGTAGATGAAACATGGGACTGCCATGTGTTTGTGTAAGATGCGCGTTATTCCATTTCCGCTTCTAAATCATCCTCTGACACCGGCCGGAAGTCCGCCACCAGCGAACAAAGGCGTCTCAGTGTATCCAGCGGAACCATGAACGCATTTCCCAGCCGTTGGATGGAAAAACCGTCTATGATTTCATCAGCCTCAAAATGCTGCATGAGCATCGCCATCATATAAAGCTGCTCATAGGTCTTATCAAACATATCCTGCCAGTCTTCCGCCTTGAGAAGCTCAAGCATTTCCTTCTCTTCTTTAACAATGAATCCGGGGATGCTGTAATGGCGGACTTCCTGCAGTGCTGCTTCTTGCAAGGGCTCTGGCTGTTTTTGGCTCTCTTCCTCTGGTGGCGGGGAAATGGCTAATAATGCCTGAGCCGTTGCTTGAAGCTTTTCAGCCAATTCTGTGAAGTCTGGAAAATTGTGACTTGGGGATGTGATGGCAGACATGAGGCGCTCCACTGAGTTTTACTATTGGAGCCGGCTAAAACAGCAAACTCCGGGTGCTAGTAACCGCCAGTGGACGGCGGGCTATTTCCCCTTGTGGGTCTTGTATTTCGCCCACACCCGGAGATATAATGCGAGTGACACGTCCTGGAAAAAGGACGTAAGAAAACCCACAAGTTGCCGGGGTGGGGACCGCCACTGGAAAGCAAGGCGTTACTAGCGCCTGAGAAAAAATAACCATACTAGGGAGCACTGGTCAAGCAAATAAAAGCAGGAAAGGTATGTCATCATCCGGCTCTGAATTTACAATTCTCATCTTCCTTCTTTCTCCAACCCATACGCAGTTCAGGTTCTCCCGTATGAGAACAAATCTGTTCATTCAATACAGAAAACCCGTATTTTTGATAAAAACGGATAGCGCCGGAATTTTTTGTGTACACATTCAAGCTCAGTTTGGAGTGCGCCATTTGCGCATGCCGCAACAGCTTGGAGCCGATGCCTTTGTTCCACCATTCAGGTGAAACAAACAGCGCTGCCAGCGAATCTTGATATACGGCGGCAAAACCCACAATAACCGCTTGTTTTTTTGCCGCATAAATTGTTGAAGCTGGAAGATAGTGCTCTTTCATTGCGTTACGATTATTCCGCCAGAAGTCCGGCGCAATAAAGTCATGCGCAAGGATGGATGCTTGCAGCCAAATATCCGCGCAGAGGGCTATTTCCGGCGCTGTGCTTACTTGAGAAATATCAATGGTCCTCATTCCAACATCGATGTACAATTCGGGCAGCGGGTGGCGGGCAAAGGAATTTTGCTGAAGCAGTACGGGCAGTCTTTGCTGGTGGCCGCCTCGGCCGGGCGCAGTCTGTTGATGCCCCGCACCAGCATGAACACCGCAAAGGAAATGATGAGGAAGCTGATCACCACATTGATGAACATCCCCACGTTCAGGGTCACTGCTCCAGCCTGCTGGGCCAGCGCCAGGGTGTGGTAGGGGCCGGGCGTTTTGCCGTCGGCCAGCACCAGGAACAGGTTGGAAAAATCCACCTTGCCCAGCAGCATGCCCAAGGGAGGCATCAGGATATCCTTGACGAGAGAATCAACGATTTTTCCAAACGCCGCACCGACCACAAAACCGACCGCCATGTCCACGGCATTGCCTTTGATGGCGAATTCTTTGAACTCTTTCCACATAGCTCTCTCCAGATAGAAAAAGGCCGCCACAAAATTGTGACGGCCCTGCTTTCGAATGTGTTTATTGGCTTGCAGCAGCCTTGCGGGCGTCCAGTCTGCGCATGACATACTTTTCGCCCTCAACCACAAAGAAGACGATAATGCCGAGCAGGATGGGCGCTATCCAACCCGTCATCCCCAGCGGCACGGTGCCGAACACGGTATTCATGAACGGCAGATACACGATGGAAAGCTGGAGCAATACCATCAGGCCGCACACCGTGAAAACCGCCTTGTTCCCCATAAACTCGAGAGCGTGCGCCGGCTGGCGGATGCTCCGGCTGTTGAAGAGGTGGAAGGCCTGGCACAGCACGATGGTTTGCAGGATCACGGTACGGACCTCGGTTTCCGGATAGCCCACCTTGAGCAGCCAGACGCTCAGGAGCAGGGTCATGCCGCCGATCAGCACGGAAACGAACAGAATGCGCCAGATGAAATAGCCATCCAGGAAGGGTTCGTCGGCGCGGCGCGGGGGCCGGTTCATTATGCCGGGTTCCGCCGGTTCAAAGGCCAGAGCCAGCGAGATAGTGACGGAGGTGACCATGTTTACCCAAAGAATCTGTAGCGGCGTCAGGGGGATCATCGTGCCGAACAATATGCTGGCGATGATCAGAAAACTTTCCGCCCCGTTGGTCGGCAGGATGAAGAGGATAGTTTTTTTCAGGTTGTCGTAAACCCTGCGCCCCTCTTCCACCGCCGCCGCAATGGTACTGAAGTTGTCGTCCGCCAGCACGATTTCCGCCGCGTCTTTGGTCACGTCCGTTCCCTTGATGCCCATGGCCACACCCACGTCAGCCATGCGCAAGGCCGGCGCATCGTTCACGCCGTCGCCGGTCATGGCGCAAATGGCCCCGTGCGCCTGCAGGGCTTTGACCAGCTTCAGCTTGTGCTCCGGGCTGGTGCGGGCGAAAATGTCGTATTTGCAGGCGGCGGCGTAGAACTGCTCATCGGTCATGTCGTTAAGCTCATTGCCGGTCAGGGCTCTGCCCCCGTCGCCGATGCCCAGTGCTTTACCAATGGCGCTGGCCGTGTCCGCATGGTCGCCGGTGATCATCTTGACCAGAATACCGGCTGTGCGGCACGTGGCAACGGCCTCCACCGCCTCTTCACGGGGCGGGTCCACAATACCGGCCAGCCCGAGGAAGATAACGCCTTCTTTTAAGCTGTCATGCGTGACAGTCGTTGTATCGGAAGGCACAAACTTCACTGCGGCGCCAAGCACGCGCAGGCCCTCGCTCGCCAGATCCGTAACCGTCTTTTCCCAGTGTTGCCGATCGAGAGGGGCAGGGCCGTCAACCCTCATTTCCTGTCCGGCCATGCCCAGAAGCCTGTCCGGAGCGCCTTTGATATACAGGATGTTTCCTTCTTTCCCGGCGGCCAGGGTAGCCATGTACTTGTATTCCGAGTCAAAAGGCAAGGTGGCGAGGCGGGGAGGCAGCTCCGCGTCAAGCCCCGACTTTGTATAGACTGTCAGCAGCGCGCCTTCGGTCGGGTCGCCCTGCACGGTCCAGGCGTTCTTTTCCTGGGACAGGGACGCGTCGTTACAGTGCCTGAAGCAGGTCAGGATCTGGCGCAGCAGGGAGCCTTCGCCCACGGGAGCCGGAGCTTCCCCCTGGCGGATTTCCCCCTGCGGCGCGTAACCGGTACCGGTGACGGCAAAACCGGCGTCCTGCGCGACGAGTTTTTTAACGGTCATCTCGTTTTTGGTCAGGGTGCCGGTCTTGTCCGAACAAATCACGGAGACGGAACCGAGCGTTTCAACCGAGGGCAGGTTGCGTACAATGGCCTTGCGCTTGGCCATATTCTGCACGCCAATGGCGAGGATGATGGAGAGGATGGCGGGCAGCCCTTCAGGGATGGCCGCGAGGGCGAGGCCGATGGTTGAGAGCAGCAACTCCGCCTTCTCGTAATCGCGGAAGAAATGTCCGAACAGGTAAACCAGGACGGCAACGCCGATAATCACAACGGAAATGGTCTTGCCGAAAGCGGCCATCTGCCGGATAAGCGGCGTGGTCGTGTCGCCCACCCCGTCAATGAGCTGGCTGATGTGCCCCAGCTCCGTGTCCGTGCCGATGTCCACCACCACGCCATAGCCCGTGCCCGCGCTGACCGTGGTGCCGCTATAGGCCATGTTTGAGCGGTCGCCGAGCACTGTTTCGGGGTCGAGGGTCCGGGTCCGTTTCGCCGAGGGCACAGCTTCGCCGGTGAGGGCCGACTCCTCTATGCGCAAATTTTCCGTCCGGAAAAGGCGCAGATCGGCGGGAATCTTATCACCGGGAGCAAGGTACACAATATCGCCGAGGGTTAACCGCGTGGCGTCCACCTCAACGCGGCCGCCGTCCCGGATGGCCGAGGCGCGCAGCGAAAGCAGGCTCCGGATGTCGTTAAGGGCTTTTTCCGCCTTGCTTTCCTGAAAATACCCGATGCCCGCGTTGATCACGGTCACGAGGAGAATAACCACGGTGTCGTAGTAGTGCCCGAGGACCAGGGTCACAAGGGCGCAGACAAAAAGGATATAAATGAGAATATCATGAAAATGCCTGAGAAAGCGGATAAAGGCATGTTCCGCCTCAACTTTGGGCAGTTCGTTGGGGCCGAACTCCGCAAACCGTTCGGCCGCTTCCGCGGCGGATAATCCTGTATCCGGATTGGTCTGCAATTTCTCCAGCACGGCCGCTGCATCCTTGGCAAACCAGCGGGCATGGGTATGGACGTAGCGTTCTTGCATAGGAACTCCTTAGTGCTTCAGTTTGGCCTGAAAATACTTCAAAACGGCAAGAAAAAGAAGAGAAAACAGCAAATTTTACAAAAAAGATCGGCACCCTTATATAAAGGATGCCGATCTTTTCGTTTATTCGTTGTCCAACAAAACCGCCGGACCCCTTTGTTGAGGATTCTATGAACTGCGCTTCATTTCGGCAACAAGTCCACCCAGGGTATCCGTCTGCGTGGCGAGTTCCGCGATATCCCGCGAGGCGCCTTCCATGGTGGCATGGGTTTTGCCGGCAATGGTGCTTACTTCTTCAATACTGTGGGAAACATGCTCATTTGCGGCGGCCTGATGTTCGCAAGCCAAGGCGATGCCTTCCACTTGTCTGGCCGTATCATCGGCCATGGCGACGATCTCCCGCAGGGCCTCGCCGGACTCCGCCGCAAGTTGCGTGACCTGACCAATGCTGTCCACGGTCGTGCCCACCTGGGTCATGCTTACATCCATGCTTTTATGGATGGCGCTCACAGCCCGGCTGACATCTCCGGTGGAGACCATGGTTTTTTCCGCCAGCTTACGCACCTCGTCCGCCACCACGGCAAAACCGCGTCCGGCTTCACCGGCCCTGGCCGCTTCAATGGCCGCGTTCAAAGCCAGGAGGTTGGTCTGGTCAGCAATATCGGAAATAACATTCATGATTTGGCTGATGGACTTGGCATGCACACTGAGCTCCGTCATATCATCCTTGAGTTCCAGAGAATTTTTCTGGAGTCCCGAGATACTGCCAATAACATTTTCCACAATTTTTTCGCCCTTGGAAGCCTTTTCCCTGGTCTGGACGGAAAGCTCCTTGGCGTTCGAGGCAGTTGTGGTAATTTCCTGGGCGCTGACGCTCATCTGCGTCATGGCGCTGGCGCTGGCCGTTATATACTCCGCCTGCTTACTGGCGTCATCTTCCGCTTCCCGTATGCGTTCCGTCAGATCGGTAGAGGCCTGCCGGATGACTTTGACGGCGCTTTCAAGCCGCTCCGCGGCGACCAGGATCTCTTCATGACTCTTTTGCGCCGCTTCACCGGCCGCTTCAGCCGCCATTTTGGCCTCATGCGCCTGCTCAGCCTGTTCCCTTGCTTGCGCGCTCACGGTTTCAGCCTCGCTGATACGCTCCTTCAAGGTGCGCACCATCCTTTGCAGTGCGCCGATAAGCAGACCCACTTCATCATGGCTTTGCACCGCAAGAGGAGCATCAAGGTTGCCGTCCGCCACCTGCGAGGCGTAATCGGCCACCAGGCGCACCGGCCGGGCGATCTTTCCACTCATAACACTCGCCAGCAAGGCGACAAGCAGGGCGACCAGCGCAGAGCTTACGACAACTATCATGATGGTACGCCTTTGATCCGCAATGGTCTCAGCCAACGGATCACCGATGAACCACATGCCCACAATGCTGCCGTTAAGGTCTTTTACCGGCCAATAGGCGGCATCATAGAGTTCATCAAGGATGGTTAGGCGCTTGATGACGGTTTCACCCCTTTTCAGCACCCTGTCCAAAATCTCCGCATCCTGCATCTTTGTGCCAAGGATACGTTTGCCGTCCGTATCCTTGATGCTGGTCATGAGGCGGGTGTCGCCGCTAAAAAGGGTAACGTGCATTCCCATGAGGCTACGCAGGTTGTCTATCTGCGCTTCCGTGCCTACGGAGGTAGCCAGACTTAAGATACCGGCCAGATTGTTGCCCTGGTAAACGGGAGCGTCGCAGCGGATGGTGAACGGCACCACGGCGCTTGGATCAAAAAGAAGGCCGGACTCAAATCTGCCCTGAGTAGCCGCAACTATGGTCGGGCGCTTGCTGATGTCGTCCCCGGTTTTATCCGAGTGGCCGCGGGCCACCACAATCCCCTTGGCATCGGTGATGGTAACGGCGTCAAAGCCCCATTGTCCCCGGATCATCCTGGCAATTCTTTTGAGTTCGTCCGCTTCTCCCGCGCTCAGGGCCGCTACGAGCTCCGGCATGGTGGAGAGCATTTTTGCGCTTTGCAGTATTTTTTGTTTATCCATATCCTGCATTCTTTCAGCAATCAGTTGCATAGCGGCCACGTGATCATCTTCGAACTTATTGAGTTGCTTGCTAAAAAGGAAGTAGCTTATGCAGAGCACGACGATAGATGAAACAATGACGGCCGCTGTCGTGAGACTCACTATTTTTCTGGAGATGGAGAGTTTCATGATGCATCCTTGCTGTAAAAAGTTCGTTAGAGACGATTGCAATGTGCCGAAAGCACCTTTAATACACTCATAAGGAATATCTTTTTTTATCGCAACCGTCACAGAAAAGCAACCCGGCCGCCGGACTTGCTAAAGCGGAACCGCTGCTTCGCCCCATTTTCAAATGGGACGAAGCAGATCAAGGCAAAGAATAACGGAGGCGTTGCTTCAGGAAAGAGCGTGAGGCGCGGGCAAGAGCGGATTTCTATCGCGGTAAAATCACTTCGCCGCGTTCGTCCAGGGCAAAGTGCGGGTTCCAGGCGACTTCCCACAGGTGGCCGTCCGGATCGGCAAAATAGCCGCTGTGCCCGCCCCAGAATACGTCCTGGGCCGGTTTGATCACGCGCCCCCCGGCCTGCTCGGCGTGGCGCAATGCAGCGGCGACTTCTTCCTTTGTCGCCACGTTCTGGGCAAGGGTCACGCCGCGAAACCCCGTACCCTTCGAATCCTGCAAGGCGTCCGCCGCAAGTTCGTCAGCCGGGTACAAGGCCAGGACAATTCCGCCGAGTTGGAAAAAAGCGATTTCTCCGCTACTGACGGATGAAGCCTTCCAGCCAAGACCATGCTCGTAAAAATCGCGGGATCGTTTCAGATCCGCCACACCGAGCGTCACAATATTTAATCTGGCATCCATAACGCTGCCTCCTTATCATTCCATCTTCTACAACTGCGAAAGCAACTGCAAAAAACGCTTGTTCAAATCCAGGATCTGCTCCTGAACCTCAGCCTGCTCGGCCCAGGTTTTTTGCCGCACATCGGAAAGGCCTGCCCTGAGTTGGACCAGCTTGCCTTCCGTTTCCGCAAGCAGGAGATCCCAATTGATTTTCCTGGCCGCCATAATGCTGTCGTCCATATACAGCTTGGGAGCTTTGCCCGGCTCAAGCGTGATCTCCTCAAGATAGGCCGGGATATTCACGCTCAAGCCGTAGCGCTGGCGCAGCAGATCAGCCAGGGGCTGCTGCGCCCTTTCTTCGCCGTGTACCAAAAAAACCTTGAGTTCCGGACGGCAGAACGTGCCCACCCAGTCCAGAATCTGACTCTGCCCGGCATGTCCGGAAAAGCCGCCTATGGTGTGGATGTTGGCTGTCACCTTGATTTCGTCGCCCAGAATGGTCAGCGATTCCGCCCCGTCCACGATTTTCCGTCCCGGCGTGCCCACGGCCTGATAGCCGGTGAACACGATGCTGGCGCCTTCCCGCCACAGATTATGGCGCAGGTGGTGCTTGATGCGTCCGGCATTGCACATGCCGCTGGCCGAAATGACGATGGCCGCGCCTTCCTGGCGGTTGATGGCTTGCGACTCCTCCGCGCTCAGGGTGTACTTGAGCCCCGGCAGAGCCAGAGGATCTTCCCCGTTGCGCAAAAGATCCTGCGTTGCCCGATCAAAGTACTCCGGATGCCTGCGGAAAATTTCCGTGGCCTTGATGGCCAGAGGGCTGTCCACATACACCGGGATGCCCGGAGGCAGCTTGCCTTCCTTGTGCAGCAGGAACAGGGTGTATATGACTTCCTGCGTGCGCTCTACCGCGAAAGCCGGAATAATGGTTTTCTGCCCGTTGGCCGTGGCCCGGGCTATGGCTTCGGCCAGTTCGTCCCGGCTGGTGGACTCGTTTTTATGGTTACGGTCGCCGTATGTGGATTCCAGAAACAGATAATCGGCCCGAAACTCCGGCAGTGCGGCGTCATTCATCAAAAGAGCGTTGGGCCGCCCCAGATCGCCGGAAAATATCAGGCCGGTTGACTCCCCATTTTCCGTGACCTTCATTTCAAAAAAGGAAGACCCCAGGATATGCCCGGCATTGCGGAAACAGACCTGCACGCCGGGGACGGGAGAAAAATCATCGTTGTAGCGAACCGCCTTGAGCAGTCCGGCGGCTTTTGCCGCGTCCTCGGTGGTATACAGGGCCTCCACAAAACCGTTGCCGCGCCGGGCGCGTTTGCGGTTGGCCCACTCCGCCTCCATTTCCTGGATGTGAGCACTATCCAGGAGCATGATGTCCAACAGATCCGCCGTGGGTTCAGTGCAGTATACGGGGCCCTTAAACCCTTCCCGCACCATGCGCGGCAACAGGCCGCTGTGGTCGATATGGGCGTGGGTCAGCAGGACGAAATCCAGTTTCGCGGCCTGATAGGCCTTGGTGTTGAAGTTGCGCTTTTCAATCGCGGCATTGCCTTGATGCATGCCGCAGTCAACGGCGAAGCGCTTTCCCGCTGCCTCAATGACAAAGCAGGAACCTGTGACTGTCTGGGCCGCGCCCAAAAGCTGAATTTTCATAGCCGCTCCGTAAAAAATCGTAGGCGAAGGCGGTTTGTTATTGAGAAGCCAAGTGGTTTCAAGTACCTTGCCTTGGCCCTAAGCGCAAGCACTTCTATCCTTTGGTAATGGAGTCGGTTTGGTTATGCCGGTAGGCGCGAGAAGATCATCCGCGCCCCCACCCGCGACAAGCACAACCGAACGGTCGCCTGATTACACCTTCAATAATATAAAAATTGAAATTATTTTGCAGATATAGCATAATTACATAGCAAATTGTTTGGATACAAATAACTTCTAATGTGTACACTTTAGTTTACACATTGAATACACCTTTGTCCTTATCCCGCACAGTCTTTTTTATTTCCGCTGCATATGCCTTTGTTTTTCCGTGGTACAACTCTATATATTTATTAATTTTTCTATTACACCATTCAAGTAGCGGCAACGCCGGGCTCTCACCATACCTGTGTACACATGTCATGCTGTGTGTACGGAAACACCGTGCAATTTATTCTCTCGACAATACCGTTATACATTGTTTTTTTGCCTGAAATACATAATGATTTCAGGAAAAAGATTGATAAAGCCAGCCCGTTCGGCCCACAGTGGCATACTTGGTGCATTTGGAGTGGATAAACTTTGAAAAAGCTTATCCGCTCCGCAAGGATTTGTCTGCAAATCCTTGCCGCGAGATGCTTGTAGGCGGGCTTTGCCCGCCGTTAAGCAAGCATCTCAAGCGTAAAATTCCATAGGACAGACACACCATTTTCACACCCATCGCCCGGAGAAAACCCATGCGTTCGAACAGTGTCCTGGCCAAGAAGCAACTGTCCGGAAAAACCCATGACGCGGTTATCTTCGGAGTCTGCGGCCAATGCCCCGCCGGTTGCGGGCTCAAAGTATTCCGGAACGCTCAGACCGCGATTGACTTTTTCGGCGATGAAGAACACCCGATGAACAAAGGCGCGCTCTGCCCCAAAGCCATGTACCTCTACGAGGTACAAAAGCAGCCGTTGCGGCTGCAAAAACCCTGTATCCGCAAGTCTCTCCAGGATCCCTGGCAGGAAGTGTCCTGGGACCGCGCTCTGGATGAGGCGGCCGAAAGGCTGGCCGCCCTTCCCCTCGCGGCGGATGGAACGCCCTCAATTATCTTTCCCGCAAGCAGCCACGACCCGTTTGATTACTGTATGGGGGCCACCTGGTGTGCTTACCAAGCGCCATCTGTGGCTTCTCCGGCCGCTTTTTTCCCACCCGCCCTCGGTACCGAAGGACGGCTTGCGGCCATGTTCGGCCTGCCCGGCGCGCAATTGGCAATGAATCCGCCGCGCGACTGGGCAACGAGCCGCGCCATTCTGCTGGTCGGCGGCGATGTGGCCGCTGAAGAACCCATCTGTTTTGGCCCGCTGCAAGACGCCAGAGACCGGGGCAGCGCGTTGCTCTATCTGGGCGCGGCGGGCGGCATGACCGCCCTGCGATCTTCCGAGGCCATGCTGGTCCGGCCCGGAACGGAAAGCCTCGCCTTGGCCGGACTGGTGCATATCATCCTGAACAATGACTGGATCGACGCCGCTTTTCTGGCTGAACAGACCATTGGCCTTGCCGCGCTCAAGGAGCAGGTCAAAGCCTGTTCTCCGGATCGCGTGGCCGAGGGGTGCGGCATTGCCCGCGAACAACTGGAGCGCTACGCCCATATTTTGGGACACGCCTTCCCCATCCAGGTGCAGACCGCTTTTCCGGGCCAGGCCCCCTGGCTTGATGACGCTTTGCTGACCCTGTGCGGAGCCCTGGCTGTCCTGCGCGGCAGTATCGGCGTGCCCGGCGGCGGCTGCAACCTGCACGGCGTATCTCCCTTCCGCGATAACCGGCATATGCTCAGCGGCCAGGCGTTGCCTCCCATGACGCCGGAACAGGCGCTCTCCTCCGGCCGAGTCCGGGCCGCCTTCGGCTTTGGCGACTGGGCGTCCAGACTGGCCGGTGGCGAAACAGTGCGCAAGCGCCTGGCCGCCTGCGAACTGCTTGTGCACATAGGATGTTATGACAACGCGACCAGGCGGCTCGCCCATATTTCGCTGCCCGCCGCCCACTGGAGTGAATACGAATGCCTGATGGATGTGAACAGCGGCCGGGCGGTGCAGTGGCGCAACGCTTTGCTCAAGCCCTTGGGGGAAAACCGCCCGCCCCTGGATATCTGGACGGATCTCGCTCGCCGCCTGAACCCCACGGCCACACCGCCGTGGGAAACAAAGCCCTTTGCCGAGGAAAGTTCCGCGCAGCGCCGCCTGGCCTCCTATGCTCTGGCTTCCAATCCTTTCACCAGGGGCATCACCCTTTCGGATCTCGGCAGCGGACAGCCTTCCGGCGGAGCCCTGTGGCCTTGCCCGGAGGGCTGCACGCTTGAATTTGAACGTTCGCGCTATATACGCGGCACTGTTCGCGGCCGGAACATTCTGTTCGCGGCCAACACGGTTTTCCCCGGCAGCAGGGAACGCTTCCCGACGCCGGACGGCAAAATTCATTTGGAGAGCGCTGTCGCGCCAACGCTGCGGGCGGATGCCCCTGCCCCGGCGGCCCTGGCCTTGATCCTGCGCCAGGAGGCCGGACAGGTGACAAACCAGCCCGGCGCGTCCGGGAACAGCGGGGAGGCATGCACGCTGCGCCTCCATCCCGAAACCGCCCAGGAACTCGGCCTGGGCACGGGCCAGAAAGTGCGCGTCACCCCGGCCGCCTCCGCAACCGGAACCGGCGTGGATTCCAGGCTTCAGATCACCTGGAGCGCTCCCAAAGGAGGCGCGGTGCTTGAGCCTGAGGACGGCGCCGCGCTCATTCCCGCCGAACCGGACGCCTTGGGTCCGGTGGCCGTCACGCTGCACCGGATTTAGGAATACCCCTCGCCTTAGGCGGGAGCATTTTTTCAGCATGCAGTTCAGGAGGAAATATGCGGGTCGTCTACGTCAGCAGCCAATATAACGAGCAGGGGATAGCCCTGCGTGATGCGCATCCCGATGATCTGGTCCTGCTTCTGGATATGGACCGCTGCATCGGCTGCGGGGCCTGCCGCATGGCCTGCCAGGCCGATTACGGGGACAGCTTTGCCAGCCAGGCGCGCCGGATTGCCGTGGAACGCCGTCAGGGAAAGCCCGGCAAACTGGTGACCCTGCCCACCACCTGCCGTACTTGCGCCGACCCCTGTGACTACGCCGGAAATGACTATTGGACCGTCTGTCCCGCGGATAAAACCGGAACCTACACGGGTCCGCTGTGCGACGTTTGCGCGGCCAGGGTGGGCAAAGGCCTGGCCCCGGCCTGCGCCACCCGTTGCGCCATGAAATGCCTGCACATCGGCCGGGCCGCCGACATCCGGTTCGCGCTGGAAGAAAAACGCCTGCGCAGCATGGGCGAAGCTGAATTCAGACCATAACCCCATATCCACAGGGTCAGGACAGCATGAGCAGTGAAACAAAAACCATAGCGGAAATCAATTCGCGCCTGGCCGCCGGCGAAGCCGTCATCATGACGGCCATGGAACTGAAAGCCAGGGTGCGCGCCGGGGAAACCTTCACTCCGGCCGATGTGGATGTGGTCACAACAGCCACGCGGGCGGTCATGTCCGGCACTTCGGCCATGCTCTCGCTCCCCATCGGCGAAAACGGGAGCCGGGTGAGCGATGTCCGCCTGAATGACGTTCCCTGTCTGGCCTCCTTTGCCACGGAAAAAGGCCTTACCCCGGCCATACTCAACGGAACCGAGGAAAGCCATGACCATCACGGCCGCTATGGCGGCGGCCATGTCCTGCGCGAACTGGTGGAACGCAAAGCGGTTGACGTTACCTGGCGGCAGGGCGGCAGGCAGCATTACCGCACCGTCACCCTGGACGAGATGCCCTTTGCCCGGCTGTATCCCTCACGCAACTCGTACCAGAACTACATGGGCTTCACGAACATCAAAAACGCCTCGGCGTACCGCAACAACCCGACCTCCATATTCGCCTGCCGCCCCATACCGCCGCTGGCCGGTCTGGCCGTGAGCGGCAGCGGTGAAATGAACCCCGGCGAGAATGATTCCGGCCACAGCATTCTCAGGCCGGGCATGCGCGTGTTGGTGAACGGAGCCGTGGGCATGCTGGTCGGATACGGCACCCGCTCGTCAGCCGAGCAGGTGTGTTTTGCCTCGGCGGCCGACATGCGGACAATGGACCCCCAATACATGGGCGGTTTCCGCACCAGTTACGGCGTGGAAATATGCAACAGCCTGGCCGTCCCTTTTCCCATAACCAGCCAGGATGTTCTGGACCGGCTGATGGCCTGCCGGGATGAATGCATTCCGCATTATATCGGGGACTTGTCGGACCGGATCAAGCTGGTCTCGGTCAAATATTCGCAAATCTGGCATGATACGCCGCTCGAGGTGGCCTTTGACCCTGAGCGTTGCATCAGTTGCTCATTCCAGTGTGAAGCGGAGTACTACTGCCCCATGAACGCCATATCCTGGCAGGAAAAGATCATCGATCAGGATCTGTGCGTGGCCTGCGGGGCCTGCACCGCGAACTGTCCCGGCGGCGCGTTCATGGGCCAGGGATGGGGCCCCAGGCGGGGTCTGGGCGACATTGTCGCCTTTGGCAAATCCATTCCGATTATTTTCCGGCAGTCCAACCGGCTGCGGGCGCACCGCCTGGCTGAATTGCTGAAGAGCAAACTCCTGGAACGCGACTTTTTCCTGGTGGATACGGACGCCCGGTGCCTGCTCTGGAACTCCTAAGGCATACAACTCTTGAGGTACGCCATGTCTGACGCCCTTGACACCTTTACCGCTGAAGCCTGCGCCAAACAGGCTGCCTTGTGCCTGGCCTGCGGAACCTGTTTGCAGACCTGCCCGGTGTACGCCGGGGAGCCGCGCGAGATTCTGACCGCCAGGGGACGCAACAACCGGATTCACGAGTTGCTGCGGCTCAAAGCCGACCCGGAAGGCTTGAAAGATATCGGCAAATGCCTGCTGTGCGGCAGGTGTACCATGGTCTGCCCGCGCGGCATTCGCAATGACCTGATCGTGTCCATGCTGCGCCAGGCGCAGGTTGACCGCAACGGCCTGCCCACAGGGAAAAAGATTGCCTTCCGTAAACTCTTGCTGAACCGCAAAGCCATGCGCCGGACGCTGCGGGCCGCTTCCCGCGTGCAGGGACTCCTGCCCGAAACCGCCGACGTTCAGGCCGGTTTTTCCCTGCAAGGCAACGCCCCGGCCCCGATCCGGCATCTGCCCGCCCTGCTGCCCAGGTTTGCCCGAGGCCGCAACGTCCCCTCCATTGCTTCCGAGTTTCTTTCCGACGCGCTGCCGGAGGAAACACCCGCTGTGAACCCGAGCGGGAAGCCGGTCCGGGTTGCTTACTTCTCCGGTTGCGCGGCGGAATTTTTACTCCCGGACACGGGAAAAGCTGTTGTCCGCCTGCTGAGTGAAGCCGGAATGGATGTTGTCTTCCCCAAAGAGCAAGGCTGCTGTGGTTTGGCCGTGCATGCCAACGGCGATCATGAAACAGCCCGGCGCATGGCCCTGCATAATCTTGACGTGCTGGAAAAATGCCGGGTTGACTCTGTGGTCACCGGTTGCGCCACCTGTGGTTCAGCCATGCGCGACATGTGGCCGCGCATCGGGAACACTCCAGAGGAGACCGCCCGCTTGGCCGCCATGGCGATCAAGGTCAAGGACGTTTCAGAGATTGTCCTTGCCGCCTGCGATTTTGCCGACTTTTCCTGCCGTTCGGCCCTGCCCAAAGGGGCAACAGTCACCTGGCACGAGCCCTGCCACCTGGCTCGTCTGCAACATGTCAGCCGTGAACCGCTGACCATTCTGCAGCGGACCTTTGGCGATGATTTTCGTGAACTGTCCCGGCAAGGCTGCTGTGGGTTCGGCGGGTCTTTCAACCTGTACAATTACGATCTGTCGCGGGAAATCGGCTCGGAAAAGGCTGCCGCCCTGCGCGAAAGCGGGGCCGAGTATGTCATTACCTCCTGTCCGGGCTGTCTGATCCAACTGGCCGACACCATGGCCAGGCACAAGATTCCGGGCAGGATCGTTCATCTGGCCGAAGCGGTGGCCTTTCGCAAATAGGAGTCAACCATGTCCAAGCAAGTGACCGCCAGCGACGTTATTACCCGGCTCAACGCCAAAGCCGCCGCCCAGGGTCTGCAAGTGATCACGGCCCAAGCCCTGGCAACGGGAAAAGAGAGCGGCAAACAGCGGCCGGATGTGCTGATCCTCTCGCAACCCAGCCCCATGGCGGATACGGGCTGCATGTTTCTCGTGCCCGTGGCCGGGCGCGGCGCGTTCACCCGCGCGGCGGCCCTGACCCTGAACGGCGTTTCCGGGTTTATCGGACCGGCTCCCAATGAACGGCTTGGTGTTGTGGATATCATGTTCACAGCGGACATGACCGCTGAAAACAACACGGACTACACGGGCCGCCACCTGTTTTCGGATGTGCTCAGGGGCAAGGAAATTGCCGTCTGGTGCCGGTCCATGGAGGCGACGGAACACACCGGAACCACTGTGCTGGGCCGTATGCAGTTCGCCCGCTTCACGGTGTTTGACGCGCCCCTTGATCCGGAATTGGCCGGACTTTTGAAGGGTGTGCTTTATACCGGGAACACGCTTCTGCTCAATGGCGGTCTGGGCTTTATCAGCGGCACGGGCGCGCGTGACAGCGCTGAAAGGCCGTCACTCGCGGTTATCGCCGACCTTTTTCCCATGCAACAGGATACCTTGCTGTTCGACAATACCGGCGTTCTGGCCGGTCACAACCTTACCTTGGCCGTTCCGCTGGCCCTTGTTTCCGAGCCCGAGGCCGTGCTGGCCAGGGCCGTAGCGCTGGCCAGCCTTGGCGGAGAGGAAGTCCGAAGCCGCCTTGCCGCTTCTGAAAACCTTCTGGCCGAAGCCGTGGCCACGGGGAAGCAGCGCCGTCTGGTAGATGCGGGGCCCTAGCCGCAAACCGGGATAGCGCCTCAGTACGGATTTTATCTTTCAGCTCACGGAGCTTTGTTATAGGGTGCGATTAACGAGGGAGGTTGTGACCTTCTTCACAAGGAGTTTCATCTTTTTTTCATTTTTTAAGGAGGTTTTCTATGTTTTCCAGGAACAAAGGCATGTTTTGGGTCGGGTTGCTGGTAATCGTGTTCAGCCTCAGCGCAACAATGGCGCTCGCCGCGCCAAAGGAGATCCGTTTCGGCTACCTGGTGGCGGACCTGCACAGCCCCGCAGTCATGATCATGAAGGAGAAAAAACTTCTGGAAGCGGCCGGCTTCACTGCCAAGTGGAGCGAGTTCCTTGCCGGCTCCTACCTGATGCAGGACATGGCCGCCGGGTCCATTAACTTCGGCACCTGCGGCGCCGTGCCCGCCATGATCACCCACGCTCAGGGCGTAAAAATGGCCGTTCTGGCCAGCGTCAACGGTGAAGGATCAAGTCTTGTCGTTACCGATAACATCAAGACGATCAAAGATCTGGACGGCAAAAAAATCGGCACGCCGGGCACCGGCTCCATTCAGGACGCCATGATTGCGCAATTGGCCACCGCCAATAACATCCGCATCCAGCGCATGTCCATGAAGGTTTCCGATATGCCCCTGTTCCTCGACAAAAAGGAAATCGACGGCTTTATTGCCTGGGCGCCGCATCCGTCCAGGGCCGTTGCCCTTGGCTACGGGCATGAGCTTCTGACCTCTCACGACATGATGCCCGGACATCAATGCTGCGTGCTGCTGACCACGGAAAAGACGCTCAAGGAAGACCCGGAAACCGTTGAGGCCTTGCTCAAGGTCTATCTGGAAGCCTACAGATGGTTCCTGGACAACCAGGACGAATCCGTGGCCATAATGGCGAAATCCACCGGCATGGATGAAAACATTGTGCGAGCGGCCCTGAAGACCGTGAAATATCCTTACCCGCCCTTTGTCAATACGGCCAGCATGAAGAGCATGGCCGCGGATCTGATTGAGCAGGACAAGATCGTCAATGTCAAAGTCGCGGATCTGGATGCCTTCATAAAGAGCCTCTACCGTCCGGAACTGCTTGAAAAACTGACTAACACCAAGGCTCCGGCCGAATAGAGAGGATCGCTTCAGATTGAAGTGCGGCCCGGCAGCAGACCATGCAGCCGTAGGCTCTGCCGGGCCATCGGGTTGCCGCAACCACCATGCTACCCTATTCGAATCGCTGACAGGAGTTCAGTATGGACAATAAGCAGGAACGCATCAAAACCATCGCCTATAACCTTTTAAGCCTGCTCATTGTCGGGCTTTTGTGGACGCTCCTCTCCAACTGGCAGCAATCACCCTATTTTCCGCCGCCTTCCTCCATCTGGGAAGCCTTTGTCAAACTGAACGCCAAAGGCGACATTGAAGGCATCCTGCTTTGGCAACACATCTGGGCAAGCCTCCTGCGCATCTTCTCGGGGTTCGCCGCGGCCTGCGCTCTGGGCATTCCGCTCGGGCTGGCCATGGGTCTGTGGCCCAAGCTCTATAACCGCACCAGATCCATTCTTGAGCCCATCCGGTTCATTCCGCCCATCGCTTGGATTCCCATGGCCATCGTTTTCCTGGTGGGCTTCAGCCGCTATGTCTTCCTGATCTGGCTGGGCGCGTTTTTCCCCATTTTCATCACCACCCTGCTCAGCGTCACCCGGGTCAACCCGGTGCACGTCAATGTGGCCAAGGTCTTTGGCGCGAAACGCAGCTATATTATCCGCAAAATCGTCGTCCCGTCGGTACTTCCGGATATCGCCACCGGCATGCGCGTCGGCCTGGGCGTGGCCTGGATGTGCATTGTGGCGGCCGAAATGATCGGCGGCGAAATGGTCGGCATCGGCCGCTTAATCCTGAAGTACGCCGAACTGATGCGCATGAGCGAGATTATCGTCGGCATGCTGGTCATCGGCATCATCGGCTTCATTATGAACGAGTTGTTCATTCTTGTGGAAAGGAGAATGTTCCGCTGGAGATCTGAAATCTCCATTGACTAATCAGTTAGCGTAGCGGGGAATTCTTTCTTCGTGCAACCCCGTGTTTGCCTGGAGGAACCATGAGCGAACATCTTCTGGATGTGAATATAACCAAACGGTTCGGCACGCTGACCGTTCTGGACAACGTCAAATTCCACGTGAATGAAAATGAATTTCTGGTCATTGTCGGGCCGACCGGCTGCGGCAAAACCACGCTGGCCAACCTGCTCTGCGGGCTGGATCAGCCCCAGCAGGGCCAGGTGCTTCTGCGCGGGCAGAAGATCAATCCGGACGTACATAATATTTCCTATGTATTTCAGGAGTCTTCCTGCATTCCCTGGTACACCATGCTTGAAGACGCCACCATGGGCCTGGTGATCAAAGGGCAGTCCCAGCAACAGGCCAATGCCCGGGGGCGGGAAGTGATCAAGCTGGTGGGCATGGAAGGATTTGAAGATTACTATCCCCGCCAGATCTCCGGGGGCATGAAGCAGCGCGTGGCCATTGCCAGGGCCTATGCCACCAATCCGGACCTTCTGGTCATGGATGAGCCCTTCGGCCATCTGGACGCCCAGACCCGCTACCTGATGCAGATAGAAATCATGCGCATCTGGCAGCAGGAACGCAAAACCGTCGTCTTTATCACCAACAACATTGAAGAGGCGGTCTATGTGGCCTCGCGCATTCTGGTTCTGACCAAGCTGCCGGCCACCATCAAAGCCGAGCACATCATTGAATTCCCGCACCCCAGAGAGCTGACGGATGCCGACTTCCTGCAAATTCGAGCCCTGATCACCCAACAGTGTGAAGTCGTTGAGTAAGCACAGGATATGCATATGGAAACACGCAAAAGCAAAATCCAGATCAAAGATCTCTCCAAGCATTTCGGTGATCTTGTGGTCCTTGACGGCCTGAATTTCGACATCTATGACGGCGAATTTCTCTGCATCGTCGGGCCCACGGGCTGCGGCAAAACCACGCTGTGCAACGTGGTCACCCGGCTTCTCCCGCCGACCAAGGGCGAGGTCACGGTTGAAAACGAGCCCATTGATTACAAGCGCCACAACATCGCCTTTGTCTTTCAGGAGTCCTCCTGCCTGCCTTGGCGGACCGTTTGGGACAATGTCAAAATCGGTCTGGAAATAAAGGGCTATTCCGAGGAGGAGATCAAAAGCAAAGTCGAGGAAATTCTTGAAATAACCGGGCTTATGCCTTTCCGGGATTATTTCCCCAACCAGATTTCCTCGGGTATGAAACAGCGGGTGGCCATTGCCAGGGCTTTTGTGACAGACCCCGACATGCTGCTCATGGATGAGCCCTTCGGCCAGTTGGACACCAGCAGCCGTTTTCACATTGAATCCTTTCTGGTGAAGCTCTGGCAGCGGAAAAAGCAGACCATCATCTTTGTTACCCACAACCTGGAAGAAGCGGTCTATCTGTCCGAGCGCATCCTGGTCTGCACGCCCAAGCCGACCAGCATCAAGGCCGAAGTCTTTGCCAACCACCTGCCCCACCCGCGTGATATCACCGATCCGGAATTTGTCCGGCTGCGCCGGGAAATCACGGATCTGGTGCGCTGGTGGTAACTGTGCACCATAATTCAGGAGAACAGGCATGAATTCCAAAGAGCGCGTGCTGCGTAAGTTGAACGGCAAAGATGTGGACATGACCCCCGTAGGCTGCACCACAGCCTATGCGGATGTCGAGCTGATGAAGCGGAGCGGGTTTGAGCGGCCTCTGGCTGACCGGGACCCGGCGGCCATGGCCGGTTTATCCCTGGCCGGATACCGGATTGCCGGGTTTGACTGGATCAAGGCCATGGGCTGGGACATTACTTCCTTAAGCGAGGCTCTCGGCTGCGAACTCGGTCCCCCGGCCATTGACGCGCCGTACTTCATCGCTTCCCACCCCTATGAGCAGCGCGACATCAACGAATTGGACCTGCCGGATGACCTGCTGGAACGCGGCCGTTTTCCGGCTTTTAAAGAACAGTTCCGCCTTCTCAAGGAAAAAGCCGGGGACGATATCGCCATTTTTGGCATGTCCGAAGGCCCGTTTACCTGCGCGGCCAACCTTATGGGCACCAGCAACGCTCTGCGCGCCACGCTCAAAGACCCGCAAAGCATTGAAAAAGCGCTCGCGGTAACCACTGAAGCGCTGATTAGAGTCATCACCTTCGCCTTCAGCCAGGGAGCTGACTATTACTGCCTGGCCGACCCCACCTCGGGGAGCGATCTGCTCAATCCGCGCAGTTGGGTCAAGTTTGTGGCCCCGGCCATGCGCAAGATAGTGGACGCCGCTCCCGGTCCCATTGTGCTGCATATCTGCGGCAATACCGAAAAACTTCTGCCGGACATGTGCGCCTCCGGAGTGGCCGGCATCAGTATCGAAGAAAAGACGGATCTCAAGCTGGCTGTTGAAATCGCTCACGCCAAAGGGGTCAAAGTCTTCGGCAATGTGTCGTCATCATCAACGCTGTTCATGGGCACGCCCGAAGCCTGTTTCGCGGAAGCCATTGCCGCGCTTGAGTGCGGTGTTGATTTTCTCGCGCCCGGCTGCGGCATTGCCCCGGCTTCGCCCCTGGAAAACATTCTGCAACTGCGCCGGGCCAGAGACGCCAAATTTAACGCGCCCGCCTTTACCGGCATCGCATAGGCATAAGGAGGCACCATGCCCACTCCTGAGGAACTACTGAAAACCATGCACGACAGCGTGGTGAATTTTGAGGACGAAAAGGCGGCCGAGGCTGCCAAACAATGGATTGCTGACGGCCAGGACCCGGTACGGGGCATAATGGACGGCCTGGTGGCGGGCATGAATACCGTTGGCCAGTTGTTCAAAAACCAGGAATATTTTGTGCCCGAAGTGCTGCTTTCCGCCGACACCATGAACGCCGGTCTGGACGTGCTTAATCCGCACATCAAGGACGAGGCTTCGGACAATGCCGGCACCATTGTCCTGGGGACCATTCAGGGCGACATCCATGACCTGGGCAAGAACCTGGTTGCGCTGATGCTCAAAGTCGGCGGCTTCACCGTGCATGATCTGGGAGTGAACGTCGAACACGATCAGTTCATTGAAGCCATAGAAAAATACAAGCCTGATGTGGTGGGCATCTCGGCCATGATGACCACGACCATGATGGGCATGAAGCAGCTTATACCGAAAATCCGGGAGGCGCAGCCAAATGTCGGCATCCTCATAGGCGGGGCTCCGGTGACGGCCCAAATCGTCACACTGTTCCAGGCCGACGGTTTTACCACCAGCGCCGTGGATGTCACGGCTGAAGCAAAAAGGGTCATGGCCGCTCGAGCATAACCGTTCGCCCGGACCATGGACACATACTGGAGAACACTCATGTCAAAACAGCTACTTCTGGATGCGCTGCACTGCAAGGAAACGCCCCGCGCTCCCTGGTTCCCCTACGCCGGAGTCAACTGCGCCTTTCACATCGGTGAAAGCGCGGAAAATTATTTAAAAGACCCGAAGCTTCTGGCCAAAGGCGTTGTCCATACCGCAAAGCGCTTCAAGGCTGACGCCATCCCCCTGCTCTTTGACCTTTCGGTGGAAGCGCACGCTGTGGGCTGTGAGCTGCGCTGGTGGCAGGACAACGTGCCTTCGGTGACCAACCACCCCTGCTCTTCGCTCCAAACGCCGCAAGAGCTGGGCATGACCCTGCCGGAAAAAAACAGCGGCCGCTGGCCGGTGATTTTTGAAGCCGCCGCCCTTGCCCGCCCGCAACTGGACGAAATGGATTGCTGCATGGTCGGACTCTACACCGGCCCCCTGACCCTGGCCTCGCATCTGGCCGGGGTGCGTATTTTTACGGATATGTATAAAAACAAAGCCTTTGCTCATGAAGTGCTCGCCTTTGCCGGCGAGGTCATTGCCCGCTCGGCCGAATTTTACCGGGACATGGGCTGTGAAGTGATCGGCATTGTTGATCCTGTCGCTTCGCAAATCAAACCGGAGGTTTTTGAAGAGTTCGTCAAGCCCTATGTCCAGCCTGGCTGCAAGGTCATCCACGAGGCCGGGCGGACCTCCATATTCCTTATCTGCGGCGACTGCACCAAGGTGTTGCGCAATGTCTGCGCCATCGGCACGCATGCCTTTGCCATTGACGAGCAACTCAACCTCAACCTGGTGCGCGATCTGGCCCTGCAACACGGCGTGGGCTTCGCGGGCAGGCTGAAGCTGACCATGGCCCTGAGTCTGGGGCTGATTTCCCCGCGCGAAGACACCATCGCCAACCTGGCCGCCGGGGGGCAAAAAGGCTTTACCCTGGCCGCCGGTTGCGACATCCCCTTTGACGTGCCTGCGGAGCATATTGACCAGGTTCTGGAAGCCATGGACTGGTATTACGAAAACTATCCGGCCTATCCGGCTCCTGGGAATTTTTAGGCGCAGGACTTTTTGGAGGGGCTCTGCCCCTCCAAACCTCCCCGCAAGGGGGCGTGGCCCCCTTGACCCGCAATTTGAGGGGTGCAGGGGAAATCATTTCCCCTGCCGGGGGAGTCTGAGGGGGCAGAGCCCCCTCAGAAGGAGAAACAGCATGAGTGACAAAATCCAGATAGACGTACTGACTTTGGACAGCGTGCAGTGCGCGGCCTGCGGGTATATGATGGAAGCGATCGCCGCGCTGCCTTCTGATGTGCAGCAGATGATCACCTACAAGGAATGGTCCATCAAAACCAAGGACGGCATCGGCAAATTCACGGAACTCAAAGGCAAGGTGATTCCGACCATCTGCATTGAGCGGGATCTGGTTTTTCCCAGCCGTATCCCTCTTTATGAGGAGTTGATCGAGGAAATGGCCACGCGCGCGCCCAACCGGGAAATGAGCGAGCGTTTGCTGTCCCTCAAGGATCTGGGATTCCAGTTTGACGACATCCAGAAAAACCTGGAAAAAGCCGGAGCGGGTAAAAATACGCGGAAGGATTGACACGCGGCACGGAGGATAACGTCATGGGCGCCACAACCAATGTTCTGCTGCTGACCGGTTTTCTGGGCAGCGGGAAAACAACCCTTTTGAACAGAATCATCGCTGCCGTGCCCAAGTCGCGCAAGCTGCTGATTCTGGTCAACGAATTTGGCGATGTGGGCATTGACGGCGCGCTGGTCCGCCAGGCCGAACAAAGGGACGGCCTGGAAATAGTGGAGATCAGCAAAGGGTCCATTTTCTGCGCCTGCATCAAGTCGGACTTTATCAAGACCCTGCTGCGGATCGCCGAGCAGGTGCGGCCGGATATCCTGGTCATGGAGGCGACTGGAGTCGCCAACCCGGCTGATCTGCAAAAAGATCTCAAGCTGCCGGTCTTCAAAGAGCGGTTCAATCTGGTGGAACAGGTATGCCTGATAGACTGCCAAAACTTCGTTGCCACGCATGCGATCTTCTTTTCCATAGAAAAGCAGATCAAAAGCTCCACGCTGTTCATTGTCAATAAAGCGGATCTGGCGAGTGCCGGGCAAATTGAAGAAATCAAGGATGTCATCCGGCAATACCACCCCGCCCCGGTCTTTGCTGTAACCCGGTACGCGGATGCGCCTCTGGACAGCCTTATGGCCAAGCTGACAGGCACACCGGAGGGCAGACCCGGTTCCGGGGAGATTGCGGATCAGGCTGAGGTCGGACCGGTCATGGAGGGAATTTTTGCCGATCCTTTCCGTCAGCTTGATCCGCCCGAAAGTCTCGTTTCCGCGCATTGCACGCGGCCCGAAGCCACCCCGGAACTGGCAGCCGCTTTTCTTGCGGGCCTGCCGCCAGGCGTGGTGCGGGGCAAAGGCTTTTTCCGCCAGGGAGCGGAGGTGTTCCTGGTGGAATCCGTTGTCGGCCGGGTCACGGTGAGCAAAACGTCTCCTCCTGCCAACCAGGAACTCATTGGCGTCCTGGTGCTTATTTTTGTTCCAGAGCAAAAGGAAGCAGTGGAAGCGGGCATGGCCGCCTGGAGCGGCGGCGCGCCGTTTCTCTGACGAGGCGTTTATGTCCGGTAATGGCCCAGTGCATGTTTTGCAGAGTATCCCTTTTTGTCCGGACCCGGCGCAGTGCCGCCGGATCCTCAGGGTCGAGGGCAATGTCCGCCGGGAAAAAGAGCTTGCGGATTTGTTGGAGCAGGCTGCATCCAAAGCACGCCCCAAAGTGGTCTGGCGGGCGTGTGTTCCCGAGTTTCTAGGTTCCGGGCGGACAGCCCTTAATGGACACTGCTTCAGCAGCAAGGTGCTGGCGAAACTGCTGCGCGGGGCGGTGAAAGATGCCGGAAGCCCGGTGGTCTTTCCCTTCATAGCCACCTGCGGCGAAGAGTTGGGCCATTGGGCTTCGGCCGTTACCGGCAAACTGCGGGCCTATTGGGCTCACACTCTAACGCGCCTGGCCTTGAAAACGGCTCTGGACAGACTGGAAGCGGAACTGAAGCCCTTTGGCCGGGGCGTTCTCTCCCGCGTTGAACCCGGCATTCCCAAAGACTGGCCGGTCACGGAACAACCCGGACTTTTCGCTCTCCTGGCCCATGACGACGGTCCTGTGGCGCAATTGAACGAATACTGCGTCATGCGGCCCCTGAGTTCCATTTCCGGCCTGTACTTTTTTTCAAAAAAGGCTGTTCCTCCCTGCACCTATTGCGTGCTGCCCACCTGCCGGGGAAAACACGCGCCAAAGTCGCGGCCGGAGCCGCTTTTCTGTCTGGCGGGAAAAAGCGGGGAGGCGTGATGGAGAAGGTTGTGGATGTCGCGCCCGGCACAACGCTGCTGGAAGCACTGCAAAAAGCCGGTATCGGCCCGCGGGCGGAATGCGGCGGCAACGGCCGTTGCGGCAAATGCCGGATACGGGTTCGCGGCAATTGCAATCCGCCAACCTTGGAAGAAAGGGAGCGGCTGTCCCCGGCGGAACTGGCCGACGGACTGCGGCTGGCCTGCTGGGTCGAAGCACACGGCCCCGTGACTGTTGAGAACGTTTCCGCCACACCTGACCATACCCCTGGCCATACCCTTGACGCCTCTTTTGCCGGAACCGTTGTTTCGCGGCCCGATGATCAGCCTGCGGCCCACGACATTCCCGTCCTCGGGTTGGCCGTTGATCTGGGATCAACCAAAATAGCCGCCTATCTCCTTGACCTTGAAAGCGGCCGCATTCTCGCCTCCACGGGAAAAGCCAACCCGCAAAGCAGTTGGGGAGCGGATATCCTGTCGCGCATCGCCGCCACCATGACCGCGCCCACTGTTCTGACCGATTTGCGGGAAGCGGCGCTCAGCGCCATTAACGGCATGGCCACAGGCCTGTGCCGCGAAGCGTCCGAGAAAAGCGCCGCCCCGTTCCGTACCGGACAAATCATGCAGTGCGTCATCGTGGGCAACACGGTCATGCAGCATTTGGTCCTTGGTTTGGCGGTGCAGGGGCTCGGACAAGCGCCGTTTGTTCCGCTAAGCAGCTCCGCCGTGGACTGTTCCGCCGTGGAGGCCGGTCTCGCCTTGCATCCTTGCGCCAGAGTGTATCTGCCCCCCACGCTTTCCGGTTTTATCGGATCGGACCATCTGGCCGCGCTGCTGGCCGCGGATGTGCCGCACGCCGTCAACGTGTCCGGGGAAAGCCGCCTCGTTGTGGATATCGGAACCAACACGGAGATCAGCCTTGTGGTTGACGGCGCCATTCACACCTGTTCCACGGCTTCCGGCCCCGCGTTTGAGGGAGCGCATATTTCCTGCGGCATGCGCGCGCTGCCCGGCGCCATAGACCGCATTCGCTACCAGGAGCATGGACTGGTCTGGCAAAGTATTGGCAATGTTCCGCCCGTGGGCATCTGCGGCTCAGGCGTTCTGGATGGCGTTGCCGCGTTGCGCCGCTGCGGGGCAATTTCGCGGCACGGCACTTTTGTCCGCAATCATCCCCTGGTGCGCCAGACTGAAAACGGACCGGAGGCGGTCATTGTGCCGGGCAAAGAGACCGGACATGGGAAAGACATCAGCATGACCCGCAAAGACGTGGGCAATATGCAACTGGCCAAGGCGGCCATACGCTGCGGCCTTGATCTGCTGCTGGCCCGGGTGGGCCGTTCTCCGGAATCATTGGACGAAATACTAGTGGCCGGCGCGTTTGGAACGCATCTCAATATCGCCAGCGCCAAGGACATTGGCCTGTTCCCGGACCTGCCGGACGAACGCTTCCGCCAGATCGGCAACGCCGCCGGCCTGGGCGCCTGCCGGATGCTGCTGTCCAAGGACGCGCGCAGGCAGGTCGAGGAAATCTTGCGCCGGATGACACACCATGAATTGGCTGAAGACCCGGATTTTGCCGCTGCATACACCCGTTCTCTGGAACTTGGTTGAGCCCATGACGCCGGATACGCACGAAATAACTTCCGAACAGTACCGCCAACTGCTGGCGGGAAGCGTTCTGCCGGTCCGCTTCCGGGTCCTGGTCGCGCAGACCGACCTGCTTATTGCCGCCCACGCGGATTGTTCGCAAGAAGCCTACGCCTCGGTACGCGCTCTGCGCGCGGACATCATCGACTACGCGCAAAAGCATCCCCGCTTTTTTGACAGCCTTGTGCCCTTGCCGGATGATCCGTCCGCTCCTCCGATTGTCCGCGATATGCTCAAAGCGGCCGGCAAGGCCGGCGTCGGCCCCATGGCGGCGGTTGCCGGGGCAATCGCCCGCCATGTCGGCCTGGCCCTTTTGCCCTTATCACCGGAAGTGATCGTGGAAAACGGCGGCGATGTCTTCATGCGCGCGGACACCCCGCAAATTTTTTGCGTTCTCGCGGAATCGGCCGATCTGCCGAGTTTGAAAATCCGTGTTGCTGAAGTAACTCCCGGCCAGGGCATCGGCGTGTGCACGTCCTCGGGCCGACTGGGACACTCGCTCAGTTTCGGCCAGGCGGACGCGGTTACCATCATGGCCGAGGACGTTTCCCTGGCCGACGCGCTGGCCACGGCCATGGCCAACCGCGTCCGGAACGCCGAGGATATCTCCTCCGTGTTGCGGGCCGCCCTTGAGCTTGGCGCGCTTGGCGTTTTGATCATCGTGGACGGAAAAATAGGCGCGGCCGGTATGATGCGGCTGCATGAGGAGAGCGGATGAATTTGCTCTTAATCGCCTAGTTTTTTGCGCGCTCCGCGCACTATTCCCCACACGGAAAAAACAGCCAGCGCCAGAAAACCCAGCGAAATGGGATGGGTCACAAAAATGGAATAATCGCCGCGCGACAGGATCAGCGCCCGCCTGAGCGACTGCTCCAGCATCGGACCCAGCACAAAGGCGATGATGAAAGGCGGCAGAGGTATTTCCAGCTTGTTCATGGCATAGCCGAGAACGCCGAAACCCAGCATCATCCAGACGTCCGTCATGGAATAGCTGACGGCGTAAGATCCGACCACACACAGCAGAAGCACTATGGGCATGACCAGGGAATGGGGCATGGTCGCCAGCTTCCTGCATCCCCTGATGGCCACCAGGCCCACCAGGTAGAGCATGAGTATCGAAACAATCAGCATCCCGAACAGCGTGAAGACAAATACCCTGTGTTCGTTAAAAATCATCGGGCCGATATGCACGCCGTGCACAATGAGGGCGCTCATCAGGATGGCGGTGACAACGTCGCCCGGTATGCCCAGCGTGAGCATGGGAATAAGCGCTCCGCCGCACACGGCGTTATTGCCGGACTCGGCCGCGGCCAGGCCTTCAATGGAGCCTTTCCCGAACTCCTCGGGATGTTTTGATCGTTTTTGGGCCATGCCATAGCTCAGGTAGGCCGCTGTCGTGGATCCCGTTCCGGGCAGCGCGCCAATGCCGACGCCCACCAGGCTGCTCTGGGCAAAAATGGGCAGGCAGCGCTTGAAATCTTTCCAGCTTACCCGGTTATCATCCGGGTTGTCGCTTGTGGGCAAAAGCGCGCCGCCGGCGCTCACGCTTCTCGACTCCGCCTGGTTTATCACCTCGGTCACCGCGAACATGCCGATAACCATGGGGACGATGCTGAAGCCGTCATCCAGGGCCAGGATGCCGAAGGTCAGCCTGGGTATGCCCGTCATCGCGTCCATGCCCACCATGCAGACGGCAAGGCCCAGAGCCGCGGCGATGAGGCCCTTGATCAGGTTTTTCCCGGACAGGCTCGCCACGATGGTCAGAGCAAAAAGCAAGAGGGAGAACAGCTCCGTCGGCCCGAACCTGAGGGCCGCCCTGGCAATGGGCTCGGCCAGGACGCAGAGAATGAGAATACTGAAGGCGTCGCCAAAAACCGAGGCATAGAGGGCTATTCCCAGCGCCTTGCCAGCCTTGCCCTGTTTCGCCATGGGATAGCCGTCCAGAACAGTGGCGGCGGCGGCCGGAGTGCCGGGCGTGTTGATGAGGATGGCGGATATGGAACCGCCGTAGGTTCCCCCTTTGTAGATGCCGAGCATGAAGGCGATGGCGGTCGCCGGTCCAAGGGTGTAGGTGAGCGGAATGGACAAGGAGATGGCCACAGCGGGCCCGAGCCCCGGAATAACGCCGATAACAACCCCGACAATCACGCCCAGGAACGCGGCCGCGAATATGGAAAGCTCCATGGCGTTCCCGATTCCCGCGCCAAGATCAAGCAGCCATGCAAGCATATAGACCTCCGAAACTGATAAGGGCCGTTAATGGTTGACGCATGTTCTAAAACAGGAGGGCGTCCGGGAAAGGAACCTGCACACCATAACGGAAAATCAGGTAAATGATCGGCGGCGTCACAGCGGCCATCACCGCCATGAGCAGCTTGCCGCGCGCGCCGTGCAGCCACATGGCGAAAAGCAGGACAGCCGCGGTGGACACCATGTAGCCGACATATTCCATGCCCAGCGCATACAGGCCGATGACAGCGCAGTAGATGAGCATAGTCCTGCTGAACATTCCCGTGCCCTGTTCCGCGCCTTCCTTGCGATCCGCGTCCGCCGGCCGGGGCAAGGCCCACAACCGGCGGTAGGCCTGCAGAACCAATGCGACGCCAAGCAGCGAGATCACACCGGCAATCAGATAGGGCAGCGTTCTGCCGGAAATGTTGTCAGCACCGTCAGCGAGTGCGGACACCTGCCAGGGAATGGCCAGAAAGTAGCCTAAGCCCAACGCGAGGACGCCAAGACCGAGAAAACAGTCACGCCGGGCATGTCCACGACTCTGAGACATATGCGACCACCTTTGTTTTTTCGCGTTGAAGCGATTCCTTGGAGCAATTTACGGTTGAGATTATATATATCCAGGCTGTGCTGACAAATACGCCGTTTTGTTCTCCGGATGTCTGACGCAGCAGGAGAACAGGAGGGAAAAGAGCCATTTGCCGGCACAGCCTGGAAGTAGAGGTTATTCAGCGCGCTGCAAAAGCCCCTCGTCAATAAGCTGCTTCACGGCCGCGGCTTCTTTGGCTATGGCGGCGCGGGTTTCAGCAGCGTCGCGCCAGATGGGTTCCCATTTCAAAGTCGCCAGCCGATCTTTGTATTCCTGCGCTTGTACAGCCTTTTCAAAGGCTTTTTCCAGCTTTTCCAAAATGGGCTTGGGTGTGCCCTGGGGCGCGCCGATGACGTAAAAAATACCCATGGCGATGTCCTCGTGTCCGAGTTCGGCCAACGTCGGCACGCCGGGATAGTACTCGCTGGGAGCGGCGCCCAGAAAGAGCGGACGCAGGGCCGGGTTGTAATTGTCCGTGTACAAAGCGTCCGCGTGTCCGCCAAGAACGGCCGCCACACAGGGAGGTCCGCCGTCAAAGGGCACGGGCTGAAAGGAGATGCCGAGTTTTTTCATCAGTCGCAAGCTCATGATCTGGTGAATACCCGCGTTGCCTACCTGGGCCACGTTGAGCTTTCCGGGGTTGGCTTTGGCATAATCGACAAGACTCTGAAAATCCGGGAATTTGTTGTTTTCCTTGTCCACGCCCAGATACATGGTAACGTTGGTCACGGTGCCGATATATTCCGGGGTTTCCCAAGTAAAGCGCACCGGCCGAAGCTGTGAAGCAATGGTAAAGTTCGTATAGGCCCCCACGAACAAGGTGTACCCGTCCGGTTTGCTGGACAGCGCTTTGGACAATCCGGTCATGGCTCCGGCTCCGGGCATGGGAGTGACGACAAAATTGGCGTTCAGTTCCCTGCCCACGGCTTCCACCAGGGGACGCAGGGCGATTTCCGCGTTGCCGCCGGGAGGATAGGGGATAATAAAGGTGATGGGCCTGGTCGGGTAGTTTTCCGCGGCCGGAGCAATACCCGGTAGCGCGATTACCAGTCCGAAAATAAGCAACAGAAGCGCGCGCGATACTTTCATAACTTTTCTCCTGGAACAGTTTAACGATGAGGGGCAAATACACCGCCAATAGCATGCAATCTTGAAAACAAAGTAGCAAGAGCCGTGCCGCGAATCCAGCAAAGATGCTTCTCATCGGACAGCAAGTGCCGTTATTATACAAGGTGTCCCGCATGAACGGACCTATTCGTCCAAAATCCAGACTTGTCTTATATTAAGACAAAATTTGTTCAAAAATGAGACGACAGGTCTGTTCAAAAACTGGACGACAACCATTTTCTTTTGTGCTATCCAAATCAGTATGCGCCCACAACATGAGTTCACAAGCACGCTTTCCCATTTACCGCGCCAGTCGTGCGTTTTGTTGCTCCTTGCGGCGTTGCTTCCCGAACCGAAACGCGCCGTTGACCTCATGCAGTTCATGGATATTTCCGCCAAGGAGTTTGAAGCGGCATTACGAGAATTATCGCAGCGCGGCCTGGTGCGGGACACAAAAGATACGCACCGTTGGCACGCTGTTCTCGAACATGAGGCCGCTCTGTTTTCCTGCGTTCACAGCCTGCGCGCGACAGCGGAACTTAGCTCCCTTGAAAGCACGCTGCTCCTGCTGCATGAAGGAAAAATTCTGGACGCATGCACCTTGCTCGAGCCCCTGCTCGATGTTCTGACGCGCCGCTCCCATATTGCCGGAGCTTCCTTGTGCATGGATCTTCTCATCTCGCAGCTTACGCAGTGGCGGGCTTTGAAGAATGATGCCAACAGCCGGCGCAAATATATCGACCTTGTTATTACAATCCTGAACAAAGCCCTGCACTTCGGCCTGCGCACCCGGCAGGCCTATTCCCTGATCCCCGGCGCCATGCACCTGGCGGATATCTTGCGGGATAAACGCGCTCAATCCATACTCACGCTGCTGTGTTCCAGTTTGGAAAATTACGCCAGCGAGTTCAGGCCTGACAAGCTCAATGAAAGCATACAAAGAGGCTTTGATGCGGCAGAGGCTCTTGGCGACAGCGATATCCTGATGAAAGCCGGCAATTTCGTTTTCACGCTGTATTATGCGCGAGGAGACTTTGCCGCCGCTTTGAAACTTTACGAAAAAACACTGTGGAGCCCGAGTTCCGGGCAAGTTTCCTACTTTAAGGATATGTACCCGCTGTACATATGTCCGGGCGCTCTCTACCTCGGGCTGTACCCCTATGCGATCGGCCTGGCCGAGTATGCTTTGCGACAGGCGGAAAGCGTCAACCATCAACACAATATCCAATGGTGGAATGTCCTGCTGGGGGTCATTTTTCTCTACCTCAGACAGCCTGACAAAGCCTTGCCTCATCTGGCGCGGATCATGGACTGCCTTGACGAGGAGGCGGACCCCAAAATCGCGCTCTGGGCAACGCGCGCTCTTGCCTATTACCATTATCTGCAAGGCCGTCCTTCAGTTTCCTACAATATATTCCGGCGTTGCCTGGAGCAGCGCGAACGCAAGGGCTATTCCCGTTTTTCCTACACCGCCCCGTGGATTCTTGAACTGTTCGGCGCATATGACAAAGCGGGTTTTCCCCCCCTGCCCGGTTTTCCCCTTGCGGAAGAACTGGCCTATGCCCAAAACGGCAGCAACAAGCTGTTAAACGCCATGGCCCTGCGCATCCGCGCGCAAAAAGAAGAACTGGCCGGAGAAAGTCCCCAAAAGATACGGGAGAAACTGGAACAAAGCCTCTCGTTGTTTTCTTCAGCGGGCGAAGCGATTGAAAGCGCCAGAGCCAAGCTGGAACTGGCCTCTTTTTTGCGGCGTCACGGCAAGCTGAAACAAGCCAAACATCTTTACACGCAGGGCGAAGATTTTTTGCGGATGCTGCAAGGCGGGGCAAAAGGCGGGAAGAAAACCGCGGCGGCAACGGACGCGCCGGCAGCGGAATGGCAGGGCTCTATTGTGCCGCGCCAGCCCGCAACGGTGATCGACACCTGCGAAGAAAGCCTGGCAAACGCGCCCTCCGACATCTCCAGCCGCCAAGCTCTGCAACGCCTCGTCCACATTGTCCAACGGGAATTGGGCGCTGAACGCGCCGCGCTTTTCCACAGAAACGCCGGGGGAGGACATGCGTTTATCTGCGGCAGCAACTGTACGGAAGACGACTATGCCACCTCAAGCAAGCGTGTTTTCGTTGAAGACATGTTTACCCATTTTGACGCGGCAAATTTGCAGAGTTTCTATATCGTGCATGGCGGAACTTTTTCCCTTGCCCTGCGCCTGGCTGAAAAAGAAGACGTCCGCTGGGGGCTCTTGCTGGAAAGCGCGCATGTAGCGGGAGATTTTGCCTGCCTGGCCAAGGACGAACGGGCAAGACTGGCCAGGCTGCTCGCCCGGGAACTCTCCGCGGCCGATAAACACCCGCTGTACCCCGTTGAAACCGCTCAGGAAGGGCAAGCCCATGCAACAGCTTCCGTTGTCTGCGGCTCTCTGGAAGACGGGACGTTCTGGGACAGTCCGGGGCTGCGTTTTGTCGTCGAACAAGCCAGCCATATAGCTTCGACAGATGTCCCTGTGCTGCTGCTCGGCGAAACAGGCGTGGGCAAAGAGGTCATGGCCCGGCTCATACACCGGCTCAGCGGCCGGGGCGGCGCTTTTGTGGCGGTTCATCCGGCCAGCACGGCCGAGTCCCTGTTTGAAAGCGAGTTTTTCGGGCACGAAAAAGGCGCTTTCACCGGCGCTGACAAGCAAAAGCCCGGCCTCTTTGAACTGGCTGACGCAGGAACGCTCTTTGTCGACGAAGTGGGCGAAATATCGTCGAGCATGCAAGTCAAACTGTTGCGAGTGCTCCAGGACAAGAGCTTTCTGCGGGTCGGCGGGGTGCGTCTTATCTCGTCCGATTTCCGCCTTATCGCGGCCACGAATAGAAACCTCCAACAGGAAGTGATCAATGGCAATTTTCGTGAAGATTTGTATTACCGCATTTCCGTTATGCCCCTCATGCTGCCGCCTCTACGCGCAAGGATTCAAGACATTGAAATATTAGCGCAATTATTTATAAAAACCTTTGCGCAACGCTACGGCAAAAAGATTCCCCCACTCACGCCGGAGGCTCTGGCGGATTTGATGACCTACCCTTGGCCGGGGAATGTGCGTGAACTCAAAAACATTATGGAGCGCGCCGTTTTGCTGAATCGTGGCGGGTCGTTGCATTTTTCACTCAATGAACAGCAGCCCGGCAACACAATACAGCCTTCCCCCCCCTCGAACAGCCCCTCGTTGCATTACGATACCCCCAGCCTTGAAACCCTTGAGCGCCGCTATATCGAGCACATTTTACAGCGCACCGGCGGAAAAGTCTCCGGCCCTCAAGGCGCCGCCGCCCTGCTCGGCATGAAGCGCTCCACATTGTACGCCAAAATACGCCAGTTCGACCTGGGCGCATTATTGGTCCAAAAGCGCTGACCTCCAAACCACCCCGCCAGGGCCTGGCCGGCCCTGGACCCGGCATTCCTGAAAACAGCTCTGACAAGGCGGCACGCTTTTTGCCTATACCGTCTATTATGGGACGCCTTCATGGCGTTTTGCGGATCTGTTAATGCAACAACGGGGATACCATGTACCAGGATCTGAAAGGGAAACTTGCCCTGATCACCGGCGCCAGCCATCCCGGCGGGATAGGTTTCGGCATTGCCAAAGCCTTTGCGGAAAACGGCATGCACATCGTGCTGGCCGACCTTCCTCCCACGCACAGCGGGCAGAGGAACATCGACACCTGCCGCGAACTGCTTGAAAAAGAGTACGGCGTAATGGCTATCGCGGCGGACCTGGATGTAACCTCCCCCGGCGATATCGCGAACCTCGTCCAGACGATCAAAGACCTGAAGCTTCCGCTGCACGCGCTGGTCAACAACGCCGGTATGAACATGGGCGCGACGCTTCTTGGAGACTATGATCCGGCGCATTGGCGCAAGGTTCTTGAAGTCAATCTTTTCGGTCCGTTCTCCATGATTCAGGCCTTTTTGCCCCTGATGGTCAAAGGAAGCTGCGTTGTCAACCTGGCATCCAGGGCGGGCAAACGCCCACTGCCCACATGCAGCGCCTATTCCACGAGCAAGGCGGGCATCATCATGCTCACCAAATGCCTGGCCGTGGAATACGCCGCTCAAGGCATACGCGCCAATGCCATCTGTCCGGGCCAGATACTGACGGATATGAATATGCGCCGCTTTGAGCGGGAAGGCAAAGCCCTTGGCATCACCGCCGAAGAAGCCATGAACAAAATGCTCACCACAGTCCCCATGGAACGCATCGGCACGCCCGAGGAAGTGGGAAGCGTGGCGGCTTTCCTGGTATCGGAACAATCAAGCTATATGACAGGCCAGGCCATCAATGTGACCGGCGGGCAGATCACGGAATTGTAAAGCGGTTTACCTTTGAAACGTTGTAAAGGAGTGTACTCTCATGAAAGCGAAGACTGGTGGAGAAGCCGCTGCAAAGGCTCTTATCGATTTAGGGGTGGAATATGTCTTTACCCTCACCGGAGGGCACCTCAACCATATACACATGCATCTTGAGCACAGCCCGGTGCAGCTCATAGACACCCGCCACGAGCAGGGCGCCACATTTATGGCGGACGCATACGGGCGTATGACCGGCAAGCCCGGCGTGGCCATGCTCACGGCCGGACCGGGTTTTACCAATGCGCTCACTCCCATGATGCATGCCATGTTCTGCAACACGCCTTTACTGATCATCGCGGGCGCCGCCGGCATGGAATATCGTGACAAACTTGATTTGCAGGACGCCCCCCAAGTGGCCTGCGCCATTCCCATGGTCAAAAAAGCGTTTGTATGCACCCGTCCGGAACGTGCGGCGGAGTATGTGGAAATGGCCTACCGCACCGCCTATTCCGGCCGTCCCGGCCCGGTATTTCTTGAACTGCCCTGCGATGTGCTCGGCGCCGCGATTCCCGACGAAGAGGCCACCTATTTCAAAACCGAACCGCTGTCCGCCCCTGTGGACAGAAACGCCGCGCTCAAAGCGGCAAAAATGCTCCTGCAAGCGCAAAAGCCCATCATTATTGCGGGAAGCGGCGCGGGCTACGCCAAAGCCGGGCCGGACATCCAAAAGCTCATGGAAACAACCGGGGCCCCCCTGTTTACCTGCAACATGGGCCGCGGCATTGTCTCGGACGAACACCCGCTGTGCTTCGGCCATGCCCATCCGAGCAGAAACGGCGCGGGCACCAACGCCTATCTGAATGCCGACCTCTTCCTCATCCTTGGGCACCGTATCAGCCTGGTGGAGGCCTTTGGCGGCTTGTTGAACAAAAATGCCGACATTATCCAGGTGGATGTGGAACCGGAGGAAATCGGCCGCAATCGCCATATAGCCCTGCCTGTTTTCAGTGATGCCGGCGCGTTTGTGCGCGAACTCAATGAAATCCTGGAAAAAGAAGAGGTTTCGCCTGAACGGACAATGCCGTGGATTACTTACATCAACAAAGAAAGAGCGGCTTTCATTGAAAAACAGATGCCCAACATGACCAGCGGCGCCCAGCCCATTCATCCGCAGCGCCTTGTCTATGAAGTGGACAAGTATATGAGCGGCGAAGACGACATCATCATCGCGGACGGCGGCGACACGCACACCTGGGTGCAACTTGGCCGCACTGTCAGAAAGCCCTACAGGCTGCTCGATCACGGCCTTTTCGGCTGCATAGGCGGGGGAATCTGCAATACGGTCACCGCACGGCTGCTGTACCCGGAAAGCCGCCTCGCCCTTGTTACCGGGGACGGCTCCCTGGGCTTCAACTTTATGGAGATCAACACCGCCATACGGCACAACATGCATTTTGTCATTGTGGTCTGCAATGACCAGAGTTGGGGCATGATCCGCCACAGCCAGCAATTGCGTTTCGGACGCCCCTTTGATTTTGTCGCCTGGCTGGGATTCACCCCGTACCATGAAATAGTGAAAGCCATGGGTGGAGAGGGTTTTCTGGTGACCAACCCGGATGATCTGCCCGCGACCCTTGATAAAGCTTTTGCTTCAAAGAAAGTGGCCCTCATAAATGTTGTGGCCGATCCGGAAATTATAAGCCCGGCAAGCACTTCACTGGCGAATCTTGGAGCGTACAAAATAAAATGATGAACAGCCGCACCCTTTCTATCGACAGCGCAAAATGTATTCAGTGCGCGGTTTGTATTGAAATCTGCACCCAAGATATATTCATGCGAAATCCAGCGCTCGAAATCGCCATAGACAGCGCTGCGGTGGACAGGTGCAACGGGTGCGGCCATTGCGCGGCTGTATGTCCGGCCGCGGCCATCTCTCTTGATGCAGGCGACCCGCTGAAATTGCCGCCGCGTGTCATCGCTCCTCTGGAGGAGCGCCAACGGGAAGGCCTGTTCAAGGCGCGCCGCTCCACGCGTACCTATACGGAACAAAAAGTGTCGCACGAACTCATTCTGCGCGCGCTGGAACATGCCCGTTACGCCCCGACCGCGGGAAACAGCCAGCAAGTCGAATGGATACTTGTTGAAGGGAAAGAGCGCTTACACGGCATAACAGCCAAAGTCGCGGCCTGGGCAAAGATGCAGCAGGGAAAATACGCCCGCGTGGCAAGCTTGTTCGAGCAGGGGCGGGATCCGGTTATGCGCGGGGCTCCCGCCCTGCTCCTTGCTCACGCCGGGAAGGATTCCCCCTGGAAAAACCATGACGCCGGCGCGGCGCTTTCTTACCTGGAACTGGCGCTCCACAGCTACGGCCTCGGCACCTGTTGGGCGGGCTTTGTGATCTCCGCCGCGAGAAGCGGCACGGATCTGGGAATCAGCCTGCCGGAAAAGCGCGAACTTTGCGCGGGTCTGCTGTTCGGCTACCCCGTCCATACATTTCAACGCTTACCGCCGCGCAAGCCTGTCAGAATCGAATATGCCTGATCCCTAAAGTTATTATTTTGGAGGGACGCGAACCAGTGACGCAAAGGTCTTCATCCAGCGATACTCTCGATGAGATGAACGTGAGCCTTATCATCACTGACCACACCTCCAAACCACCCTGCAAGGGGGCGTGGCCCCCTTGACCCGCAATATTCCTGAAAACAGCGACGCTGTTTTCAGGGTATGGGGGTGCAGGGGACTCAGTCCCCTGCCAGGGGAGTCTGAGGGGACAGAGTCCCCTCAGGGGGTTTGGGGCGGAGCCCCAACTGACCATTAGGAGCTTTTATGTTTTACGGCTGGCGGCTCAGCGGTTTTTTCTGTCTGGGCAATGTTCTGCTTCAAGGCGCCGGGATTTATCTCCTCAATGTGCTTATTGAACCGCTGTCAGCCACGTATGGCTGGTCAAGGGGCGATTTCGGCGCCGGGCAGGCCGTGGCCTCTTTCATCGCCATGCTCAGCGCTTCTTTTGTTTCCAGGCTTGCCCTGCGTTTTTCCATGCGCGGCATTGCCACTGCCGGCGCTTTGGGAGGCGCGCTGGGCTATTTCGTCATGGGGTACACCAGCAATTTCCTCCTGTTTATCTGCGCGCTGACCCTGATGTGGTCGTCCGGCCAAGCCTTTGGCGGAGCATTGGCCAACACCTGTATGAGCCGTTGGTTCGTACAATACCGGGGCAGGGCGTTCGGCATTGTCAATATGGGCACTTCCATTTCCGGCGCAACGCTTCCCTTGACGCTTTTTCTGTTGTTGCAGTTCATGGAAATACGCACGGCCCTGTGGCTTCTCAGCGCCATGCTGCTGTTTGCCGCCGCGCCGCTGTGCTGGCTATGGGTACTGGAACCGGCGCAGTTGGGATTGACTCCTGACGGGACGCCGGGAACTCCGGGCGCTACGGATCAGGCGAACGCTGACGCCGAAGAGGCGGTTCCCTGGAGCAGCTTGCTGCAAACACGCCAGGTGTGGTGCGTGGGCATATTGTTCGCTCTTGGTTTTATGCTGGCGGCCGGACTTGCGGGACAGTTGAAGCTCAAATTCACCGACAGCGGTTTTTCCGACCAGGCGGCGATGCTGTTTTTGTCTTTCACGGCGCTTTGCGGCGCTCTCGGCAAATATGCATGGGGGTGGGTAAGCGACAAAGTGTCCGCGCTTCGAGCCACAAGACTGCTCTTGACCATGAGCGTAGCCAGCCTGTGCCTGCACTTTATCCCCCAGAACAATGCCGTGGCCTTCCTCTTTGCCGTAAGCATGGGCATGTGCATGGGCGGATATTGGACGCTGTTCCCAAGCCTGACCGCCTCTATTTTTGGAAAACGCAGATTCAGCGCGGTCTATGGCTTGTTGCTCCTTTTTGTGAGCGCAAAATCGATCGGGTATTACGTTATCGGGCTGTCATACAGCGCCACCAGATCCTATGACATGGCCTATGCGTTTTTTATCGCCACATCGCTGCTTTCCTTTGCCCTCACCTATGCCATTCCGGGACAAACAAAGACCTAAGAATTATTGAGAAACAGCCTCTATCACACGGTCAACGCGATAGGTGGGGTGAGGACGGCCAGGACTCAGACAGTTACTGCCGATGGTTTCCAGGCGCACGGCATCGCCGCAGACGGCGCGAAGCGCTTGTTCGACCGACTGCCGCAGGCGGACGGGCGTTGTTTCCACGCGGGCATTCACTATCAGTTCGGCCTGGCCGCCTCTGCCCGCGCTGCCGCGTGTTTCGCCCTGCACGCCGAGGCCGCCGGTCAGATTGCCGAGCAGAAAGCCGGAAGGCGTTTGCAGAAAAAGTTTCACATGGCCCACGGCAAGGCCTTCGCGCGCAAAACCACCGCCCAGGGCGGCAAGAAGGGTTCGTCCCAGCGCGTCCCAATTCACATCCCATCCCGTGAGCAGATAGGTGCCGTTCAACCAGCCCAGAACAGCCTCGCCTTCAGCATAGATGTCATAATCAACATCCGTTACATACGCGCCCGCGCCTGAGTCTTTTTGTACTTCCGCCAGCCAGGCGTCCAGGCCTTGGCCGCTGACGGCGCTGACCGCATGGACCGAGGCGTTGGGCCAGCGTTCACGCACACCGGCGGTGAGGTCGAGGCGTTGCCCTGTCGTCAGCAGATCTGCCTTGGAAATGACAATGATATCCGCCTCTTCAAGCTGTTTGATGAGAATATAGGCCGCGCTGGGGTGCAGACCCGCTGTGCCGCCCAGCAGCAGGCTGTCCAGACGCTGCGGATCAATCAGCACGGAAAAAGGGGCGAGGCGCAGGTTGTTTGCCAGGTCCATTTTCACCGGCTGCAGAATGGTGGCGGAAATATCCGTACAACTGCCCACGGGTTCGGCCAGAATGGGAGATGCCCCGGCTTTTTGGCGCAAGTGATCGACGGCTTCCATAAATCCATTGAAGTTGCAGCAAAAACAACTGCCGCTGACTTCCACCACGGCATTGCCGCCACGGCTGAGGTGGGCGGTGTCCACCAGGCCGGAGGCCTGGTCGTTGGTGATAAGGCCGGGGCGTTCGCCACAGCTTTCAAGCCGACGGGCGGTTTCCCAAAGCAAGGTGGTCTTGCCCGCACCCAGAAAACCACCGATTATGATCAAAGTGGTTTTTTTCATCGCGTCGTCCCTTCTTTTGTTGTGCTACAGGTGCAGGCCGTTGCCGGAGCCTTCATGAGCGGCTCCACCAGCCGGGTGAAAAAGAGCGCCGCAGCCTGTCCGCCCAGGATGGGGGCCAGAATATAGACCAAAAGGAAACCGCCCGAGCGGTCGGGAAAAGCGGCTTCCCTCCAGCCCGCCGCCCAGGCGACCAAGCGGGGGCCAAAATCTCTGGCCGGATTGAAACCGGCCTGGGTGAGCGGAGCCAGCAGGCAGATCAACACGGTGACCGTAAGGCCGATGAACAGGGGCGCCAGGTTGTGATCCGGCCGTCCCAGGTTACAGCCTTCGGTCAGGGAAAAAATGATGAACACCAGCATGAACGTGCCAAAGCCTTCCGCTGCCATGGCCAAGGGCATGGACACCACTGCCGCGCCGCCGGGCAGTTGGTAGTATTCCCCGAACATCCGGGCCGTGAGCACGGACTCCGCGCTGCCCCGGACAATACCGTGGGCGCTTTCATAGGCGGCAATGGAAGGTCCGAACAGTCCGTACAACACCAGTCCGGCCAGCAAAGCCCCGGCGAATTGGGCCAGGATATAGACGGGCGCCTTGCCCGCGTTCATGCGGCCGCTGACGGCCATGGCCAGGGTAACGGCCGGGTTCAGATGGGCGCAGGAAAGATGGCGCGTGGCATAGATGGCGAGCGCCACGCCAAGGCCCCAGACAGCCGCGATCTGAAAAAGGCCTTGCAGCGCCTCAAACAACACGGAAACCGCCACCGACCCACAGCCGATCAGCACAAGGATGAACGTTCCCAATAACTCGCCGACGCATTCACGCTGAGATGTAAGCATACACGTTTCCTTATCCGGCAGGTGATATGCTTACAGTGCATCAAACATGCCATTGCGGACCGGCCTGGTTGCCCTTCCGGAATGGTTCTTTGGAAATCATCATGTATTCAAAGGAGAAAGAGACGGTAAAAAGCATGTCAGGAGAATATATCGAGGGGTATTTTTATACGCACAGCACGGCATGTGTACACAGTTGCGCTGTGCGTCAGGATGTGCCGTCGCTTGGCTGGCGCAGTGGGAAAATTAACAAATATACGGAGTTATATTACAGAAAAAACAAAGAGGCAGGCAGCGGAAACAAAAAAAGTGTGCGCTGTGAATACAAAAGTGTGCAAAAATGTAAACTATTGTGAACATATCGCGCACAAGCTGTATTTGAATAATTCCCTGTGCAGTGCGCTATATTTATAAAATAATTCAAATTTTTCACATTTTTGAAAGTGTAAACAAATAATGTACATTGGCGAATAATTGGCATGAAACACCGCTGACCAATGAAGTCACAGATCGACGGCGCCTTGTCCATCCAGGGCGAACTTTTTGATTTTTTTATACAATTCGGTGCGGGAAATGCCCAGTTCCTTGGCGGCCCGGCTTTTATTGCCGTTACAGTTGCACAGGGCTTCGGCAATGGTTTCACGCATGGCCCAGGCCTGAGCTTCATGCAGCGATTGTTTCGCGCGCAAAGGCGAAGCCAGACTCTTTTCAATAAGATTGGGCGGCAAATGGCGCGCGCTGAGCACGGTACACCCGGCTTCCATGGAACAGATGGCAAAGGTCAGGACGTTTTTCAGTTCACGGATGTTTCCCGGCCAACTGTAATTGCGCAGCACTTCAAACAAGTTGTTGTCAATGCGCGTTACGGCCTGGCGGTAGTAAGTTTCCACGCTTTTCAAAAAATGCACGGAAAGAAGCGGGATATCCTCGGTGCGCTCGCGCAGGGCAGGCACGTGCAGATGAAGAATGTTCAAGCGATGGAACAAGTCCGAGCGAAACAAATTCTGCTGCATCATCTCTTCGAGGTTCCGGTTGGTGGCCGCGATCAGGCGAAAGTCCGAAACAACCGTGTTATTGCTGCCTATCTTTTGCACCTCACGGTGCTCCAGCACCCTGAGCAGCTTTGCCTGCATGGGCAACGGGATTTCTCCGATTTCATCCAAAAGAATGGTCCCGCCGTCGGCCATTTCAAACTTGCCCACCTTGCCGCCGGAACGCGCCCCGGTAAAAGAGCCCTCCTCATACCCAAAAAGTTCCGACTCAATCAGTTCAGCCGGCAGGGCCGCGCAATTGATGCGCACAAAGCATTCGTTGGCTCGCCTGCTGGCGGCATGAATGGCGTGGGCCACCAGTTCCTTGCCCGTGCCGCTTTCGCCGGTAAGCAGGATGGGCTGGTTGCTGTGGGCGAATCTTTCTCCCTGCTGACGCAATCTCTGAATAGCCTTGCCGGTGCCGATAATCTGCTCAAAGGTGTATTCAGCCCGTTGCAGTTCCTGCGCCTTTCTTTTGTAATACGTCGCCTTGTTTTCCAAGGTCTTGATCTTTGACAAAAGCTGATGCAACTCTTCAATATCGCGGGAAACAACTTCAATCAGACCCCCGACAACCACACCGTTTTCAAGCAGCGGGATTCGGGAGATAAAGGCTTCCTGGCCCTCCCACTCAAACGGAACCAGACGCTGTACCACCCCGCTTTCCATAACCCCTATGAGCCTGGAATCGGGAAAATAATCGCAAATGCTTCTCCCGATGGCCTTTTCCTTGTCAATATTGAACATGGAGGCAAAGGTGTTATTCATGAAGCGCAGGATGCCGCTCCGGTCGGCCACACAGATGCCGATGTACATGGCGTCAAAGATGCTTGAACAAAAACAGGCTTCAAGCTGGTGGGCATTCAAGATCGGCGTATCCGTCGGCTCAGAGCGTTTTTTACTGTCATCACGAGGCGAGGCGGACATCATATACCCTCTCTGCATAGGCGTTTTCCATAGGAGTGTAATCTTTTCCTAACATACACTTTCCGCAATAGGCAATGAGCAAAGGTGACTGAAGCACTACCGGACAATGGTTCATTTTGACATTTCCCGCCAAGGCGCGTAGAGGTATGCGGTTACATCGAGCGGCAGACTTTGCTTTAAGCAAAGCCGCCGACGTTTTTTATTATGTATTCACGCCCACAAGGAGAATATACGAAATGACGGCAAAACCGGCACAGCAGCCCGCCCCCCCGGCCGGACTGGTTGATTCCCTTCAAGCCGAGGTCGCTGCCGAGGCGTCGCCCCTGATGCTCTTTCTTGTCGAGCACGCGCGTAAAATCGCGCTCGCGCTGGTCCTGTTCATTCTGGCCATCGGCGGGTACTGGTTTTACGCTTCGCACACGCACAAAGTGGCTGTGGAAGACGCCCAGAGACTGGGGACCATTCTGATCATCTCTGACCCGGCCATGCGCCTGGAGCGTCTTGAAGCCTTCATTCCGAGCGCCCCGTCCAGCGTGAAGCACGAAGCCTGGTTCGCCCTGGCCAACGCGGCCGGCCAGGTGCAGGATTACCCCAAAGCCTACAAAGCTTGGGAAACCATTCGCGGCTTTGACCCCGCGCTCAAGGGCGCAGCCAGCCTGGGCATGGCCAACGCTCTCGCGCAGCAGGGAAAATATGCCGATGCGCTCAGCCTCCTGAATGCCGCGCTGCCGGACTTGAAAGGCCCCGAGGCCATCAATGCCAACATGCGCATCATATTGCTGGCGGAAGTGCTCGGGGATTACGCCCGGGCCATTGCCGCCTGCGACGCCATCCTGACCACGCCCGAAGCGGCCGCCGACGTCTCTGCCATGAATCGCTTCGGTCAGAAAAAAGCGGAGTTGGAAGCAAAGCTCTCCGCGCTCAAGAAATAAGGAGTTCCCTCATGAATCACCCCCTGCTCGACCCGCAAGGGGCGCGGCATCTGCTTTTGGGCAACGAGGCCATTGTGCGCGGCGCGCTTGAGGCCGGAGTGAATATAGTGACCTGTTATCCGGGCACGCCTTCATCCGAAGTGCCGGACACCTTTCGTCGCCTCAGCCCCAGCAAACGCTTTACCCTCGAGTATTCGGTCAACGAGAAGGTGGCCCTGGAAGTGGCCGCCGGGGCGGCTCTGGGCGGCGCGTTGTGCCTGGTGACCATGAAGCACGTGGGCGTCAACGTTGCCGCTGACCCTCTGATGACCATGACCTATACCGGGCTGCCGGGCGGGCTGGTGCTGCTTTCCGCTGACGACCCGTGGTCCCATTCCAGCCAGAACGAGCAGGATAACCGCACCTATGCCCGTTTTGCCGGCATGCCCTGTTTCGAGCCCGCCACGGCCCAGGAATGCAAGGACATGGCCAAGGCCGCGCTTATCCTGGCCAGGGAAACCCAGCAGCCGGTCATGCTGCGCACCACCACCCGGGTGAATCATCTGCGCGGCCCAGTGACCTTTGGCCCGCTGCCGGAACCGGCCTCCATCGTGCCCTTTGCCCGCGACGTGCGCCGCTTCGTGCCCGTGCCCGCCGTGGCCCGCGTCCGCCATCGCGTCTTGACCGCCAACCTGGAAGCTATCCGGGAAGGTGTGGAAACATCGCCTTTCAACCACATTTCCGGCGCCGGGAACATCGGAATTATTGCCTCGGGCATCAGCCGCGCCTATCTGCACGACGTGTTGCTGGCGAACGGCTGGCAAAACAAGGTCAAGGTCTTTGACTTTGGCATGACCTGGCCCCTGCCGCTGAAGGCTTTGGAAAAATTCATGCGCGAGGTGCAAACGCTGCTCGTGCTGGAAGAAGGCGAACCGCTGCTGGAAGACGCCCTGAATGCTCTGGCCCATAAGCTTTCCCTGCCTGTGGTCATCAAGGGCAAACAGGCTCCGCTTTCCATTTTCGGCGAATACTCCACCCTGCTTATTCATGACGCCCTCGCGCCCCTGGTGGATAAAGACGCTCCGCTCTCCTGCGCCAAGGACTGCCTTGAGTTGCCGCAGCGCCCGCCCAACCTCTGCGCGGGCTGTTCACACCGCTCCGCCTTTTTCGCGGTGCGGGCCGTTTTCGGTGACGAGGCTTACTATTCCAGCGACATCGGCTGCTACACCCTCGGCCTGTTGCCTCCCCTCAGCACCGCGGATTTCCTGTTCTGCATGGGTTCCTCGGTCTCCTCGGGCGGCGGATTCGCCCGCGCCTCGGGCAAGCCGGTGGTCGCCTTTATCGGCGACTCCACCTTCTTCCATTCCGGTGTGACCGGGCTGATCAACGCCGTGTTCAACAAGCATGATCTTCTGCTGGTCATCCTGGATAACGGCACAACCGCCATGACCGGGCATCAGCCCAACCCCGCCTTCCCCCAGGAGGCGCTCGGCGAGAGCGCCCTGCATGTGGATATCGAAACCGTTGTCAAAGGCTGCGGCGTGTCCCGCGTAGCCAAGGTGGGCGGCTACAACCTGAAGAGCCTGCAAAAAACACTCGCCGAAATGAAAGAAGAAAAGGGCGTGCGGGTTTTGATCGTTGAAGAGCTTTGCGTGCTCTTTGCCCGCCGCGTCCTGAACAAGGAACGCACCCAGCGCGCCTATGTCGCGCAGCAGGACGACAGCGCCCGCGCCGCCCTGAACGGCCTGGCTTGTCCGGCCTTCCGTTGCGAGGGTGACGTCCTCGGCGTGGATCAGGACATCTGTGTGGGCTGCATGGTTTGCATGCAGGTATCACCTTCCTTCAAAGCTCAAAAAGGAGGCGCGTAATGAATCAGCGCCTGCGCATATATCTTACCGGCGTCGGAGGCCAGGGCACCCTGACCGCGACCACCCTGCTCTCCCGTGCGGTCATGGACCAGGGTCTTGAGATCGTGTCCGGCGAAATTCACGGCATGTCCCAGCGCGGCGGCGTGGTGGAATCCACGGTGCTGATCGGCGGCTGGCTGAGCCCTAGTCTCTATCACGGCGAAGCGGACATCCTGCTCGGCTTTGAACCCCTGGAAACCCTGCGCGCCCTGCCCTATCTGGCTCCAGGCGGATTTGTGCTCTCCTCCTCCGAGTTTGTGCCGCCCCTGAGCGTAAGCATGGGCCGGGAGTGTCTGCCTGAGCTTTCCGCTATTGAGGACGCCGTGCGCAAAGTTGCCGGAAAGTTTTGGTTCCTGCCGCTGCAAACCCTCGGCCGTGAGGCCGGGTCCGTGCAGAGCGGCAACACCGCCCTGCTCGGCGCGCTGTGCGCGGCCGGAATCATGCCCTTTGGCCCCGAGGCCCTGCGCGAGGCCATTCGCAAATATCTCCCGTCCAAGGCCGTGGAGGTCAATCTGCGCGCCCTTGAGCTCGGCGTAGGCGCTATCCGTTGATTGGAGGGGCTCCGCCCCTCCAAACCTCCCCGCCAGGGCCTAGCCGGCCCTGGACCCGGCATTCCTGAAAACAGCTTCGCTGTTTTCAGGGTATGAGGGGTGCAGGGGAAATCATTTCCCCT
>Ga0082212_10000341_pt1 | contig 68125 bp, 58 predicted proteins | sample TergutNt197P3_FD_71548 | JGI IMG/M metagenome (GOLD analysis project Ga0082212, IMG submission 71548) | Neocapritermes taracua P3 segment gut microbial communities from Petit-Saut dam, French Guiana - Nt197 P3 | ecosystem: Host-associated > Arthropoda: Insects > Digestive system > Gut ... | reverse complement strand
GCCCATACTCTTGACGGGGGTGTTTCCAATGACAGTGCCCAGGTGTCGGGCAATAGCGTCACCATCACCGATGGCAGGGTGCTTGATCTTGTCAGAGGGGGCTATAGCAATACCGGACGAGTCTTTGACAATCACGTTTTTATATCTGGCGGACAGGTTGATCATAAGGTGTTCGGCGGCAGCAGTACCGACAGCGACGTCACCGGCAACAGCGTCAACATCACCGGCGGCAACATACTCGGGAGCGTCGTCGGAGGTCTGAGTACCTCCGGCAACACCACGCACAACATCGTGAACATCAGCGGCAGCGCGAATTTTGGGAGCGAGAGCACCCTCCGTGGCGGCACCTCTGTAAGTGGAGACGACCGTACCGGCAACACTCTGAACCTGCACATTCCCATAACAATAGCTGTTGTGGAAAATTTCGAGAACTGGAATTTCTACCTGCCCTCCACGATGGCGGCGGGCGGAACCATGCTCACGGTAACGGGAATCGCTGGGCTTGGCTCCGATGCCAAGGTCAACGTGGGCATTGACGGCGCAAGCTCGCCCCTGAAAGTGGGCGATAAGGTCGTCCTCATTGACGCGGGGACGCTGACCGGAACGCTGGCCAACACGACGGCCAACGGCAGCGGCATGCTGGGCGTGACCCTGCTCTATGACTTTGACATCTCCATGAATGGCAATCAACTGCTGGCGACCGTGTCTGGCTTTGACCCCGGCACCAGCCCCGGCACCGGCCCACACGTCAACCCACAGGCCAAGGCCCTATCCGAAGGCTTTGTTTCCGGCGCGATCCTGGTCAGCCAGGGGGCGGACTTCGCCGCCGGCAAGGGCATGGGCTGGGCCAAGGGCGCTGCCGGGCAAAAAGGCCAGGGTTTTGGATTCGGCGCTTTCGGCGGCATCCAGGGCGGCTCATCACGCTACAACACCGGCTCCCATGCGGATATGTCCAGCGTGAACCTGCTCGTGGGCCTCGCCTGGGGTACGGACCTGACACCCGGACGCTTGACTTTGGGGGCTTTCTTCGAGTACGGCAATGGTTCCTACGATACCTACAATTCATTTAACAACGCCGCATCCGTCAAGGGCAACGGCAGTACGCACCATCTCGGCGGCGGCGTCCTTGGGCGCATGGACTTCATCGAAACCGGGCCGGGCAATGCCTATACCGAAGGCAGTTTCCGGGCGGGCGGCCTGCACAACGAATACAAAAACGGCGACCTGCGCGATGCAATGGGCCGCAGGGCACAATACGATTCCGATTCGGCCTATTATGGCTTCCATCTTGGCGGCGGCTATATCTGGAACATCAATGACAAGGCATCCCTTGATCTCTACGGCAAGTATTTCTGGACGCGGGTGCAGGGCAAATCCGTCACGCTTTCCACAGGCGATTCCATAAAGTTCAAGGACACGGATTCTTCCCGCCTGCGCTTCGGTGGACGTTTAGCTTATGCGGTGAATGAATACGTCAGCCCCTACATCGGCGCGGCCTATGAGCACGAATTTGACGGCAAGGCCAGAGCCACGACCAACGGCTTTGATATTCCTGCGCCCTCCATGCGTGGTGGTACCGGCATCGGTGAGCTTGGCCTGACCCTGAAACCCTCCAAAAACCGGCCCTTGTCCCTTGATTTGGGCGTGCAGGGCTATGCGGGGAAAAGGGAAGGCGTGACAGGTAGCCTGCAAGTCCGATATGAATTTTGATTGCGGAAACGGCATGACATTGTTATACAACAAGGGAGGCGGCGCGACGCCCCTCCCTTAATTTTTCCCTCACCACCTCTTGCCTTAAGACGCACAAACCAGCCCGGCAGTATTCCGAAAATTTAGGGGCATATGCGGGAGTGCAGGCTATTTTTAAATACCCTTTGCGGCGGCATGGCCATAGGGGGCGGCTTCAAACGGTTTGTCTTCAATCTGAATGGTCATCGTTTTTCCTTTTTGCGCCAATCCGGTCGGTATAATAAAACCGTATCAGGGAAAAGTATGATGCAGATTAGGATGGATTGTCGGAAATCCTTTAGGTTATGAGGAAGATCGCGGAAAGTGAAGGAAAAGGACAATGGAAATCGGGATGAAGCGGGCTTATGAACCTGTGTCGGCGGAGGATGGTTATCGTGTGCTGGTTGATAGGCTGTGGCCGCGAGGCATATCGAAAGAAAAGGCGCGTATTGATTTCTGGGATAAAAATATGGCGCCCAGTACCGGACTGAGGCAATGGTTTAACCATGAACCGGAAAAATTTCCGGAATTTGCGCGGTGTTATCGGGCGGAACTGAAGCAGGGAAATGCTGCTCTGGAGGAATTGATGGAAAAAGCGGGAGGACAAAAGAAAATTTCGCTGATTTATGGCGCTAAAAATCCGGAAATCAATCATGCCCGTGTTTTACAGGCTTATTTGCGCGAAAGATGGAAATGACGGATGGGTTGCCGGACAGGGCTGATAGAAACGCAAAGGGGCTTTTTATTGTTTCGCTCCGGGGGGTATACTGGTATGCGTTTTCATGGGTATTGATAATCGGTTACGATAAAAGCGAGGGAGAGATCAATGGCAAGAACCGTTTTTTGCGTTAAGCTGCAAAGAGAAGGGGAAGGATTGGATTTTCCGCCTTATCCGGGAGAATTGGGCAAACGCATTTATGCGCATATTTCAAAGGAAGCCTGGGATATGTGGATTCGCCAGCAAACCATTTTGGTTAACGAGTATCGTTTAAATATGATGGATCCGCAGGCCCGCAAATGGCTGGCTGAGCAGATGAAAGGGTTCCTTTTTGGTGAAGGCGAAGGGCAGGTATCCGGTGATGCGCCGCTTCAAGCGTGAAAGGCTTGGCGGCCGCGTGTTTTGTGATGAAAACATCGCATAAGAGCGCGTGCAAGACGGTCTGGATCAACTTTAATGACAGGAGGATAAGATGCTGGATTCAATTAGACAGGCGGGCAAAAGCATTGGCCGCGAACTGAACCGGGCCTGGGAAAATCTGTCGGAGGGATGGCGTGAATTGCTCAGCCGGGGTAATAATTCCCTGACGCATTTTGAGCCCGGCGTCACGGAAGGGCAGCAGGCAGGCGATACCAGCCTGAATTTCCCTCGCTGGAGCCTGATGGCCAGCGAAGTGGAAGAAACGCCTGGCGAAATCATTGTCCGTGTCGAAATTCCGGGAGTGGAAAAGCAGGATTGCGCGATCCGTATCGAGGGCAATACCTTGATTGTGAGCGGCGAAAAACGTTTTACCCGTGCGAGCGGCGATAGCCAGTACCATGTGGTGGAACGCGCTTATGGGGCTTTTGAGCGCCGCATTGCCTTGCCGCGCCATATCCACACGGAAGGCGCAACGGCCAGCGCGGTCAATGGCGTGCTGCAAATCCGTTTGCCCAAGGTTGCGGCTGAGGCGTCCAGAGATATTCCGATCAACTAGGAAAGGCACAGGCCATTAGCCATGATGGTGATGGCGTTTTTCGGTTCAGGCACGCTAAAAAGAGAGAAGGAGCTTGCGTATGTCATTTAAATTGTCCTCCCCTGCTTTTGGGCATCATGAAATGATGCCGGGACTTTATACCTGTGAAGGCCCGAATATTTCGCCGCCGCTTGAATGGACGGCGCCGCCGGCCGGGACAAAAAGCCTGGTTTTGATCGTGGATGATCCGGATGCGCCGGACCCGGACGCGCCCAAGATGACATGGGTGCATTGGGTGCTTTATAACCTGCCGCCGGCTGCGGGCATTTTGCCGGAAGGCGTTTCAAACGCGGATTTGCCGCCCGGCACGATGATAGGGATAAATGACCGGAAAAATGCCGGGTACAATGGCCCTTGTCCGCCGATCGGCACGCATCGTTATTTCCATAAGCTGTATGCGCTGGATGCCGTGCTGCCTGATATGGGCCATGCGACCAAGGCGCAGGTTGTCGAAAAGATGGAAGGCCATGTGCTGGCGCAGTCTGAAATCGTCGGCCTGTATATCCTGCAAAAGAAGGGCCAATAGCGCGAAAAAGATAAAAAAACGGCAGCGTCAAAGCTGCCGTTTTTTGATGGCGCCTGGCTTAGGTTCAGCCCTCATTTGCCTTTTTGGTTTTGACCGTGCGTTTTTCGGCGGTCAACGCTTCTTTCAGCGCGTCATCCACCGTTTCCAGCCAGACAAATTTCAGCAGTTTTTTGGCGTCTTCCGGAATGTCTTCGAGGTCTTTTTTGTTTCTGGCCGGAAGCATGACGGTTTTGATGCCGGCGCGCAGGGCTGCCAGCACTTTTTCCTTGATGCCGCCTACCGGCAGGACAAGGCCGCGCAGGCTGATTTCACCGGTCATGGCGTGGTCGGCAAAGATGGGGCGGTTGAGCATCATGGAGGTGAGTGCTAAGAACATGGCGACGCCGGCGCTGGGGCCGTCTTTGGGAATGGCGCCGGCGGGCACGTGCACGTGAATGTCGCTGTTTTCAAACAGGGCCGGATCGATGTTGAGTGAGATAGCGCGCGCTTTGAGCAGGGTCAGGGCGGCAATGGCGCTTTCACGCATGACGTCGCCAAGCTGGCCGGTGAGGGTGAGCTTATCCCTGCCCGGCACGCGGCTGGCTTCGATGAAGAGGATGTCGCCTCCCACAGGCGTCCAGGCGAGTCCTGTTGCGACACCCGGCAGGCTTGTGCGCATGGCGACTTCGTTTTCAAAACGCGGCGCGCCCAGGATGTTGTGGACTTCGCGCACATCAATTTTGACGCTTTCAACCATGCCTTCCGCCACTTGTACCGCCACATTGCGGCAGATGCTGCCGACTTCACGTTCAAGATTGCGAACGCCTGCTTCACGGGTGTAGTGGCGGATGATTTCGTGCAGCGCCGGTTTGCCGACTTTGCATTGTTTGGCAGTGAGGCCGTTGGTTGTTATCTGGCGTTTGACCAGATAGCGTTCGGCAATCTGTACTTTTTCTTCTTCGGTATAGCCCGGCAACTCGATGATTTCCATCCGGTCACGCAGTGGGCCGGGGATGGTATCGGGCATATTGGCCGTGCAGACGAACATCACGGCGGAGAGATCGAACGGCACCGCGAGGTAATTGTCGCGGAAGGCATGGTTTTGTTCGGGGTCGAGCACTTCCAAAAGGGCAGCGGCAGGGTCGCCGTGAACGCCGTGGCCGAGTTTGTCGACTTCATCTAATAGCATGACGCAATTATTGGTGCCGGCCCGCCGGATGGCCTGGATGATATTGCCGGGCAGTGCGCCTAAATAGGTCCGGCGGTGTCCCCGTATTTCGGCTTCATCATGGACGCCGCCCATGCTGACGCGGACGAATTTGCGGCCGGTGGCTTTGGCAATGCTTTGTCCCAGGGAGGTTTTGCCGACGCCCGGCGGCCCGATGAAGCACAGAAGCGGGCTTTTGCCTTCCGGATTGAGTTTGTGCACAGCCAGAAATTCCAGAATGCGCCGCTTGATTTTTTCCAGGCCATAATGGTCTTTGTCCAGCAGTTTTCTGGCTTTGGCGATATCGGTCTGGTCTTTGCTGGCAATCGACCAGGGCAGCTCCGTGAGCCATTCCAGGTAGGTGCGCAGCATGGGGTATTCGCCGGCTGCCTCCGGTATGTTTTTGAGCCGGTTCAGCTCTTTTTTGGCATGGGTGTCGACTTCTTCCGGCATTTTGGCTTTGATAATGGCCTTTTCAATTTCTTTTAGCTCCTGGCTGCCGGATTCGTTGTCGCCCAACTGGCTTTGGATGGTTTTGAGCTGTTCGCGCAGGAGCGCCTCACGCTGCCGGTCGCCAAGCCGCTCCTGGGTTTGCTTGTTGATGTCATAGGAAACGCGCAGCACTTCCAGCCGGTAATTGAGCATTTTGAGCACATGGTCCATGCGCTTTTTTAAGTCCGGCATTTCAAGGACTTTTTGTTTTTCTTCCGGCCCGATGTCGATTAAGCCCGTCAGCAGATCAGAAAGCAATTCGGGAGAAACGATGTTTAACATGGAGTCCGCGATTTCCTGCGGGACATCCGGCATCATTTGCAGGATTTCAAACGCGCGCTGCTTGAGCTGTACCATGCGGCCTTCGATTTCGGCGTCTTTTTCGTTTATTTCGGGGAAGCGTTCGATTTCAGCGACGAGGAAGGGATAGCCTCCGAGGATTTTCCTGATGCTAAAACGGCTTTCGCCCTGGCAGACGATGTGATGGGATTCGGATGGGCTGGTGACATAGCGCAGGATATTGGCGGCGGTGCCGACCTGGTGCAGTTGCGCCTGTTTTTTGGGAACATCTTCTTCCGGGTTTTGTTGCAGGACGATACCTAGCTGGTGGTTATGCCGGATGGCTGTCTGTGCCGCCAATATGGAGCTGTCGCGCCCGATATGGACGGGCACGACCATGCCGGGGAAAAGAACCAGGTTTCGCACCGGCAGCAGAATCAGCGCGTTTTCCGGGATGGCCGGAAAATGGCGTTTTTCCTTTTCGTTGAGTGGCTTTTCAGAAGCCGTCGGCCCGGAAAGATTGGTGTCCGAGCCTGTGGTAAATGAAAAAATGTTGGATGAGTTATTCATGGTTCACCATTGTCAGATTTTTTTCAGAACCAATTGCAAACAACCGTTTTTCAGGATGTTTTCCCGGATTTCAAAATGGCCGCTTTTTAAGCTGATGCGGCGTTCAAAGCGGCCATAGGGTATTTCCATCCGCCGGATGACCGTATGGACTTCGGCGGCAAGCGGGCGTTCCCCGATGATGGCGAGCGTATCGTTGTCAATGATAACCCTGATATTATCCGGTTCGACGCCGGGTAAAGCCACCCAGATAAGCAGTTCTTCCTTTGTTTCAAAGATGTCGATGGGCGGTTCCCATAGCGGACCGCTTTTGCCGCTTTTGCGAGGCTGGAAATAATGGCGCTGGAGCCTGTCGGCTTGTTCAAGCATTTTCAAGGCTTGCAACCACATGGGTTTGGATGGATCACGGAATATCATAGTTAACCATTTATTCAGAATTCATCAAGACAGCTATTTTTTTGGCTGGCGCAGCAGCAGATGGACTGCTTTAAAAATTTTTATTGCTTAAGGGGATTATCATGCACGAACTCTACCGCTGATGCTAGTATTGTCGGACATTCCCTGGTTTGAAGCTTGCGTTGCAACAACAAGTGAGAGTCGGTTGATCTATTCATACCTGGGCGTGTTTTCTGCTTTTTCCCCGGCATGAGGCTTTTTTTGTATGGGGTTTGTTTGCGTGTTTTCAATTGCGGATACTGCTGCGCGTGATAATAAGTTGCAAAGTGGAACAAAAAACCAACTATCTGTAATATAGTATTTCCAAAAATATAGTGCTTTAAAAATATCCTGTTTTTCGGAGAAACATTGAAAAATTATCCTCATCCTATTATTGCACGCGAAGGCTGGCTTTTTCTGGGGCTTGCCTTGTTTGTTTCCGTGTTTGTCACCTTCAAATGGGGGCTGTGGTCTTTGCCGCTTTGGGTGATTACATTTTTTATTCTGCAATTTTTCCGCGATCCGGCCCGAATCGTTCCGGAAAATCCTGCCGCTGTCCTGTCGCCTGCGGATGGCCGGATTGTGGTCGTGGAAAAAACAGAGGATATTTATGGCGGTCGCCAGGCGCTGAAAATCAGCGTGTTCATGAATGTATTCAATGTGCATTCCAACCGTTCACCCGTGAACGGCAAGGTGGAAAAGGTCGACTATTTCCCGGGTAAATTTATGAATGCCGATTTGGATAAGGCTTCGCTGCATAATGAGCGCAATGCCACGATCATCCGGGCGGACAATGGCGAGATGGTGACCTGCGTCCAGATCGCCGGGCTGATCGCAAGACGCATTCTTTGCTACGTGGGGAGAGGCGATGTTTTGGAGCGGGGGCAGCGTTTCGGTTTTATCCGTTTCGGCTCGCGCGTCGATGTCTACCTGCCGGTTACGGCACAGCCTAAAGTGATGGTCGGCGACAAGGTTTACGCGACGGAAACGGTTCTGGCTGAATTTCAGTCTCATTGATGTGTGTGAAGAGAAAACAGGTATAACGTGTTAATCTGTAAAAAACGATGAAGCGTTATAACAGGACAAAAGAAACGGTTTTTTTGTCCGAGCACTCAGGGGAGACTGCCCAGTGAAGCGATTGAAACCGCGCCGCAGAGGAATTTACCTGCTGCCGAATATGATTACGATTTCCGCGCTTTTCTGCGGATTTTATGCGATTGTCATGTCGCTTAATTTTGAGTTCAAGCAATCCACAGTGGCCATTTTTGTCGGGATGATACTGGATAGCATGGATGGCCGGGTGGCGCGTCTGACCCGTACGCAAAGCGAGTTTGGGGCACAGCTTGACAGCTTGTCGGATATGGTGACGTTCGGCGTGGCGCCGGCGCTGGTTGCTTATGAGTGGTCATTGAAGGGCTTAGACCGGATGGGCTGGGCGGCCGCGTTTATTTACTGCGCCTGTGCCGCATTGCGTCTTGCGCGTTTTAATACGAATATGACCGTCGTTGATAAGCGGTTTTTCCAGGGATTGCCCAGTCCGGCCGCTGCCGCGATTGTGGCCGGGTTTATCTGGCTGATGGACGGCATGGGCTTTGCGGGACGCGATTTTGACTGGATTTGCTGGGGAATCACGCTTTATGCCGGATTGACGATGGTGACCAATGTCCCGTTTTATAGTTTTAAGGAAATGAATATCCGTAAATCCGTTCCGTTTATTGTCGTTATTGTTTTTGTCCTGTTCATTGTGACCATTTCTTTTGATCCGCCGAAAGTGCTGTTCGGGCTTTTTGCGCTTTATGGGCTTTCGGGCTATGTCCTGTATGCGTGGTACAAGATGAAAGGCAGGCCGGTGAGCATTGTCCAGACCGAAGAAGAGGGGCTTGATACGCCGGATTCAAAATCGGAGTAAAATGTTTCCATTCGTGATTTTATGGTTGAAATGGTGCATCAGGCAGGAAAAAAGTTGCATGATTCAAAAAAGAGGCTTATAGTTTCTCCCATGTTTACTGCAAGTGCCGTGATTATTTCCACTTCTGCCCGCATATGGCGTTTTGCCCTGCTGCCTCTACTAGCGCGCGTCGCGTGCTGATATTCCTTTACCCACAATTTAATAGCGTTTTTGCCATTCGTCCCCGGCGAATGAGGCAAAACCTTTATGACCGTTTTTAATGGATACCCCGTATATATCAAAGGAGCATGACATGGTTTCCCACCCATCTGAAAAAGTCTATATTTTCGATACAACCTTGCGTGACGGGGAACAAGTCCCCGGCAGCCAGTTAAACACGGTAGAAAAAATCGAAATCGCCAGGGCTTTGGAAGAGCTGGGGGTCGATGTGATTGAAGCCGGTTTCCCGATGTCAAGCCCGGGAGATTTTAAATCCGTCGTCGAGATTTCCAAGGCGGTCAGAAAACCGGTGATTGCGGCTTTAACCCGTGCTGTCGAACGGGACATTGATATTGCGATTGATGCGCTTAAATTCGCGGAGAGAGGCCGCATCCATACAGGCATTGGCGTGTCGCCTTACCATATTTATTCCAAGTTTAATTCGACGCCGGATGAAATTGTCGAGCGTGCGGTCAAGGCGGTGAAATATGCGCGCCGTTCTATTGGTGAAGTAGAATTTTTTGCCGAAGACGCTGGCCGCAGTGAAAATGATTTTCTTGCCCGGATTGTCGAGGCGGTCATTGATGCCGGTGCAACGGTGATTAATATTCCGGATACCACAGGTTATTGCACGCCGTATGAGTATGGCGAGAAAATCCGGTACCTCAAGGAGAATGTGAAAAATGTGGATAAGGCCATCCTTTCCGCGCATTGCCATAATGACCTGGGCATGGCGACAGCCAATGCGTTGGCCGGTATCGTCAATGGCGTGCGCCAGGTTGAATGCACCATCAACGGGATTGGCGAGCGCGCGGGCAATACCGCGATGGAAGAGATTGTCATGATTTTGAAGTGCCGTAAGGATTTGCCGTTTTATACGGATATTGAGACAACCCGCATCATGAAAACTTCCCGCATGGTATCCAATCTCATGCGTATGCCGGTACAGCCTAATAAGGCGATTGTCGGACGCAATGCCTTTGCCCACTCGTCAGGCATTCACCAGGACGGTATGCTGAAAAATCGGGAAAATTACGAAATCATTGATCCGGCTGATATTGGGGTGAGTGATTCTTCCATCGTGCTGACTGCCCGTAGCGGCCGCGCGGCGCTTGACCATCACCTGCGTCGTCTCGGTTATGAATTGGCGCCTGATGCGCTGGATGTGGCATACAGCAAGTTTTTGGTGGTGGCGGATGAAAAGAAATCCGTCTCAGATGACGATTTGCGTATTTTGGCCGGCATCGATTCGGCTGATGATGTCAGAAAATTCAAACTCGATTATTTGCAGGTGGTTTGCGGCAAGAATGCGATTCCGATGGCAACGGTTCGCTTAATTGTCGATGGCGAGCCCTGCATGGCTACCACATCCGGCAATGGCCCGATTGATGCCGCCCTCAATGCGGTAAGACAGCTTATCAAGCAAAAGGTAACGCTTGAAGAATTCCTGATCCAGGCCATTACGCGCGGTACGGATGATGTCGGCAAAGTCCATATCCAGGTGGAATACAAAAATAAGGTGTACTATGGATTTTCTGCGGATACAGACATTATTACCGCTTCAGTCAATGCGTATCTGGATGCGGTTTCCAAAGTGGCGGATTAAGTTGCCTGGCGGTGCGCCAATAGCCGGTGTGCACAGACGTGCCGCCGGTTTTTTTTTACGTGACGGATAAGGCGGCGGCATCGCGGCAGGGGATGCGATGAATCGATTGGCCGGTTTAACCTGGCGGTTGGGATGGCCTTATTTTCATTCCCGTCACATCAAGCCCGTTTTCCTTATTCCGGACGATGCCGTTTTCGTCAAACTGGATGTGCATCATGGAATCCCAGAGGTCGTCTTCCTTGTACCGGTAACTCCATACCGTGTAACGCTTTAGCGGCAAAATGGATTTTTCGGCGGGCTGGCCGACCCGCAGGAGGACGGATTGCATATTGTCCTTGCCGACCTGGATGGCATGAAACTGTTCAACCGTGAGAACCTGTTTGCGCGATACGAAACGGTGATTGGCGTCGAGCCGGATCATATAGGTTTGCTGGCCGTAAAAGGCGGCATATTCCAGCAGTGTGGCATTGCCGTCCCGGTAGCGTGCCGTTGGCTTGCCGTATTTGGCAATGACATCTTCTTCGGGTGATCCGGGTGAAATGTCAGGGCCAAACAGCGCGCATCCGGCAAGGGTCAAAAACGGCAGAATCAACAGCGTAAAGAAACGGCGTTTCATGAATAATCCGAATCCAATCAGTCACCAGGGGGATCATACAGGAAATCGATGCCGCTTTCCGTCATTTTGAGTGTGCCGGTCGGGTCGTTCGGGTCAAACATGAAATACATCACATAATCCCATGCGCTTGCCTTTTTGTAGCGGTATGTCCAGACTTCATAGTTGTTTTTGTGAATCCGGGTGATTTCCGCAGGATGGCCGATGGTTTTGAGCAGGTCTTTTTTGGTGGCTTTTCCGGGGACAAGCGTGCCGAATTTTGCTTCGGTGAGGACTTGTTCCCATTTGACGAGGCGGCCATTGCTGTCCAGTGTCGCAAAGAATGCGTATTGCGCCCAGTAGCCGCTGGCGTATTCCAGCAGGGTGTATTCCCCTTCGTGATAGCGGGCAGTCGGCTGTCCGTGGCGGGCGATGACTTCGGCTTCGGTTGCGCCTGGAGGCAAAGGCGAAGCATATTTATTGGCGCAGCCGGCAGCCAGCAGGACGGCAAAAAGAAAGGGCAAGTAAAACAGGCGGTTCATGATAGTCTCCTCGAAGTACCTTATCTGACGGTTACATAACGGTTTGCTAAAAGCCGATGCCGATGCCGATCCCGCCACCGACGCGGCCTCCAATGCGGCCCCCAACGCGCCCCCCGATGCCGGTTCGCCCAAAGAAGCCGTTGTTATCGTCGTAGAGCGGGTCTAAGCCGGTTTCCATTTTCTGGACGATGCCGTTTTCATCGAACATGATGTGCATCAGAGAATCCCAAACCCCATCCTGTTTGTAGCGGTAAGACCAGACCTCATAGTTGTTTAAGTGAATCCGGGATGTTTCAAAAGGCTGTCCGACGGTTTTTAAAACCTCATTTTTGGTGGATTTGCCGATGGTAAGTGTGCCGAATTTGGCATCAGTCAGCACTTGTTCCCAGGAAATCAGGCGATGGTTTTTCCCGAAGCGCGCCATGTGGGTTTGCTGGCTCCAGTAGCCGCCTGTGTATTCCCACAAGACGGTATCGCCATCCGGATAGATGGCGGTTGGCTTTCCGAAGCGCGCGACCACTTCTTCATCTGAAGCGCCCGGTTTAAGGGGTGGGCCGAACGTAGCGCATCCCGATAGGCAGAGACTTCCAATAAGCGCAAAAACGACGGCAAGGCGTTTCATCTCGTTCTCCTTGGAAAGGATTTTTAAAATTTATCAGAGTTTGTGAAAGGATATTTGTATAAAATCAGTTTTTCTTCTATACTGCTTTGCTAGCTGTTTTTAGCTAGGTTTTTTTGTTATATATATATCACGGCATCCGGGGGTTCCGACTCCTTATGCCGCATGTGAAAGGTTAGTATTATGGCTTTGGCAAAAGAAAGCAAGTCTGCCATTGTGGCGGAAAACGCCCGCGGCAAAAACGATACGGGATCTCCGGAAGTGCAGGTGGCTCTCCTGACTGCGCGTATTAATGATTTACAGGAGCATTTCAGGACACATAAAAAAGATCATCATTCCCGTCGCGGTTTGCTCATGATGGTGAATCGCCGCAGGGATTTGTTGAATTATCTGCGCAAAAAAGACATTAACCGCTACCGCGAACTGATCGGCAAGCTTGGATTGCGTAAGTAATTGCGGATACGGCGTTTGTCCGGTTATATCTGATTGTTGAATGCCTGCGACAGATTGCTGCCGCAGGCATTTCATTATGGCGTGTTCAGTTGTTGTGTTGTGAAAAGGTCGTAAAGTAGACCGCAAGAGAGGGAGGCAGGTGTTGTTTGCTTCCATAAATGAGGTGAAATGAGGTGAACGGCAGCGCCTGAAATCCTGCCGGTTTTTGAAAGGAAACCCATGTTTAACAAAGTGAGCAAAACCTTCCAGTATGGCCAGCATACGGTAACGCTTGAAACCGGCGAAATTGCGCGCCAGTCTACAGGCGCTGTTTTGGTATCAATGGATGATACGGTTGTACTGGCAACGGTTGTTGCACAGGAAGATGTTCGTCCGGGACAGGATTTTTTCCCGCTGACAGTGGATTATATTGAGAAAAGTTATGCTGCCGGCCGTATCCCGGGCGGCTTTTTCAAACGCGAAGGCCGCCCTTCTGAAAAGGAAACGTTGACTTCCCGCTTGATCGACCGTCCTATCCGCCCGCTTTTTCCTGAAGGTTATGTCAATGAAGTGCAGGTGATTATCCACGTTTTGTCTGTTAATCCGGAAATTGATCCGGATATTGTAGCCATGATCGCTGCTTCTGCCGCGCTGTGTGTTTCCGGCATTCCCTTTAATGGCCCGTTGGGCGCCGCGCGTGTCGGTTATATTGACGGCCAGTATATTCTGAATCCGACTGCTTCCCAGCTCGCTGTTTCCAAGATGGATCTGGTTGTGGCCGGAACCGACCAGGCTGTGCTGATGGTGGAGTCCGATGCGCAGGAACTTTCCGAAGATGTCATGCTGGGCGGCGTGGTTTACGGCCATGACCAGATGAGGGCAGTGATTGATGCGATTGATGAACTGGTTCGCGATGGCGGCAAGCCTGAAGTGGAATGGACGCCGCCGGCCAGCAAGGAAACGCTGGTGGCGGGTGTGGCCCGTTTTGCCGAACCGCTTTTGCGTGAGGCATACCAGCTTCGCCAAAAACAAGCCCGCACCAGCAAACTTCGCCAGACATACGAAGCCGTGAATGTGGCGCTGGCGGCAGAAGCCGCCGCAAAAGGCGAAGATGCGCCGGATACGACGGAAGTGGGCAATATCCTGTTTGATCTGGAATCCAAAATTGTCCGTTCCCAGATTCTGGAAGGCGAACCGCGCATTGATGGCCGTGATACCCGTACGGTGCGTCCGATTGAAATCCGCACCAGTGTTTTGCCCAGGACGCATGGCTCGGCGCTCTTTACACGCGGCGAAACCCAGGCGCTGGTCGTGGCGACACTGGGGACGGCTCGTGACAGCCAGAAAATTGATGCGTTAATGGGCGAGTATAGCGATGCCTTTATGATGCATTACAACATGCCGCCGTTTGCGACTGGTGAGACTGGCCGTGTGGGAACCCCCAAACGCCGTGAAATCGGGCATGGCCGTCTGGCCAAGCGCGGCATTGCCGCTGTTTTGCCTTCGCAGGATGAATTTAGCTATTCCATCCGTCTGGTATCCGAAATTACCGAATCAAATGGTTCCTCTTCCATGGCTTCCGTTTGCGGCGGTAGCCTGGCGCTGATGGATGCCGGTGTGCCGATCAAAAAGCATGTGGCCGGCATTGCGATGGGTTTGATCAAGGAAGGCGGCAGATTCGCGGTTTTGACGGATATTTTGGGTGATGAAGATCACTTGGGCGATATGGATTTCAAGGTGGCCGGTACAGCCGATGGCATCACGGCGCTTCAGATGGATATTAAAATCCAGGGCATTACCAAAGAAATCATGCAAGTGGCGCTGGCGCAGGCCAAGGAAGGCCGCATGCATATCCTGGACAAAATGCAGCAGTCCATGCCGGCATTTAAGACGGAGCTTTCAGACTTTGCGCCGCGCTTGATTACGATCCGGATCAATCCGGAGAAAATCCGGGATGTGATCGGCAAAGGCGGCGCCGTGATACGCGCGTTGACTGAGGAAACCGGCACGCAGATCGATATTACCGACGATGGCGTGGTGACCATTGCTTCAGTTGATGCGGCTGCCGGCCAGGAAGCCATGCGCCGGATTGAAGAGTTGACGGCATCGATTGAGATCGGCAAGGTTTACGATGGCACGGTGTTAAAGCTGCTCGACTTCGGCGCGATTGTCCAGGTTTTGCCGGGGCGCGACGGGTTGCTGCATATCAGCCAGATTGCCTCTGAGCGTGTCAATGCGGTGTCGGACTACTTGCAGGAAGGCCAGCAGGTTCGCGTGAAAGTGATTGAAACGGATGATCGTGGCCGCATCAAACTTTCGATGAAGGCGGCGGCTGAAGAAGCGCCGGCAACAGGTGAGTAATCCTTTGCGGTGCCGTTTTTCAAACCGGTAAAGCATGGCAAAAAACAAAAAAAACCTCCTGTCGATAAGACAGGAGGTTTTTTTATGCGCGTTTCCATGATAAAAAGAAGGTGTGGCCGTTATCTGCTAAAAAGCCGGATTGCCGGCAGTACCGGCAATCCCTTTTTCGGATGGGGATGCGAGCATGGGATAAGATGATCAAATTATATTGAGGTTCGTTTCATGAAAGCGATTGAAATCGTACAGTCAGGCAATGCCGGCGATACCGGCCAATTGCAGATGGTTGATCTGCCTGTTCCTGTTCCCCGGTCAGGGGAAGTGCTGATTCGGGTTTATGCGGCAGGGATCAATCGTCCTGATGTGCTTCAGCGGCGTGGCCGTTATTATGCGCCGGCAGGCGCTTCCGAGATTCCCGGCCTGGAAGTGGCAGGCGTTATTGTCGGGGGCGCGCTTGAAGGCAGTGAATTTAAAATGGGAGACCGGGTTTGCGCTTTGTTGCAGGGAGGCGGTTACGCAGAGTATTGCACGGCTCCCATCCCGCAATGTTTGCCTGTTCCCAAAGGGTTTTCCTTTATCGAGGCGGCGTCATTGCCGGAGACGTTTTTTACCGTGTGGAGCAATGTTTTTGACCGGGCAGCGATCAGGCCGGGAGAAACCCTGCTGGTTCAGGGCGGCACATCGGGCATCGGCGTCGCTGCCATCCAGCTTGCCGCCGCGCGCGGTCACCGCGTCTTTGCCACAGCCAGGACGCCGGAAAAGTGCCGTGCGAGTGAAAGCCTGGGCGCGGCACGCGGCATTAATTACATGACCGAGGATTTTGTCGAGATTGTAAAAAGCCAGACAGCCGGAAAAGGCGTGGATGTTGTTTTGGACATTATGGGCGCGATGTATATCCAGCGCGAACTGGATTGCATGGCTGAGGATGGAAGGCTTGTCATGATCGCCCACCTTGGCGGCCGCAAAGGTACGATCGATTTCGGGCAGATTTTGCATAAGCGGCTGACGATCACCGGCTCGACATTGCGTCCCCGTTCAGTCGCGTTTAAGGGGGAGATCGCAAAAAACCTGCGCGAGCATGTCTGGCCTTTGCTGGAATCCGGCCAGGTGAGGGCGGTTGTCGATCGCGTTTTCCCGCTGGAAGAGGTGATGCAGGCGCATGACCTGATGGAATCCAGCAACCACATCGGTAAAATTGTGCTGCAAGTCGTGGCGGAAGATGTGTTTGCCTGATGCGGGAAGGATGGCGGGTTACCGTTTTTTAAAGATTAAGTCCCAAACGCCGTGTCCCAGGCGTTTTCCCCGCTTTTCAAATTTGGTTTCCGGCCGGTATGCGGGGCGGGGCGCGTAATCCGTTGCGGTATTTTTTAAAAACGGTTCGGCTTCTAAGACTTCCAGCATCTGGATGGCGTATGGCTCCCAATCGGTTGCGCAATGTATATAGCCGCCGGATTGAAGGCGGGTGGTGAGCCGTTGCACAAAAGGAGGCTGGATTAAGCGGCGCTTGTGGTGGCGGGCCTTGTGCCAGGGGTCCGGAAAAAAGATATGAATGCCGTCAAGCGCGTTTTCCGGCATCATGTGTGTGATGACTTCCACCGCGTCATGCTGAATGATGCGGACATTTTTCAACTGGCGTTCCTCAATCAGCTTTAACAGGCTTCCGATGCCGGGAGTATGAACTTCCACACCCAAAAAATTCCTGTCCGGCATGGCTTGCGCGATCTGGGCGGTGGTTTCTCCCATTCCAAAACCGATTTCAAGGATGGTTTTGGCGGTTCTATCAAATGCTTCCGCAAAATTCAGCGGTTTTTTTTCAAAAAGGATGCAAAACCGGGAACCCAGTTCATGGATGGCGCGGTCTTGTGCAGCAGAAAGCCTGCCGGCGCGCGTGACAAAACTGCGAATACGTTGTTCTGCGGGATCGTAAAAAAGCGGTTTATTTGCTTTATTGGTGAGGGGTTTTTCGGACATGAGGGGTCAAAAACAAGGTGGCATGGGTTTCATATCAAAGCGTTTTCCGGACTTGATGCGTTGCTGAAAAGTCTGAAAACAGGCCGGTTTATCTTGCCGCAGGCGAAGATGCCAAATCTTTGCCTGCGCCTGGAAGATGCTATTATAGTTGAGTCATACCGGGCGGTGGCTTAATTGTGACTGTTTTCCGGTGAGGCCAGGATGGAAAAAAGCAAAAGGGAAAAGCGGCGAGGCGTTTTGCATAGACAGCAGGAGCCGCTTTTCCCTGATGTCTGGCATCTTTCCTTTTGGCGTTCGCGATATACGCTCATAGGCAAAAAAGGATCAGGCATGTCATTCCATATATTTTATGTGGAATGACATGCCTGAAACCGTTTGGGACAGGGATTGCGGTTAAAAATTCCAGCGCAGGGACAGGTTGCCGATGATCCCGTCACGACGTCCAGCGTGGCCATACAGGGCCACATCGATATGGACGCGCCGGTAGGCATCGGGGGAGAATCTCATGCCCAGTTCGCCGATGGCAGTGCCGCCCCTGATTCTAAGGGGGTAATGATCGATGCTGGCGGTAAGATTGCGGGAAGTGGATTTCCCGTCAAATTCATATTCGCCGTAAATCCCGGCGAAAGTTTTGATTCTTGCGGTTCCCTCATAAGTCAGGCGGCCGCCGAGCCTGATCCGGTGAGAATTGATATCGTCAAACCTTACCCTTTCCCCCACTATGCGCGCGGTTTCACCTTCCCGTCTGGTCCAAAGATATTTGGCCGACAGATCCAGGTTTAACTTTTCGCGAAGGTCCCTGTCATGGCTGATCCCAACGTGTGCGCCGTAGTAATTGGAATCCAGGTTGAACCGGGGCCGCAATGCGCCCGCATAGCCTTTGGCTTCAAAATCTGACTTCACGCGACCGAAACGCGCGGCGCCTTCCAGCTTGATCCGGTTTTGGAAGCGGTAATGGGCTGCGATGCCGCCGCCAATGTAGTCGGTATCACCCGATGTGGTAACAGGGTTTTGGCTGCCGAAAGCATTGAAGGTGCTGTAATTTCCCTGCCCGCCCTCGATAAAGACGCCGGCCAGCCAGCCGGAATCGTCCATTGCCCTGTCCGGTTTCCAGGATAGCCCAAGCAGGCCGGCCCAGCCGTCGGCGTCAATATGGCTGCCGGTTTTTGTGCGGGTGTTGGCGTAAGACAGGCTGCCAAAGAGAGCCGGCCCGGCGGCGCTGTGCATTAAGGCGGCTGTTTCGGCCTGTTTTAGCCCCGTATTGGAGATGAGATCGGCAGCCCGGTTGAGGGAGAGTATTTCTGAAATAATGCCGTAAGCCAGGACTTTGGTTTGGGGGTTTGTCTCGACTGCCTCGGCTCGGATGAGCAGTGCCCCGGAGTCCGAGTTAAGGCTTAGGGTATACAATTTGCTTAGTCCTCCCTGGATGTTGTCTAAGGGATCGGAGGAGAAAGGGCCGTGAGCCTTGCTGATAAGAATGATTTCATCGCCGGATTGATGAAAAGCGGTTGGCGAAATATTTTTGCTCAAGGTAATCCGGCTGCCGGTCAGGTCGGTTGACGTGTCGCCTGTAATGGTAATTAGCGTATTGCCGGCAACAAGATTATCGGGCAGGTCAAAATTGTAATGGTCGAAATGGTTGATCTCGGCCAGGTTTCCCCGGAAGCGCTGGATGTTCAGGATATTGCCGCTTCCTGTGGTATTGCCGCCGTAAACACCGCCGGCGATGGTTGCGCCCTGGAGGAGGTTGACGGTATTGCCGGCAGTCAGGCCGGCGCCGGCGGTGTAGCCGCCGTAAACATTTCCCGTGACCATGCCGGCAATGGTAATGACGTTGCCGATGACGTTGCCTGCGCCGGTGGTGTAGCCGCCGTAGGCGCTGCCGCCGATTGAGCCGGTGCTGTTGACGGTGACGGTGTTACCAGTGATCGTGCCGGTGCTCCTGGAGGAGGAGGTATAGCCACCGTAAGCGTTTCCCTTGACCGTGCCGCTGATGTCGGCGATGTTGCCGCTGACTGTGCCGCCATAGCCATTGCCGCCGGAAACATAGCCACCGACAAAGGCTGTCTCGCCGATATGGACGGTATTGCCGGTGACGGCGCCATTGCCAATGATCTGCCCGCCCGTGACACGCCCCTCGACTGTGCCGCTGACGCTGACGGTGTTGTTGATGACGTCGCCGGCGCCGGCGTTTGTCGCGCCGATAACGACTCCCGTGACATGGCCGCTGATAATGACAGCGTTGTTAATGGCGTTTTTCGTGCTGGTGACGCCGGTGGCAGCGCCACCGTAAACATTCCCTTTGATGGTGCCTGTCTCGCCGATATTGACGAGGTTGTTGTTTACCTCGCCATAAGAGCTGGAGCCGCCATAGACATGCCTGTCGGCTGTTCCGCCGTTGTTGATGGTGACTGAGTTGCCGGTGACGGTGCCGCTGCCTCTGGTTGCGCCGCCGTAGACGTCTCCGTTGGCTGTTCCGCCGCTGTCAATGATGACCGAGTTGCCGGTGACGGTGCCGCTGCCAGCACCATCAATGTTACCGCCATAAACGTTTCCGGTGACAGTGCCGTTGATGAAGGCCTTGTTCCCGCTGACCTGGCCGTTGCCGCGGGTGTATCCGCCGTAAGCGTTTCCTGAAATGGAACCGCCATTTTGAATGATAACCTGATTATCGATAATATTTCTTGTATCGCTGGACGAAGGAACATTGGGGCCGGTGCAGTTTGTGTTGGTGCCGCCCGTATTGCCGCATGCGGCGCCGCTGACGCCGGCCGTAATCGTTGTTGTGTTGCCGCTGATATTCTGGGCTGAAACGATGGAAAATGTCGAGAACAGCAACAGGATGAGAACCGCCGTTCCCTGAAGATGTGTTTTGGGTTTCATGAGAATCCCCCTTATTGTTTTTTACGGGGTTGTTTTTTAGTTGGTTTTTTGCTTGTTCAACGCGAAAAGCCATCCTAAAAAGATCGCCCGTTTGATGAAATCAGGAAGGATTTCCTAATTTCTGATTGGTCAGGGGAATTTGGCCGCTTAAGTGTGATTGATGATCAGTTAAATCCAAAAGATATTTTTCTTTGTCAGGATCATGAGAGTGAAAAAATCGATGAAGACTGATTTTTAAAGTGTTTATATATATTTATATATATAAATGAATATATATATATATAACTTATCGTAATGTAAACATATTTTTTTATATGTAAATCTTTGGATTCCGGATAACAATAATAAAAAAATGGCCTAAATCGTGCATATCGCGGGTTATTTCTGGAGATGGGCATGGAAAATCCGGCTGTTTTTTGCCGGTGTTTTAATTTGGCATTATCCGGAAATAGCAGGCTGCGTTGGTCGGGGAAGAGCATCCATATCGCTGACGCTCTGGTGAAAAATAGCTGTTTATGGTTGAATGGCCCCCAAAAACCGGACAAAAAAAGCTTTCACCAGCCACATTGAATCTGGCCATACCCGTTTCCGGATCGGCTGTCTTGCGGCAAATTGGCTTTGTAACAGGCTGGGCGCGATTCTTCCAGCCTATCCCTTGTAGAAGCGATGCTCTTGGACACGATACGCCGCTTGTATTCGCCTTGTCGTTATCAATGATTTTTAACCGGAACGCCAAAGAGTGTTTCGATATGAAAACAGCTCCCTCAAATCGTCCGGCTTCGTCTGATTTTTGGGGAGCTGCTTGATGTGTCGGGCGCTTGCATTTTTCTGGAGCGGGCGAAGGGAATCGAACCCTCGTCATAAGCTTGGGAAGCTTCAGCTCTGCCATTGAGCTACGCCCGCAATACGGGAGTATTATAAGCGGTTATACATCGGTTCGTCGATAAAAAAAGGGGGAACAGTTGTTGATCCTTTTTTCCGGATATGTTCTCCCCTTTCTGGGATGTTTTTTAGAAGTGATGCGTCATGCCGAGCTGGACGCCGGTCATGGATTTTCTGGCGACGCCATTGTTGTTATAGACTTCGCCGACATAGTCATTGTTGCTGTCGGTGTAGGAAAGGACGCCGTAAACGGATGTGCGCTTGGATAGTTCATAGGTGTATCCCATCGCATATTTGTTGGTGTTGCCGGTTGTTTTTTCGCCGTTAATGCGTTCCCGATCGCTGATTTTGCCACGGTTGTAGGATAGCTTGAAAGTGCCTGGGCCGATATCGTAAGTCAGACCGACCAGCCATTCCTGCTGCTTCATGGATTCAAAAACTTCGGCGTTGATCGTATTGATGGCGGGGTTTGCCAGGCCTTTCATATCTTTGAGATGGCTCATCTGATAGCCGACGGAGAGGCGGGCCGGGCCGAAACGGTAGGCGATACCGGCATTCCAGATATACGAATTGCTGGAATCGGACTGGCGGCTGTAGTTGGCAGCCATCAGAAGCGGCCCATTGTCGTAGCGCAGCGAGCCGGCGAAACCGTGATTGTAGATGTCGCCGAAGGGTTTTTGACGGCTGTCATCCCGGGGCGTCAGGCTGGCGCTGAAAGCAATGCCATTCCATTCGGGACTGTCATAGCGGGCGGCGTTGCTTTGTTGTTCGGAACGCAGACGGCTGTACTTGGAAATGGTTGAAGCGGTTGTTCCCTGATTGAAAGGGTCAAAGGGAGAATAATATTCTACCGTTATGCTTTCCGTGCGGCCTAAGCGGATATGGCCCCATTCCCCTTTTAAGCCCACGTTGGCCGCGCCTTGCCAGTCGACAATGCCGCGACGGCCTAAAGCTTGGTGAATTTTGTCGTCAAGGAAGTAGGCTTGCTTGGAACCGTCGTGCACCATGAATTGCTTTGCCAGTTCAAATGTCGCTTTCAGCCCGCCGCCCAAATCTTCATGTCCCTTAAAGCCGATGGTGGCGGTTTCATTGTCGGCCATGCCGAGGTCAGCGCCGCTTTCCTTGACGTAGCCGGTATCCATGATGCCGTAAATGGTGATGTTGGTTTGTGCTTGTGTTATTCCTGCCGATGTTCCCAGTAAGGCTAGAGCGAGTATTTTCTTTTTCATATAAATTCGATTCATTCGTAAATTGACTAAACAGGTTTGGGGTAACCTGATTCCTTTTTCCGCAATAGGGAATCATGTCTTTGCTTTTGGTAAGACAGGGTTTAGAAGAGACTGCAATGAAATTGTAAATGATAATTATTCTTATTTGAAGAGCTTGCTGTAAAAAAACGCCGTTTTTAAGTTGCCGCTTTTGGGGTCGGCTTTTTGTAGAGGCCGTTTTCATGGAAAAGAACATGAGTTTGTGCGGTGTAGAGATGGTTTGAACTCATGAAAAATCAGAAAAGAGAGAAAAAACGCCTGGATTGCGGCAAGCTGGCCGGGTTAGATAATCTCTTGCATCGTTTTGGTCTTGTGTTCCATGTAAAAATGGAAAAACGCTTCCGGCGTCAGCGGTTTGCTGAACCAGTAGCCTTGAATAGTATAGCAGCCCATGCCTATTAAGAGGTCATATTGTTTTTTTGTTTCGACGCCTTCAGCGATAACCTGATAGTCCAGGTCTCGCGACATGTTGATAACAGCATTGATGATGGCTCTGTCATTCGCGTCGTTTTCCATATCACAGACAAAAGAGCTGTCAATTTTTAGGATGTCCGCATCAAATTTTTTGAGGTAGGCAAGACTGGAGTACCCGGTGCCGAAGTCGTCGATGCTGATGCTGATGCCGAGGGATTTCATCCCTTGTATGATGTTGAGCGTTAATTCGGTGTCCGCCATCAATATGGATTCCGTTACTTCAAATTCGATGTTGCCGGGTGTGATTTTATGCTGCGTGATGGCTGAGCGCACGATATCCAGCAAGTCTGAGCGCTGGAACTGAACGGATGAAAGGTTGATGGAAATAGCGATTTCATCGCCAAGCGTTTCGCGCCATTCAGTGGCCTGGCGGCAGGCTTCATTTAATATCCATTCACCTAGCTTGTTGATAAAGCCGGAATATTCGGCTATCGGTATGAATTCCGCAGGCGGTATGATCCGCCCGGTAGGATGTTGCCAGCGGATCAGTGCTTCACAGCCGGCGATGCTGTCCAAAAAATGCGAATATTTCGGCTGGTAGACAAGGAAGAATTCATTATTTTCAAGAGCGCGCATCATATCCATTTCAAGCGCTTTGCGTGCCGCCAGGTCAACGGACATTTTGGTTTGGTAGAAGGTGTAATCAGCCCGTCCTTTTTTCTTGACATTGTGAAGCGCGGTCTCTGCACGGCGCAGCAACAAGGAGGCCGTTTCCCCGTCATTGGGATAGATGGCAATGCCGATACTGGCCGAGAGCGTGATGGAAGTTTGCTGTATCAGGAAAGGCTTTTTGATGCTGGATTGCAGATTGACGGCAACATTGGCGACGTCTCCCGGATCGTTGATGTCATTTAAAAGGATAATAAATTCATCACCGCCCTGGCGGATGATCACATCCGTTGTTCCGACAACGGCTTTGATGCGGCCAGCCAGTTCAAGGAGGATTTGATCGCCGATTTCATGCCCGAAGCTGTCGTTGATATCTTTAAAGAGGTCGACGTCAATGAACATGACGGCGGATAAGGTGCTGTTTTTGGATGCAATCGCGATGCTCTGCGTAATGAGCTGGTCTGTCAGGGAGCGGCTGTAAAGGCCGGTTAAGCTGTCATACGACGCCAGATGATGGATCAGTTCTTGTTTTGCCTGGGTTTCTCTGAGCAGATTGAGAGACTTGAAGTGATAGATCAGCGTGGCAAAGAGCAGGATGAGAAAACTGCCGCCTGCCGCAGATGTCAGGAAAAGCATCCAGTGTTTTTCCGCTTTTTCTTTGATTGCCGGATTTTCAATGGCAACCATGAGTTTTAGGTTATGGCCTTCGAGTTCCGTCGAGAGCATGTAATAGGGCTGGTTATTGTTGCCTACCCTATAGTAAGTCGCGGTATCTGAGCCGTTTTTCCAGGGGCTGAATTCGAGCTTTTCGAATTGGGTTTTCATGTAACGCGCCTGGCGGTCTTCCTCAGAAAGCTTGTATACCCCCGATTCGGGCATGGCCATCAGTTCGTACTTGGGATCAGTCGCCTGGATGATGATGCCGTATTCATCGATCAAAAAGCTGTTTGTCTGGCCGATCCAGCTATAGAGATAGGAAAGGTTGACCTTGCCGGCGGTAACGCCGATGATTTCGTTATCGCCCCAGATCGGAACGGAAAAGAAAAGCCCCGGAACATTCGTCCGGCGTCCCATAGCGTATTGTTGCCCGTTTTCTCCCCGTATGGCGGTTTTGAAATAGTCGCGGTCGCTGTAGTTGGTGCCGACAAAACTTTCCGGCGTATCCGCATTGCTGGCTGCAATGGCGGTGCCGTCTTTTCTCATCAGCCAGAATATACTGACAATATCAATGTTTTTTGCGATGTTTTCCAGTTTTTTGTTGGCGCCGGCCAGTGAAGGAATCTGGTGGAGATGGGCGGCGAGGCGTTCGCGCGGGATTTTGGCTAATTCCGGATGACGATTGATTTCACGCAGGGTTTGCTGTATGTCTTTGTCCTGGCCGATGATATAGGGAATAGCGTGCAGAAAATTCATGGCACGATATATCCCTTCGTAGAGTTCGCCTATGGCAATGCGCGCTTTTTTTTCTATGACTGCGGATGCTTCATCAGTTTTCCAGGAGATATAAGCATGGGTAATAAACCACGAAGCAACCAGCCAGATGAGCAACACCAGTATGGATACTGCGATGAATGGGCGCTTGGAAAGCTGGTCTGGTTTATCATCTAGCATGGTTCTGATCGATCAGGGCAAGATCGGATTAAAATGCCAATTTCTCTAGGATTATTTTTAATTTACGTCATTATATAATACTAAAATACTTTCAACTTTTAAAGTAAAATAATTTCCATGTGGAAATTATTTTGGGTTGGAGTGAGCTCAAAGCGGCTTCGGGATATTTCCTTTGTCCGTGTTGATGGAAAAAATGTCAATGCGGCTTGTTTTTTTAGGCAGGTTGCCCAGGCAAAAATTCGGAGAGCGAGGACGTGACGCGTTCCTTGACTTTTTCGTTTAAGTCCAGTTCGGCCAGGATGAACTGGAAATCTTCCAGCATGGCTTCTGCCATATCAGGGTGGGATTTCATGAAGTAACGCAGCATGAGCGTTTGAACAACCGTTTCTGCCATGATTTCGTTGGAGATGATGCGGAAAGGGTTGTTTTCTTCGTTTGTTTTCGGCAGGCCGGAGAGGAATTTCGTAATGTCATGCTGAACTTCCGGCTGGAGGGGGAGCATTTGGGACAGGATGGTGAATTCATCCGATATTTCCTGAATAGAGCCCGGAAATTTTTTGTTCAGGTAGCTTAGGATTAATGTCTGCTTTAGGCTGGTTCCCAGCATTGAAGCCCAGACCGACTGCAATGTATCTTCTTCCTTTTTGCTCATGATGCCTTTCCTTTGCGTGAATGGTGAATCAGGCCAATATCACAATATAGCATGAAGTAAAGCCGCCCCGTTGTTAAAAGTGCTGAAAAAACGCTTTTTGGGGCTTTTTGTGAGGCTTAACGATCGTTATGCCGGTAAAAGCGCCTTTAAAATCCGCGCAGCGGCATGGCCTGATGGTTATTCCATTTCTTTTTGAAAGACGAGCCCTTCCTGGGAGCCTTTGCTGAGGAGTTTGAGGTGGTTTTCTCCGACAAAAAAGACAAGCGGCGTTTTAGTTGCATGGTTAAGGATGATCCTGCTGCCGCTGGCATCCCAGTGGAATGTGCCTGTTATTTTGGCGCCTGTGCCGGTCATATAGCAGTAACGCTGGTTTGGTTTGATTTTGATTTCACTGAGCCCGTCGGCCGGGATGAATGCGTGGGGGCGGTATATGCCTTCATAGTCCAGTGAATTCCGGGCATTGTGGATGCCTTTTATGCCCGCAGCAGGGTTTGCCGGGTCACCGGCATGGCAGGCGCTTGAAATAAGCAGAGCCAGAAAAGCACATAAAAAAGCGGTTTTTTTCATATTGCATCTCCTTTTGGTTTTGAATAAAGCGGTTTGTTCGAAGGACGCTTTGATAGAGGGAACAAAGAACGGGGATGAGCCAGGGCATGTTGCAGGTGGTATGGATATGCCGTTTATGGGGGATTGTCCCTGGAAATCGTGATTTTGTCCCGGCGCAGCCAGTCAACATGCCAGATCGCGCCAAAGTAACCGGCGTAACTGCAAAGGATGGCGCCGACAAGAAGCGCAAAAAAGGCTGCGAACGCTGAACGCATGACGATGCGCGATACCGCATCAGCCGTATCCTGCGCACTTTGGATTATATCGTCAATTTGAAGTTGTGCCGCGTGCAGACGGCCTTGTGCCTGGCTTAGGATATTTTGAGCCAGGCTGACGTTTTGCTGGTGTTCTGCCATCAGGCGGGTTAGGGTTATTTTTGCTGTGTTTTCCGACATGCCGGCGTTTTTTATCAGTCCGCGAAGGGCCGCATTCGGGTCAATTTCTTCGCTGATGGCATCCATGCGCTGATCGAGCCGGGCCGTCAGATCAGATAGGATGGTGACGTAATGGTCAGGGTCAGCGCGCAGTTTTTGCAGTGCCTGGTCTGCATCGTCACGGGCGTTTTCCATTTGGCTCTTGATGAAATCCGGATACATGACCGGTATGCCGGTGGCAAGGAGCCATTGCTTGACGATAGCGTTTTGGCCGGTTTCAAAATCCAGATTCATGTCCGCGTTCAGATCATCCGCGATACGGTTGATTAAGGCTGTGCCATCGTTGCTGAGGGAAGTGATGGTGATTTCTGTTGTTGTGCCCGCGTCTTTTATCGCGGAAACGATAACGCCGGTTGCGGCCGAGACAGCGGAACCGGCCATGAAGTTGCCCAGGAGAAAAGTGCAGGTCAATGATATGGCCCAGACGAGAAGGCCATGAATGGAACCGTTTTTACGGGCCAGACTGCCGGCAATGAACCCGCCTGTTGCGAAACTGATTATCAGCATGAGCGTTGCCCAGAGGCCGAAGCTGCCAATCATCGCTGTTTCGGAATCCGGAAGTGGCCACATCATGCCAAGCCCTGCCGCTATGCTCAGCAGGCCCAACAGGATCGAGACAGCCAGCACGGTGACAACGCCGCCTGCAATACTGCCCCATGAGATTGCCGGGCCGGATGCGCCTTCGTTGGTGTTGGTTTCCTGCATGATATACCCGCCTCTTTTTGTCCAGTCGTGATAAGACAGGATAGGGACGGCATGTGGCTTGATGTGCGGCAAGGAAAAAGGGGATGGATTTATTTTGAATGCGGGAAGATGCCGGCATGCGGTTTTGATGGTTAGATCAATTGCTTACTGATGCTGCGGGGAGTCGCGGCAGGCTGATGGCAGGAGCGCGTTACTGCTCAAGGGCGAATTGCGGATTTTCGTGCAGGAGTTTTTCTACTTCCTGATAGACTTCACGCAGGCTTAGTTTGGTGACAAGCCAGCGGCCTGTCGGCACGGGGTAGTAATGGAGCGTGCGCCAGGTGATATGGCCGAGACGGAGATGGAGCATCATGATGTCCTGGCCGTTGCCGTCCACATTGAAGTAGGCGATCCAGCGTGACTGGCCGCGCCGGATGGCTTCCCGTATGCTTTCCCTGATCTTGTCTTCCATTTCGTAACAGGCGGCGCCGTCCAGCGGTTTCGTGATGGGGACGGCAAAAGATTCACTGTTGAATGTGCCGGGCGATAGTTCGTAGGCGGAATCTTGTCCGGTGAAGTACGTTTTCCACAGATGGATCGCTTTGTCGGTCAGTCGATCCCGCATCAGCAAGGTTTCCAGATCACTCATATTTCAGTTCCTTTCGAGATAGTGGTGGAATTGGAATGGATGGTTTGCCAGGAAAGGTTTATTTTTTACAGATGATGTCCCTAAAATGTAACATAGCCGAAAACGTCTCGGCAACCTTCTGGTGACGGTGTGGTTGAGTATGGATGGCTTGTTGTGGCAGAATGAGGGCAGGGAAATCGTAGGAGTTGTTTGATGAAAACCAGGATCGGATATAAACAGCTTTTGGAAGAAGCGGAAAAGCATATCGTCTCATTGGAGGTTGAGGATGCGCTTAACCTGTTCCAGGCAGGCAAGGCCAAGTTTGTTGATTTGCGGGATATTCGCGAGATCGAGCGTGACGGCGTGATTCCCGGATCATTCCATTGTCCTCGCGGCTTGCTGGAATTTTGGATTGATTCCGATAGTCCTTATCATAAGCCGGTTTTTGCGGAGCCGCATGATTTCGTTTTTTATTGTGCCGGTGGATGGCGTTCCGCGCTGGCGGCGCAGACAGCGCAGATGATGGGGCTTTCACCGGTTGCCCATGTCAGGGGCGGGTTTTCCGCGTGGAAAAAGAAAGGCGGCCCTGTCGAGGCGCATCAGCGAAACGAGGGGGCGCGTTAGCCTAGCTGACAACCGGCAAAGTTTAGAGAGCGGTAATGAGGGTAACCAGCCCAAGCAGGATGCCCGGTATATTCGCGACGATGATCGGCCAGTTTCGCGGTTTTTTCAGGAACCCGTATGATGCCCAGAGCGTGCAGTTGAAGACGGTTGATATAGGGAGAATGATCGAGCCTTTTGCGCCGTTTAGGTTAAGGTGGATTTGATCCATATAGGAGGAATACATCACGACCGTCATCGTGGTTGCCAGCCAGCCCAAAATGGTGATGAACCGGAGTCTGTCTGTTTTCATGATGCGCTTTTTTTTAGGCCAGCCGGGGTTGGAACAGATGAAATCATGCCGGCATTATAATGCCGCTTTTGCCGGCAGGGTTGGTTATGGCGCTGATTGCGCTTTTTTTCAGGCCGGATGGTGGTTTATATCTTGCGCAGATAGAGTCCGGCAATGATTTGGAAGATGCCGTAAACCACCGCCATAGCGCCGATCCAGATCGTGGTGACGATGATGCCCGTTATCGGTTGGGCAATCATCATGCCGCCCAACACAATCGCCAGCACACCGCTGATAATCAGCATCCACTCGCTTTGAATGCGTTTTCTGGCCTGGATGGCGAAAACGATGCGGTAAATGCCGGCAATGATGAGCCATACGGCGAAAAAGATTAACAGCACGCTTGCTGTGACAGCCGGATTGATGATGGTGATGAGTCCGAAAAGGATGGAAGCGACCGCATAAAACAGGAGCCATCCTTTGGAGATGGAGATGTTTTTGAAAAAGACGGCAGCGAGTGAAACAAGGCCTTCGCCCAATGCGAGGATACCGATGACCCATGCTATTGCCATAGCCGCTCTGAGCGGGGAAGTTAACGCCACGATGCCGAAAAGGATGGCTGCGATGCCGTATACGACCAGCAGCCACCAACTGCGTGAGATGGGCAATATCTCCTGTGAATTCATCATGGTTCTCCTTTGATTGTCCGGATGTGCTGCAAAAAGCGTACGTTCCAGTTTTAAAAAGGATATTTCTTTATCATAAGAGAGATGCTGATTTAGGGCAATCAATCAGCATGATGCCGTCTTAAGCGGCCCGGTAAAAACACAACTGCCTGCAATACTGAAATAGGGTTAATGGATACCGTTGAGGTGTGAATGAGGTGTTGTCATCAAGCTGTCATCAATTTCACTTACGATTATCGCGCCGATTAACGTGTCGTTTAGAGGAGTTTATGATCGAGCTTGACCATGTGTCTGTCAGTTTTGGAAGCAATCGGGCTTTGCATCCGACCAGCCTGTGTTTTAGGCCGGGCCTTTTTCATGTGCTTTTGGGTTCATCCGGAGCGGGCAAATCAACCTTGCTCAGGTGCCTTAATCTGATGCAAACACCGACGAGCGGAACGGTGTGTTTCAACGGACATAGCGACTGGAATAATCGGGGCGCGTTGCAGGCGATTCGCCGGAGCACCGGGATGATTTTCCAGCAGCATCAGCTTATCGGCCGGCAGACGGTATTAAAGAATGTGCTGATGGGCCGGTACGGTTTTTATGGCGCATTCCGCAGTCTTTTCCCATTGAGCAGGCGCGATGAGCTGATTGCGATGCAGAGCTTAAAGCGGGTCAATATGGAACATAAGGCTTTGTCGCGTGTTGATGCGTTAAGCGGTGGCCAGCAGCAACGGGTGGGTATTGCGCGCGCCCTGGCACAGCAGCCGGAGACGCTTTTGGCTGACGAACCGGTTGCCAGCTTGGATCCTAAAACGGCAGATCAAGTGATGTCGCTGATCCACCGCATTTGCCAGGATGATGGCTTGACCGCCGTCGTCAGCCTTCATCAGGTGGAGTTGGCAAAACGCTATGCGGACTGGATTATCGGCCTGTCTCATGGCCGCGTGGTGTTTGAGGGGGCGCCTGACGACCTTGATGAAGCGGCAATCCGCCGGATTTATGACGGGGTACCTTCTTTAGAGGAGGAACCTGAATGGGTCTCACCACACTTTGCTCTTAATCCTGTTTATTGAAGGTAGAAAATGAAGAAATTTGCATGGATGCTTTGCCTGTCATTGGCTTATCTTGTTTGCGGCATGACGCATGCCGCGCCGGACGCCAATCCCAAGACGTTGAAAGTGGCGCTTTTGCCTGATGAAAATGCGTCAACGATTATTAAGAATAATGCACCCCTGAAAGCTTATCTGGAAGATAAGCTTCAAAAGAAAATCGAATTGATTGTGACAACGGATTATTCTTCCATGATCGAAGCGATGCGGCATGGACGCATTGACCTGGCTTATTTCGGCCCGCTGTCTTATGTGCTGGCGAAACAGAAAAGTGATATTGAACCTTTTGCGGCGCTCAAGCAAAAAGGGAACACCACTTATCATGCCGTGATCATCGCCAACACGTCTGCCGGGATTAACAAGCTGTCGGATATTCGCGGCAAGCAAATGGCTTTCGGCGATAAGGCTTCCACCTCCAGCCACCTGATTCCTAAATCCATGCTGGCGGAACAATCATTGTATGCCGGCAAGGATTACACCGAGCATTTTGTCGGGGCGCATGATGCGGTTGCGATGGCTGTGCAAAACGGCCATGCCCAGGCCGGCGGGTTGAGTAAGCCGATATTTGAGGCGTTGCTTGCAAAAGGCATGGTGAAGGGAGATAAAGTCAAGGTTATCGCCGAGTCAAAACCTTTCCCGCAATATCCCTGGACGATGCGCTCCTCACTTGATCCGGCCTTAAAGAAAAAGATAACCGATGCCTTTTTGACGCTGGATGATCCCGTTGTGCTCAAGGCATTCAAGGCGGACGGGTTTGGCCCGATTACGGATAAGGATTACGATGTCGTGCGCGACCTCGGCAGGTTGCTTCATCTTGATTTGAGTAAATTCTAGGAGGAGTGATGCTGACTGCCGAATGTAAGGCGATGCTGCTGCATCAGCGGCACGCTTATTACCGACGTCTTTTTACAGGTCTTGCGGTATTGTTTTTTATCGGCCTTTGTCTTTATTACGTGGGTTTTTTTGATCCGGTGCGGCTTGCGGAAGGCGTGCCGAGTCTTTTTAAGCTTGCCGCCGAGATGTTTCCGCCGGATTTTTCCAATGCCGGGCAGTGGGTGGTTCCGCTTCTGGATACCCTCGCCATGAGTATTGCCGGCACGGCTATGGCTGTATTGCTGTCGCTGCCGCTGGCGATTCTGGCCGCTTCAAATACGACACCGCATCCTGCCGTATACCAGTTGGCAAGAGGGCTTTTGAATGGTTTGCGTTCCATTCCTGAGCTGATTATGGGGATTGTTTTTGTTGCTGCTGTCGGCTTTGGCGCTTTGCCGGGGGTTTTGGCATTGGCGCTGCACTCGGTTGGCATGGTTGCCAAATTCTTTGCGGAAGCGATTGAGCATGCGGATATGGCGCCTATCGAGGCAGCCCGTTCGGCAGGATGCAGCCCTTTGCAGGTGATTTGTCACGGCGTGTTGCCGCAGGTTTTTCCAAAAATGGCCGATACGGCGATTTACCGTTGGGAGTATAACTTTAGGGCATCCACTGTCATGGGGATGGTCGGAGCAGGCGGCATCGGGTTTGAGCTGATGGGGTCGCTGCGTATTCTCCAGTACCAGGAAGTTTCGGCGATTTTGATTGTGATTCTGGTGATGGTGACGCTGGTGGATGGGCTGAGCGCCTATTTGCGCAAGCTTTCTATCTGAGGGGGTTTATATGAAACCAAGAATTGTCATTACCCATTGGGTGCATTCTGAAATCATTGATTTTCTTGAAAAATATGCCACCGTGATACCCAATGTGACGCGCTTGACGCTTTCACGCGAAGAGATCCTTTACCGCGCTAAAGACGCGGACGCCATCATGGCGTTTATGCCGGATTCGATCGATGCGGCATTTTTGGAAGCGTGTCCTCAACTGAAGATGGTGGCTGCCGCATTGAAAGGCTATGATAATTTTGATGTTAAAGCCTGCACCCGGCAAAATGTGTGGCTGACGATTGCGCCGGATTTGCTGACGGTGCCGACGGCTGAACTGACGATTGCGTTGATGCTTGGCCTGGCAAGGCATGTGCTGGCGGGTGACAAACATATCCGAAGCGGGCTTTTCAAGGGCTGGCGTCCGGAATTGTATGGAAAAGGATTGGCAGGCTCGACAGTCGGGATTATTGGGATGGGCATGCTCGGCAAGGCCGTCGCCAAACGCCTGGTTGCTTTTGATATGGAGGTGCTGTATGTGGATGATGTCGCGCCTGAATCGGAAGAAGTTTATCCGGGCATGCGGCGCACGACATTGGAGACGCTTTTAGCGGAGAGTGATTTTATTCTGCCGCTTTTGCCGTATACCGAAAGGACACACCACCTGCTTAATCAGGACCGGCTTAGCCGGGTCAAGCCGGGCGCGTTTTTGGTCAATACGGGCAGGGGTTCGGTTGTGGATGAGATAGCGGTGCTGGCTGCCCTGGAGAGTGGGCATCTGGCCGGGTATGCTGCTGACGTGTACGAGATGGAAGACTGGTTGCGGCCTGATAAGCCGTCGCGCATTCCGTTTGCGTTGCTTGCTAAAGAGGACAAGACCCTTTTTACGCCGCATATCGGGTCTGCCGTTAAAGATATTCGTCTGCAAATCGAATACTATTGCGCGCAGAGCATCGTTGAGGCGCTTTCAGGCCGCGTGCCTCAGGGGGCGGTGAATCAAATCGTATTGCGAACGCCGGTTGCGGCTTGATTATTTTTGTTGCATGCGTGGCAATGGTTAGCCGGTTATGCCATCGAGGTAAAAAGCGCATTTGGCGGCTATCTGCGGTTTAAAGCGGATTTTTGAGTGTGATTTCGCAAATGTGCGGTTTACTTGCCGCCCGTATTTTTAGTTGCCCTATTTTTTAGCGTTTCAGAATAGGGAAGAATTTGTTTGAGGATGTTCTTTTTGTCTTCTGGCGTCAAGCGAGTAAATCCGAGAATCATTGATGCCAACTGCTCATCCTCAGCAAATAAATATGCCAGAGGCACTTGCAATACCTTTGCAAGTCTGGCGGCCGTTTTCATATCAGGTTCATGAATACCTTGCTCATATCGATTGATCCGGGTACTCGCAACAAATTCATCGATATTCGCAACAATGCCCAGTTGTTTTTGGGATAATCCCATCCTTTGCCTCGCCTCCTTGAGACGACGAGAAAATATGTTTTTTGATGGATGGTGTTTTTGTGGCATCGTCGCTTATTTTCCTTAAGCTACGATGATCGTAGTTTTGGTTTGCCACGAATACTACGTTTATCGTAGTATTCCTCATATGCAATTAATTGTTCTAAAAAATCCCTGTTGCCCTACTAAGCACTAACATTTCTAAATAATTTAATATGAGCAGATTAAAAAACTTTGATATCGGCGAATGGTTTTTCGTCATTTTTATGATTTCACTCATGGTTGCTTGCGGTAAAAACGAAAGTGAGAGCAGTTCTTTAAATGCCGCTTCTGGTTCTCTGGCCTTGCCATCTTCACAGGTTAAATTTATTGAAATAGTTTCATCAGCTCAAAAAGATTCAAGAAAAGCTGAAAATGAGATGCAATTGAAGGAAATCAAGGCCCAAAGGGATAGAGCTTTATGTGTGGCTTTTCTTTCTCCCCTTATTGACGATTGGACAGGAACGATTAAAAAAATAGATTCAAATAGTGATGGAAAAGGCGTTTTAGAAATATCGATTGCACCGGATATTCAAGTTAAGACTTGGGATGATGCTTTTTTGGATATTGGCGATAGGACGCTTATCGATCCCGGCAGTCCCATTTTTACGGCAGTCTCAGCAATGAAGGAAGGTCAGCGCGTATCATTTTCCGGGAGAATTTTTAAAGGAAAAGGAAGCGATTGCGTCAAAGAATCCAACTTAAGTTTGCGCCGTCAAGTAGAAGAACCGGAATTTATTTTTAAATTTTCAAAAGTATCAAATTCCGTGCAATAACTTTTTTTCAGGTGGGCATCTTGCCGGCTTGTTCTGGTATGTCGGCAGACTAGCAGCGTGAGCGTGTCATCCTGCAAGGAGGCTTTGAACTTCATGCCACAAGCTCTGATAGGCGGCGGCAGCGGCGGAGGCAGGCAAAGCCGCCGCTACGGGCTTTCTGTAGACGCCCATCCGTTCAATGTCCGCCGAATAGGGGATGGTGGTGTGCAATACCCGGGTCTGTTCCCGCAGGGATTGCATCATCTCAGCATGAATCTTCTTGCGTTTTTCGACCATGGAAAAAAAGATCACCATCTTGTCATGCGCTATGCCGATTTTGTCAAGGAAGGCAAATAATTTGTCCAGGGACAGCAGGGACAAGGTGGTGGGAATCACCGGCACTAAAATGTAATCAGCCGCGTATAAGATATTTTCCGATAGCAGAGTCAGGTTCGGCGGGCAATCGAGAATGATCCGGTCATATTCTTCCTGCAAAGGCGCCAGCACTTTGCTTAACCGCGTCTCCGACTTTTTGCGTTCATCCAGGGCTAAGTCGATGTTGCGGTAGGAAAAATCGGCGGGCAACATATCGAGGCCGGGATAATCGGTACCCTTGATGTTTTCTTCAATATGCCGTCCGCCCTTGAGCAACTTTTCCGCCCCGAATTTTTTGGATGGACGGGTGCGGAAATAAAAGGAAGATGACGCCTGGGGGTCCATGTCCAGAAGCAGGGTTTTGCCGGGCTGTTGCGCGGAAAAATAGGCCATATTGACCGAGGTGGCTGTTTTTCCCACCCCGCCCTTGATGTTGTAAACCGCAATGATGCTCATACAAGCTCCCGTCGTTTCCTAAAAAGTTCATGGAATAGCGATGCCGTCTTTTGATCGCCGAATTGCGCGAATGTCTCGGCGAAATGGACGCGCAGGCTTTGCTGCTCCTGAAACAGACTTTGCAACAGACCGCCGAGCGCCGCCGCCTGGTCGAGATGGTCCGGTGATCCTGCGGAAAGGTTTTTCAGGCTCTGGTGAAGCATTTCCTGCTGCACCGATAGATCGTTGAAATCTCCGAGAATATCCTGCAATTTTTTTAGCTGCCGGATCAAGGTTTGCAGTTTCTGTTTGGGGTAGAGGGAGCCGAAAAATTCCATGACATAGCGCAGTTTTTTGCATTGGATGCGCAAGCGATGCACTTCGGCGTCAGGCGTGGCGGCATTCAGTGCCCGGCCGTCACGCATAACGCGCTTATGCCGTTTTAGAATAATCCGATCGGCCAGTTCCCGTGCCGGCACGCCGGCTAAGTCCGCCGGTTGCCGATGGCGCTGTTTGAGAGCCCGCTGCCAGGCGTTGAAGATGGCCTCGGTTTTCTTGGCGCGAAGCGCATGTGCCAATTTTTTGTGTTCAACTTGCCGATCGTGGCTCAACATGGCGAAAAATGCTTGCAGCCCTGGCCGCAAAGGGGGAGGCAACCGCTTGAGGTAATCCTCGTATGCAAGGAGATAGATGTCGAGGTCACGGGTAGGGCCGGTGAGGGCGCCGAGGTGGCGGAATAGCCGGCTGAATTTGTCCGAGACGGAATCGGGCAGAACCCGTTTCACGAGACTCAAACCGGAGCGGGTACGGCGGATGGCGACCCGCAGGTCATGGAGAAATTCCGGATCATGATCGGCAAGCACGCCCGGTATATTGCGGGTGATTGCATCCAGCAGGGTTTGATAGATGCGGGTCATGGCCTCATAGGCGGTTTCGCCGCCGCCAAGTTCGAGCTTGAATTTCGAACTGTAATCAAGGGGGCTGCGCCCCTTTGCCCGGCACGCCTCTTCAAAGCCGATCAAGGGCGAAACAGTCTCGGTAACGCCGGTTTCGGCAAGGATACGGCGAATGTCCTCTTGCTCATTCTCATAGCCACGAACCCCAAATAGGCGGAACAGGCGATAGTGCCGTTCCTTGTCAGTCGTCGCCGGTTGCTGGGTTTCGATCACAATCCGGGCCACTGTCTTTTTGTCCCGGTTGAGCAGGCGAATCGGCCTGCTGTGCAAATGGGACGCCGCCAGCGGCAACAGGCAGCGAATGTCCAAAATCGGTTCCAGCAGTTCTCGCAATTTTCCGGGAGGAAAATCAAGGACAGAACAGGACGTGTGCAGTTCAGGCCCATTCTCCTCCACGGTCATCTCACCACTGTCGCTATGGTGCAGTGTCCAGCGGGTGCCGTGACAGTGGAGCAGGTAAGCTTGCTGATAGAGCCGCCAATCGAAAGAGTCGGCATAAACCGCTGTGGTTTCGTGTTCCGGAGCCATATCCAGCTCGAATTTGGCGGCCAATGCGGCAAGTAATCCCTCCGTTGGCAGAAGATCGGGCAATAACCAAGTATCTACGACGGGACGGCTCATCGTATTATCCTTCAGATTAGCTGATCAGCATGGATACTGATGCAATCGTAAGAAAAATCGCAGGAATATCGTACCAGCAAAACGCTGTATTTCGTATGAGGCCAGCATAGCCTAAAGCAAGAGGAAAAACAAGAAACCCCAGGATTGATGGGATAGCGGCCAGAAGGGTTGTCTTGACGCCTGCACCGCTTACGGTACAAAAAGCGGCGCGAGGGCCGTAAGACAGGCGGTACGCTGCGGAAAAATTGCCCGCCTGTGGCCTGGATCGCTTATTCATCTCCGGTTCAGCAGGCGGGCTGTGCGATTCAGATTGAGAAATCGGTGTTCTGCAATCCTTCGTAGTAATTCCCGTGCTCTGCCGTGAATTGCACGACGACAAAATCGGGGTCGAGCGGCCCCTGCGGATAATACATAAACATGAAGTCCTGCCAAAACGACCGTCGCAAGTCATCGTCCCAGGACAGTTCTGCCAGCCCCGACAACATCACGCCTCGGCAGATCATCGGGCTGACATCAGCCGCGAACTCGTAGGCGTACAGGCAGGCGCGGCCATCGCCCCGCAACACCGCTGTCCGCCGTGCCGATGTGTTGCTGCAGAACCAGAACCGGCGCAGGCCATCGTTTTGCGTTTTCACCATCGCCTTGATCTCCGGCGCGCCGTCCGGACCAATGGTTCCCAGCGTCATGACGAGCGGATTTCGTTCCACCAGGGCCAGCGCCCGCTGTTTCGCTTCCATATTCGTCATATCATCTCCTTAGGTTAAAGACTTCGGTCGTGTGGTCGATTGTTTAAACGATATGATAGCCGATGCCGGTAGCCGTTTATGTCAGCCGCTTTTTTGCCATCATGTTCCGCGAATGGGTATCTCGGAATGGACGTATAACACTATAGAAATTAACCATCTCCACAAGTACAATATCACTCATCCTGCATGCGGAGAAGATAAAACATCCCCCATCACATCAACCGGCAAAAGGCCTATCCGAGTTTAGGTATCGTGAGGAAAACCCATGAAATACAAAAACCAATCCGAAGTTGTCGAAGCTGTCCAGTGGCTTAAAGAAGGCGATCATCCGGAAGTCATCAAATTACTGATTACCCCTGAAGGCACCGTTACCGAAGATTCCATCATTTATTCCGCCTGGGAAAGCAGCATTGGCGACGGCCTGGTCACGCTGGTATATGCTGTTGAAACGCCGGAAGGACTGATGCCTGTTACCCCAGGCGACTATATCATCACCCGATCTAATGGAGAGATGTCCCCCTGCAAGCCCGATATTTTTGAACAGGCCTATAAACCCGTATAACCATGTTCACGCAGTACACGATGCAACCCGTCGCGGGAAGCCGTGATTTCCGTATGGCGCAGTGCGATATGGTATGCTGTAGAAGCAGCATTTTTGTCTGAATTTGCGTGGATTTTTGACAATACAGGAGTTTCTATGAAATTTTCTGAAATGAATTGGGATGCTCCCAACGTCGTTGAGGCCATTGCGCGTGGCGACATTCTTGTAAGCGCAGATGGTACTATTTATCAAGTTCTTGGCAAGAATGGACAAGGCGTGATTGAAGGGAAGGTTTTGGTGGAGCAGTCTGAACAGCATCCGGCTGGTTTTGTCCGGCCAATCATGGACGATCCAAACGCAGTGGTTTTTCAGAACATTTTCTTAAAGATGAAGCGAATTATTCATGGTGAGCAAGTTATTTGCAGTACCTCTGCCGGCTACCTGTTGGGTACATTTCATTGCGCGGCAGAGGGGGCATTCATCGATTTTGGTTTTCCTGAGGCTTTTTCCATGCATGCGGTGTACGCACCATTCCGGTGAGGCATGATGAAAGTCTTGCTGGTCACAGTGCGCTTTTCCGTGACACTACCGTAACAGCAGATTTTTTATAAATTGCATCTACAATCTGCTTGACATACCAACAAATTGCATATACAATTTGTTCATAGAAATTGCTTTTGAACCCGATAAAAACGCTGTCAATATCCGTGACCGGGGGCTGTCCTTTGCGCTTGCAAGTGCATTCGATTTTGAGACGGCTGTCTACGTTATCGATACACGCAAGGATTATGGAGAAACCCGTATTCGTGCTTTGGGGTATCTGGGTAAAAGGCTTCATGTACTGGTTTTCGCAGAAACCGAAAAAGGAATCCGTGTTATCAGTTTCAGGAGAGCTAATAAAAGAGAGGTGAAACACTATGAACAAAAAGCCCAATCCCGAATTGATTGACAATGACAATCCTGAATGGAAGGCAGAAGACTTTGATAAAGCCGTGCCGCTTTCGGGTTTGCCAAAAAGCTTGCAATCCAAGCTACGCCGTGTGCGCGGTCCTAATCGCTTGCCGACAAAAAAGCAGACGGCCATCCGTTTTGATGAAGACGTGCTTGCTGCTTTGCGGGCAACCGGCAAAGGCTGGCAGACACGGGTTAACGATGTCATGCGCGAATGGCTGAATTCAAAAAGAGGTAGCTGATTACCCTGAAAGCCGTTTATCCGCTTAATCTGAAATTGTGGACTCATTTTGCAGACAGCTTAATGGCGTTTTTTTATAGGCGAGGTAAATGCAAAAATCCCGCTGAAAAGTGGGATTTTTGTTCTGCAATTCTTTGATTTTATTATTTTTTTGTATTTTGGTGCCCACGGAGGGATTTGAACCCCCACACCTTGCGGCACATGGACCTGAACCATGCGCGTCTACCAATTCCGCCACGTGGGCCATTTCTTGCTGAGAAAATGGCTGCCGGATAGTGACCGTTTTGTGCCATACTGATCCGACAGAAGCCTTTTATTTTAGCATGATTTGATCGGAAGTCAATCTTCTTGCGTTTGGAAAGAAAAAGCGCGAAGATTGAATTTTTCGCAGGTGTTTTGGCGTTTTTCGGGTATGCTGCCGGTGTGCCTGGCGCAATCGCTTATTTTTATAGACTTGACATGAACGGATTCAATTGAGCCGATATCCTTATCCTATTCCCAGCCGGGAAGAAATTCTTGATTTGCTCAGAGGGGCTGGAGGCAGCCAGAGCGTGAAGACGATTGCAGCGTCGCTGCATGTGAAACGCGGCGAGGTGGAAGGGTTAGTCCGCCGCTTAGAGGCCATGCAGCGGGACGGGCTGCTGAATTTTACGGAAGCGGGCGGGTATTCCATTCGGGATGCCACGCATTTTATTGTCGGGCATGTGAATAGCCACCCGGATGGATATGGTTTTTTGATTCCGGACGAGGGTGGCGACGATATTTACCTGCCTGAGAAGGAAATGCAGAAGGTGATGAATGGCGACCGCGTGCAGGTGCGCATCACCGCGAGTGATCGCCGCGGCCGGTTTGAGGGGACGATTGTCGAGGTGCTTTCCCGCGCGCATACGCACATCGTCGGGCGGCTTTTGCATGAGAACGGCGTTTGGCTGATTGTGCCGGAAGACAGGCGGATTGTGCATGACATTATTGTGGAGAAGCCGCCAAAGCATGCGCAGGCCGGACAGTTTGTGAATGCCCAGTTGGTGACGCAGCCGTCACGCTATTCCCAGCCGTTGGCGCGGATTGTGGAAGTGCTGGGGAATATGGATGATCCCGGTATCGAGATTGAGATTGCGGTGCGCAAGTTTGGGTTGCCGCATGTTTTTTCAAAGGGGGCCTTGCAGCGGGCGGACGGCTTGCCTGATGCGGTGCAACCGGCGGATATGGCGGATAGGGTGGATTTGCGCGATGTGCCGTTTGTGACGATTGACGGCGAGGATGCGCGCGATTTTGATGATGCGGTTTATTGCGAGCCGGTGAAAATCGGCAAGGCGGATGCTTTCCGCCTGCTGGTGGCAATTGCCGATGTGAGCCATTATGTGAAGCCGAATGATGCGATTGATCAGGATGCGCTGCTGCGCTCGACTTCGGTTTATTTTCCGCGCCGTGTGATTCCGATGCTGCCGGAGAAGTTGTCTAACGGTTTGTGCTCGTTGAATCCGAAGGTGGATCGCCTTGCCCTGGTGTGCGATATGGTGGTGGGTGTGGATGGCGAGCCGAGCGCTTATCAGTTTTATCCGGCGGTGATTCAGTCGGCTGCCCGGATGACGTATACGGCGGTGGCCGCTATTCTTGGCAATCCGCGCGGGCCGGAGGCGGCGGTTTATGCGGATGTGGTGCCGCATATTGGCAATTTGTTTTCAGTTTACCGGGCGCTTTTTGGGGCGCGGGAGAAACGGGGCGCGATTGATTTTGAGACGGTGGAGACGTATATCGTCAGCAGCGCCGAAGGCAAGATCGAGCAGATTTTGCCGCGTGTGCGCAATGACGCGCATAAGCTGATTGAGGAGTGCATGCTGGCGGCCAATGTGTGCGCGGCTGATCTGTTGATCCGGCATCATCATCCGGGGACATACCGCGTTCATGCCGCGCCCGATAGAGAGAAACTGGATCAGATCCGCGCTTTTCTGGCGCCGTTGGGCTTGAGGTTGAACGGCGGAAATTCGCCCCAGCCATCGGATTATGCGGCGTTGATCCGGCAGGTGTTGCCGCGTCCGGATGCGCCGCTTTTGCAGACGATGCTGCTGCGTTCGATGCAGCAGGCGGTGTATAGCCCGGATAATATCGGCCATTTCGGGCTGGCTTATCAGGCTTATACGCATTTTACGAGCCCGATCCGGCGGTATCCCGATTTGCTGGTGCATCGCGCGATTAAGGCGATTTTGCAGGGTGGGCGGTATGAACCGGTCGGGATTGACCGGCGTCTTTTGAATAGGAATGTGTCCAATGCGATGCGGCGCCAGATGAATAAGGATCGGATGGAGGGCCGCGCGACCGGGACGCCGGAGGATTCGATCTGGCATGCGCTGGGCTTGCATTGCTCGGCTAATGAGCGGCGGGCGGATGAGGCGTCGCGCGATGTGGAAGCCTGGTTGAAATGCTACTTTATTAAGGATAGGCTGGGCGAGCATTTTGGCGGGACGATTTCCGGTGTGACGCCTTTTGGCATTTTTGTGCAGTTGGATGATTTGTATATTGAGGGGTTGGCGCATGTGACCGATCTCGGCAAGGATTATTATCATTTTGACGAGGTGCGCCATGAGTTGCGCGGCGAGCGCACCGGCGTGCGCTTCCAGTTGACGGATAAGGTGACGGTGCAGGTGAGCCGGGTGGATCTCGATAGCCGCCAGATTGATCTGGTTGTGATTAGCGGCCCGTTTAAGGCGGGTAAAGAGGGCCCGGCGTCGGCAGCGCCGCCGGTTTTGTTTGAGCGTTTTAAGAAGCGCGGCATTGCCCATGTTACGGAAAGGAACGCCGTGCCGTCCGGCAGGGCGAATGCCGGGCGGAAAAATGGCGATAAGCCGGTATCGTCTTTAGGCAAGTCCGGGACGGTTGCCAGGCGGGCAGAGACAAGGAAGCGCAAACGGTGAAAAAGAATATTGTTTTTGGGTTTCATGCGGTGACGGCGCGGTTGCGCCATGAGGCGGCATCGGTTGAAGAGATTTATTATGATTCCGGACGGTCTGACCGGCGCATGCAGGATTTGCTGCGTCTGGCGAAAGACGGGGGCGTCAGGCTGATCCAGGCGGATGAGAAGCGGCTTTTGAATCTGGCGGGAACGCACCGGCATCAGGGTGTTGTTGCGCGCGCGCAGGCGGTTTCGCTGGCGCGCAATTTGGATGAGCTGCTTGACGCTATTGAAGGGCCGCCGCTTTTATTGGTGCTGGATGGGATTACAGACCCGCATAATCTGGGCGCTTGCCTGCGGGTGGCTGATAGCGCGGGGGCGCATGCCGTGATTGTGCCGCGAGATAAGTCGGTCGGCATTAATGCGACGGTGGCGAAGGTGGCGAGCGGCGCGGCGGATACGGTGCCGTATATTACGGTGACGAATCTGGCGCGGGCGCTGCGGGAGTTGAAAGAGCGCGATATTTGGGTGGTCGGTACGGCTGATATGGCGGAAAAATCGCTGTACGAGACGGATTTGACGAAAGGGGTGGCGCTGGTGATGGGCTCGGAGGGAGATGGCATGCGCCGCTTGACGAGGGAAACCTGTGATGAGTTGATTGGCATTCCCATGTTTGGGCAGGTTGAGAGCTTGAATGTTTCGGTGGCGTCCGGCGTGTGCCTGTATGAAGCGAGGCGGCAGCGTCTTGTTGCGGCAGGGTGAGGCCGGCGGGTTTTGTTTTTGCTTTGAGGTCTGTGCAGGAAAGTGCGAAACAGGCTATGATCGGCCTCCTGATCTTTTTTTGATGATTTCATGTTTCGGAATTTACGCGAAGATATTGCCAGCATTCTTGAACGCGATCCGGCTGCCCGGAATACGTGGGAGGTGCTGACGTGCTACCCTGGTTTTCAGGCGATTTTGCTGCATCGGGTTTCGCATTGGCTGTGGCGCCGCCGCTTGCGCTGGCTGGGCCGTTTTCTTGCGTATTTGTCGCGCATTTTGACCGGGATTGAGATTCATCCGGGTGCAGTGATCGGCCATCGTGTTTTTATTGATCATGGTTTTGGCGTCGTGATCGGCGAGACGGCGGAGATCGGGGATGATTGCACGATTTACCAGGGCGTGACGCTGGGCGGGACATCGCTTGCGGAGGGCAGAAAACGCCATCCGACGTTAAAACGCGGTGTGATTGTCGGCGCGGGCGCGAAGATTTTAGGCAATTTTACGGTGGGCGAAAACGCGAAGGTGGGTTCCAACGCGGTTGTGGTGCGTGAGATTCCGGCGGGGGCAACGGCGGTGGGTAATCCGGCCCGCATTGTTTTGCAGACGGATACGGATCAGCAGGATGATGCGGCGAGCCGGCTTTTTTCTTCCTATGGCATTACGGTTAATGGCGACGACCCGTTGATTAAGGCGTTGCGCGGGTTGATTAATAATGCGGCCGCGCAGGATAACCAGCTTAAGCATATTGTGGATGCGCTTAAGGCCGCCGGTATTCATTATGAAAACGTGCCGGAAGAAGGCCGGATTGATCCGGAAAAACTGGGCAAACTGGTAGAATAGGTGTTTGCGATGAGCCGTGCAAAGCCGTATCGCATGAATGCAGGGTTCGGCACGGGATACATGCCTTCGTTCATTTCGTTATGGGTTGCCGCCAGATGAAGGATGCGCCGAAAACAGGGGTTTTAAAAGAGACGATAAAAGAGTCGGCTTTTAAGATGGCCCGTTTCAGGGTTGCGAGGCGAGTTGGCCTTGGCGTCCTGGGTGTTCTGATTTGCCTGTTTCTTGTGTATGCCGCCGTCGGCTTTTGGGTGCTGCCTTCTTATCTCAAGTCCAGGGCGCAGAGCATGGCGTCGGAAAAACTGCACCGCCAACTGGTTATTCATAAGCTGGAATTAAATCCGTTTACCTTGACGCTGAATGTCGAGGGATTGCGTTTGTCCGAACCGGATAGCGAGGCGCATTTTGTTTCGTTTGATCGGTTGCAGGTCGGGCTGTCTGCTTTTTCCATCTTGCGGATGACGCCGGTCGTGACGGAGTTGACGCTGGTGAAGCCGTTTGTGCGGGTGGTCCGCTTTTCGGACGGCACCCTTAATTTTGACGATATTGCGGGGCTTTTTAGAGAGCCGGAGGGTGAAAAACCCCAGGGAGAACCGGCGACGCAACCCCAGACGGCAGAGGCGCGCCGCGCCGAACGCCAGAACCGGCGATTCGGTATTTATAACGTTCAGATCGTGGGAGCGCAAATCGAGCTGGAAGACCGGGAGAAGGATACCCGTACCGTTGTGAGCGAATTGAATGCCGGTTTGCCTTATTTGTATCGGGGGCCTGTTAAAGGGATTAAGCGCCATGTCGAGCCGCATTTTGAGGCGCTGGTTAATGGCGAGAGATTCGAGATTCTTCGCGAGAAACCATCTGAAGACAGCCGTGACCGGATCTTAAGGTTCAATATGGATCATATCGATCTGAAATCGGTTTTTCATTATATCCCGCTCAATCCGGCTTACCGGTTGAATGATGGCCGGCTGGATTTGCATTTGTCGCTTTATGTCCATCGCCCCAAAGATGGGGAGACAACGATGGATGTGAGCGGCCGGGCAACGATGCGGTCTGTTCGTATGACGCAGAACGGGAAACCGTTTTTGGGCCTGGAAAAGCTGGATGTGGTTTTGGGGACAAATTCGCTTGCAAGTAGCGCGTACCGTATTGATAGGCTGGAAGTGGTTCAGCCGGAAATTCATGCTGTCAGCAATAAGGCCGGTGTTTTGAATGTGGCTGATTTGCTGGCGCATGCGGATATGGCGACGGCGTCCGTTGAGGGCGGGCAGGCGAAAGAGGCAGGCGGTGTGCGGCCCGTTTCAGCAGGAAAAACGGAACAGGCTGAGCCGAAGGGAGCGACGCTTGCCGTGATGGAATTGGTCGTAAAGAGAGGGCGCTTTCACTATGCCGACCAGTCCGACGCGCTGCCGCTGGATGCGTCGGTCAGCGGTTTTGATTTGGCGGTGAAGGATGCGGAGGTGGATTTTGATGCCCGTATCGTTAAGGTGGGGGAGATACAGTCGTCTGCAGGCCGTTTTGATGTGGCGCTACAGAATGGCGCCGCCGCCGTTGCGGACGGCAAAGCGGTAAAGAAAGCCGATACGGCATCGGCTTTTACCGTGCAGGTGGGCAAGCTGGGTATTTCCAATTGGAACGGCACGCTTAAGAATGATAACCGGGGAGATTTTGCTGCGTTGCCCGTTTTAGCCAGTATCAGCCGGTTTGGCTTGAACGGGGAGCAGATCGGGATTGATATGGGGAAGCAGGCCATTTCGGTCGCGCAAGTGCGTTCTGTAGGCGGCAGCTTTGATGTGCTGATGGAGAATCATCCGCCGTCAGTACCCGTAACAAGCGGTAAGGAGAAAACGGCAACGGCGCCATACAGCATTCAGATCGGCAAGATTGATGTTGCCGATTGGCGCGGCAAGCTGAAGAACAGCAACCGGCATGATCCGTTTGAGAGGCCCTTTTCCGCTGCCTTGTCCGGGCTGGGCGTGACGGTGGATAACGTGGAAGTCAGCATGAAGGATAGGACGGTTGCCATTGCCGGCGTCAGCACGAAGGGCGGGAAGGCGGATGTGGAGCTGGAACCTTACCAGAAGCCGGCGTATACGGGTAAACGGGCACAGGCGCGCGCGGCCCTTTTGGCGGCGGTGCTGGAGGCGAAGAAGGCGCAGCCTGCTGAGGGTTTTGCCGTGAGCGTCGGGAAGGCGGCGGTGGCGGATTGGTCTGCCAGGGTGAAGAACCAAAATACGACGGATCGTGCGGGATTGCCGGTTTCAGGACGGGCGGAAAAGATGGACCTGACGCTGAGCAATGTGAAGCTGGATACGAAAAAGCGCGATATTAACATTGGCGAGATGGCTTCAAAGAGCATGATCCTGGCGGGGCAGCTTGAAAAACACGAGAAAGTGCAGGCGAAAAAGGCGAATGAAGGCGTCAAACCGGTTGTGATGCCGTCGGAAGACCCGTATAGCGTGCATATCGGCAAGCTGGCGATTACCGGCTGGTCGGCCAAAGGGCGCAATACCAACCTGAAAAATCCGCTGGGCGGGAGTGTGACGGAGTTGGCTGTGACAGGGCAGGATTTGTCTTCCGTTCCCGGCAGCGCGAACCGTTTGTCGGTGCGTGCCATTGTGAATAAGACCGGCAAGCTGGCTGCCGACGGCAAGCTGGGTTTGGCGCCGTTGAGTGTGGATGTGGCGTTGAAGGTGCAGGATGTGAATGTCGTTGCCATCCAGCCGTATATTGAGGATTATGTGAACCTGACGCTGAATCGGGCCGATCTGTCTTTGGAGGGCCATCTTTTGCTGAAGGAAGATCAGGATGGCGGCTATGAGGGCGGATATAAGGGGGATGTCGCCATTGCCCAGTTGAGAACGGTTGACCAGATTAGCAAGGATTCCTTTATTCGCTGGAACAGGCTTGCATTGAGGGATGTCGATGCGCGTTTGAAACCGTTTGCGGTGCATGTGAGGGAAGGGGAGTTGGATCGCCTCTTTGCGCGTGTGATTTTAAATGCGGATGGCCGCCTGAATTTGCGCAATGTTTTGCGTAGCGATGCCGGTGGCCAAAGGAGCCTGACGCAGGCGGATAGCGAGCTGGATGATTTGGCTGATTCTGTCACAGACAAGAAAAGCGCCGTTACGGGTAAAGGGAGTGTGACTGTCGGCAAGGTGACGCCGGATGCCGGCGGCGCCGGCCATCATCCGCCTTTGGTTTTTGTCGAAAAGCTGATTTTGAAAAAGGGGCAGGTGCGCTTTACCGATAATTTTATCAAGCCGCATTACACCGCCAATATTTCCGAGATGGAAGGGACGATTACCGGCCTGTCGTCCAATCCGGATGCGGCGGCCAGGCTGGATATTCGCGGGCAGGTGAATCGCGCGCCTTTGACGGTAGCGGGCACGATCAGCCCGTTTCGGGAGAGCCTGGCGCTGGACGTGAAGGCGCATGTGCGGGGAATGGAGCTGGCCCAGTTCAGTTCGTATACAGCCAAGTATATTGGTTTCGGCATCGAGAAGGGCAAGCTTTCCTTTGATGTGACGTATAAGCTGGAAGATGGCGTTTTGGTTGCGCAAAACAGGCTGATTCTGGATCAGTTGACGTTTGGTGAGAAAGCGCCTGGAGAGCCGGTGACCGATTTGCCGATCGAGCTGGCGGTGTCGCTTTTAAAGGATAGAAACGGGGTGATTGATATTAATTTGCCCATTGGCGGTTCATTGGATGATCCGGAGTTTTCCATCGGGGGCATTTTGGCCAGGGTGTTTTTGGGGTCATTGAAGCGGGTGATACTGGCGCCGTTTTCTTTCCTTTCCTTAAAGTATGGCGGTGGAGCCGAGCTGGCCTGGCTGAATTTTGATCCGGGCAGCGCGGAGATTCCCGAATCGGAAATACCCAAGCTACAGGCGCTGGCCGAGGCTTTTGCCGAACGTCCGGCGTTAAGGCTGGATATTACCGGACGGTATGATCCGGCAGCAGACCGTGAAGGTCTTGCCAAAGCGGCGATCCAGCGCAAAGTCCGCGCGTTAAAGCGCAAGGATTTGCAGGAGAAGGGGCAGACGGCCGTGATGAGCCAGTTGACGGTGAGCGAGGGTGAGTATCCACAGTTGCTGGAGCGGGTCTACAAGGATGAGGATTTCAAAAAGCCGCGCAATTTTATCGGGATGCAAAAGACATTGTCTGTTCCTGAGATGGAAAAACAGATGATTGATAATAGCGAGGTGACCGAAGAAGAGTTCCTTGCCCTGGCGAACCGGCGTTCGGAACGGGTTAAGGCCTGGCTGGTGGAAACCGGCAAGGTGGCGGATTCCCGGATTTTCCTTTTGGCGAGCAAGGCAGGCGAAGCCGGTGAGAATGGCGAAACCGCCGCGCGTGTGGATTTTGCTATCGAGTAATCCCGATACGGCGGATACTTGTGTTTTGTCATGATGGCTGTGCCAAACGGATTTATTCTGTTACGACTCATGCTAAAATGCAATTATTCGGGAAGGGTTGTATGCAAAAAATGGATGCTGCCAAACTGAAATCATTTTGGTTCCGATACCACCGGAGGTTGCTTATCGGCGTTTCGGCGCTGTTTTTTGTGTTGCTTGCAATCATTTTGACCGGCGCTTTTTTCTTGCCCGGTTTCATTAAGTCCAAGGCTGAGCAGGCTGTTGCCGAGGAGATCCATCGGAAGCTTTCGATCCAGGATGTCGGATTTAATCCGTTTTCACAGAGCCTGACTTTAAAGGGGGTGACGTTAAGCGAACGGGACGGTGAAGCCTTGTTTGTTTCCTTTGACCGGCTCTATGTTCATTTTTCACCCGTTTCATTGGTGACGCTTTCGCCGGTTGTCAAGGAAATAGTGCTGGAAAACCCCTACGTTCATCTGTCGCGCGTTAATGAGAATGAATACAATATCAGCGATCTTGTCGAGATGGCGATGCAGCCGACCGATCCCGATAAAAAGCCTTTTTTGTATTCGCTGAATAATATCCAGATCGATGGCGGGAAGATTGTTTTTGATGATCATCCCAAGAAGGCGCACCATGAGGTGACGGAACTGAAAATCCATATCCCTTCTATTTCTTCCCGCCCGTCCCGTGTCGAGACGTTTGTCGAGCCGCAATTGAGCGCGCTGGTGAACGGCACGAAGATGGAGCTGTCCGGCAAAACCAGGCCTTTTGCCAAGGATAAGGAGACCGTGTTCAATCTGGCGCTGGGTGATATTGAATTGTCGCCATATATGGCGTATCTGCCTTACCGTCCCGCTTTTCATTTGACGAAGGGTAAGCTGGGTTTTGACTTGAACCTGCATTTTACGGAGCGTGCGGATCAGTCGCCTGACTTAGATATAAGCGGAACGGCTCAGATTGATTCGCTGCAACTGACCGACCGGGATAAGAAACCGATGGTCGGATGGGGCAAATTGGCGTTGGTGTTGGATAAAAACGCGATTTTTGCGGGTGATTACCGTATTGCAAAAGTGACGGTGTCCAAGCCGGATATTCATATCGTGAGCGCGGCAAATGGCCGCTTAAACCTGATGGATCTGGCGCCGTTGCCGGAAAAGAGCGGACAGGCCAAACCGGCGCCTCATGAATCCGGCAAGAAGGAGAAGAGCGCGCCGTTGAAGCTGGCATTGAAAGCGTTTGCCGTCCAGGATGCGAAGGTGGCTTATACCGATAATTCAGCCAATATGCCTTATACGATGACGGCGGATCATGTTGATTTGACGGTGGATGATGTCGCGGTGGATATGGGGGAAAATAAAGCCAGCATCGGCAAAGTGGCTTCCAATCGTGCCGATTGGGAAATGGCGCTGAAAAAGGCGCAGCGAAGCGGCCGTTCGTCCGGTGCGGCGAAATCGTCCGGCGCGCCCGGTTTGGAGGTGGATGTCGGCAGTGTTGATATTAGCGGCTGGTCGGCGCATTTGCAGAACAATAATTTGAAAAAGCCCCTTGGCGCGAAAATAACCGGTTTGACGGTGAGCATGCAGGATATTTCGACAAAAGCCGGCCAGACCAGTTCGGTAAAATTGTCTGCCGATGTCGACAAGAAGGGCCATATTGCTGTGGAAGGCAAGGTTCGGGCGACGCCGCTTTTGGCTGATTTTGCGGTCGATCTGAAACATGTCAATATCGTTGCCGTCCAGCAGTATATTGATGAGTATGTGAATCTGACGTTGCGCCGGGCAGATGTTTCAGCCAGGGGCCATTTGTCTGTTTCCGCATCAAAGCAGGGGACGCTCGTAGGAGAGTACCGGGGCGATATGGGCATTGCCAATTTGCTGACGACGGACCAGATCAAAAATGATCCTTTTGTTCAGTGGAAAGATTTGTCGATAAGAGAGATGCACGTGCGGCTGTCTCCGTTTTCACTCGCAGCGAAGCGGGCGGATGTGAATGGTTTTTTTGCCCGCCTGATATTGAGTTCTGAAGGGCGGCTGAATTTGCAGGATGTTTTGCGCAGCCAGGCAGGCGGCAAGAAAAGCCTGACTGAGAGTGAAGAGCATCCGGGTGATGCGGCGAAGGCTGAGACATCCTCTCCCGCAACTGCGCCGCAAAAAACGGCTGAAGCGGCCGCTCAGCCTGAGCCGATGGCACAGCCTGCTTCTGCCGTTTCACCTGCGCAAGCCGTGCAGGAAAAAACAGAAACAAAACCGGATAAAAAGGAAACGGCTGCCCAGAGCAAAACCGGCACGCCTTCTCCTGGCGGGGCTGCTCCCGCAGCACAGGCTGCCGGCAGCTTGCCGCCGATTCGGATTGACCGGTTTAAGATGACGAATGGCCGGGTGCTTTATACCGATAATTTCATCAAGCCGCGCTATACGGCTGATATGAATAACGTGCAAGGCACGATTACCCGAATATCCAGCACGGATAATGCGATTGCCGTCGTGGATGTGAAAGGGCGGGTTAACGGCGCGCCGCTTGTGATTGCCGGCAGTATTAATCCTTTTAATCCGGCATTGTCCCTGGAGTTGCAGGGGCATGTGAAAGGGATGGAGCTGGCGCAGTTTAGTTCTTATTCAACCAAATACGTGGGTTATGGCATTGAAAAAGGGAAGCTTTCCTTTGACGTGCAGTATAAAGTGGAAAACGGCGAGCTTCACGCGCAAAACCGGCTTATTTTGGATCAGCTGACTTTTGGGGAGAAGAGCGAAGGCAAGCCTGTGGTGAGTTTGCCTGTGAAGTTTGCCGTGAATTTGCTGAAAGATGCGAATGGCGTGATTGATGTGGAATTGCCGGTTTCCGGTACGCTTAATGATCCGCAATTTTCCATCGGCGGCATTATTTTCCGGGTGGTGGTGAATTTGATTAAGAAGGTGGTGACGTCACCGTTTACGGCTTTGGCATCGGCTTTTGGCGGCGGGGAAGAGTTGTCGTGGCTGGAGTTTGATCCCGGCAAGGCCGATATTACAGATCAGGGAACACAAAGGCTTGCGACGCTTGCCAAGGCATTGCAGGGACGGCCGGGGTTGATGCTGGATGTGACTGGAAATTATGATCGGGAACGCGATAAGGAAGGATTGGGCCGGATTGCGCTTGACCGCAAAGTGCGCGAATTGAGAAGAAAAGAGATGGGCGCCGAAGGGGAGGATGTGCCGTTAAGCCAGATCAAAGTCAGTGATGAGGCGTATCTGAAGTTGCTTAAGCAGGTTTATAGCGAAGGGGATTTTAAGAAGCCGCGCAATTTTATCGGGTTTCCTAAATCGATGTCTGCCGCCGAGATGGAAAAGCTGATTAGCCAGAGTTTTCCGGTTTCGGATGACGATTTTATGAGCCTGGCTGATAAGCGTGCGGCTAATGTGAAGGCATGGCTGATAGATAAGGGCGGCGTGCCGGAAGCGCGGATTTTTATCCGCGCCAGCAAGAGCCGTACAGGTGAGCATGCTTCCCGTGTTGATTTTTCGCTGCATTGAAAAAGAGGAAGCTTGACGGGGCTTGTGGCCCGGCAGGGCTTTTCAGGTGAGCAGTTCCAGCAACTGTTTGAGGGGCATGGGTTTGTAATACAAATATCCCTGCATGATATTGCAGCCGCGTTGTTGCAGGTATTGCGCCTGTATTTCTGTTTCGACGCCTTCAGCAATGAGCGTCATGCCCAGTCCTTGTGCGATGGAGATAATGGCTCGCACAATGGGAAAGTCGCCTTCGGAATCATTGATTTTGCTGACAAATGCCCGGTCGATTTTGATGGTTTGGATTGGGAAGCGGTGCAGATAGGCTAAAGAAGAATAGCCTGTGCCGAAATCGTCAACGGCGATATCGATGCCGATGTCACTGATTTCATTTAATTGCGCAATGGCATTGGTCGGGTTCCGGATGGAGATGTTTTCCGTGATTTCGACCTGGAGCAGTTGTGATGAAATGCTGTGGCGGTCAAGGGATTCCTGTATTTTTTTCGGGAAATTGCGACGGTCAAGATACCGTGGCGACAGGTTGATCGAAAAGGGAATGGCTTGGCGCTTGAAGGTCTGGCAGATGTGGATGTCGTCGCAGACGGCTTCCAGCATCCAGTCCGTCATCGGAAGGATCAAGCTGCTTTCTTCTGCAAAAGGCAGAAATTCTCCGGCAGCGAGCAGGCCGTGTTCCGGATGATGCCAGCGCATGAGCGCTTCAGCGCCGATGAGTTTGCCAGTTGTCAGGTCAATTTGCGGCTGGTAGTACATTTCCAGTTCATTACGTTCCAAGGCGCGTCTTAAAGCACGATCATGCGAGAGCTTGGTATGGAATGCTTTTGCCATGGTGTGGTTATAAAAGACGATGCCGTCTTTGCCGTGAGACTTGATCTGGCTCATGGCAATGTCCGCGTTGCTGATGAGTTCTTTTGCGGTTTGCCCGTCTTCCGGATAGATGGCGACGCCGATACTGGCTGAAATGGTGAGCGTTTCATTTTCAGCGATGTCAAATGGCGCGTTGATTATTTCAAGGCAGCGTTTGGCAGTATCCTGAATCTGCTGGGGTTCTGATAGTCCTGGCATGGCCAGGATAAATTCATCACTGCCGAGGCGTGCTGCGATGTCGCTGTAACGGGCGGTTTTTTGCAGGCGTGATGCGACTTGCTCAAGCAGCAGATCGCCTTTGGCGTACCCGAGCGTGTCATTGATGAGCTTGAAATTATCCAGGTCGATAAAAAAGAGGGTGAGCCCGATCTGGTGATTTTTGGCATGCTGTAATTCAAAGTCGAGTTTTTTGTTTAACAGGATGCGGTTCGGCAGCTTGGTTAAGGTATCGTAGTGCGTGTGGAAGGAAATGACTTCCTCGACTCGCTTGTTGTCGGAGAGATCCCTGGCAATGACATAAGTTCCCTTGATCGGGCTGCCACCCTGGATGGAAAATTGCAGGTTCATCAGGGTCAGGGCAAACGGAGTCGGGTGTGGTTTTTCTTTTCCATGAAGCCGTAATTCAACCTGCACCGTGGATTCATTTCTGTGGTCAAAGGCTGATTGCGCCTGTTCCCGGTCGTTTTCATAAATCAGCGTGGAATAATGCTGCAGGGTGAGTTCATCCGGCTGGTATCCCAAAATGGGGGTAACGCTTTTATTGATGAAGGTAATTTGACCGTGCTCATTGAGTGTGAAGATGATGCCCGGCGCATTGTCGACAAGGTTGTGATAGAGCTGTTCGGAGTGTTGCAGTTGCTGTGAGATGGAGCGGTTTTTCGCTTCAAGAAGGCGCTTGGAAAGCGCATTGCATACTTTGTGCAGCAGTTCTTCAGGGGCATAAGGTTTTTTCAGGAAGCTGTATGCGCCCCGGCTGTAGGCATGGATGGCGGCGTTTTTTTCGTTGATGCCGGAAAGAACGATGATGTCTGTATTGAATTTTTGCTTTTGGATGAAATCCATGAGGGTATAGCCATCTAAGTCGGGCAAATCCAGATCGAGCAAAATCAGGTCAAACTGGTCTTTTTTTAAAAGACGCAACGCGTCTAAGCCATTGACGGCAACCATCGTTTTCGTCTGGTATTGATTAAAGATGGCTAAAATGCTGGATAGGTGATGGGACTCGCTATCCACCAGAAGAATCCGGGGGATGAAGACGTTATTTGAGTCGTCTATCAGGAAGGGATTTTGTGGGGTTGTCAGGGTTGTCATGCGAAGGTCTGTGTGCTTGGTTACTGTCACCGTTCTTCTGCCGTAAAGGCCGGGATCAGCAGATCGAATGTCGTTCCATTCGTATTGGATTGACAGCTGATCAAAGCTTCAATTTTGTTTAGCAGGCTGTAAACGATGCTGAGTCCTACGCTTTGATGGTTTTTTTCTTTTGTTGTTGTCAGCGGCGAAAAAAGATTTTCCAGGATTTCCTGAGGGATGCCTGATCCTGAGTCTTTGATGGAGAGGGCATGGTATTTTTTACCTTCCTGTTCAATGGGGTTTTTATGGGTGATCATGATAGAACCGCCATTGGGCATGGTTTTTATCGCGTGCTTGACGAGATTGATCATGATTTGTTTCAACAGGTTTTCCGGCGCGCTGACTTCCATTTTTTCCGGCAGGACGGAAGAAGCGTGTGTGATAATCTGAATATTGCCGGGAATGAATCCGGTTTCGTGAAAGAGTGCGATGACGTCCTGGACAAGCGGTTTGATGTCAGTTTTTTCTGCCCGGGCTTTTTGGAAATAAGCCGGGTTGCTCATTTCACTGACCAGGTTGCTTAAGCGGTCAATTTCTTCATTTAATATGGAAATGGCTTCCTTTTCTTTTGCTTTTTCGTCCAGTTGTCGATTCAGGATGAAGAGGTAATTCCGGATAACGGCAAGCGGGTTGTTGATTTCGTTTGCGATTTCAGAGGAGAAATGGCGGTGCTTTTCTTCTGCCAGCGCGATTTCGCTTTGGATGGTTTTTTGCGTTTCTTCCATGCGGTTCCAGGCAGAAACAAATTGCTCGCCGAAGTAGATCAGGCGGTATTTTTCTGTCTGGAGCTGTGCGAGTTTTTCTTTTGAAATACTGGCAAAAATCAGGCCCGGACATTGGTTGCTGCCTGCCAGTGGAAGCAAAAGCCAGCTTTCGCCGCCCAGGAGTTTGGCTATGTTTTTTTCGGACGTGAGGGAAAATTCATCCATCCCGGCAATCCATTCCGGCGTTTTGCGCATGAATGATTGGGTGATTTTTCCTTGCGGAGAAGATCCGACAGGATGACCAAGCAACTGGTTCATGGTTTGATTGATTCCAATGATCCTGTATGAATCCGATTCCTTGTTTTTCCAGAGCAAAATGGCGCTGTTGAGGGAGAAGAGCGCGGCGGCGGCTTTGAGCGCGGCGTCTTGCAGTTCGGCAGCGGTTTTGCTGTTTTGAAAAAAGCGCCCCAGTTCGGATGCCTGTATCAGGCTGGCTAGTTCGTGTTCCAGTTGCTGCTGGCTGAGTGATGAAGGAGAGGGCGCTGCCGGTGCTTCTTTTGTTTCCATGCCGGTTATGTCTATGCCGATATGGATGGCTGTTTCCGAAACATCCTTGACGGCATCGGCTACGATTTGCAAGGCGATGGGGACGGGGAACTGATGGTTTTTGGCAATGGTTTCTATGGCTGGGTCAGCCGGGTTGCATACAGCCAACTGGTCGGATAGATGGAGCAGTTGCGATAGTTTGCAAGTTAAGGCATGCGGTTGTACCGAGGCATGGTGAGTGGCGATGCTGTCAATGAAGGCGGGATCGAATTTCCATTCCCGGATGAGATGCACGCCGACTTGTGTATGGTCAATGCCGATTAACGCCTGCTCTTTTTCAATCAGGTCCGGTGTGTCGGACAGATAAAAGAGATCGTGGTAGAGATCCGGCACGACCGTTAACAGGGCTAAACGTCCTATATCGTGCAGCAGCCCTGCCAGGTAAGCTTCGTCAATGTTGGAAAATCCTGTGTGCCGGGCCACTTTCCTGGCGATGACGGCTGTTTTGAGCGAATGCAGCCAGAAGAACCGCAGATCATGGTTCTGGAAGGCCGGCAGATAATTGAAATTTTGGAAGACGGATTCATTGATGATGAGCATGCGGACCAGGTGTGTGCCTAGCGTGATCAGGCTTTGATCCAGTTTGGTTTGCTGGCCGCGATGGCAATAGGCCGGGCTGTTGGCGACTTGCAGGATTTTGTGCGTTATGGTCGGCTCTTGCTCGATTAAGCTGACCAGATCAGAAATGGTGGTGTTGTCATTTTGACATAGTACCATCAGTTTGGTTAGCACATGCGGTAAAGCAGGCAAACGGACTGTGGAAAGCCGGGACAAAATTTCTGTTTTCAGGGCAGACATATTTGCGGGGTATTTTGTATTTAAGCAGACTGTATATAGTGTAGTGTCTGTTTTATTAATTAAAAGATAACATAAGAAGATTCTATTTTCTTATCTTATTGCGGTTTTTAAATGCGTTACTTGCTTAATTGATTGCAATGAATTGAATTTTATGGGTTTATATTCTGTTGCAAAAAAGCGACAGCTTCGGTTTTGTGATGCGGGCGCGTGGATTTCCACCTGAAACGGCAGGCAGGGCGGAAAGAGGAAGTTAAACTGTTTTTTCTTTGAAAGGGCGGCTCAGATAGGGTGAACCGGCAAGGCCGAAACGCCAGGGGACTTCTACCGCTTTGGAGATGCCGATGCGGGGGCCGGTGATGACATCAATAAGATGTTGTGCCGGCAATAAAGAGAGATGGGGCGCGGTGAGGGAAGCGCCGTTGAGCTGGCGCGTAATGCCGAGGGCCTGGCAAAGACGGCCGGGGCCTGAGCATAGCAGCCGGAGGTTGTCTGTTTTTCGCCGCTGGCGCATGGTTTCGATGCCGTGAGTCGGTTCGAGGGCGCGGATCAAGACGGCCGCGCCGTGACCCGGTTCACGGCAGGTGAAGTTGACGCACCAGTGGATGCCGTAGGAGCGGTAAACATAGATGTGGGCCGGTTCGCCGAACATGATTTCGTTTCGCGGTGTCGGGCCGATATAACTGTGCGAGGCGGGGTCAGTCCGGTCATAGGCTTCGGTTTCGACGATGATGCCGCCGATGCCGTCTACGAGGAAGGTTGTGCCGATGAGCTGCCGTGCGACCTGATCGGAATGTTGTGAAAAATCGAGGAAGGGGAAAAGGGGTTCCATTGTTTGAGGGGCCGGGCCTGTTATGTCGGATCAGAAACGGGTGTTGTTATGGATGGTTTTTCCGGTGCGTTTATGAGGGGGAACGCATGCAACATGGATCATGCGTTCCCATAACAGGTGGCGGGCGGCCGTTTACCGGCTGATGGCGTGCTGAACGAATGTGCCGTCGGCGGTGAGTTCGAGCCAGCCGCCTCTTTTTTCCGCGCTGTCCAGATTCCAGTCGGGTAAGACGTATCGTTTGCATGGGCCGTGCTCGTGTGTGCCTGGCCGGTGCGTGTGTCCATGAATGAAGACGGATGCGCCGGTCTGGTTAAAGACATCGTCAATAGCCGATGCGGTGAGGTCCCAGGCATAATCCGGTTTGGCTTCGTTGTCTTTGTGGCTGTCTTTCCTGAAATTTTCGATGATGAATTTGCGTTTTTCCAGCGGCATGGCAAGAAATTGCTGCTGCCATTGGGGATTGCGCACCATAGCGCGGAATTGGAGGTAATCGGGGTCTTCCAGGCATTGGGCGTCACCATGCGCGACGGTGACTTGTTGGTTTCCGATGGTGATGCAGTGCAAGTCGGGGAGGAAGGTGGCGCCGCTTTCCAGGGCGAACCGTTCTCCGGCCAGGAAATCCCGGTTGCCGGTTATCCAGAAAACCGCGACGCCGGCATTGGATAACCGGCGGATCGCATTGAGGATGCGCCGGTTATAGGTGCTTTCGATGTCGTCGTCACCGGCCCAGTATTCAAACAGGTCGCCTAAGATGTAGAGCTGCTTTGTTTGCGTTGCCGTGTTTGCCATGAAGTCTAAAAATGCGTCCGTGGTTTTGGGGCTGGCTTCGGACAGATGCAGGTCGGATAGAAAGAGGGCCTGGCTTTTGGCCGGGTTTTCTGCTGTGTGGGCATTCATTTTTTTTCCTTTATTCGGCTTCTTCTGCTTTGACGATGATGATGTCTTCTTTCGGCACATCGGCGTGCATGCCGCTACGGCCTGTTTCAGCCTGCTTAATGGCGTTGACGATTTCCTGGCCTTCGACGACTTCGCCAAATACGGTGTAGCCCCATCCATCCTGGCCTGGAAAGTCGAGAAAGTGGTTGTCATTGACGTTGATGAAGAATTGCGCCGTAGCGGAATGCGGGTCGGCCGTTCGCGCCATTGCGATGGAATAACGGGTATTTTGCAGGCCGTTGTCGGCTTCGTTTTCAATCGGGTCCTGGGTGGTTTTTTGGTTCATGCCGGGTTCAAATCCGCCGCCCTGGATCATGAAGTCATTGATGACGCGATGAAAAATGGTGCCGTCATAGTAGCCTGAACGCACATAGTTGAGAAAGTTTTCTACCGTTTTGGGGGCGTTTTCGGGATAAAGCGCAATTTTGATGTCGCCCTGGTTGGTGTGGAGGATAACAGCCATAATGTTTTTCCTTATTTTGTGTAAATGGTTTGGATGGATTATGATCGGTTCCGGTCCTGATGGCGGCCCGAAAAAACGGAATGGGTTATTTCAGAAGCAAAAAGGATAAGGTCCAAAATGGAGGGCACGCTGAAAGTGAAACCGTTTGAACTGTTCATTTTTTTTAATCGTGTTATTTTATCAAATTCTCATGGTGAAAATGGCTAATTTTTTTAAATCCGGCTGCCGGGGGTGGGATGGTTTCCCTAAAAGGCGCGATATAAAATGCTTTGGACATGATCCTTTTGCCACAGTAAAATAGAAATCCTTTTGCCGTTTTGCGACATCACGAGACGTATTCCATGAGCGATTTGCAGATTTACAATTCCCTGACACGAAATAAAGAAGTTTTTACGCCGATCGAGCCCGGCAAGGTGCGCATGTATGTGTGCGGCATGACGGTTTATGATTATTGCCATGTCGGCCATGCCAGGATGCTGCTGGCGTTTGATATGGTTTACCGGTGGCTTCGGGAATGCGGGTACGCTGTGACGTATGTCCGCAATATTACCGATATTGATGACAAGATTATTGCGCGCGCTGCCGAGAATCATGAGACGATGCTGGCGCTGACAACCCGTTTTACCCGTTTTATGCATGAGGATATTGAGGCGCTGGGGATTTTGCCGCCTGACTATGAGCCGCGCGCAACGGATTATGTGCCGGAGATGCTGGCCATTATTGAGAAGCTGGAAGAAAAGGGCCTGGCATACCGTTCGGCAGAGGGGGATGTGAATTATTCCGTTCGTGATTTTAAGGGTTACGGCAAGTTGTCAAACCGCTCGCTGGATGATTTGCGCGCAGGCGAGCGGGTGGATGTGAATGCCGGCAAGCATGATCCGCTGGATTTTGTTTTGTGGAAAGCGGCCAAGGCATCCGAGCCGGGCGAGGCAAAGTGGGAGTCGAAGTGGGGGCCGGGCCGTCCCGGCTGGCATATTGAATGTTCTGCCATGTCGTGCAAGTTGCTGGGGGCGCATTTTGATATTCATGGCGGCGGCGCTGATTTGCAGTTTCCGCATCATGAGAATGAAATTGCCCAGTCAGAGGGCGCCAGTGGCCATCAGTTTGTTAATTATTGGATACATAACGGCTTTGTCCGCGTGGATGATGAGAAAATGTCAAAGTCGCTGGGCAATTTTTTTACCATCCGTGAAGTACTGGAAAAGTATGATGCGGAAGTGCTGCGCTTTTTTGTGATCCGTACCCATTACCGCAGCCCGTTGAATTATTCGGATGTCCATCTGGATGATGCCAAAGCCGGTCTTGCCAGGTTGTATACGGCTTTGAAAGAGACGCCGCTGGAAAAGACGGCTGTGGATTGGCAGGAATCCCATGCCCGGCGCTTTGCCGAGGCGATGAATGATGATTTTAATACGCCTGTTGCGGTTGCTGTCTTGTTTGATCTGGCGGCGGAAGTGAACCGGACTGGTTCAGTTGAACAGGCCAGGCAGCTTCGGGCGCTGGCCGGCACATTGGGTCTTTTGCAGCGCGATTCACGCGTGTTTTTGCAGGGGGGCGACGATGTGGATGAGGCGCGGATTCATAAGCTGATTGAGGCCAGGGTCGCCGCTAAAGGGGCAAAGAATTTTGCTGAGGCAGACAGGATTCGGGATGCGCTTTTGGCGGAAGGGATTGTGCTGGAAGATAGGCCGGGCGGCGTCACCGAATGGCGGCGCGCATGAGTGCAGCCAAAAAGGGTGAGCCGGCATCCATGCCGCTATACTGGCAGGAGGCGACGAAGGAGCTGGTGAAAAACGACCGTATCATGCGCAAAGTGATTGCCCATGTGGGGGAGAGCTATCCGGGAAAACGGGGCGATCCGTTTAAGACGCTGATCCGTTCGATTATCGGACAGCAGTTGTCGGTAAAAGCGGCGTGTTCCATTTGGGAGCGGTTTGAGAAAGTTTGCCCCGCCTGCACGCCAACCCACGTTATCAGGACGGGGGGTGAGAATTTTTTGAAATGCGGGCTGTCAAAGCGAAAGACGGAGTATGTGATTGATCTGGCGAATCATTTTAAGAAAGGGATGGTTTGCCCTGAAAAATGGGAGGAAATGAGCGATGAGGAGATTATTGCTGATTTAATCCGGATTCGCGGCATTGGCCGTTGGACGGCGGAAATGTTTTTGATTTTTAATTTGCATCGCCCCAATGTGCTGCCGTTGGATGATGCGGGATTGGTAAAAGGAATCAGCACGGCTTATTTTTCCGGCGAACCGGTGACCCGCATGGAAATGCGGGAGCTGGCTGTGAATTGGCAGCCGTGGTGTACGGTTGCGACCTGGTATTTGTGGCGTAGTTTGGTTGCAATTCCGGTAGAATATTAAATCGTTGAATGGGTTGCCGTTGGGTTTTCAGGCAGGATGGTATTGCGGTTTTGACCGGCAGATCATTGGTCCATTACAATGCTGAAACGTTAAAAATGGAAGGACTTTGAGGCTGTTAAGAATGGGCGTCAAAGTGCGATCGAGGTTCTTTTTGGGCGGGCAGGCTGGTTTTGCCCGTAAAAGAAGTGCCCGTAAAAGGAGCGGTAGTGAGTAAAACAACTTTTTTGAGCTTTGAGCAGCCGATTGCTGAGCTGGATTCAAAGATCGAGGAATTGCGTTTTGTGCAGGATGATTCGGCGGTGGATATTTCCGAGGAAATTGCGCGGCTTGCGAAAAAAAGCCAGCAGTTGACGAAAGATATTTATAGCAAGTTGACGCCCTGGCAGGTGTCGCAGATTGCCCGCCATCCGCAAAGACCTTATACCCTGGATTATATTAACGAGATATTTACGGATTTTTATGAGCTGCATGGCGACCGCACTTTTGGCGATGATCCGGCCATTGTCTGCGGTTTGGCCCGTTTTAACGGGCAGGCTTGTGTCGTGATAGGCCATCAGAAGGGGCGGGATACCAAGGAACGCAGTTATCGCAATTTCGGCATGCCGCGTCCGGAAGGGTATCGCAAGGCATTGCGTTTGATGCGGATGGCTGAGAATTTTAGTTTGCCGATTTTTACCTTTGTCGATACGCCGGGCGCGTTTCCGGGTATTGATGCGGAAGAACGGGGCCAGTCGGAAGCGATTGGCCGCAATTTGTATGAGATGGCGAAGTTGAAGGCGCCTATTATTACGACGATTATCGGGGAAGGCGGTTCAGGCGGCGCATTGGCTATTGCGGTAGCCGATACCGTTTTGATGCTGCAATATTCCGTGTATTCGGTGATTTCGCCGGAAGGCTGCGCTTCGATTCTTTGGAAAACGGCTGAGCGGGCTAACGATGCGGCTGAAGCACTTGGTTTGACGGCGCATCGCTTGAAAGGTTTGGGATTGATTGACCGGATCATCAATGAGCCGTTGGGCGGCGCGCATCGGGACCCGAAGCAGATGGCGGTATTGCTGAAACGGGCGCTGGCAGATTCCCTCCGCCAGTTCAAGGGGGTTTCAACCCGCGATCTGCTGGAAGCGCGGCACCAGAAGTGGCTGAATTTTGGCGAGTTTAAGGATATTGTGCCGTCGGAGTGAGGTGTGGCAGAATCGACGCCTGATCCTGTTTTTGAATTTGAGCGCGTGCTAAAAGCGTTTTTAGCACGCGTTTTTGCTTTCCGGTCGCCTGATGCCTCCAGGCAGGAAGGCGAGGCTAAAAAGCGGGCGATGGCGGTGGCTTATTCGGGCGGCCTGGATTCAACGGTTCTTTTGCATCTGGCCCATGCTTATGCCGTGAGAAACGGCATGGATTTGTTTGCTTTCCATATTCATCACGGCATCAGCGTGAAGGCGGATGAGTGGCTTTTGCATTGTGAAAAGACATGCCGGCGGCTGGGTATTGATTTTGATGCCCGCCGGGTTTTGCTGAACCGCGAAAGCGGCGAGGGTACCGAAGCGGCGGCTCGCCGCGCGCGTTATGCCGCATTGGCGGCATTGTGCCGTGAGCGCGGTATTGAGTTGCTTTTGACGGCGCATCATGAGGATGACCAGGCTGAGACCGTTATCATGCAGTTGATGCGGGGCGCGGGCGTTGCCGGTCTTTCGGGCATGGATGTGTTGGGAACGGTTCCCGGTGCGGTGGATGAAGAAGCGCCGCAGTTGCTGCGTCCGCTTTTGGGGGTTTCGCGCAAGGCGCTGGAAAATTGGGCTAAAGAACAGCGTTTGTCTTATGTGGAAGATGATTCCAATACGGATTTGCAGTATGCGAGAAATGCCGTGAGGCTGAAAGTGATGCCGGTTTTGGGGACGTTTTTTCCCGGGTTTGAAAGGCGCATGGCGCGCAGTGCGCAGCATATGCAGTCAGCACAGCGACTGCTGGTTGAACTGGCTGAATTGGATTGGGAAACATGCCGCGATGGCGATGCGCTGGATGTGGTGCGGATGGCGGAACTGGGAAAAGACCGCTTTGATAACCTGTTTCGTTTTTGGCTGGATAGGCAGGGGGTACGCATGCCTTCGACAGCCTGGTTAAGAGAGGCGCGCTTGCAGTTGCTTGGCGCGAGGGAAGATGCCCAGATTCGGCTGGAACTGGAAGGCGCGGTTGTCCGGCGTTACCGGCGGCGTCTTATTTTTCAGGAATCCCAAAAGGCTAATGAAGCCGGGCCGGGCCTGGAGGCGGATTTTTTGCCCCTGATATGGCAGGGCGAATCCCGTATGCCGGTTTTGGCGTTTGGAGGGGAATGGCTTTTTGAGGCGGCATCCGAGGGCGTGGATGCCGGATGGCTTCGCGGCCGGTCTTTGCATGTTCGTCCTTATTACGGAAAAGCGATGCTCAAGGTTGAAGCCAACCGTCCGGCAAGGAGCTTAAAGGCGCATTACCAGGAAAGGCAGGTGCCTGCCTGGGAGAGGCAACGGTTGCCGTTGCTGTATGCGGATGGTGAATTGCTGTTTGCCGCCGGCATTGGAATGGCCGTTGATTATGTTGGAAAGGGGGGCGACCGTGTCTGGATCGGCTGGGCGCCTTTAGCGTGAAGGTTTGCGGCTGCTGCGGCCGGTTTTTGCTTGTTAATTTGACGCTTGCAAGGTAAAGTTCCATGCAGATGGATGTTTGGATTGATTGAATGGAGAAATATGGGTTTGTTTGTTCATAAATACGGCGGCACGTCGATGGGTTCGACTGAGCGGATCAAAAATGTCGCCCGCCGCGTTGCCAAGTGGCATGATGCCGGACACCGGATTGTGGTTGTGCCGTCTGCCATGTCGGGTGAAACCAATCGTTTGATTGCGCTGGCCCAGGAGATTATGCCGCAGCCGGATCAGCGTGAACTGGATACGATTACTTCGACGGGGGAGCAGGTTTCCATCGGGCTTTTGTCGATGGCGCTGATGATGCTGGGAAAAGAGGCGGTTTCCTTTACGGGCTGGCAAGTGCCGGTATTGACCGATTCTTCGCATACCAAGGCGCGCATTCAGTCGATTGATGAGACGCGGGTTAAGGCGGCGCTGGATCAGGGCAAGATCGTTATTATTGCCGGGTTTCAGGGAATCGACGGGAAAGGCGATATTACCACGCTTGGGCGCGGCGGCTCGGATACGTCCGCCGTTGCGATTGCGGCTGCCATGAAGGCGGATGAGTGTTTGATCTATACGGATGTGGATGGGGTTTATACGACCGATCCCCGCGTGGTGTCGGAAGCAAAAAGGCTGAAAAAGATCACGTTTGAAGAGATGCTGGAGATGGCGTCGCTCGGTTCGAAGGTTTTGCAGACCCGTTCGGTGGAATTTTCAGGGAATTTTCAGGTGCCCACCCGGGTGTTGTCGTCGCTGACAGACCCGTTGATGCCGCTGGAAGAGGAAGCGCATTCCGGCACACTGATTACATTTGATGAAGAGGCGGAGATGGAACAGACTGTTATTTCAGGAATTGCTTTTAGCCGTGATGAAGCCAAAATCATGGTGATCGGCGTGCCGGATAAGCCCGGTATCGCGTTTAAGATTTTAGGCGCGGTTGCGGATGCCAATATTGAAGTGGATATGATTATCCAGAACCAGTCTGTCGATGGCATTACCGATTTTACCTTTACTGTGGCGCGCGCCGATTACGAGCGCGCGATGAACGTGCTGAATACGAAAGTCAAGGATGAGATCGGCGCAAAAAATATTGTGGGCGATAACCGGGTATCGAAGGTTTCCGCTATTGGCGTGGGCATGCGCAGCCATGTTGGTGTTGCCTCCAAGATGTTTGAGACTTTGTACCGGGAGGGGATTAATATCCTGATGATTTCAACATCGGAGATCAAGATTTCCGTCATCATTGATGAAAAATATATGGAGTTGGCCGTGAGGGCGCTGCATAAGGCGTTTGATCTGGACAAACTGTAAATTCCGTTTGGATTGTTTGGCGATATAAGGAGGATGGCGATGGCATACAAGACCATACTTGTTCATCTGGACCGGCAAGAGAAGGCGGCTAATCGCATCCGGATTGCCGCCAATCTGGCAAAGGCCGAAGAGGCTTACCTGATCGGCGCTGCGATGATCGGCGTTTCGACGCTGACTTTTCGTGATGCCCGCATCAATGAAAAAGATCCGGCGCTGGCATCCCACCTGAATTTTTTGCGTGACCGGGCAGAAGAGTTTGTCAGGGGATTTGTCCAGGAAGTGCAGGCGATGGGGGTTTTGTCCTATGAGGGACGCGTCGTTGACGGGGAAGCCAGCTACGGCATCAGTATGCAGGCCCGCTATAGCGATCTGGTTGTGGTTGGCCAGACCGATTTGGATGAACAGGCGCCTGTTGTGCAGCCGGATTTTCCGGAATCGGTTGTGGTCCATACCGGCCGGCCGGTATTGATTGTTCCACGTTCCTATGAGAAGGAAACGGTTGGTTCCAAGGTATTGATTGCCTGGAATGCCAGCAAGGAAGTGCGACGGGCGGTAACCGACGCCATCCCGCTTTTGAAGCGGGCTGAGGTGGTGGACGTGGCGGTGTTTAATGCCGATACCGAGCCGGATATGCGTGAGGAGGGTTCGATGACGGATTTGGCTGTTTATCTGGCGCGTCATGGCGTAACTGTTCATATTCTGAAGCCGCAGCAGACGCGAAATATCGGAGGGGCATTACTGGATATTGCTGCGGAGAGGCAGTCCGATTTGCTGGTGTTGGGCGGGTATGGCCATACCCGCTTTAGGCAGCTCCTGCTGGGCGGGGTGACGCGGACTATTCTGGGCGAATCGACCGTGCCGGTTTTGATGTCGCATTGATGGGATAAAAAGAAAAAATAAATGATAGCGCAGTTTTAGGAAGTTGTTGAATAATCTGATAATATGAAAAATTGTGCCGTCATTTTTGCAAATGGAATCAGACTGTTTCCCCGATAAAGACAGGCTGGGTTTATTCATTGCATGACAGCGGGTTCGGCCATGTTAGCGCCGATTTTTTATTAATAACGGGAGCGTGTTTGTGCGCCTGCCGGTATATCAAGGAATATGATGAAGTGTGTTGACGATTTCCGCTGGCGCCTGGGCAGCAAGGAATTGGTTCCCATTGTGATTGGCGGCATGGGCGTGGATATTTCCACACCCCAGTTGGCGCTGGTGGCGGCCCGTCTGGGCGGCATCGGCCATTTGTCTGACGCCATGATGATGGATATGGCAGACCGCTATTTCAAGACACATTTCACCCGGGATAAAACGCGCGCCAACATGGCGAGTGTGAATAATCCGGATAAATCCGGCGTCCATTTCAATCCTGGTGCGGTTGCCGAGGCTACCCGCCTTCATGTTTCCCATGCAATGGAAGCGAAGCGTGGCGACGGCATGATTTTTATTAATTGCATGGAAAAGCTGACGATGAATGCGCCGCGCGAAACCATGCAGACACGGATGGTCGCCGCGCTGGATGCGGGTATTGACGGCATCACGCTGGCAGCCGGCTTGAACCAGAATTCTTTTCACCTGATTCAGGATCATCCGCGATTTCGCGATGCCAAACTCGGTATTATTGTTTCTTCTGTCCGCGCCTTGCAGATTTTTATCCGGCGCAATGCGAAGCTGAACCGGCTGCCGGACTATGTGATTGTGGAAGGGCCGTTGGCAGGCGGGCATCTCGGCTTTGGCATGGATTGGGAACGGTATGATCTGAAAACGATTGTGGCTGAGGTGCAGGCTTACCTGAAAAAAGAAAATCTGGATATTCCCCTTATTGCGGCCGGCGGGATTTTTACGGGTTCGGATGCAGCCGGTTTTCTGGAAAACGGGGTTGCTGCGGTGCAGGTTGCTACCCGTTTTACGATTGTCCAGGAAAGCGGATTGCCGGAAGTCGCCAAACAGGCTTACCTGAGCGCAATCGAGGATGATATTGAAGTGAATATGCAGTCGCCGACGGGTTATCCCATGCGGATGTTGAAGAATACGCCTGCGCTAGGCCAGGGCGTCCGTCCGAATTGCGAGGCGTATGGTTATTTGCTTGAAAATGGCGAGTGTGAGTATATTGCCGCTTACGAGCAGGAAGTCGGGCAGCAGTCAGGTGGAGGAAAGCCGGCTGTCAATGACCGGATTTGCCTGTGCACCCATATGCGCAACTATGACGTATGGACATGCGGGCAAAACACGTATCGCTTAAAAGATACCACGCGCCGCCTGGAAGATGGAACGTATCTCCTGCCTTCAGCGGAGCATGTTTTTAAGGATTATCAGTTCAGCAGGGATCATCGGATTTTGCTGCCGGAATAATCTTTTTTTGCCGTGCCGTACAATGGCGTGTCCGTAGAGGGTGTCCTTTTTAATCCAGCAGGGTGTTTAAGGCTTTTTGAAATTGGTTGGCGTGAGAACGCTCGGCTTTGGACAGGGTTTCAAACCAGATGGCGATTTCTTCAAAGCCTTCGTCACGCGCAATTTCAGCCATGCGGGGGTAGAAATCGTGATATTCCGCTGTTTCGCCGACGATGGCGGATTGGATATTCAAGCGGGTCAGGTTTGTGGGGTTGCCTGATACCGGATCTTTACTGAGAAATTCGAGATGGCCGAGGGCATGGCCGCGTTCTCCGGCTGCGCTGGAAGTGAAAAGCATGGCAACGTTGTTATGGCCTTCAATGTTGGCGCGGTTGGCGAAGTATTCATATCGCATGACCGTTTCAGCTTCGATGGCAAATGCTTTTCTTAGATTTTCTTCCGTTCGTGTTCCTTTGAGTTCTTTCATTTTTTCTCCTGGTGTATCGGATGAAATAAGGTGCGCAGCCTGTTTCCCGGCGTTTTTTTATTGTAAAGCATCCCTGCGGATAAGGGAGGCTTCTTTGGCGCGATTTTTGTCCGGGGAGATGGAAATGATGACCAAATGGATGCCTGCTCTTCGGCACGCCTGTTTTGCTTCCCCAGTCCCCCTGACCATATCATGGCCAGTCAGTGCCAGCGCCTTTGCGCCATTTAAAGCCGCGCGCGCGACCAGTTCTTCCGGGCCAAGCAGCCCGTCAGAATATTGGGAATGAGAGTGAAGATCAATAGCGAGCATGAAAAACCGGAAACGGCATCATAAAATTGCTATTGCACTTTGTACAGGAAATTTTTCCCGTACAAAGTGCAATTGAGGCCATCATCCATCAGACCGGAAAATCTCCGGTGTGTTCCGCCGTTACCGACGCCGCGCCGCGCATGAAGCCAGGCGGTTGTTTCGTTGAGAGCCTAAAACCTAAAATTCATATCGGACTTGCAGGCTACCCGTCACGCCTTCCCTTTTCCCCGCATAGCCCTGCACACCCAAATCAAGGGACAAGGGCCGGTTTTTGGAGGGTTTCAGGGTCAGGCCAAGCTCACCGATGCCGGTACCACCACGCATGGAAGGCGCAGGAATATCAAAGCCGTTGGTCGTGGCTCTGGCCTTGCCGTCAAATTCGTGCTCATAGGCCGCGCCGATGTAGGGGCTGACGTATTCATTCACCGCAT
>Ga0082212_10000340_pt1 | contig 68202 bp, 52 predicted proteins | sample TergutNt197P3_FD_71548 | JGI IMG/M metagenome (GOLD analysis project Ga0082212, IMG submission 71548) | Neocapritermes taracua P3 segment gut microbial communities from Petit-Saut dam, French Guiana - Nt197 P3 | ecosystem: Host-associated > Arthropoda: Insects > Digestive system > Gut ... | reverse complement strand
AGATTTTTACGGAATTGTGAATGAGCTTTTCGTTCCTTGTTTGTCTCTGTCGGCAGGTCAAAAAATACAAGTACCCACATGATTCGATAGGCTGATAATCTATTCACTGCATTTCGGGAAAAAGAATTTTGCGGCTTTCGCCACAAAAACACTTATACAGCGATGCTGTAGTTGATCCCACGGCGATCATCAACGGACTTCGCTGTCCGTTAATCGTCACATCGAGAAAAGGAACAGAAAGAAGTTTTGCCTTCGCATCATTACCTAAATCCACATTTCCGCTATCGATCATTTCAACCACCAATTTATCTACATACGGCCTATATGGTTCCATCATATCATCGGCGAGGCAGTAAGCATTGTAACGGTTATGGTGATGAATGCCGAGCGTTGGCAGCAGCCCGCTCGAAACCAATCCACGTGCAACAACGGCTCTTAATATGGCATATCCGTAGTTCAAAAGGTTATTGGGTGGTTCACCTTCGCGGTCGCGTCTGAAATTTTTGAAAAGATTAGCCCAATAGTATGCCGCAGCGCGAGCCTCCATGTTATCGGTGTCGCCGCTACGCACCTCGTCAATCCACCTGAGCATATTGCGTACTTCTGCACCACGACATGTTTTTAGTACGATGGCTTGATTGGCAATTTTTGCTTGAACGGTTTGTTGCCATAACTGTTTCTTCAGCGGCAGAGAAGCGTCAATCTGCTCTCGAAAACGCTCATTTTGAGTCGTGTTTCCGCTGAGTGGCAACATCAACCCCACCGGCATTCGACTGCTGTTGCAGGTAACAATGGCGGCATTGTTGTTGAGCAACGCCTCCATTAATCCATGTGTGATTGTGATTTGTCGGTTGTCCAATACAACAACGCCAATATCTTCAATCGGAATGGTCTTTACGCTCTCTGCTTTGAATGAGTCGGGGAGGGAATCATTTTTTTCTACTTCGGGCATTTTGATAACCAACTGAGCGTTTTTCAGGCTCAGATAAGTTGGGTTGCCAAAATAAAGGGTTTTCTTGATCATGTGATTATTCTAAAGTTTTGATTCTTTTGTCAAAGTCGGAAATAATTTTTTGTGTTTTGTTAAATTCGTCATATTCCGTAATGGCTTTTTTATCAGCTTGTATTTTGGTTATTTTCCCTTTTCCTTCAAGTACTTTGTAGTCGTTGAACGCCAGAAACCTACCGACACTGTCTGCTAATTGTTTCATCGTAAACGTGTTTTCGCGTTCTATCAAGCCTTCGATATAGTCGAAATACCCTGTTACTGTTCTTTCTAATTGCCTGATTTCGTTTTCTTGCAGATAATTTTTTGCTACAATCACATCGGTTTTCAATAATCTGCCATCGGGTGCGTTTTTCCAGGTGTTCAGTCCCATGTGTTCTTTCTTTCTGTCAGCATTTTGATAGATGATTTCCGCCGCTGTTTTTCCCGTGATGGCAAAATGGAATTTATTCTGAACCATGGCATAAAAACTACGTGTTATTTCAGAATCGGGATTATAGTCGATACTACATTCGGCAAAAATATCGGTGATTTGCTGATATATGCGTCTTTCGCTTGCCCTTATGGAACGGATACGAAGCAGCAGTTCCCTGAAATAGTCTTTTCCAAAGAGCGTTTGTCCCTGTTTCAGGCGGTTGTCGTCGAGCACAAAACCTTTGATAATGTATTCTTTCAGCGTTTGGGTAGCCCAAATACGGAATTGAGTGGCTTTCGATGAATTGACGCGATAACCGACAGAGATGATTGCGTCGAGATTGTAGAAGTTAGTGGCGTAATTTTTACCATCTGTGGCAGTTATTCGAATTTTTCGAATAACTGAATCTTCCTGTAATTCAAAACTTTTAAATATCTCCTTCAGATGATAGTTGATCGTATTGACTTCCACGCCGAAAAGTTCCGCCAAAGATTTTTGCGTCAGCCAAACGGTTTCGTCTTCAATGTAAACATCCACACGGACGTCGCCATTTGGGGCGGTGTAAAAGATTATTTTAATGGGTTCGGTACGCATGTTCATTTTATAAGGGTTATACTTCCTGAACTTTTTTAAAGGAGAATATTCAACTTTATTACCTCAAGATTCCCACCTTTTTCAAAAAGTTGATAGATAGGAAAAAATAAATAAGAGAAAGTGGTGATAATTGGAAATAAATTATTAACTTTTAGGCTGTTAAAACAAAAACATAATAATTTAAAACCTACACCACTTATGAGCGCAAAGATAGGCATTTTAGATGAATTACGCAACATTCTGATGAGAAAAGATGGGTTTGCGCTACAATTTTGAAGCATTCACAATAAGGACTATTCCGTTGTGATAACAGGTAAGGCGGGCTTTATAGCTCGTCTTTTTTTTGCTGTCAGCTGACGATAGGGGGAGGCGAATTCCCGGGCACATTTGCATAAGTCGTTTTTTATATCTATTTTTGTAGTTCGATTTTGAGATATTCCCTGAAAAGAGATTATTGAAAAAAGACTTATTTGTTTCACTTTTAAAAATTTATAAAAATGACAAACAATCAGAAATTAAAACAGTGGGTACAGGAGTGGGCAGATTGGTGCCAGCCTGAAAACGTGTACTGGTGCGACGGCTCGGAAGCCGAAAACCAGCGTCTCCTTGACGAAATGGTGGCAAGCGGAATGGGTGTGAAGTTGAACGAAGCCAAGCGCCCTAACTCTTACTATTTTCAATCCGACCCCAGTGACGTGGCGCGTGTGGAAAACCGTACCTTTATCTGTTCGAAGACAAAGGACGAAGCCGGGCCAACAAACAACTGGGCTGACCCCGCCGAAATGAAGGAAATCATGCGCGAACTGTATAAAGGGTGCATGCAGGGGCGCACCATGTACATTATACCTTTCAGCATGGGGCCGCTCGGTTCCAACATCGCTCATATCGGTGTTGAAATCACCGATTCGCCGTATGTAGTCGTCAACATGCGCATCATGACCCGCATGGGACAAAAAGTGCTCGATGTGTTGGGCGATGGCGATTTTGTGCCTTGTGTACATTCGATAGGCGCTCCGCTGGCGCCCGGTCAGGCTGATGTAAAATGGCCCTGCGCTCCCATCGAAAAGAAGTACATCACGCACTTTCCCGAAACACACGAGATATGGTCGTACGGCTCGGGCTATGGCGGTAATGCGCTCCTGGGCAAGAAATGTTTTGCCTTGCGCATCGCTTCGGTCATGGCCAAAGAACAGGGATGGATGGCTGAGCACATGCTGATTCTTGGCATCACGAACCCGCAGGGCGAAAAGAAATACATCACCGCCGCTTTCCCGAGCGCATGTGGCAAAACCAATCTCGCCATGCTGATCCCGAAGATTCCGGGCTGGAAGGTCGAATGTGTGGGCGACGATATTGCGTGGATGAAATACGGCGCCGACGGTCGACTGTACGCCATCAATCCCGAAGCAGGCTTCTTTGGCGTGGCGCCCTATACCTCGCTCGAAACCAACCCCAATGCCATGCATAGCTGCGATTCGAACAGCATCTTCACGAACGTAGGCCTAACGCCCGACGGCGATATTTGGTGGGAAGGCATCGGTACCGAATGTCCGGCTGGAACCATCAACTGGAAAAACAAGGTGCACGACCCGGCATCGGGCGAACCGTGCGCGCATCCGAACGCACGGTTCACGGCGCCTGCAAGCCAGTGTCCCGCCATCGACAAGGAATGGGAGAACCCCGCAGGCGTACCTGTCTCGGCTTTCCTTTTCGGAGGTCGCCGTCCGAGTACCGTGCCGCTTGTTCACGAATCAAGGAACTGGGACCACGGTGTCTTCATGGGCTCGATTGTCGGTTCGGAAATGACCGCCGCCGCTCTTAACCAGAAAGCGGGCGTTCGTCGCGACCCGTTTGCCATGCTTCCATTCTGCGGATACAATATGGGCGACTATTTCGGCCACTGGATAACCATCGGTCAGCACGAAGGCGCACAACTGCCCAAGATATTCTACGTAAACTGGTTCCGCAAAGACGAAAACAACAAATTCCTGTGGCCGGGCTACGGCGAAAACAGCCGCGTACTGGCCTATATCTTCGACCGCTGCAACGACATGGGCGCGACCGTTGATACCGCTATCGGCAAAGTGCCGGCGCCGGGCGCCATCAATATCGAAGGCATGGAAGGCATGGACGAAGGCAAAATGACAAAAGTGCTCGAAGTGAACAACGACGACTGGAAAGAAGAAATAGCCTTGATCGAAGCACATTTTGCCAGCTTCGGCGACCATCTTCCGGCAGCATTGGCCACTGAACTTGATGGGCTTAAGGAACGGTTGGGGGAATCTAATTACTAATTACTAATTACTAATTACTAATTACGAAGTTAAAATAATTACGAATTTACGAATGGATAGGGAAAGGGCGTATTGTCTTCTTTTGCAGTATAATAAGGAACCATTTCACATTCAACATGCGGTCACGGTGGAAGAGGTGATGAAGTGGTATGCGCGCACGTTGGGCTACGATGAAAATTTTTGGGGTATCGTCGGTTTACTGCACGACCTTGATTTTGAGATGTATCCGCAGGAACATTGTGTCAAGGTTGCGGAAATCCTCAGCGCCGAAGGCTATGCTGATGACGTTATCCGTGCCATTTGTTCGCACGGCTATGGCGTCATGGTAGATGTGAAGCCGGAGCATGAAATGGAAAAGGTGCTGTTCGCTGTCGACGAGCTGACGGGCTTGATTGGCGCAGCCGCGCTGATGCGTCCTTCGAAAAGCGTTTCCGACATGGAGCTGAAAAGCGTCAAGAAAAAATTCAAAGACAAAGCTTTTGCCGCAGGTTGCTCGCGGGAGATCATCAGTCAGGGAGCGGAAATGTTGGGCTGGGAACTGGAAAAATTATTCAGCATGACATTAGAAGCCATGCAGTCGAGCGGGTAGCGGTCGCCGATGCCATGCAGTCGAGCGAGTAGTGGCGTTACATGCAACGCCACTACTCGCCGATTATTTTCACTAATACGCGCTTACTACGCATCCCGTCAAATTCACCATAAAAAATCTGCTCCCACCTCCCGAAGTCAAGTTTACCACCGGTGACGGCCACCACCACTTCGCGTCCCATCAGCGTACGTTTGATATGTGCATCCCCATTATCTTCAAAACCGTTGTGCTGATATTGGCTGTGCGGTTTTTCGGGCGCCAGCTTTTCCAACCATACCTCAAAGTCATGATGCAAACCGCTTTCGTCATCATTGATGAAAACGCTCGACGTGATGTGCATGGCATTACAAAGCAACAGTCCCTCTCTTATCCCGCTTTCCTGTAGGCAATCGCTTACATCGGGCGTAATGTTAATGAATTGTCGGCGACGATTGGTTTTAAACCAAAGTTCTTTTCTATAAGACTTCATACGAAAAAAAGTTATAAATTATTTAAACGCTAACATCCGCTCCCTGCTTTTTTCGCCCAGGTAGCCGCCATGGTGTCGTTTCGCATAATCATCGTTCGTAAAGCCGATTATTTTCATGACACTGACGACAAGCAGATCGCCGATGACGGTCATGACTGTCGTTGAAGTTGTTGGCGTCAGTCCTAACGGGCAGACCTCTTCGGGCGCGCCGGTCAGCAAGCATACATCCGCTATTTCGGCCAGCGGACTGGCTGGATTGGATGTGATAACGATTAGTTTCACATCGGGCGTCAGTCCTTTCGCCAAGCTGACCAATTCGATCAGTTCGCGTGTCTTCCCCGAATTGGAGATAAGAAGGAGCAGGTCGTTGGGGCGCATAATCCCCAAATCACCGTGTTGCGCTTCGCTCGGATGAAGAAAATAGGCAGGCGTACCTGTCGAACTGAACGTCGTTGCAATATTCATTGCAATCAGTCCGGCTTTTCCCATCCCGCTTGTTATTAACGTTCCTCCATCTTTATGTATACGTTCGTGGAGCAGGTTCACCGCTTTCTCATACGATTCCGTGACGGGAATGTTATGAATGGCATTTGCCTCCTTACTGATTATGGTCTTGATATCTTCATCCATCATGGTCGCATTTTTTTGACGGCAAAGATAAAGCATTTAAATGAAAATGATAATTAAATTAACAATTTTCAACTTTCAATTTTCAACTTTCAATTCTTTGCCCTATCTTTGTCGCCATAAATATTTATTTTGAAAGGCATAACCGTTATGAAAAATAAAAAAAACAGCTTGATAATTATCTCGCTTTGCATGCTGGGCATGATAATAAATGGATGTAAACACACGCATACATTCAAAGTAAAAGGGGTAGTTTCAGGTGCGGCGGGGCAAATGTTGTACCTCGAAAACACGGGATTATCGTCGACGATAATCCTTGATTCCGTCAAATTGAAACCCGATGGCAAGTTTTCATTCAGGCAGCCACGTCCGGAATTTCCAGATTTCTACCGATTGAAATTCAATAACGAACTAATACATTTTTCAGTCGATTCGACCGAAACAATCACGTTCGCAGCCGATGCACATACTTTTGCCACTTCCTACTTGGTCGAGGGATCGGAAAACAGCAAGTCGTTCAAAGAAATTACGCTCGCACAATTAGATGCCAACCAGGAAATAAAAAATCTGCGCAACAGTTACGGCATGAACTTAATCCCCGATTCGGTTTATCAGGAGAGCATATTGAATGTCGTTAGCGCTTACAAGGCAATTGCAAACAAGTATATCTTCGGAGTCCCCAAATCGCCCGCCGCCTATTTTGCGCTGTTTCAACAAATTGACGGGCTGTTGTTTTATGATTTGTATGACCCTGGCGATTCAAAAGCGTTTGGCGCCGTGGCTACCAGCTACAAGATATACTATCCGGAAAGCCCGCGTGCCAAACAACTGGAATCCCTGGCGCTTCAGTCGCTAAAAGTTACGCGCGGCGAACGGATTAAGAAGCTCGATTTACCGGATGCCGTTGAAGTGAATTACGTTGACATCGAGCTCCCGAATGTGAACGATCAAAAAATCAAGTTAAGTGACATTGCCGCAGACAAAACCGTTTTGGTCGTATTCACCGCCTTTCATACGGAATGGTCGCAGTCGCTCAATGCCAATCTGCATGAGTTGAAAAGCAAATACGGGGACAGCGGTTTCGAAATCTATCAGGTTTCTTTGGACAGCGACGTTCATTTCTGGAAAAATGCTGCATTTAGCTTGCCTTGGGTCAACGTTCACGACCCGCAAGCCACCTATTCGTCGACAGCTGCCATCTATAACATTCGCCAGCTTCCCGCCCTGTTTTTGATAGATAAAAAGGGTGTATTGGTCAAACGAATCGATTCGGTCGAAACATTGGAGCACGATATTCAAGCTTCATTGTGAAAAATGTTGTAAAGCATATCTGATTATTTGCAATTGCAGAAAAATAATGCTACTTTTGCACGCGATTTATGTGAAATTTGAGTTCCGGCCTGCTATTGTTGGCCGGGATTCTTTTTTTGTAAAAAAAAAACAGGAGGAACCAAACTATGGCTGTGACCTATATGACAGTAGAAGGCTATAACAAGATTGTAGCAGAAATTAACTATTTGGAATCTGTGAAACGCCCGGAAATTTCGGCGCAAATAGCAGAAGCAAGGGACAAGGGCGACTTGTCGGAAAATGCGGAATACGATGCGGCACGGGAAGCGCAAGGACTCCTCGAGGCGAAGATCGTACAGTTGAAAGGCACGCTTTCCAATGCACGCCTCATCGACGAATCCCAACTGAAAACGGATGTCGTGCAGATCATGAACAAGGTGAAATTGAAAAATGTACAAATGAAAACCGTCATGTCGTATACGATTGTCTCGGATTCGGAAGCCAATCTGAAACAAAACAAAATCGCGGTCAGTACGCCGATCGCGCAGGGGCTAATGGGCAAAAAAGTAGGCGATGTGGTTGACATCAAAGTGCCTTCGGGAAACATGCGCTTCAAGATACTGGAAATATCGTTGGGGGTGTAATCAATTACTAATTACTAATTACGAATGATGTATGGCAACTATATTCAGTAAAATTGTCGCTGGTGAAATACCAAGCTATAAAATCGCAGAGAATGAAGAATTTTACGCGTTCTTGGACATTCGGCCCGTCACCCGCGGGCATACACTCGTCATTCCGAAATCGGAAACGGATTATCTTTTTGATATAGACGACGCGACACTCGGACAAATGATGATTTTTGCAAAAAAAGTTGCGGTAGCCATTAAAGAGGCGATCCCCTGCACACGTGTTGGCGTCGCAGTTGTAGGGCTTGAAGTCCCGCATGCGCACATTCACCTGATACCGTTTACGAAGGAAAGCGACATGCATTTCGGCAATCCCAAACTCAATCTCACAACGGACGAATTTTTAGCTATCGCAGAAAAGATAAGAGTCCAGTACGGATAATGTAATAATTATCGGTTTTAAACGTTGTATGAAAGACGATTTATCGTACATTTGCGGTCTTTTGCGGTCTATTTTTAAAAAACATGAAATAATGATAGTATGAAAAAATTTCAATTTGCTAACAACATGATCGGCGGTGTTGTATTTTTAGTAGCAGCTACCGTCTATTTAATGACGATTGAGCCGACAGCCAGTTTCTGGGATTGCGGCGAATTCATCACTTCGGCATACAAACTTGAAGTGGGCCATCCACCCGGCGCCCCATTGTTCATGTTGGTTGCGAACCTCTTCACACAATTATCCGACGCTTCGAACGCTGCCAAAATGGTCAATTCCATGTCGGCCCTGTTCAGCGCACTGACCATTCTGTTTCTTTTCTGGACAGTCACACACCTTGCTCGCAAGCTGATAATCAAAGGTAAAGACGAAATAACGACCTCGCAAACCATCCTCATCCTCGGCTGTGGACTAGTAGGTGCGTTGGCTTACACCTTCAGCGATACCTTCTGGTTTAGCGCTGTCGAGGGCGAAGTATATGCTTCGTCCTCCCTGTTTACAGCCGTCGTTTTTTGGCTTATCCTGAAATGGGAAGACCATGCGGATGCGCCCCATGCCGACCGCTGGATTATTCTCATCGCCTATCTGATGGGGCTGAGCATCGGCGTTCACTTGCTGAACCTGCTTTGTATTCCGGCTATCGTGCTCGTATATTATTATAAAAAGTTCCCGAATCCGACCTTGAAAGGAATGATCTTCGCTTTATTGATATCCTTTGCGGTTGTGTTCATCATATTGATTGGCATCGTTCAGGGACTTGTCGAGGTAGCCGGCTTGTTCGAACTCTTCTTTGTCAATCTCCTGAAATTGCCCTACAACACGGGTGTCTTTGTATATGCCATAGCCATTAGTGGCGTGCTGATCTGGGCTATTTGGGAAACAACCCGGAAGGACGTCAACAATTTACGCATGCGATTAGCTTTCATTTTGTCCATCACCCTTTCGGGCATTCCGTTTATTGGCGACGGTTATTTCATTGGGTTCGTTATTATTATAGCGCTTGCCTTCTTCATGTACAAGTATAAGCATATCAACACAAGGGTGTTGAACACGATTCTTGTATCATTGACGGTGATTGTGATCGGATACTCTTCTTTTGCGCTGATATTAATTCGCGCAAGCGCCGACACGCCCATGAACCAGAACAATCCCAGCGACATCTTTACGCTTCGTACTTACTTGGCGCGCGAACAGTATGGCGCAACACCATTGCTTTACGGACAAACATACGTCTCAGAATTAAAACGCGAATCGCAGGGAATTTACCTTGTCCCGGTTTTGAAAAAGGGTGCGCCGGTCTGGTCGCGTATCATCAAGGATAATCCCGGCGAAAAAGACCGCTACGAAGTCATTTCCGAAAACGAAAGACCTGTGTTTGTAGAAGAAACATGCATGTTCTTCCCGCGCATGTACAGCACGAAAGACCAGATGCACATAGATGCCTATAAACAATGGGGACAAGTGAAGGGAACACCGGTCAATATTACTGTCGGACATCAATCGCATACGGTAATGAAACCGACCTTTTTCGAAAACATGCGCTTTTTCTTCAACTATCAACTCAATTTCATGTACTGGCGCTATTTCATGTGGAATTTTTCAGGACGACAAAATGATATGCAGGGACATGGAAATATCATGCACGGAAACTGGATCACCGGAATTAAATTCCTTGACGAATTGCGTGTCGGCCCGCAGGACAATATGCCGTACGATATTGTGCATAACAAAGGACACAATAAGTTTTATTTACTTCCGCTGATACTTGGCATCATCGGCATCGGCTTTCAGGTGCTGAAAAAGGGAAAGGAAGGCGTTCAGAGTTTCTGGATTACATTTTTCCTGTTTTTTATGACCGGAATAGCCATTGTACTGTATCTCAATCAAGAACCTTTTCAACCGCGTGAACGCGATTATGCATACGCCGGTTCTTTCTATGCTTTTTGCATTTGGATTGGCATCGGGGTTGCCGGCATCGCGCAGTTGCTTGAAAAACTCAAATTGCCGACTATGGCGACAAACACGATCGCTTCGGTAGCCTGTCTTTTGGTGCCTATTCAGATGGCGACGCAGACATGGGACGACCACGACCGGTCAAATCGCTATTTTGCGCGTGACACGGGAAACAACTACCTTGAATCGTGCGAACCGAATGCGGTGATTTTTACAAATGGAGATAACGATACCTTCCCGCTTTGGTATGCGCAGGAAGTAGAGGGTATACGAACAGATGTGCGCGTTTGCAATACAAGCTATCTGCAAACCGACTGGTATATCAACCAGATGAAACGTCAGGCATATAATTCCGACCCGCTACCCATCTCGTGGGAACCCAAAGATTATGCTTATGGCGTGCGCGATGCCGTACAGGTGAACGCGCGTTTTGAGCAAGCGATCCCGCTTGGCTGGGCGCTCGACTTCATCCGAAGCAATGATCCGAAAAACATGCTCCATAATACATACAATTATCTGCCTGCCAATACCTTGACGTTAAAGGTCGATTCGGCAACCGTCGTAAAAAACCGTACCGTCAATCCGGAGTTTGAACCGTACATACTTGACGAACTTGTTTTTAATTTTGAAGATAACTCGCGCATCACAAAGGTGGAAGCCATCATGTTGGACATGGTCAAGAATAACAATTGGGAGCGTCCGATTTACTATGCCATCACAACCCCCCCCCATATTTCCCGTAATTTTGAAAACTACCTGCAAAGGACAGGCTTGGCCTCTCAGATTGTCCCGTTACAGGTAAAAGACACGGAAATGGAAATCAATACGACAAAAATGTATGACAATGTCATGCACAAATTCAAATGGGGCGGCTTGGAAAAGCCCGGCCTTTATTTAGATGAAACAATCATGCGGATGGTTAAATCACAACGCTCACATGTCTTTGCACACCTTGCGGGATCGCTGATGAAAGAAAATAAAATCGATAGCGCCATTCAGGTTCTTGACCGGTGCGTGGAAGTCCTCCCCGAAGCAAATGTCCCGTATGATTTTACCGCTTATCTTATCATGTACTATTATTACGTTATGGGAAAAACGGAGAGCGGGCGAAAAATAGCTGCCGGCATCCTTGATCATTTGATGACAAATGTTGACTGGATGTTCCGTGTGAGACCCCCGCAAAGGGAAACCATTTATCCGTTATTGCATGAAAACATGGGGCAGCTGGATCGCATATTAAGAGATGGCAACCAATACGACGAAGAATTTATCCAACCCTATATTGAACGATTCGGCAATTATTACAACCAGTACCGATCCATCTTTGCCGGAAAAAAGGGTGAATAACCGATAGGTGCTTGTTTTGAATCGTATGCTTACCGTGCTAATGGAGAATAAACCATGTTGATCGAACAACCGCCCTGGATATACCGACAGCTATTTCCAGGCACTTTCTGGCGCATACCGGAGCCCGCTGGCGACCCTCCAAGCGTTTTCCTTACTTTTGATGACGGCCCCATCCCCGAAATGACGCCATGGATATTGGAAACGCTTGATAAATATAAGATTAAAGCAACTTTTTTCTGTGTCGGCGAAAATGTGCAAAAATACCCGGCTCTTTATAACAGTTTGTTGGAGAAAGGACATCGGGTCGGCAATCATACCTTTAACCATCTGCAAGGGATTTTAAACCGATCCGGCCATTATATCCGAAATATTGCAGAGGCATCCAAATATATCGACAGCGACCTGTTTCGCCCACCGCACGGACACATGCGATTTCCCCAATTGTTCCGCCTACGAAAACTGTTTCGGATTGTGATGTGGGACGTTGTGACCCGCGATTACAGTCCCTACATGACAGCAAATGGCGTACTCGAAAACGTAAAAAAATACACGCGCAATGGCTCCGTCATCGTTTTTCATGACTCACTGAAAGCGGCAGGACGCATCGAAGAAGCGCTGCCAAAAGCTATCGAATGGCTTCAACAGGAAGGATACCAATTCCGGATTTTTGATTGACTGTTCGTGAATCTGCGCTATCATCCTGTCACTATTTCCTGCATCTTGAACGCAAATTCCATCCATACCCAATAACGTAATGCCTTGCCTATCAGCATGGTGACGGCAACTACCCATACTTTGGCACGCATAAATCCGAGCGCCACGGCAATAAAATCACCGATGCCGGGAACAAAAACAAAAAAACCTACCCACGAACCATATTTCTGAATCCGCTTTTGAACACGCTCCAATTTGGTGATGTCTAACCGAAGATATTTTTTGATCCATTCTATTTTACCGACCATCCCAATCCAATAACACGTCATGCCTCCCAGAAAATTACCCGCAGTGGCGGCAATCATACATGGCCAGTAGGAAGAACCGGCTAACAATACGCCTGTAAGAACGACCTCCGAACTGAACGGCAAAATGGTTGCGGCCAGAAATGCTGCCAAAAACACCCCCAGATAACCATATTCTATTAATAATTCCATATCCGTAAAATAAAAGACAACAAGCCAAGCACAAGCATGAAATAATAAAGCAAATAATGGAAAGGCTTACGCAAATTCTCAAAGAAATAAGCCATCAAGATGGCTAACGGAAGGTAAAGAACTGCAAAAAAAGCATCCGCATTCCCACCGTACAGACAAAGAAGACCAAATGAATAAATCGACATGTTCAGTAAAAACGAAAGCATCTGACGTACACGCATCCGGTTATTGATCGCATCCATTTTTATATTCAAAAAAACCGGGATCATCACGAGGATGATCAAGGCAAAACCAATATGAGAATACCGTAACGACAGGAAAATAGAAAACAACTTGAAATCAGCCAGCGAAGCAAAGAGCATCGAAAACAGGGAGAAATCATGTTTCCATACACACCAGGTCAATACAAACCAGTAGACGGTCAGCACGCCAAGCAACGAAGCCATCCAACTCCGGCAGTTCAGCGAAAGCAACTGATACATCCCCAACCACAACAACGGAACAAACCACAAGGCTTGGGGCACAAACAAACCGGCAACGCCGAGGTATACCCCTGCATTAAACAACTTTCCCTTGGCTTCGGGCAACTGAAAAGTTTTGAATAATTCATAAATCATGAGTACAAGACACAACAAAGCGATCGTTACGTTGTTGATAGGCATTATGCCGGCGTTAGTGGACGTCAACAAGATAAAAAACATAAACACCAATCGCGTTCTTTCACGGATAAGCATCTCAATATCGTTGATGCGCTGTATGATAAAAGCATTCAAAACCACGGCAAACAGTCCGAACGCATACGCTACCTCCTTGTTATTCACCCATTCGCATAGCATACCCCACACCGGCACAATAGCATCGCCTGCCATCAATGGAAACCCTGTTGAATAAACGTAGCCCGCTAACCAACAAAGTAAACAGATCAAAAAGGTTGCCAACACATGCGGCCAATCCGACAGTGTCTTTTTTCGTCTGTCAGTGTGACGGTAGTATGACATGAATTATGAATTAGGAATTATGGATGAAGCCAATTAAATTCCAATATCACGACGATAATACTTTTTCTCAAATTGTATCATTCGTGCGTCGGTATATGCTTTTGACAATGCTTCCTTCTGTGTTTCAGCGGATGCGCTTACTGCAATGACACGCCCGCCTGCCGTAACAGTCTTGCCTTCCCGAACCGCTGTGCCCGCGTGAAAAATGACATTTTCGGGCGAAACGGCTGCAAGTCCTGTTATCACCTTTCCCCGCTCGTAATCCTCCGGATAGCCGCCACTGACAAGCACCACGGTAACTGCCGCCCGCGCGTCTTCCACTAATACCCTGTCAGCCAGATTCCCTTGTGCCACGCCTTCAAGCAAATCAACGAAATCACTCTCAATACGCAGCATGACAACTTCCGTCTCCGGATCGCCCATCCGGCAATTATATTCGATAACTACCGGCTCGCCTCCGACGTTGATGAGACCTAAAAACAGAAACCCTTTATAATCAATCCCATCTTCTTTTAATCCGCAGATGGTCGGACGAATGATGCGCTCGTCGACTTTCTGCATAAACGCTTCATCCGCAAAACTTACCGGCGAAATAGCGCCCATACCGCCGGTATTCAAGCCGGTATTGCCTTCGCCAATCCGTTTATAATCTTTGGCTACGGGTAGCGTTTTGTAGTCGTTGCCATCTGTAACCACGAACACCGAACATTCCACGCCATCCAGAAATTCTTCGATCACAACCGTGCTGCTCGCATCGCCAAACATCCCCCGAAACATGTGATTCAGTTCTTCGATAGCCTGCTCCAATGTATCCAGTATAAGCACGCCCTTGCCGCCGGCAAGCCCGTCGGCTTTCAAGACATACGGCGCCTTTAATGTCGACAGAAAAAGGATCCCTTCGTCAGTCTGTCCGGCAGTAAAACTTCCGTATCGCGCAGTTGGAATATGATGACGCACCATAAAAGCCTTTGCAAAGGCCTTACTCCCTTCTAACCGCGCGCCCGACCGGCTGGGGCCGATCACCGGTATGTCGCGTAATGCAGGATCGGCTTGAAAGAAATCATAAATACCGTTTACCAACGGGTCTTCCGGCCCGACAACAAGCATGTTAATCGCATGTCGCAATGCAAAATCACCGATTTTCTCAAAGTCATTCACCTTGATATCCACATTCACGCCAATTGTCGAAGTCCCGACATTCCCCGGCGCAACATACAACCGCTCCACTTTACGGCTTTGTGCGATTTTCCATGCCAGCGCATGTTCGCGTCCACCTGAACCTAATAGCAATACATTCATAAATTATCATTGAAATATTTTGTAATCTTCTCGTATAGATGCGGGCGATCTTTGCCCGTAACGTTATGGGGGTGGCCGGGATAAACAAAATAATCGGGAAAGGTGCCGGCATCCACGCAAGCCTTCAAAAACAACAAGCTATGTTGCCAGACGACGACAGGATCCATGTCTCCGTGTATTAACAATAACCGTCCCTTCAGCCGGTCGGCCTTACCCGTCAATTTCGCATTTTCATATCCTTCGGGATTTTCATCCGGATGGTCCATGTAACGCTCGCCATACATGATCTCATAACGTTGCCAATCGATGACAGGGCCGCCGGCAACGCCAACCTTAAACACGTCGGGATAGGACAGCATCAGATTGGTAGTCATGAATCCGCCATAACTCCAGCCATGAACGCCGATGCGTTCGGCATCAACGTATGGCAACGACTTCAAGAACCGTACACCTTCCATTTGGTCGGCCATCTCCACTACTCCCAACTGCCGATGGATAACGCTCTCAAAATCAAACCCCCGATTGGCCGAGCCACGCCCGTCAAGCGTAAACATCACATATCCCTGACAGGCCATGTAAAGATCCCAGCCGCCTGCACCATGCATCCAGCCGCCTGTGACAAGCTGAGCATGCGGGCCTCCGTAAACATAAATGATCGTCGGATATGCCTTCTTTTCGTCCATGTCAGGCGGTGTTGTCAAGCGATAATATAAATTCGTCCTGCCGTCAGCAGCCAGCAGCGTCCCCACCTTCACCGTTGGCATCGCATAATTATCGAACGGATTCCGTGCCGACAGCAGCGATTTAACGGTACGACCGTCATTCAAACTGATAATATCCACATCGCGTGGAATGACAGGCGATGCGACCTGATCGATCACGAAAGTAGCCGAGCCATTGAGGTCGAACGCATGAATACCCGTTTTCGTAGGGATGCAGGTACGTTTGCCGGTTTTCAACGCCAGCTTCCAAAGGTGTGTCTCAAGCGGATTGCCGACTGCCGCCGAACGGACGTCGCAGGGTGCGGTAGCCGTAAAAAACAAATGCTGGCCGCTGGCATCGAAACCATGTACTTTTGTGACGATCCAGTTTCCGCGGGTCAGCTGTTGCAACAGGTTACCGTCCGTATCATACAGATATAAATGATTATATCCGTCGCGCTGACTTTGCCAGACAAACTGCTTCGGGCTATCAGGCAAAAACAACGCCGGCGTTTGCGGCTCCACATAACGACTGCTGGTTTCCATAAACAATTCGGCCTCGCGCTCACCTGTTTCCGCATCATAACGAACGAAACGACAGGTATCTTGCCCACGATTCAATTCCGCCACATAGATATGTTTCCCGTCAGGGCTCCATGCGATGTTTGTCAGGTATTTCTCTTTCGGCAAACCGGTTTGAAGCCATACCGTCTGCCTGTCCGACAACCGGTAAATGCCGATCATCACTTCATGGCTTGCCATCCCTGCCATCGGATATTTGAGCGGCGCTGCCTGAGCAATGCGTTCGTCGATCTTCACGACCGGATAGGCTGTCACCATCGTCTCATCCATTCGATAAAACGCAAGCGCGTTGCCTTTTGGCGACCAGAACAAGCCTTTTGTTATCCCGAACTCCTGCTGATGGACAGATGTACCGCAGACAATACCCTCCTCCGTTTCCGCCGTAACGGTTATTGCTTCGCCGTCGGCGGGCAGGATGTAGATGTTGTTGCCGACGGTATAAGCGATGTTCCCATTTACCGCTTCATACTCCCAACGACTGCCGAGGCTGTCGAGCGCATAGACTGCAACAATCCGGCTTGTACGCAAATCATAGTGTATGCGATGATGGTTGTGGTGAAACGCGAGGACAGGCTTCTTCTGATTGGGCACCAGAAAAAAAGGCAGGGCTTGGGCGCTTGGCAGGCCAGCCGATTCGAATGCTTTGTTCAGTTGCGCGCGCGTCAAGGCCACTTTTTCTGCTTTATCCGCAGGATGTGCACACAACAAACTATCGCCGCTGACATACATGTACATGTCGCCATACCATTGTAATTGTCTTACATACTGCGGCGTGAAACGGAAGTAATTTTTTCCGCCCGGAATCAAATCCTGAAAAGTCAGCATCCGGTCTTGCGACACGACCGTTTCGCACGACAACGACAACACCACGAAAAGGATGAAATCAAACATCCCCCTCTCCATCGTAGCGAAGAACGAAGCAATCCGGCTAAACAAAGTATCTCTAATCACCTCTTTTTCTTATAAACGACTTACGACTCCTGTCGTATGATTTATGGTCGAAAGGCTTTGACTTGTGGTCAAAAGGTTTTGACTTGTGGTCAAAAGGTTTTGACTTGTGGTCAAAAGGTTTTGATTTGTGGTCGAAAGGTTTTGACTTGTGGTCGAAAGGCTTTGACTTGTGGTCGAAAGGCTTTGACTTGTGGTCAAAAGGTTTTGTGTTTCGGTGAAACGGTTTGCCATCCTTCTCAAACCTTCTGTTCTCTTTACTGAATGATTTGCGGTCTTTTTCAAGTGCCCGTTCCGCTTGTTCAAACGAATCGCGATGCTTGCCCGCAATTCTCTTTTCGGCAAACAGTTTGTTGCTTTCCCGCACCTCTCCAGATTCATTTTTCCTTGTTTTGAAATCCTTGTTTTTCCCTTCAAACAGCTCAAAACAGCGATACTCACATTCCAGTTCGCCGTTCATCAGTTTCATGCGATGTTTGGGATGCAAACCGATCTGATCGAAACATTCATCCCTGTAACTGATGATCCAGGCATCAAACCCCATGAATACATGCTTCAGCTGTCGGCCAATCATGGCATACAAATCAAACAGGTCGTTTGTCGTGATTCGCTCTCCATAAGGAGGATTCGTCACGAGAATACCCGGTTTGGGCGGTTCCTCATATTTTTGAAACGGAAGGATTTTCAATTCGATATACTTTGTAAGACTGGTGCTGCGGACATTTTTCATCGCTTTTTGGATAGCCGACGGAGAAATGTCGGAGCCATAACATTTATAATCGAAAGGTCGTTCCAGCGAATCGTCATTACAAATATCTTCAAACAAGTCGCTGTCGAAATCATACCACCGCTCGAAAGCAAATTCTTTTCGAAAAATACCGGGCGCGATGTTCAAGGCAATCATCGCGGCTTCGATCAATAAGGTTCCCGAACCGCACATCGGGTCAATAAAATTCGATTCGCCATGCCAGCCCGTTTTCATAATCATTCCGGCGGCCAATACTTCGTTGAGGGGCGCTTCACCCTGGCTGACACGATACCCGCGCCTGTGAAGACTCTCTCCCGAACTGTCAAGCGAGACTGTACAATCGTCATGCGAAATGTGAATGTTGACATAGATATCCGGATTATTGACCCTTACGGAAGGACGTTTTTCATATTTATCGTTAAAATAATCGGCGATCGCGTCTTTCGTACGGTAAGCCACGAATTTGGAATGGGTAAAACTTTCGGAATAGACAACCGCATCCACCACAAACGTTTTTTCGGGCGAAAAATATTGATCCCAATCAATTTTTTTCACTTCCTGATACACGGCATCCGCATTGTTCGACTTAAACACAGCGATTGGCTTCAGTATGCGCAAAGCCGTTCGGCAACAAAAATTCGCCTTATAAAGCATCGACTGGTCACCGGTAAACGAAACCATCCGCCTGCCAATGGCGACATCGTTCGCCCCAATAGCCATAAGCTCGCTCGCCAAAACATCCTCCAATCCATGGAGTGTTTTAGCAACCATTTCAAAATTAGTGCTTTCCATCAATAATTCAGCACAACCCTGAAGCTGGTCGTTTCAGGACGATTGATCGTCAGGAAATCACTGTAGTTTACATAAAAAGTGATTGTACGCAAAGAAAAATCAAATGCAAACGTTTCCGTCCATAGATATTCACTGCCGTCAATCCATACTCCGCGAGGTACGGTAAAGGGAAGGGGCGTCTGAACTTCAACATTGTTGACCCTTTGAAACATGTAGCAAAAGACATTCCCCTTTTCATACATGTCTCGATCCAATTCAGAAACAGTAATGCTTGCCTTGTAATACGATTCAAGCTCATCAACCCCGTTCACTAACTGCCATTGATTCGAATTTACAGTATAAGTATTTACAAACCAATAGGTTTCAGTTCCATCAAAGCCGTCCCTCCCGGCAGGCCCTTCGCAAGCGGCAAACAACAAAATTGCCACTGATAAAAATAAAACTTTTTTCATACGCTCTCATTTTAATATTTTGCGTACAAAGGTAGTGCAAGTTGAGAGTAATACAAAAAAAGTTTACTTTTTTTTATTGCTTCCTTTCAGAAAGCGACACATTGATTAATTTTTTATAAGGCACGTTACCGAAACGCCGCCTACCTTCTGTTTTTTTACAAAAGGTAGCGAAAGTCGAAAAATTTTTCTTACTTTTGCCGTATGTTTTAATATTATAACTTATGTGGTTGATTCGATCTTCTATCGGAAGGAAATTGGTAATGAGTATCTCGGGCATTGTCCTGCTGCTATTCTTGCTGTTTCATCTCTCCATGAATGTGGCGGCTGTCTTTTCTGACAAAGCCTATAACGCGGTCTGCGCGCTGTTAGGCGCCAACTGGTATGCCGTCGCGGCAACGGTCGTGCTGGCAGGCATCCTTGTCGTCCATTTCTTTTACGCGGGTATGATTACGATTCAAAATCGTAAAGCGCGCGGTAATGACCGTTATGCGGCGAACGTCCGTCCGAAAGGTGTTAGCTGGGCGTCGCAAAACATGTTTGTGATTGGCGCCGTCATCTGTGGCTTTATGGTTCTGCATTTCAGTCAGTTCTGGTATAAGATGATGTTTGCCGAACTGATGGGTCATGATGAAGTAACCCTTTACAACGGCTCGGTCGTCAGTCCGCAGGATGGCGCCACCTTTATCTATTACTATTTCAGCCAGTTGTGGGTAGTTGTTGCCTATCTTGTATGGTATGCAGCGCTGTGGTTCCACCTGACGCACGGCATCTGGAGCGCCATGCAAACCTTGGGCTGGAATAATCAGCGCTGGCTGAATCGCTGGAAACGGATTGCCAGCATCGTCGCTACCCTGATCTTACTGGGCTTTGCTTTCGTGACAGTTTACTTCTATGCTTGCAGTCTATGCCGCGGAAGCTGTTATTAGAATCAAGAGCAGAACGACGTTTCATCATTCATTATTCATCATTAAAAGAGTATCATGTCGGCATTAAACGCAAAAATTCCCCAAGGCCCTTTGGCCGAAAAGTGGACGAGCTATAAAGACAGTCAAAAGCTTGTCAACCCTGCCAACAAACGCCGTTTAGACGTTATCATCGTCGGAACGGGTCTTGCAGGCGCATCCGCCGCAGCTTCGCTGGCGGAGCTGGGGTTCAACGTGCTTAACTTCTGCATTCAGGATTCGCCCCGCCGCGCTCACTCGATCTCTGCGCAGGGAGGCATCAATGCAGCAAAAAACTATCAGAACGACGGCGATTCGGTCTACCGCCTGTTTTACGATACCATCAAGGGCGGCGACTACCGCGCGCGCGAAGCGAATGTGTACCGGCTGGCCGAGGTGTCGAACGCCATTATCGACCAGTGCGTGGCACAGGGCGTACCTTTTGCGCGCGAATATGGCGGACTGCTCGACAACCGCTCGTTCGGCGGCGCGCAGGTATCCCGTACCTTCTACGCGCGCGGCCAGACGGGACAACAGCTGCTGCTGGGCGCCTATTCTGCGCTCAGCCGCCAAATCGGTCTGGGCAAGGTAAAGATGTACACCCGCCACGAGATGCTCGACGTCGTCGTCGTCGAGGGGAGGGCACGCGGGATCATCGTGCGCAATCTCGTCACCGGCGCTATCGAGCGTTTTGCCGCTCACGCCGTCGTCATCGCCACCGGCGGTTATGCAAACACTTTCTTCCTGTCGACCAACGCCATGGCGTCGAACGGCTCCGTCCTGTGGCAATGCTACAAAAAAGGCGCCTGCTTCGCCAACCCGTGTATGGCACAGATTCACCCTACCTGTATCCCTGTCCATGGCGAGTTTCAATCCAAGCTGACGCTGATGTCGGAATCGCTTCGCAACGACGGTCGTATCTGGGTACCTAAAAAGAAAGCGGATGCCGAAGCCATTCGCGGCGGCAAACTGAAACCGACGCAAATCGGAGAAGACGACCGCGACTACTATCTCGAACGCCGTTATCCGGCCTTCGGCAACCTTGTGCCGCGCGACGTTGCCTCGCGTGCCGCCAAAGAACGATGCGATGCAGGCTTCGGCGTAGGAACAGGACAGGCCGTCTACTTGGATTTCGCGGAGGCCATCAGCCGCCTCGGTAAAAACGTCGTTGAAGCGCGTTACGGGAATCTTTTCCAGATGTACGAAAAAATTGTCGACGATAACCCGTATGAAACACCCATGATGATTTTCCCCGCCCTCCACTATACCATGGGCGGTATCTGGGTCGACTATGAGTTGATGACCACCATCAACGGACTGTATGCCATCGGCGAAGCCAACTTCTCCGACCACGGCGCAAACCGGCTTGGCGCATCCGCATTGATGCAGGGACTGGCCGACGGATATTTTGTGTTGCCCTATACCATTCAAAACTACTTGGCCGACCAGATACAAGTCGCCCGTTTCAACACCAACCTGCCCGAATTTGAAGAAGCCGAGAAACGGATACAGGAACGCATCAGCCGATTGATGAGCGTCAGGGGCGATCATTCCGTCGACAGCCTTCATAAAAAACTGGGACACATCATGTGGGACCACATAGGCATGGCACGCGACGCACAAGGCCTCAGGGAAGCTATCGAAATGTTGAAAGACCTGAAAAAGGAGTTTTGGAACAGCGTCCGCATACCCGGAAGAGCCGACGACCTGAACATCGAACTCGAAAAAGCGCTGCGACTTGCCGACTTCATCGAAACAGGTATCCTGATGGCACGCGATGCGTTGAACCGCGAAGAATCGTGCGGTGGGCACTTCCGTTCGGAACACCAGACCGAAGAGGGCGAGGCGCTTCGTCATGACGACCGGTTCGCTTACGTCGCCTGCTGGAAATACGAAGGCGAAGACAACGACCCCGTGATGCTTAAAGAACCGCTCGATTATGAATTTGTGGAGCGTCAGCAGCGGAATTATAGAGTTTAGAGTTTAGAGTTTAGAGATTAGAGATTAGAGTTTAGAGTTTAGAGATTAGAGTTTAGATGTTTAGATGTTATAAAATACAATGGATAAGAATATTGATATTACACTAAAAGTATGGCGCCAGAAAGGTCCGAAGGAAAAAGGTGCTTTCGAGACCTACCGGCTCACCGGCATTTCACAGGGTAGCTCATTCCTCGAAATGCTCGATGTGCTGAACGAACAGTTGATCAATGAAGGCAAGGAACCCGTCTTCTTCGACCACGACTGCCGCGAAGGTATCTGCGGGATGTGCTCGCTTTACATCAACGGACGACCGCACGGGCCCGACACGGAAATAACAACTTGCCAACTGCATATTCGCAAGTTCAGCGACGGCGAGACGATCACAATCGAACCGTGGCGCTCGGCAGGTTTTCCCATCATACGCGACCTGACGGTCGACCGTCAAGCCTACGACAAGATCATGCAGGCGGGCGGTTTCGTTTCCGTCAATACCGGCGGCGTACCAGATGCCAATGCGATCCCCATTGCAAAAGATGATGCCGAATTGGCCATGGACGCAGCAGCCTGCATCGGGTGTGGCGCCTGCGCCGCCGCCTGCAAAAATGGCTCAGCCATGCTGTTTGTGGCAGCAAAAGTGAGCCAACTGGCGTTGCTTCCGCAAGGAAAAATCGAAGCGGCACGTCGCGCCAAAGCGATGGTTGCCAAAATGGACGAACTCGGCTTCGGAAACTGCACCAACACGTGCGCCTGCGAAATAGAATGTCCGAAAGGCATTTCAGTAACGCATATCGCCCGACTGAACCGCGAGTTTCTATCTGCAAAAATGAAGGACTAAAAACGCCAGCCTCCGATCAGTTTGAAAAAAAAATCTACATTTTCCGGTTTTCACAAGTAGATGATAATCAACCGATATACTTATAACTGCAAAGAAGATTCTTGTTTTTAACATTATTTATTTGAAATAAATTTGCACGAACAAGAAATCGCTTTATCTTTGTAGCGTGGTTTTTTCATAATAGTATTAGATTTAAGGTTAACAAATTGGTTAGGGGTTGTCGGGAGACAGCCTTTAATTGTTTGTTACACACAGGGGAAACGCATCGTTGTGCGTCTTTGCTTGTCAGGTCAACCGATAAATACCTCCCGGAAACGCTTTGATATGACCATCCATTTCCAACTCGAACAGCGTGGCCGTCAATTGATGAATGGGCAAATCCATTTCCATGGCCAACCTGTTAATATGAAATTCACCTTTTTCCTGTAACAGTCGTATGATTGGATGATCGGGCTTTTCTGCCGACGAAAATAAATCTTGCTGGCTGACCGTCTTGGTATCCGTATCCCAGCAAAGCGACATGACAAGGTCTTTGGCAGACCTTATCAGTCCGGCTTTATTCATCTGAATCAGGCGATTACATCCTGAAGAAAACATATCCGCGACACGTCCGGGAAAGGCATACACATCCCTACCGTAAGAGAAAGCAATATCGGCCGTGACAAGCGATCCGCCTTTCTCGGCCGATTCAACGACGATCGTCGCATCGGCAAGGCCCGCAATCAACCTGTTTCTGCGCAGAAAATTCTCCCTGTCAGGATTCGTCCTGCTCATAAAATCGGTCAGCAAACCGCCTTTCTGCTGAATCATCTCGGCAGCCGTGTTCCGGTGTGCGGCAGGATAGATGCGGTCGAGCCCATGCGCCAATACGCCAACGGTAGGAAGGTTATATTTCAAGGCATTGCGATGCGCACACACGTCAACGCCATAAGCAAGTCCGCTGACTATCAGCAATTCAGGAATAATAATCGCCAGGTCGCGGATAAATGATTCTGTCAGTTTCCGCCCATAATCCGTCAAACGACGCGTCCCGACAATACTGATAATTTTTGCACTATTCAGGTTGGCCGCCCCTTTATAATAAAAAACGACGGGCGCATCCTGACATTCTTTCAGGCGTTCCGGATAATCATCAGCCGTAATGGTATGGAGCGTTATCTTGTTTTTATCAATAAAATCCAATTCTATTTCCGCACGTTTTAGTGCGTCTGAACGCGACAAGTCAATCTGTTCTGCAGTATACGTTCCAATTCCAGGCGTTCTTTCCAGCAACGAGCGATGTGCTTTAAAAACGTCTGCTGCCGAGCCAAAATACTGCAACAGCTGCCGCGACAACACATCGCCAACACCCTTTAGCAAGGTCAATCCAATCATGTATAATCGTTCGTCCATGGTATCGTCTTCAGTTTTTCTTTTAACTTTTTCATTTCACTTTTCAATTTTCGGATAAGAACTTGGCAATGCACGATTTTTTACTTCGCGTTTTGTAATTCATAGTAACGTTCAATCAATTGATCGAAATACTCGCCACGTGTAAGCTTTCCATTTTCAACGATGACACATTCAACCGTTCCTGTTGATGCGAGCACCTGGTCCGACATTCTGTAAATATCCTGATCGAACATGAGTTTCACGCCTTCACGCCTCAAATTCATACAGGACATAAACTTGTCTCCCGTTCGCAAGGAGTTTTTGAATTTTATTTCAACCCTCGAAACAAAGGCGTCAATACCCTTTTCATGCATGGTCGCAAAATTTTCTCCTAACGTCTCCAAAAATTCATGACGCGTGTGCTCCATGTACCGCTGATAATTGGAGTTGTTTACGACTCCCTGCAAATCACACTCATAATCGCGGACTTTCATTTCTAATTCGAAAATATGTTCTTTCATTTGCTAATGATTATAATAATTCTTCATTTTTAAGTAACTTGTACATGCGATCGGATGGACGGATTTTTTCGGACGATTTGATGGAAAAGTGTTCGCCTTTCACCGTTACCCCGACAGGCTTCAGCGCCACCCTTATCTCATCGACTGTTTGAATAATGGCGCCCGTGGTCGGGCCTGTAACAAGAATCTCGTCGCCTACCCGAAGCGAACCGCTTTCCATTGCAAATTCAGCCACCTGTATGTCGTTGAAATAATTGATACCCTTTGCAATATATTCTTTCCGTTTGGTCGCATGCGAGCCATAACGACTGCTCCACTCCCCAAGCCGTTGTCCCAGATAATAACCGTCCCAGAATCCGCGGTTAAAAACGGATTTCAGCCGTTCATCCCATCCGGCAACCATCGTTTCCGAAAAGCTGCCATCACACCAGGCCTGGACGGCCTCTTTATAACACGCTGTCACCACACGCACATATTCAGGCCCGCGCGCACGCCCTTCAATCTTGAACACACGGACGCCCGCATCCATCATCTTATTCATGAAATGAATGGTTTTCAGGTCTTTTGGCGACATGACATATTGATTTTCTATCGCCAGTTCCATGTCCGATTCCTTGTCCTTCACCGTATATCCACGACGACAAAGCTGCATGCAGGCGCCGCGATTGGCCGAACTGTTCATTTCGTGCAGGCTAAGATAGCATTTGCCGGAAATGGACATGCACAGCGCACCGTGACAAAACAGCTCGATACGTATCAACTCGCCCTTCGGGCCTTTGATCTGATGGGCATGGATCCCGTCGTGGATCGCGCGCACCTGTTCGAGATTCAACTCGCGCGCAAGCACGACGACATCGGCAAACTGGGCATAGAACTTTAACGCTTCGATATTCGAGATGTTAAGCTGCGTGGAAAGATGCACTTCCTGACCAATCCGGCTTGCATGCATCATGGCTGCCACATCCGATGCAATGATTGCAGAGACGTCAGCCGCTTTGGCTTCCTCCAAGATTTCGCGCATGAGCGCCAGTTCTTCTCCGTAAATAACCGAATTGACTGTCAGATAGCTTTTTACGCCATGCTCCCGACAGATAGTGGCCATGTTTCGCAAATCGTCGATCGTAAAATTATTCGACGAACGGGCGCGCATGTTGAGCTTTTCAACGCCAAAATAGATCGAATCGGCCCCAACCCGTATAGCTGCCATCAGCGATTCATAAGAACCGACCGGCGACATGACTTCAAAATCGTTAATCGAATAATGCATGTCCTCTATCCTTTTGATATGCCTGCAAAAATACATAAAAAAACATACCTTTACAAGCAATATTTTTCAATTGGGTGCATTTCATGAAATAATGGCAAAAAAAAGTCGTACATTTGCGAAATGGATGGAGGTTGTCGCAAGCATGGAACAAACAAAAAATAGCGAAGATACGTATCTTTTTTACAGGCAAGAGAAGGAGAATCACACGAAAATCCTGCACCGCTTGAGAAGAAGGATTTATCATGTCGGCACGCTTCGATTGGTGCTGATCGTTGGAATGATTGCTGCAGTCTGGTTATTGCACGAGAAGGACTGGGCGATACCGACCGCGATTGCCTGTGTCGGTTCATGCGGTTTTATGCTGATGGTAGCGTATCACGCCCGATTACATGATAAGCGTACTTTTGAAGAAGGCATCATCCGCCTTTTCGATAATGAATTGAAAGCGTTGGATGGCGATTCCGGCGCTTTCGACGGCGCTCCCGAACTTGCAGATACGCAGCATGCTTTCAGTATGGACCTCGATTTGTTCGGCGACCGGTCGCTCTTTCAAATGATCAACCGCACCGTCACTAAAATGGGAAAAGAAACGCTTGTCGCGCATTTCTTACAGCCGCTAACCTGTAAAAATGAGATCCTGACGCATCAGGAAGGTGTAAGGGAAATGGAAGGGTTGACGGATTTCAGACATCATTTTTACGTTATCGGCGAGCTGGCCTCACGGGAGAAACAGGACTTGAATGGGCTAATTGCAACCGACAGCAAGCGCGGGATTGCCCGTCATCGCATCGTCGGTTTATTGACATGGCTTGTTCCGGCGGTCTGGGCGCTGCTCGGTGCAAGCGTCGTCGTCCATTTGATACCGCCAAGATACCTCATCGTCTACTTTGCCTTCAGCTATCTGTTGGCCAACCTGCCTTTTAAGCTCATTCAAAATGTCGTTGCATCGGTCAGCAAGACCGAAAAAATCCTGCAGACGTATGCCAGACTGATGGCATTGGTGGAAAGGGAACAGTTTGTTTCGCCTTTGTTGCGAAGGCAGCAGGCTGCGCTTACAGGGAGCCAGGATGATGCTGCCAATGACGCCGAAAAGACTGCTGCATCGTCAGCCGTCAAAAGCCTGTCGCGCACGATTGGTGCGTTAGACCAAAGGTTCAGCTTTATGGGTATCCTGTTGAACATTTTGTATATGCGTGATACACGTCAGGCCATGAAACTCGAAAAATGGAAGCAAAAACATGGCATTCTGTTAAAACGATGGTTTGATGCGTTAGGATTTTTCGACGCTTTTTGTTCGTTTGGCGCTTTTGCCTTCAATCATCCCGACTACATCTATCCGCAACTGACGGCGTCGTATTTCGAAATGGAAGGGACACGTTTAGGACATCCGCTCATCCATCGGGCGCAATGCGTATGCAACGACGTTCATATACCGAGAAGTAAATACTTCCTCATCATTACAGGCGCTAACATGGCCGGCAAGAGTACCTATTTAAGGACTGTCGGTGTGAATTTTCTGCTTTCCTGCATGGGACTTCCCGTCTTTGCGGAATCATTGTCCGTTTATCCCGCCCGGTTAGTGACAAGCCTGCGGACAGCCGATTCGCTCGTATCGAACGAATCGTACTTCTTCGCAGAACTGAAACGGCTGAAAATGATCATCGACCGGCTTGATGCAGGCGAGGAACTGTTCATTATTCTTGACGAGATGCTGAAAGGTACCAATTCGGCAGACAAGCAAAAAGGTTCGTTCGCCCTTATCAAGCAGCTTGTCAACAAAAACACATGCGGGATCGTCGCTACCCATGATATTTTATTAGGCTCGTTAGCCGAGGTCTTTCCGGGACATGTACAAAACAAACGCTTTGAGGCCGAAATAGATGGAGAAGAGCTGATTTTCAGTTATCAGCTGAGGGACGGAATTGCCCAAGACATGAACGCAACCTTCCTGATGAAAAAGATGGGAATATATTCGTAGCGACGTCGTGGCGTCGCTACCTTGTCAAAAGACGTTGATGATTGCCAGGTAGCGCGTATCGGGGCCTACGGGGCATAGCGACTGGTAACCTGAACGGATGAGGTTGTCTTCAAGCACCAAGGGCGCCTCCGCACACATGCGCTGGTGCTCGTTGAAAGCATTATACACGTAGGATACGGTGCGCAACATGCCATGTGAAGCAGGGTGGATAAACTGACGGCTTATCTGCATGGCAGCTAAGCCGATGGTAAAACGCAGGTTTAACTCGACAAACGGATGAACGGCATAATCGCCATCCGGGGTTTTGTAAATGAACATGTCGACACCCATGTATCCGCAATAGACACTTCCTACCACTTCCTTCAAAATCTGTCCAACCTGTCCGACTAAATACAGGTAGTCTTCGGGCGAGATGAATTCGTTCAGTCGTTGCAGCAGCATTTCTTGCGTACCAAGCATACAGCCCACAAACTGTCCCTGCGACTGCGTCTCGAAAATTGACAGACCGACATGCTCTACATTTCCGTTTCCGTCCGAATAAAACTCTGCCGCGAAATCAAGAACCCGATTTAATGCTGGCTCGATGCTGATGGAACCCTGTTTTTTCAACGCACTGTTGATCCAACTTTGTGCGCGCGTGTCCAGTTTGTTGTCGTCAACCCAATAGAGCCCGCGTCCGGAAGAGGAAAACGGCGTCTTGATCACGTAAGGCGGCGTATGGGTCGCCACATAATCCTCCAGTTCTTTTAATTCCGAGTAAAAAACGGGTATGCGTATCGTCGGCGTGATGGGCGTAGTATTTTGCAAGCGATCCAGGCATTGAGCCGAAGTCTGACGATGGGTCAACAAGACAAAGTCGTCTTTCCATTCAGGAATATCAATCACCATCCCTGCCTGCTTGAGCTCTTTGAAAGCATCGATACTACGCGGAGAGATACCCCAGATGCTCGCGGTAAGGGGGGGCAACTTCGGCTTTTCTCCCAATTTCTTTCGACGGTACAACTCTTTCATCATCAAATTCAAAATCATGGGAGATGATAATGATGAGCGAAACACTTTGGGTAGCGAATTGGTAAATTGTGACGCATAGGAGTTTCTGACAAGTGTATAACTCCCTGCTCCTCCATACCATATTGGCAGCATTTCCAGATCTGTCGACATCTTCTGCACGGAATAGGGCGGTGTATAGTGAGATTTCCCACATAAGACTTCCATCTCATGCCCCGGATTAAATAAGAATAACTTGTGCATTAACAAATAGTTTTTAAAATTCTAAGTTTTCATCAATTGCCTCTATCTTCTTGACAACGACCTCCATGTCTTCACGTAAGCGTGCAATTTTGCGATCCATCTCTTTGAGTAAACCGCCGCCGCCTTTTGAAGAGATGAATCCAACATTATTCTCGTATGTCTGAAGGTCGATCTTCATCCGATCGTACGTACGCATCAACTTGTCGCGTTCGTTGTACAATTTAGTCTTTCCCGGCCCGGTCACTTCCGTCAGGCTTGAACGGAACTGTTGAATACGGCGGTCGCGTTCGTTGACTTTCAACCGATCGAATTGTTTGTCAACGACATCCCTGAAAGTCTTGTGCAGCCTGTCCTTTTCCTTAAAGGGAACATACCCGACCGAATTCCAGTCGGACAGATAACCCCGAAACAAGGCAAGCGCTTCTTCTTCGGGTAAGTTTTCATCAATGGATTTTATTTTTTCTATCAACGCCCGCTTTGCCTCCAGATTCTCATGTTCTTCGGATTTTTGGGAAGAGGATTCTTTATTTTTCCGCTCAAAGAAATAATCGCATGAGGCAATGAACTGCTTCCAAAGGGTGTCGGAATACTTACGTCCTACCGGCCCGATTTTTTTCCATTCATTCTGTATTTCGATAAACCCCTTTGTCGTCTCCTTCCAGTCGACGCTGTTTTTCATTGATTCGGCTTTTTCAACAAGCGCTTTCTTCATTTCGATATTCCTGTCGATCTCTTTCTTCATCGACTTGTAGAACTCGCTCTTCTTGTTGAAATAATGGTCGGATGCAGCACGGAACCGATCGAAAATCTTCACATTTTGTTTCTTGGTAGCAAAACCGATCGAGCGCCATTTCGTTTGCAATGCCATCACTTTTTCGGTCTTTCTTTCCCAATCTTTCAGTGTTTTTAACGCATTGAAGTCTATCGTTTCCAATTCCTTGCATATCGCTTCCTTGATTTCCAAATTTTTTTCTTCCTGCCCTTTAAGGTCTTCAAAATGAGTCTGGTGCCGCTTGCTTATCGTTGTAGAAGCCAATTTAAAGCGGTCCCATATCGGATCGCGGTATTCTTTTGCGACATGACCTATCTCGCGCCATTGCTGGTGAATCTTTTGCAGTTGATGAAATGCAGAAATGACATCCGCCTCTGTTGCAAGCCGTTCGACAGTTTCGCATAAAACTGTTTTCATTTCCAGATTCTTCTTGTAATCGTAATCGCGAAACTGGTTGTTGATCTTCACCAAATCATAAAAACGCTCATTATAAAGTTGATAATTCCGCCAAAGTTCTTTTGAATATTCCTGTGGTACCTGTTTTATCTCTTTCCACTTACGCTGGATATCGCGAAACTCATTATACCGCTTGTTGAAATCATCATGACTTTCCGTCAATATTTTAAGTCGCTCTATCAGGTGTTGTTTTAAAATTAGATTCGATTCTTTTTGCCGTTCCTCATCAGCCAGCATCGACGACTGTTTTTGCTTGTATTCGGCCATAAGTGATTTTAGTTGCGCTTCGGTATCATCTGTTGGCATTACAAAATCCTGCTCCGCGCCCCCACCTTCAAGAAACGTGCTTTTTAACGCATCGGTCTCAGCGCGGCGAATCCTGTAGTAGGCACGCTTAAGCACTTCCGCGTCTTGATGAACGTATTTTTGCGGGTCTTCGACGATCAGTTGCAAGCGGTTCAATAGCTCTAACTTAGTGAATGACGACAAATCGTCCTCAACAAGCGGTTCTTCAACGTGACCTCCGGTTTCTTCTTCTGCAACTTTCATCTCCTCCTCAGGTTCTTCATCCACTGGCTGTTCAAACTCGGATTCCGGGTCCAGCCCAAGCGATAACGCGGGTTCCAACGCCGGCTCCGGTTCCAATGCCAATGCCAACGCCGGCTCCGGATCGAGGGCCTCGTTTGTTATCACTTCCGTTTCCGAAATGGTATCATCGGGAAAAACTTCTGTTTCAGAGGCTTTTTCTTCCGTCACAACTGCTGCTTCCGAAACGGTTTCAGTCGGCACATTTGCTATTTCCCGACCTGTATCAACTTCCGGAACCGTTTCCTTTTTCGGCGTATTAGCGTCCAGTTTTTCTTTCGATACCATTTTTACCGGCATTAACTCCGGGTCTTGAGATGTTTCCAATTCACCTGTTTCTTCCATAAGAATTTCACTTTCAGCAGGCAAATTCTTTTCCTGAGTGTCAATCATAACCTTTTTTATTAATAATCATGCGAGGAATCCCCTCTATAAAAGTTACAAAATAAACAGAAATTATTGGTATTTCCAAAAAAAAATAAAAAAAAATTTACAAAAACTTGATGCAGATATACGAAAAGCTCTAAAAGTCAAATGAATACATGCTATTCGGGAAAGGATACCGTGCTAACGTAAACGGTATCATCATGGCATTTTTTGCCAACTAGTAACGGTAATAAAAAAATCCCGGAACTCGCGTTCGGGGATTTTCAGTAATGAATAATGAATAACGTTTAGCATTATGCTCTAGCACTCGGGTATTACCCCGAGAATACCGCATAGAAGCCTGAATGAACCACGTCGCAAAGACGTATAACCAATCACCCTGTCAGTGCACAAAAATCATTTTTTGCACCATCGGCTTTCAGTTTAAAAATTAGATAAGAAGTATATTGAACAACACGCTGCCAAACTTTTTATCCTTCTTCATCTAATGATACCAAATGCAAAGATACGTACTTTTTTTTTAATACGTGCAAATAAAGCTACTTTTTTTTGTAATATTTTCTGCAAAAAAATATAATAAAAAGATTATCAATTATTTACAAAACCATGCGCTTTGCCCAATCGAATGGTTTCCGCAAGCCCCTCTTTCAGGTTGTATCGGGGGATAAAGCCAAGTTCACTGCATGTTTGTCGGGTGTCGCAAGCCCAGTTCCGCTGTCGCAAGATTTTATATTTATCCGTATTTAGTGTCATGGCCTTATGGCGTAGTTTGCCCGTCAATTCCGAACAGACGCAAGCAAAATAACACAACCAAAAAGGTATCCGCACATTGATGACAAAACGTTTGCCAAGCGCTTCTTTTATTATTTTCGAAAATTCACAGTCGGTATACACCGCTCCATCCGCCACCAAATAGGAAGTATTGCATACAGCCCGATTCTCGAGCGCAAGAAATGCCGCGACAGCCAAATCCTTGACATAGACAAACGACAGCCGCTGCGGTTTCATGCCGACCTTCAAATCAAATCCGGCCTGAACGCTTTTTATTTCCATCAGATAGGCTTTGTCTCCGGGACCGTATACGCCTGTCGGACGAAGAATGACGTAGGGGATAGCTGTTTGTGAACGCACAAACCGCTCAGCCTGAAGCTTGCTTTTACCGTAAACAGAATCAGGCCTTTGCTCGTCATCCATGCATATAGGTCGAAGGGCAGATTCACCAACGGGCCCGTAGCTGCCGAGGCTACTCATCAATAAAAATTTTTCGGGCTTGCAGTCGGCAGCAACTAACGAATCGAGCAGTACTTGCGTATAATGTGCGTTCACGGTATAAAAATCGGCCAAATGAAGCGTTTTCGTAATACCGGCATTATGGACAACATAATGCCACGCACCTGAAACTGATACCGTTTCAAGCAATTGCCTTGTCAAGGCTTCCCTGTCATCATATTTCAAATGAATAAAATGAATACGTCCGTCCTGCAAATTTTCGCGCGCACTCCCCGGACGAATCCCTGCCCATACGTCGTATCCGCGTTTCAAAGCCTCTTTCACTAAAAAACCGCCAATAAACCCACTTGCCCCGGTAATCAAAATCCGCTTTTGCCCGCACATAATTTTCAACTTTCAACTTTCAACTTTCAATTAAAAAGCATGTTTTTTAAGTACCCTGTGCGGGAAATCGCCATGTTTCACGACTTCAATCGGACATGAAAAAGTCTGGTCGAGCCATTCGTCCGACATGTCGGTTCCCGGATGATAATGCAGCGTCCCGTTGACGCATGCCACATTCTTCACCATGGAAAGCAGTGTGCCTACATCATGCGAAACAAGGATGATAGACGTATCTTTGTTGATCTCGTTCAGCAATTCAAAAAATTGCGATTCGAAACGTTTTTCCACGTAAGTATTCGGTTCGTCGAGGATGAGCAATTGCGGTTGCGAAACGATGGCGCGGGCAAGCAACACCCGCTGAAGCTGCCCGCCCGAAAGTTCCCCGATGGCGCGCTCCGCCAACGATTCAATTCCGAGCTGAACAAGCATCCGATGAATTCGCTCTTTTTGTTCGGATGTGAAATTTCTGAAACGGGGCTTTTCACTTGCCAGACCTGAAGCAACGACTTCAAAAACCGAAATCGGAAAACGTTTGTCTATGGGATTGATCTGCGGCAGATAACCGATTTTCAGCGATGATACGGGCTTGCTGTTTTCAAAATAGGTAATCTCTCCTGAAACAGGCTTCATCAAATCCAGCATGATTTTCAGCAAGGTCGTTTTACCGCCTCCATTTGGGCCAATGATACCCAGAAAATCATCCTTCCATACGCAAAGCGATACATTTTTCAAAACAGGCATCGCGTTATACGAAGCCGTAACATCCTTTATTTCAATCAACTTCTCCATTCGTCACCAAGGCTTTTGCCAATCTTCTCATTTGTGTGTCCCACTGTTGGTCCAATGGATTAATCATCACGATACGGGCGTCCAAATCCTTTGCTATCTGCTCGGCATAGTTGCGATCAAATTCCAATTGTACAAATACGACTTTAACCTGCGCACGCCTTACTTCATCGATCAATCTTTTCAGCGAAGCAGGCGAAGGGTCTTTACCTGCTTCTTCGATACTGTATTGAACCAAACCAAATTCTTCCGCAAAATAAGTCAGCGCCGGATGAAAAATGACGAAACCGCGACACGTCAGCGTGTCCAATTGCTCGTGAAGCTCGCTTTCCAATTGCGCCAACTCATCCATCAAACGCTGATAATTGATTTGATAGAAGTCCTGTCGCGCCTCATTCATTGACGATAAGGCCTTGCAAATATTTTCCGACATCACTTTCGCGCCTGTAAACGACGCCCAGATATGGGGGTCATGACCGCCGTCATGATCGTGATGACCGTCATGACTGTGATGATCGGTATTATCCGCATGGTCGCAACCATCCGCATGGTCGGAATGAAGCCCGTCGGGTAAAAAGGACCATCCATCCGATAAATCAAACAAAAACTTGTTCGGATTGTTCGACTGTAACGACTTGATTATCACCTGCTCAAATCCGATCCGGTTGATATGGAAAAAGGCCTCGCTCTTACCGGCCCGAAGCATTTCGCTTATCGAAGGATCGTAGGTTTCAGGACTTCGACCGGCAGGAACAATCGGGAAGAAAACATAGTCGTCGCCCGCAATTTTCCGGCCAAAGTAACCTATCGGATCAATCGAGACGGCAATCTCCTTTTTTTGCCCGTCCGCAGCTTCTTTCCTTTGCCCAACACAACTTGCGAGAAAAAGGGTAAAAACCATACAAACAGCAATTTCCCGGGATAGCCTTCTCCTTCCCAGAAGATGAACCAAGTACGAAACGGTTGCGAGACCTAACGATACAACTGTGACAAGAACGATTAACACATCCGTCCATTCCACTTTTACCGGATAAGCATCTATCACAAACATGCCGGGCGCTTCGCCCAACTTAATCAGTCCAAAGTATTGCTGTACAAAACAGATACCAATTCCGATGACGATGCCAATCAGCGCACCAAAGATGGAGATCATCCATCCTTCGAAAAGAAATATCCTGTTAATCAGACTATTGTTAGCGCCCATGCTTTGTAGTTTTTTGACGTCTTCTTCTTTTTCCAACATTAATATGGTAAGCGATCCCAATACGTTAAACAGGGTAAGAACCAACACAAAACATAACATCAGGAAAGTCACCCATTTCTCGACCTGCACAATCTTAAAAAACGATTCCTGCTGTTCAAACCGATCCCTCACCGTAAATCCCTCACCAACAAGTTGCTGTATCTTCTTTTTTACAGAAGGCATATTCGCGGCAGGTACAAGTTTTATTTCAAGCGCCGAAACCTCCCTTTCATAATCGAGCATCGACCGCATCAGTTCGATTGGTACAAGCATGAACCGATCGTCATAAACCGGTTGATCTACCTGGTAAACGCCACTGATATACGCATGTTCAACAACAAAAGAAGCCATCGGGTTTGCCATATTGATTTTACCCGTCCGTTCCGGCATAAATATCTTTACCGGATAAGCAAAGGCCGCTTTGATGCCAAGTGTGTAGGCCAAGCCTCTCCCAAGCAAGGTATAATAAATATCATCCTCCGTCAATGTGAACGCCCCGTCAATAATAGCCGAATCAATCAACGCCAAATGACGAAACGACGAATCTACGCCTTTCAATACTGAAATCTCCTGACGATCAGCATATTCAACAAGCGCGTTTTCCTGCAGCACGCCGCACGACAGTTGTACTTCCGCCAATTCACGCACTTGCTGCATCGCTGCGGTCGCAGGATCAAACACTTTCCCCTCGACTGCCTCTATTTTCAGGTCAGGGTCGAAAACACTGAAAAGCATCGTCGTTTGATCTTTAAATCCATTTAACACCGACAGAATACAGACCATGGCCATGGTAGCAACAACAACGCCACATACGGATATGGCTGATATGATGTTGATGGCATGATGCGATTTTTTCGCAAATAAATACCTGCGTGCAATGTAAAAAGCTAGATTCAATCGTCTATTTTTTCAGAAGTTTATCTATATTTTCCACATAGTCAAGCGAATCGTCTAAAAAGAAGACAAGCTCGGGTATGCGGCGTAACTGCGTACGAACAATTTGCCCCAAGTCATACCGGAGTGTTTTCTTGTTTTTTTCAATCGCTTCAAGCAAAGCCTTCCCCTTTTCTGACGGGAAGATGCTTAGATAGACCTTTGCGGCGCTCAAGTCTGGACTTGCATGTACCGTACTGACCGAGATCAGCGTTCCGTGCGTCATCGCCGTCTGTTTCCGAAAAAGCTCTCCCAACTCTTTCTGCAACAACCTTTCGATCTTGCTTAATCTTTTTGTTTCCATCTTCTTTCAATTTTCTTCTTTCAATTTTCTTCTTTCAACTTTCAACTACAATTTCCATATCATTGTCAGACCGTCGCGAATCGGAAGGATTACCTTCTCTACGCGGTCGTCGTTCTTGATCTGCTCGTTAAAGGCATGTATGCCCTGCGTTTGTTTATCCGTTCTGACCTGGCGTTCATCCAATACCTTCCCCGACCACAACGTATTGTCGGCCAAAATCAGCGCGCCCGACGGAAGAAACGGGAAAATCAGGTCATAATAAGTACAATACGCCCGCTTGTCGGCATCGATATAAACCATATCAAAGGTTTCGTCGAAGGTGGGAAACAACGTTTCAATGGCTCCCCAGTACACGCGTATCTTATCCTTGTGGGGCGATTGCTGAATATACGGCATGGTAAACGGTTGCATTTCATCGTTCTTCTCGACCGTATAGATCAGCCCGTCATCGCCCAGCCCTTCTGCCATGCAAATGGTTGCATATCCGGTATACGTACCTATTTCGAGGATGCGTCGGGGGCGCTTCATCCGACAGAGCATTTTTAGCAGCTGCCCCTGCAAGTGCCCCGCAAGCATGTGCGGATGCGTCAACTTCACATGCGCGTCGCGATACAAGGCCGCCAATAAAGCGCTTTCCTCATTCATATACCCCAGTATGTACTCTTCTATCGTCTGCATTTGGTAGTTTTCAGTTTTCAGCCGTCTATGTCGAGGCGGTTCCTATCATCCGTCTCTATAGCGCTTCAATGGCAAGCTTGTACGAATTTAACCCAAACCCTGCAATGACGCCTTTGCAAACGGGCGTAAGCATGGAGTGATGGCGAAAGTCTTCACGCGCGTGTACATTAGTTAAATGTACTTCTATCACCGGCGTGTCTATCGCTTTAATCGCATCGTGCAACGCCACGGACGTATGCGTGTAGCCGCCTGCGTTCAGGATGATACCGTCAAACGAAAATCCGACTTCCTGTATTTTGTCGATCAGCGCCCCTTCAGAATTACTCTGGAATGATTGAATTTCAAAGTCAGGGTACGACTTGCGCAAGCCTTCAAGGAAGGTATCAAATCCCTCGTTGCCGTAAATCGCCGGTTCGCGCCTGCCAAGCAAGTTTAAGTTAGGCCCGTTGATAATCTGTATCTTTTTCATAATCCTTATTTTTACGTAACAAAAAAAACAATTGAAACGCTTGTGATTCAAAATGTTTTCATGTAACTTTGCATTCCCGCAATTCGTAATCCGCAACTACGGATTGTGAATCGAGCGCAAAGGTAATCATTTTTTTACATGGCACAAAAAGAGAAGAACATCATCGATAAATATATAACCTGGCTTCGTTTGGAAAAAGGCCTTTCCGACAATACGGCCGACGCTTACGTAGACGATTTGAACAAGTTGCTGGCTTTTGTCGACAACGAGGCGGGGGTTGATCTGTTGACGCTGACTTACAGCGACTTGCAGCAGTTTGTCGCACAACTGTGCGATGCAGGCATTTCCGCCCGTTCGCAGGCGCGCATCATCTCGGGCATCAAATCGTTTTACCGTTTTCTGTTGCTGGAAAAATATTTGGAGGCCGACCCGACGGAACTGCTGGAAAGCCCGAAGATCGGCATGAAGATTCCGGACATACTGACTGAAAATGAAATAAACGACCTGATTGATTCTATCGACCTGTCGAAGCCCGAAGGCCATCGCAACCGGGCGATGTTGGAGACGCTCTACAGTTGCGGTCTGCGCGTATCGGAACTCGTTGGCCTGAAGTATGCCGACGTCTATTTCGACGAACAGTTCATCGTCGTCAACGGGAAAGGCAACAAGCAACGGTTAGTCCCCATCTCCCCAAAAGCCATTCAGGAGATACGCAACTACCTGATCGACAGAAATAGGGTCAACGTGCAAAAAGGCCATGAAAGTACGCTTTTCCTGAACAGGCGCGGCGCCACGCTAACACGTGTGATGGTCTTCCATATCCTCAAGGAGCAGGCCAAAATAGCGGGTATCCGCAAGACGATCAGCCCGCATACGCTGCGCCATACATTCGCCACCCATCTGCTCGAAGGGGGCGCCAACCTGCGCGCCATTCAAATGATGCTCGGACACGAGAGCATCACGACCACCGAAATTTATACGCATATCGACCGGGAGTTTCTTCGCCGCGAGATCATTGAACATCATCCCCGGAATCGTAGTTTTGAAACAAAAAATCGTTGTACGGAAAGCGTGTGACATGAATTTCCTTGACGCGCTGATACAGGTTGTCCTTCAACTCCTCCAGATTGGTCTTGTTCTTGGCTGAGATGAAGATGCAATTTTCAGGCAAACGATTCATCCAGGTGGCTTTCAGTTCGTCCAACGAAATATTCTCGCGTGTGGAGGGCGTCAGATCGTCGGCCTCCTTTGGCACAAAGGTGAACAGGTCAATCTTGTTGAAGACGACCAGCACCGGCTTGGGCGTTTTGTCTATCTCGGCCAATGTGCGGTCGACGACCGCTATCTGCTCTTCGAACGTAGGGTGCGAAACGTCCACAACATGCAAAAGCAAGTCGGCATCGCGCACCTCGTCAAGCGTCGATTTAAACGATTCGATTAGCTCGGTCGGCAATTTCCGTATGAACCCGACCGTATCTGAAATCAGGAACGGCAAGTTGCCGATGATCAGCTTGCGTACCGTCGTATCCAAGGTCGCAAACAGTTTGTCTTCGGCAAACACATCAGTCTTGCACAGGATGTTCATCAGTGTCGACTTGCCTACGTTCGTATAGCCAACCAGCGCTACACGCACCATCTTGCCGCGATTCTTGCGTTGCGACGACATTTGCCGGTCTATCTCTTTCAGGTCGGCTTTCAGTTTGGATATCTTGTCCATGATGATGCGGCGGTCGGTTTCGAGCTGCGATTCGCCAGGGCCGCGCATCCCCACGCCACCACGCATGACGCCGCCGCGTTGCCGCTCAAGGTGCGTCCATAAACGCTTCAGTCGTGGCAACATGTATTGATACTGTGCCAGCTCAACCTGTGTTTTGGCATGTGCCGTCTGCGCCCGTTTGGCAAAAATGTCGAGGATTAGGTTCGTCCGGTCTAATATCTTGACCGACAGTGCCTTTTCTAAGTTGCGAATCTGCTTGGCCGACAGTTCGTCATCAAAAATGACAAGTCCTACCGCATGCTCGGCCACATATTCCGTGATTTCCTGCAGCTTGCCTTTCCCTACAAACGTCGTCTGATTCGGATAATCTACTTTCTGCGTAAAAGTCTTCACCGTCTTAGCCCCAGCCGTGGCAGCCAAAAAAGCCAGCTCGGCCAAGTATTCGTTCACCTGCCGCTCGCTCTGCTCCGGCGTGATCAGCCCGACCAATACCGCATTTTCCGTCTTTGCTTCAGTAATGATAAATTCTTTCATTTTCTGTTCTGTTGAATCAAAATAATCTTTATGTGCCAATTGCGGGGCAAAGATAACCAATAATCTTTCGCAAACCGAATTTCATTTTAAAACAAATACGCGACATGCTTCGCCCTGCCAAATTGACATGTTTCTACTTTGGCATTTTTTTTGATAATCAATGATTGGAAAGTAAAAGGAAAATAAAACAAAAAAAACGAATAAGATGGTAAATTTCAATAATTTTACGATTAAATCGCAAAACGCTGTCGAAGGGGCTATTCAGTTGGTAAGGCAATATGGACAGCAAGCGGTCGAAGCGGTACACTTGCTTAAAAGTGTCATTATGACAGACCAGAGCGTGGCGCAGTTTCTGTTTCAAAAACAGGGCATCAACCTGCAGGCGTTCAGCCGGCAGGTTGATCAAAAGATACAAACGCGTCCCAAGGTGACGGGTGGCGAGCCGTATCTCGGCGCCGAAACAAACGATGTATTGCAAAAAGCAGTGGATTACAGCAGCAAGTCGGGCGACCAGTATGTCTCGCTCGAAAACATCCTGCTGGCATTGCTTACGGAAAAAAGCGACGCATCACACCTGCTGAAAGACGCCGGCATGACCGAAAAAGGGCTGCGCGCCACCATCGACGAGTTGCGGAAGGGCAACAAGGTTACGAGCCAGTCGGCCGAAGACACGTATGGCGCGCTTGGCAAATATGCCATCAACCTGAACGAGCGCGCCCGTTCGGGGAAGCTTGACCCGGTCATCGGTCGCGATGAAGAGATCAGGCGCGTGCTCCAGATATTAAGTCGCCGGACGAAGAACAACCCGATACTGATCGGTGAGCCGGGCGTCGGCAAGACGGCCATCGCCGAAGGGCTGGCGCACCGTATCATCCGGGGCGACGTGCCTGAAAACCTGAAAAGTAAACAAATATTCTCGTTAGACATGGGGGCGCTGATCGCCGGCGCCAAGTACAAGGGTGAATTTGAAGAGCGCCTCAAAGCCGTCGTCAACGAAGTGATTCAATCCGATGGCGCGTTCGTGCTTTTTATCGACGAAATCCATACACTGGTAGGGGCAGGCAAGAGCGACGGCGCCATGGATGCGGCCAATATCTTGAAACCAGCGCTGGCGCGGGGCGAACTGCGCGCTATCGGCGCAACCACGCTCGACGAATACCAAAGATATTTCGAAAAGGACAAAGCGCTCGAACGCCGTTTTCAAATGGTGATGATCGACGAGCCCGACGAGGCCGATTCGATATCCATCCTGCGCGGACTGAAGGAAAAGTACGAAAACCACCACAAGATACGCATCAAGGACAACGCCATCATCGCATCGGTACAACTGTCGAGCCGGTATATCACCGAACGGTTTTTGCCGGATAAAGCCATCGACCTGATGGACGAAGCGGCAGCACGCCTGCGCATGCAGGCCGATTCGGTTCCCGAATCATTGGACGAGGTCATCCGCCGCATGGCACAATTGGAAATAGAGCGAGAGGCTATCAAACGCGAAAAGGACACGAAAAAGTTAGAAACGCTGAACGTCGAAATTGCCAACCTTAAGGAAGAGGAGAAAAAGCTGAAGTCAAAATGGCAAAACGAAAAAGACCAGATCAATCAAATTCAACAGATAAAAATCGACGTCGAAAACCTCAAGTATGAGGCCGAAAAAGCAGAGCGCGAAGGCGATTACGGCAAAGTGGCCGAGATACGGTACGGCAAACTCAAGGAAAAAGAAGTAGAGATAAACAGGATACAGACGTTGCTGCACGAGATGCAGGGCGGCAGCGCGATGATCAAGGAAGAAGTGGACAGCGACGATATTGCCGAAGTAGTAGCGCGCTGGACAGGCATACCCGTCAGCAAGATGATGCAAAGCGAAAGGGATAAATTGCTGCATCTCGAAGACGAACTCCATCAACGCGTTGTCGGGCAGGACGAAGCGATAACGGCCATTGCGGATGCGGTACGCCGTAGCCGCGCCGGACTGCAGGACCCGAAACGGCCCATCGGCTCGTTCATCTTTCTCGGTACGACAGGCGTCGGCAAGACCGAGCTGGCCAAAGCGCTGGCCGAATACCTGTTCGACGACGAAAACATGATGACCCGCATCGACATGAGCGAATATCAGGAGAAGTTCAGCGCCAGCCGGCTTGTCGGCGCGCCTCCGGGGTATGTCGGGTATGAGGAAGGCGGCCAACTGACCGAAGCCATCCGGCGCAAGCCCTATTCGGTGGTGTTGCTCGACGAAATAGAAAAAGCACACCCCGACGTCTTTAATATACTGTTGCAGGTGCTCGACGACGGTCGCCTGACCGACAACAAGGGACGTACCGTCAATTTTAAAAATACGATCATCATCATGACCAGTAACATCGGCTCGTTGCTCATCCGCGAAAACTTCGAAAAATTGACGAACGCAAACCGTCATCAAGTGATTGCGGACACCAAACAGGCAGTTTTGGAACGGATGAAAAAGACCATCCGACCTGAATTTCTGAACCGCATTGACGAAATCATCATGTTTACACCGTTGAACGAACAGGAAATACGCCGGATTGTCGACTTGCAACTTGCCCAAACGCAACGCATGCTGGAGAAGAACGGCATCAGACTTGACTTTTCGGAAACGGCTTTGAATTACCTTGCCGACAAAGGCTATGATCCACAGTTCGGCGCCCGCCCGGTCAAACGCGTGATACAAGAACTTGTCCTGAACGTGCTATCCAAAAAAATACTCGGAGCACAAGTCGACCACAGCCGCCCCGTGACGGTAGACTATGAGGATAACGGATTGATATTTAACAACTAAACGGGATGCGACAACTTGAAATGCACCCGCTAAAAAGGGTGCATTTCAAGTTTCGGTGATTTTTTTTACGGATTTTTTTGTTGGAATGATAAAAATGCGTATCTTTCGCCGATTTTTAATACGAAAAGATATGAATGAAGAAGATTTCCTGTACGACGATACCGAATCGGTCGAATTTATCAAGAACGCTTTGCCGGAAAGTGTCAGAAACAAATACGGTGACGACGACATTATGTATATCGTCGATTTAATTTACGACTTTTACGATTCGAAAGGATTTATGGACGAAGCACCCGATGAAAAGGGCGACGACGACGAAGTAGTAGTCGACGAAAGCGAGTTGATCGCTTTCGTGGTAGAAAATGCGGCAGCCGACGGACTGGGCAAATACGACAGCGATGACATCGCCTTGATTGTGCAATCAGAACTGGATTATTGCGAATCAATCGGCATGTTTGAATAATTGAATAGCTGCTTGCCGATAACGGCAAGGTAGGATATTTTTACAATTAACTTTAATAAATTTAGGTATGAAGGTTTTGAAGACATTTTCAGTTTTTATTTTGTGTGGCGCGTTTGTGCTTTCAGGTTGTGGAATGAGTAACACGGCCAAAGGCACGGCGATTGGCGTTGGCGGTGGAGCCGCCGTAGGCGCCGGGGTAGGCAAGGTGGCAGGTAACACGGCGCTTGGCGCCGTCATTGGAGCGGCTGTTGGAGGCGCAGCAGGCGCTATTATCGGGAAAAGAATGGATAAGCAAAGACAAGAATTGGAAGATATTTTACCGGATGACACGAACCTTGAAGTCATCGAAGAAGAAGGTCAACCGCCCGCCTTGAAAGTGACCTTTGATTCCGGCATATTATTTGCAACCAACTCGAGTACGGTCAGCGAGGCCTCGAAGACAGCCCTGCGCAACTTCGCGGCAAATCTTCAAAAGAATCCCGATACCGACTTGAAGATCGTGGGTCATACCGACAATACCGGGCAAGTTGACTATAACCAGACCTTATCGGAAAAACGTGCGAAGGGCGTCTACGACTACCTGATGGAACAGGGCGTAAGCAGTCGGCGTATGATTTTCGAAGGGAAAGGCATTCATCAGCCCGTTGCTTCCAACAGTACGGTAGAAGGCCGCGCCAAAAACCGTCGCGTGGAAATCCTGATTTTAGCCAACGAAAAGATGCTTCAGGATGCGAAAAAAGAAGCTGGAGAAATCTAGTATATAAGCACGACAGTCCTCAGGCTGTCCACATTAATCATTAACTTTTTTTATAAGCGAAGGATTGTCCGGATAAAAATCAGGACAATCCTTTTTTTAGGAATGATGGAAAAATGAAGATTGGAAAAATTGATTTAGGAAAATATCCGGTCATGCTTGCCCCGATGGAGGACGTGACGGATTTGTCGTTTAGGCTGTTATGTAAACAATTGGGGGCCGACTTGGTGTACACCGAATTTGTGCCGTGCGAGGCGCTTGTCCGGCAGATCAGCAAGTCGAAGGAAAAACTGAAAATTGCCCACGGAGAGCGCCCCGTAGCCATTCAACTGTACGGCAAGGAAGTAGCGCCGATGGTCGAGGCCGCCAAGATGTGCGAAGAGGCCGGACCCGACCTCCTCGACTTGAACTTTGGCTGTCCGGTGAAGAAGATTGCCAACAAGGGCGCCGGTGCGGGCATGTTGCGTAACATCCCCCAGATGCTCGCCATAACAAGGGAGATCGTGAAAACCGTCAACCTGCCGGTAACGGTCAAAACGCGTCTGGGGTGGGACAACGACAGCCGCATCATTGTCGAACTGGCCGAACAGCTACAGGACTGCGGCATTGCAGCCCTCACGATTCATGGCCGTACAAAGGCGCAAATGTATACGGGCGAAGCCGACTGGACGCTCATCGGAGCCGTAAAAAATAATCCGCGCATGACCATCCCCATAATTGGAAACGGCGATGTCACAACACCTGAACAATGTAAAGCACGCTTTGATCAGTATGGAGTCGATGGCGTCATGATTGGACGGGGCAGTATCGGCAGACCCTGGATTTTTCGGGAGATCAAGCATTTTCTTCAAACAGGCGAAAAAGCGCCTGTCGAAGATTTCTCCCTGTATTTGAACCTGCTGAAAAAACAAGTCCTCCAAAGCGTCGAACGCCTCGACGAACGGCGCGGCATCCTTCACATACGCCGTCATTTAGCCGTAACGCCTATTTTCAAGGGGATACCCGACTTCAAGCCCACGCGCATCGCCATGCTCCGCGCCGAAACCGTCAAGGAGTTGTTCGAGATTATGGATCGCATCGCAGCATCGCAATAACGAACGCTCCATGTTAATTGTCTTCAGGGAACCATTCGGCATATTTCTTTCTTAAATCAGCCAGCGTCGCCGTATAGTCAGGATGACCTGTGAAATGGATAGTTTCGTAAGGGTCTACTTTCAAATCAAACAGATGCTCTTCAGTCCCGACAACATCATGTTTCATGTATTTATTTTTGTTTGCATCTACCACCATACGCCCCATCTCGGTTTCGACACCAAGACTTTTTCGCCATTCCGTCTTTTTATTTTCAAGCAATGGGCGCAGGCTCATGCCTCTCGGATCGCTAGATGATGCATTTCCCGCAAAATCGGAAACAGTAGGCAATAAATCCAGCATGTTCGACACGAGATGCAGGCTGTCAACACGTCCGCCGGGTATGCTGCCTTTCCACATAACGATAAAGGGGATATTGGCGGATTCCTCATAGAGAACCGTCTTGTGTTCCAGTCGATGGGCAGCATCCATATCCCCATGATCGCTGCTTAGAATTACAAGCGTGTTTTTTTCCTGACCGCTTGCTTGCAAGGCATCAAGGATGACCTGAATCTGCCTGTCGACCCGTTCCGTCAAGCGGCAGTAAGCCCAACGGTGCATCCTCCACTGTTCGTCTGAATACCTTTCGCGTGCATGGATGCGAAAGGGTCGCAGATTGATCAACCAGTCGATAGCCCGCGGCTCATCGGTTGTCGGCTCGTAGTTAGGCGGCAACGGCGGACAATAATGGGCAAAAAAATCTGTTTTTGATATGCCTTCGGGAATTTTCAGGGCTTCGTCCAATGTGGCGACTTCTGTTTTACCGTTTCTTGTGATCGACTTTTCCTCTTCCGTTTCGGCAAAATCGCGAATGGCCATATAGCAAATGTCATGGGGATTGATAAGCGATACAATCATGAAATAGGGGGTAACATGCTCCTTTTTTATATATTGCGCAACGCTTTCAGCCAGTTCGTCGCGTTCGTCCTTGCTGATTACATGGAAGCCCAGCGTTTCAGGCTGTAAAACTCTTGGCAGATGCTGTTTGCCTCCGAATACAAGATCATAGCCAGCCCGTCGCATGACCGATGCCAGATTGGATTCCCTGACATCTTCCTGCAATGCCGTTATGTTCATTGCGCCGGCATTTTCTCGTACCGTATTGCCTCTATTATCCTGAAAATAACCGGCAAACCTTCCGGTCATCATGCTTACCCTTGCCGGAGCAGATACCGGATTGGTGGTATAAGCCCGCGTGAATCTCACGCCGTTTTCCGCGAGATAGTCCATTGCAGGCGTCTGAAGCCAGCTGTTTCCGGCACAACTCATCATGGATGCGCTCTGCTGATCAGTTAAAATATAAATAATATTGGGCTGTTCGGGCTGTGCCTGTTGTACGCAAGCGCTACCGGCAAATGCCAGCGGTGCTAAAGCGATGAGTTTGAGGGGATTTGGTCTTTCCATTGTAAAAAAATTGTTTAAAGGCAGGTATGAAGATAATAAAAATTTCGTTTGATTCCTGTATGATGTACGATAAACGATGCAAGCGTGTCGCGCGGTTGTCAAAAGCTGAAGCCAACTTTAATGCCGAAAGTCATGTCAATGTGCTTGTTGAATCGTCCCAGGTAATTCCATAAGGCAAAACCGTGTTGATAAAACGTATCCGCTTCCTTTCCAAAAGCATAGCCGCCTCCGAAAAAAAAGTCGGCTACGAATCGGTGCATCGCATATTGGTAGCCGACCGTGAAAACGGCGCTGCCCATTCTCGACAACATCCGTTCAAAATCGATCTTCGTATCGTAATGAAAGTTCGTAAAAATCAATTCGGGACGCAGATATAGGCCGTTCAGCGGCTGTATATCGTTTCCATAAAGGATGAATTTGTGGGCATAACGTGCGGTATAGCCCCTGGGGTGGTTTTTGAAATTATCGTGGCCAACCCCGATGTAGCCGACCGTAAATTCCATCGTTTGACTGCTGAAGACGGCACGCTCGTACGACACCTTGCAACTGCCCGTATACCACGACGGGACAGTCGTTTTCAAGGCCTGACGACGCACTGGCAAATCGCTGGCAAAAGAACAGGAGAAAGCAAAACAGCCAAACAGCAAGATAAAGTATTTCCTTGTCATGTTGTTATCTCATTAAGAATGCTTTTTTAAACTTTCTGGCATCTCCTTCAGGATGGTAAAATTCTGCATAAAAGACATATACGCCGGGTGAAAGCCGGTTATTATCCAGGCCTTTGCCATCCCAGTGCCATTCGCCCGCCTGCGATACAAGCTGGTTATTCATCAGTTCCGCCACTTTTTTCCCGCTCGTGGAATATACCTCGATGCGGCAGCGATAACCGGGTTTAGAGGTTTGATAGGTAAGCAGGTAATAATCAAAGCCCGGCACATATTCCGGTGCGGTCACATAAGTATTTTCTTGCCATTCAGGGTGTTTAAATTGTGAATTTCGATAACCGGGCGTTCCATAACCTACTTCTGATGTGGCCGACGTCCAGTTCGACGGGTCTTGCGAACTGCCATCCGGGTCAATTCGTTCTAAGGACACCCCTTTCTTGCTTTTGATGGAAGCGCTGTGCCAATGGATGGAATACGTCACTTCGTCAATGATTGTTTCGTCAGACTGGCGGAACAAGACGAGCGAGGCGCCATTGTTATTTAGTATCGGCAATTTCAGTTCATGGATCGACAGGGTTTCGGGGGTGAAATAAAAATCGGTCACGCCCAGTATATCCTTTGTCAAAACCACATAACTATCCGGTGAAATCGTCTCTTTTATTGAATTCATCGGGTAATAAGTACTCAATGACCCATCCGTTTTACGAACGGCAATGATTAAATTCGATAACGTGAGTTCACGATTCGACCGGTTATACAGCTCGATATATTCGCTGCCGCCTACAAACTCTTCCGGTAATATCTCATTGATGATGATGTCAAAAGGCTCCGCAACGACCGATTTATCGAGGTCGTCGATCGGATTTGGGTCAGGATTCGGTTGCTGCGCAGGCGGCGGCGAATTGACGGCGCCGGGCGTGCCGCCCTTTTCGTCGGTCGAGACGTGCCATGATCCGTCGTCGGCCCGTTCAAACGACTTGCCTGCTTTGGCGTTGGGATAAGCCATTTCATCGATGAATTCGCCTTGTGAGTTTTTCAATCCGACGATTTTACCGGTGTTAGCCAAGGCTGCCGGGAAGTTAGCGATGCCAAGTGCCAGGGCCTCGTCGGCTACGATGATTTCGCGACCGGCGCGAAAGAGAACGGCATAGCCGTCGTCCATCAAGGCGACATCCGGCAAAGGCGTTTCTCTCCCATCATAGACAAATACCCAGCCGTTTAAGGAAATCTCATCGCCGGAAACATTGCGGATTTCTACATATTCCGTTTCGGGAAGCGCCGTCAAGCCGTTGGGATTGGCCATTATTTCGTTAATCAGGACGTCGCCGTACGCAGCATTATCCACGGGAGGATCACCATCACCGTCACCATCACCGTCACCATCACCATCATTTTCCACGCCGGTATTAGCATCCGGTTGATAGTCGTCGCCGGATGTAATCGGTTCTGAATTGAGTGCGCCGGGTGTTCCTCCTTTTTCGTCGGTCGATAGATGCCATGAACCGTCGTCGGATCGTTCATACGACGTGCCTGCTTTGGCGTTGGGGTAAGCCATTTCATCGATGAAAACGCCTTTTGAATTTTTCAATCCAATCGTTTTGCCGGTATTGGCCAAGGCCGAAGGGAATTTATCGATACCAAGCGATAGGGCGCCGGCAGCAACGACGACGTCGCGACCGGCACGGTGGAGCACGGCATAGCCGTCGTCCGATAAGATGATATTTGGCAATGGCGTTTCTTTCCCATCATACAGGAACACCCATCCGTTTAGGGAGATGTCGTCGCCCGACGCATTGTATATCTCCACATACTCCGTTTCGGGAAGCGCCGTCAGGCCTGTGGGATTGGCCATTACCTCGTTGATCAGCACATCGCCGGGCTGTGTATGGTCGATAACCGGTTGGTTGTCGTCAGGTTGCGAAGCAGGCGGCTGCGAGTTGGCAGCGCCGGGCGTTCCACCCTTTTCGTCAGTTGAAACATGCCATTCGCCGTTATCACCCCGTTCATACGATTTGCCTGCTTTGGCTACCGGATAGGTCATTTCGTCAATCGTTGTTTTTCCCGAATTTTTCAGTCCGATCGTCTTACCGGTGTTTGCCAAGGCCGAAGGAAATTTATCAATGCCGAGCGATACGGCGCTCGGAGCGACGCTGATGGCACGACCGGCGCGATAAAGAACGACATAACTGCGTGCCCGCATGGACACATCCGGCAGTGCCGTTTCCTTCCCGTCATAAACAAATACCCAGCCATGCAGCGAAACATCCCGGTTGGTTGTATTATAAATTTCAACATACTCCGTTTCGGGAAGCGCTGTCAAGCCCTTGGCATTGACCATTACCTCATTGATTATCACATCGCCGCGCCGGGAATAATCGACGGGAAATCCTGTTTCGGTACCCGTGTTGTTTCCGTTCCCCGGATTATTATTGTTATTCGGCGGCGGAGGGGGTGATGGTGGCGGTGGCGGCGGTGGCGGCGGTGGGGAATTAACGGCACCGGGCGTTCCACCCTTTCTGTCGGTCGATTCATGCCATGATTCGTTGGCAGCCCGTTCATACGACTTGCCGGCTTTCGCGCTCGGATACGACATTTCATCGATGAGGATGCCTTTTGAATTTTGCAGACCAAGCGTTTTGCCGGTACTGGCTAAGGCCGAAGGAAACTTATCAAGTCCGAGCGCCAGGGCGCCGGCAGCTACAGAGATGCTGCGACCCTCGCGGAAGAGTACGGCAAAACCGCCTGGTGGCAAAACCACATTCGGCAAAACGGTTTCCTTCCCGTCGTAGATAAATGCCCACGTATATAAATTCATGCTGTCTTTTGAAGCATTGTAAATTTCCACATATTCGGTTTCAGGAAGCGCCGTCAGCCCTTTTGCATTGGCCATTACCTCATTGATTAACACGTCGCCAGGCTGCGAATAATCATGGGTAGGAATAGGCGTCAAGGCTGTTATCGGCGGGGGTGAATTGGGGGCGCCGGGCGTTCCGCCTTTTACGTCGGTCGATAAATACCATATTCCGTCGGGGGTGCGTTCAAAAGACTTGCCCGCTTTCGCACCGGTATAGGTTGCTTCATCAATGACGTCGCCTTTTGCGTTTTTCAAGCCGATTGTCTTCCCTGCATTGGCCAAGGTCGAAGGGAATTTATCCATTCCTATGGAGATAGCGCCGTGGGCAACCGATACCTCGCGGGGCGAGCGGTACAAGACGGCATAACCGCCAGCCGGCAAGGTCATATTCGGCAGTTCGGTGTCTTTGCCGTCATACACAAACGACCAACAATTCAAGGAAATATCGATTCCCGACACGTTGTAAAGCTCCACAAATTCCGTTTCGGGAAGTGCGGTCAGCCCTTTGGCATTGACCATAATTTCGTTAATCAACACGTCGCCGGGCTTCGATTTATCTAATGAATAGATCGAGGGTGAATTGGCAGCGCAGGGTGTGCCGCCTCTTTCGTCGGTCGACAGATGCCACGTGCCATCCACGTCGCGTTCGTACGAGACGCCGGCTTTGGCTGTCGGGTAGGTCATCTCATCGATGGTTTCTTCTCTCGAATTTTTCAATCCGATTGTTTTGCCGGTATTTGCCAAAGCCGAAGGGAAAGTGCTGATACCAAGCGTTAAGGCGTTATCGGCAACTTTTATTTCGCGACCGGAACGGTAAAGGACTGCGTAACAGCCAGCAAGCAACACACTATCAGGCAGTTTAGTATCCTTCCCGTCATAGACAAATGCCCAGCCTTTCAATGAAAGGTCGTTTCCGGATGTGTTGTAAATTTCTACGTATTCAGTCTCTGGAAGCGCTGTTAAACCTTTGGCATTGACCATCACTTCATTGATAATCACAGCGCCAGGGAATGAATTGTCAATCGGAAGGACGGGAGGGGTCGGGGGATCGGGATCGGGGTCGGGGTCGGGATCTGGATCAGGTTCCGGTTCAGGTTCCGGTTCCGGATCAGGGTCAGGGTCAGGGTCTGGTTCTGGATCTGGATCTGGATCAGGATCTGGATCAGGTTCAGGATCTGGATCAGGATCTGGATCAGGTTCAGGATCTGGATCAGGATCTGGATCAGGATCAGGTTCCGGTTCAGGTTCCGGTTCAGGTTCTGGTTCTGGATCTGGTTCCGGATCAGGTTCTGGATCCGTCCCCAAAAACGTTGGCGGCGAATTTATCGCGCCGGGCGTTCCGCCTTTTTCGTCTGTCGACCAATGCCATGAACCGTCATCGCCCCGTTCATACGAGATACCTGCTTTGGCGGCAGGATAAGTCATCTCGTCGATGATTTCACCCCTTGTATTTTTTAAGGCAATCGTTTTGCCGGTAATGGCTAAAGCGGCAGGAAATTTATCATAGCCAATTGATAAAGCGCCTGATGCGATGGATATTTCGCTGGGAGAGCGGTAAAGCACGGCAAAAGCGCCAGCCGGCAACGATACATTCGGCAGTTCGGTGTCCTTGCCGTCATAGACAAACGCCCAGCCGTTCAGGGAAAGGTCGCTTCCGGAAATGTTGTAAATCTCCACATATTCCGTTTGTGGAAGCGCCGTCAGTCCCTTGGGATTAGCCATCACTTCATTGATCAGCACGTCGCCAGGCACGGATTTATCCAATGATATCGCTGATGGAGAGTTGGCAGCGCCGGGCGTTCCGCCCTTCGGGTCGGTCGATAAGTGCCACGTACCGTCGTCGCCCCGTTCATACGAGATGCCCGCTTTGGCAGCCGGATAGGTCATCGCGTCAATCGTTTCGCCCCTTGCATTTTTCAAGCCGATCGTTTTGCCGGTAATGGCTAAAGCCGCAGGAAAGGTGTTGATACCCAATGGTAACGCCCCGTCGGCAACCGATATGTCGCGACCGGTATTGCCGCGGTAAAGCACGGCATACCCCCCGGCCTGTAGCGTTACATTCGGAAGCTCCGTGTCTTTGCCGTCGTATACAAACGACCATTCGTTCAAGCAAAGATCGATTCCCGAAACATTGTAAATCTCAACATATTCCGTTTGAGGAAGCGCCGTCAGTCCGTTTGGATTGGCCATCACTTCATTGATCAGCATGTCGCCAAACTTGGATTTATCCAGCAAGGACGCCGAAAATGAATTGACCGCGCCGGGCGTTCCTCCCTTTTCGTCGGTCGACAAATGCCAGGTGCCATCGTCGCCCCGTTCGTACGAGAGGCCCGCTTTGGCAGCCGGATAAGTCATCTCGTCGATGGTCTCGCCCCTTGAATTTTTCAGGCCGATCGTTTTGCCGGTGATCGCAAGCGCCGAAGGGAATTTATCAATGCCCAATGACAACGAGCCATCCGCAACGGATATATCGCGGGGCGCGCGGTAAAGCACTGCATATCCGCCTGCCGGCAACGTTTCATCAGGCAAATCCGTGTCTTTTCCATCATACACAAATACCCATCCCTTCAGGGAAATATCACTTTCGGAAGCATTGTATATCTCAACATATTCTGTCTCGGGAAGCGCTGTCAATCCTTTGGGGTTGGCCATCACTTCGTTGATCAGCACGTCACCCTGACTGGAATTGTCTATTTCCTGTGCCGACAACAGTACCGGCCTCAATACCGGCGTCAAAATCAAAAATAAATACAGTATACCGCGTTTCATCGTATTTTTTTAAAAGATATGGCAATCAATCGCACTGTAAAAAAACCAATCATCAAAGCCCGCTTGCAATTTTCTAAAATTTCACCTACTTTTGCAGTCGGATTTTGCAATCGGATAGTAGATAATACTAATTAAAGTAAGGATCCTCTCGAAGGTTGCAAATGTACACAAAGGTTTATTATTATACAAATTTTTAAAAGTTAAAAAAATGAAAGTAGCAATTGTTGGTGTAAGTGGCGCTGTTGGACAGGAATTTATGCGCGTGCTTGATGAGAGAAATTTTCCGATGGACGAATTGACGCTTTTCGGTTCATCGCGCAGTGCAGGAAGCGAATATACGTTTCGCAATAAAAAGTATACGGTCAAGGAACTGCGTCACAATGACGATTTCAAGGATATAGACCTTGCCTTCGTTTCGGCAGGTGGCGGTACATCCAAAGAGTTTGCGCCAACCATCACAAAACACGGCGCGGTGATGATCGACAATTCCAGTGCGTTCCGCATGGACGACGACATTCCGCTTGTCGTACCGGAAGTAAACCCCGAAGATGCGTTGAACCGTCCACGCGGTATCATCGCCAATCCGAACTGCACGACGATACAAATGGTTGTTGCGTTGAAAGCGATTGAGAACCTATCGCATATCACGAAAGTTCACGTATCCACCTATCAGGCTTCAAGCGGCGCGGGAGCATCCGCCATGGCCGAACTTAAAAAACAGTACGAACAGTTAGTCGATGGTGAAACGCCCACCGTTGAGAAATTCCAATATCAACTGGCGTACAACCTGATCCCGCAGGTTGATGTGTTCACCGATAACGGCTATACGAAAGAAGAGTTGAAAATGCACAATGAGACGCGCAAGATCATGCACTCCGACGTTGAGGTCAGCGCTACCTGCGTACGTGTGCCTGTGCTGCGCGCCCACAGCGAGGCGATATGGATAGAAACCGAGCGTCCGGTCACAGTAGAAGAGGCGCGCGATGCTTTTTCGAAAATGCAAGGCATCGTCTTACAGGACGACCCGGCCAACAAAGACTATCCCATGCCGCTGTTTGTCGCCGACAAAGACCCCGTATACGTCGGTCGAATCCGTAAAGACCTGACAAACCCCAACGGGCTTACATTCTGGACGGTGAGCGACCAGATTAAAAAAGGCGCGGCGTTGAACGCCGTTCAAATTGCGGAATATCTTGTGAAAGTCGGCATTCATTCCACCATCGCATGAGAAAAAAGTTTGTTTACAAGGTAATTGCGATAATCGTCACTTGTACCGTATCACAAGCTATCCATGCTGCTCCCGGTAAAAATCCGAACGTGATCTATATCCAGGCAAGCGATTTGGGCAAGGGACTATTGTCGGCTTACGGACAGAAACAGTTTACAACCCCCAACATCGATGCCCTCATCCATAACGGCGTCAGTTTCAGTAATGCTTATGGAGGCGCTGTCACTGCATCTGCGCGCGTATCGCTACTCACCGGCTATCATGATTGCAGCAAGAACAAATGGCGTATCGCAAATGGGGGCGGTTACATCAGAAGGGATACGGCAGATATTTTGAATAGCGAATCACTCGTCGACGACAACGCCATCTACCTGCCGGAAAATGACCTCTATTTACCGCAAGTCTTTCAAAAGGCAGGCTATCTGACTAGCCAGATTGGGATGCTGGGGGCAGGTAACATTTCGTCGCGACAGCAGATGAAAAAGTATGGATGGGACTATTATTATGGATTTCTTGACCTTGTTCGCAGTAATGGCTACTATCCGCCTTTTCTTTTTGAAAACGGCCAGATGGCATTGATCGAAGGCAACACGCATGTCGATGGTGGCGTTGGTTTTGTACCCGAAACCGAATATTTCCATCAGCAAAGGTGGAACAGGGAGGGTAAGAAATCATACGCTCCCGAACTGTTTATCCATAAAATCGTTGAACTGCTGCATGAATTTAAAGACAGGCCGTTCTTCCTCATGTACTGTACGCCGCTACCGCATGGCCCGGTTTCCATTCCGGAAATACATCCCGAAGTAGCCAATAATGAGGCACTTACGCCAGTCGAAAAAGAATATGCCTCGATGGTGAAACTACTCGACGATCAGGTAGGTATCATCATGCAAGCACTTCGTGCACTGAACTTGGAAGACAACACGATCATCGTGTTTTCGTCCGACAACGGTCATGACATCCATTATTTGCAAAGCGGACGTATTGAAAGACCATTCATCAACAGGAAAACAGGTGAAAAATTTGACAATATTTTCAATAAATATTATAGCGTAACCGCCGGTGATGTCTTTAATGGGAACGCAGGCATGGCCGGACTTAAATACAGTAATCTGGAAGGAGGTATTTGTGTCCCGCTTGCGTTTTACTGGAAAGGCAAGTTAAGTAAAAGCGTCTGCGGAGAAATGGTTGCGGGATATGATTTTCTGCCTACAATGGCCGATTTGCTGCGCGTCAAGTTGCAGACAAAAAAAGATGGCGTCTCATTTCTTCCCGCCTTGGTACAAGGAAAAAAACTGCGTAGCAAGCGTTATCTCATTGCAGGATCGAGCGAGGGGCCTGTCATGATCGCCAATGATGGCTTGAAACTGCGCTATTACAAGGACAAGAAGCAATATGAGCTGTACAACGTCAGGAAAGACCCGGAAGAAAAATACAACGTCATCCTCCGATTCCCCGCCGAAGCCGAGAAAATGAAAAAAACACTGTTGTACGAATGTGATGACGCCATCGGAAACGGAATACTACAATAAGACGGTCCGATAGGTTCGGCGGTGAAGTTTGGGATTGAAAAAAACGATACCGAGGCGACACAGGTCGATGGTAACCGTTACTTTCGGATGGTTGCAAACCGATTTCCAGGTCGTTCGGCTTTGCCGCGATGCGTTAATCCCGGCAATCACCAGCACGCTCTCTTCGCTGATATGCGAAAGGAATTGCTCAAAAACATGATAAGAGAAGCGTTCGCTTTCAGGGAAAGCGTTCAAGACAACAAAATCCAGCTTGTCAGGCATGTCGTTCAGGTTGTTTGAGACATCGATCGGAGCGGTTGCATACTTGACAATATATTCGCTGGCGACCGTTGCCACTGCCGAATCCGGTTCAAAAACGGTGCATGCCGATGCGTTCGAGAACGCCGTAAGGTAAAGCGGTGCAAGGCCAAAATCACTGCCCGCGACATACATGATTTTAGGCTGAAAGCGATTGACCAATCGGAAAAGAAGCTTGTGTTCGGATTCCGTGAGGCCGTATTTTTGCAACATTCGTCCGATCGTTTGCTCACGGCGACGGTGTTGTATCCCGTCTGCACGCTGCATGATTTGCAGACGTACCGGACGTAACCGGTCATAACAGTAATACGACCCGCGCTCCTCGATGACGGAGGTGAGCAGGTCGAACACGAAAGGCGAATGGACGCCGTATCCGCCGCGACAAAACATGGCGCGATAGAGCCTGTTCAACAAAGCAATCATCCCTTCCCGAAAAATTCGCTGACTGTATAGTTCAAAAACCGGTTGAACGGATGCAACAACCTGAAATCTTCGACTACTTTGTCCATCCAGCTTTCAGAACAGAAAAAATCATCGGACTTCATGCCCGATACGATGAACGACTTCTTCTTCAAAATGTGCTCGTGCGGACAGTCCTTCGGGAATCCGTCGGGCATCCGCTGCAGCGATTCACCCTCCAGCTCGCCAAACGAGCGCCTGAACGGTTCGTTTTCGAGGATGCCGGTAAATTCTTCCATGTTATTGTAAATTTCCCGCCGGAGTTGTTTCAACAACTTGGGTTCGGGCTGCCATACGCCACCCGACACAAACGAACCGTCAGGCTCAATATGCAGGTAATAACCTCCGTAAGAGCTTGTCCGACCGCCATACCCTGTCATATAAGCCCCAAAATGCGTTTTATAAGGCGTTTTATCATTCGAAAAACGTATATCCCGATAAATCCTGTATATGCAACTTTTTGCATCCAGTCCGGCTATTTCAGGATCAAACGCAGCAATTCGGTCGATCAACTGCTGCACGATGCCCACATGCGCCTTATGCAAGGCATCATAACGACTTTTATTCGCCTTAAACCACTCGCGATCATTGTTTTCGCGCAGCTCCTTTAAAAATTTAAAAAGTTCTCTCATTTTCATATATTCAAAAAAACTAAACTCTAAAATCTAAACTCTAAACTCTAAACTCTAAACTCTCAATCAACCCCCAGCCCCCACGTCCTGCCTTTTTCAGTCGCCGGGACGCCGTGTTTCATCCATACGGGCATCGGCGCTCCTTTCAGGTAATGGTCGAAGAACTGTTGCAGGCGGACGGTCAGGTCGTGCATGTTGCGGCGATACAGCAGGTTATGCGCTTCGCCGTTGTATTGAAGCATGTAGGCTACCTTGCCGAGGCGGCGCAACGCCACAAAAAATTCGATGCCCTGATACCAGGGGACGGCGCCGTCGTTGTCGTTGTGCATGATCAGCACGGGCGTGTTGACTTTATCGGCATGAAAAAGGGGCGAGTTCTCCAGGTATAAATCCAGCCCTTCCCACAACGTTTTGCCGATGCGGCTTTGCTGGCGTTCATATTGCATCTGGCGCACCAGACCGGATTCCCAGCGGATACCGCCGTAGGCGCTTGTCATGTTGGAGACGGGTGCGCCGGCGCCTGCGGCTGCGAACCTATCCGTCTGCGTAACGAGATACGCCACCTGATAGCCGCCCCAGCTCTGTCCCTGGATACCGATGTGGTCGTTGTCGACCCACGGGTATTCGCCAAGCATCTCGGCGCCGGCTACGATGGAATTGTAGGCGCTGCGTCCCGGATGTCCGTCCACGTAGTAGATGTCGGGCGTGAACACAAGGTAACCGCGACTGCAATAAAACGAGATATTGACCGTCGAACGGCTGGGCGACGGCGCAATGTGCCGGTATAGGTCATCGGAGTGCCGCTCATAAAAATAGATGATCATGGGATACTTTTTTGCCGGATCGAAGTCTTCCGGCTTGTACAGCAATCCCTTTATGTCGTGCCCGTCTTTCGTCGTCCAGCCGACCAGTTCGACCGTTCCCCACAGATAATCGTTCATTTGCGGGTTGATATGGCTCAACTGCCGCTCGTTCTTCCACCCGTCGGACGTAAGCCACAGGTCGGGCGTCGTACGGAAATCGGCTTTCGCATATACATATACATCCGTATTTTTGGCTTTGTGAATGGCGGGGAACGTTTTGGGCGACATGATGCGTTTTTGCAGCGTTTTTTTGCCGGTAGCAGGCAGCGTATAGTAGCCGGCTTCTTTGGTTGCTTTGTTGAATGCCGTCAGAAACAGCGGTTTATCCGTATCGATATATTCCACTTCCCTGTCAAATTTGACATGACGGAACGCGATGCTATCTTTGCGTCCCGTTCCCTTGGTAATCATCACGGGCGCCGTTTTACCCGTCGGGTCGAACTGCCAGATGTCATACTCGTCGTACACGTAAAAGTGACGGTCGTGCTTGCTCCAGCCCATCGCGCCGAACGGGCCATACCGCTCCGGTCGTTGACCGGAAGCGTCTTCAAACGGTATGTCCAATCCTTCCGTCACACAACGCACGGTCTTACTTTCAACCGAATAGACATACCACTGGTAAGTATCCCTGTCGAACCAGGTCAGGTATTTTCCCGTAGTAGAAATAGCGGGGCGGTTCGGCAAGGCCTTGGCAACGAGCGTACATTCGCCGGTCAGGGTCGAAACCGTATACACGTCGTTCGACATGAAGCCTGTCCATTGCGATTCCAAGCGATACCCTTTGGTGGTAGTGCCCAGCGCATATTCGCCGTCGCCCCGGTCGGAGAGCGCAATGGTCTCGAGTTCGGGCGACCCTAACTGGATAAACCGGCTCAAATCCGAGACGTCGAACACACACAGATAGGATCGGTTCGTTTCGTCCTTCAACTGTTTCAGCTGCACGGGCTGCACAAAATCATCCTGATAGTGCCAAATATCAAGTTTTGCCAGTTCGCTCTCGTCGACGGTCGTGTCTTTCGGCGCAATGATGGGCGATATGCCGAAATACAGTTTGCTGCCGTCGTGACTGAAAGTGATGTTCCTGAACGTATTGACTGCCCAGCCCGCCGGCATCTGTCGCGACAGCGTGTCGGCAATCAGGCGAACCGCCGGGTCGGATGTCAGCACGTAATAGAGGTTGTACACTTTTGGATCGCGTTGGGTGGTGTCGGTTGTTGCAAAAAAGGCAAACTGGGCAGCGGTTTCATCGAACGACTGCAACTTGTAATCGCCCTTGCACGCCATCAGCGCGGTCGATTGGCGCATTTTGGTGTCGTACAGATAGACGCCCGGAACGGCTGTACTGTCTTTTTCGAGCGGTTTCGTCGAATACGCAATGTATTTTCCGTTTTTGCTCACGGCATAGCTGCCTACACAGGGGATCGTATCGCACAAGCCTGACGAGAAATAAAACACAATCAGCGATTCCGGCTTCTCGTCCTTTTTATGTAAAACCGTATCTTTGGCCATTCGGGTGGTAAAGGCAAAAAAGTCGGACGCTTTTTCCGGCATTTTGAACGATTTCGCGTCCGGAAATTTTTCCGTTTGTTGCGTACCCAGCCGGAGCCATCCAATGGAATCTACCGGCAGTTCGTCCGCACGCTTCTTTTTCAACCGTGCTTCTTTTTTTTCGGCCTGCGACGGTTTGATCTGAAAAACGACATGGCGTGAGTCATCCGTTATCTGTGCGTTGTGACCCCTGTCGATCCGTATCGTCGCCTGTGTCTTCAGGTTTGCAACGTAAAGCGTGCTATCGCCGTCTTGCGGTGCAACCAAATAGGATGCGTAAAGGCCGTCATTGCTTATCGTCACTTGCGCGATGCTCTCCCATGAATCATACACGCTGTGATCGAGCGGTTTCTTCTGCGCAACCACCGACGCTGCCCAAACCGCCCCCATCAAACAAAATAAAATCTTCCCTTTCATTTTCGTTGTATTTTTTTCCTCAATTCATCCATACCACCTCCGTCCCCTGTTCTGGAGGTTTTGCAAGGTATCCAAGCAAATATTCACATCGTCGACTAACTGGAAATCGAACATCCCGACACAGATGAAGTCGGCGCCATTTTCGAACGCCCACTTAAAGCCGTCCTTCGGAGGGATAGCGCCTGCGGCAAGCACCTTGTAGCCTATTACCGGCACTTGAACGCGGTTTACAAACTCAACGGTGCGGTCGGGGAACGTGCAAAAGCAGTTGTCGTGGAACATGTTGTGGTCTTTGCTGCGGGCATTGTCGACCTCGAACGGCTGGCGGTTTTCGCGGGGGTGCGCCGACCAGTAGTTGTCGTGGTGCATCGTTTTCATGTAATAATCGGGGATGATGCCGTTCTCTTCGCAAATTAGGAACGAATCGATCGTGTGCGCTGCCATGCCGGCCACATAGCCTTGCCTTCTGACTTCGTCGATCATCTTGCCGACGAGATCGATCTTGTTGTCGCGCACAAAACTGTCGCACTGCCCCCCGTGCATCTGAATAATGTCCATACCGCCGTCGATGGCCGCCTTGATGTTTTCGTAAATGTCAGTACTCTTTTCGTTTAGCGAAGTTTGAACAATCACTTTCATCTTGCTGCCGGTCAGTTTTTTGTATTTGATCATCGTTTGTAGAGTCGAGAAACTGGAGCTGATGCAGTTAATGCCGGCCTGCTCGGCCAGCATGAGGGTTTCGAAGATTTTCTTTTCGTTGTTGTAGGCTTTGAACAAAGCGCTTACATAGAGCAGGTCGCGGGCATGTGCCGAACCGGCAATCAGGTTGCCGCCCATCACCAACCGCGACACTTCGTGAGGGCCTAATTTACCTTTGGGCAACTCGCCTTTCAGTTCGCTCAACGCCAGCCGATTGAGCTGTATGGTCGCCCCTGACAGCGTATCTGTACCATACCGTTTACTGCTACGGAACGCCCCCCAGCCAAGCAAGCCCAAAACCGGCAGTGAAGCCATGTTTTTCAGCGCTTCGCGCCGTGTATGGACGATTGTCGGCGCAGATTCGCAATCCGCGCCCCGCCGCTTCGGTCGCAACTTCGCCCACGCGCCGAAATTGTACAAGCCATATCCTTTTTCGCTGTAACAGACGAAAAAGACAAGTATGGCCGCTTCGATAAACAGTTGGTTAATGACATACACCGACCCGTCGCCTCCGAGCAGCGAGATGCCAAAGGGCGGATACGCAAAATAGTACAGTGCGAGCAACAGGGCGCCGGCAAGCGCCGACCACCTGATGAATACCCCGACAAACAGCGCCAGCCCGATCAGGATCAGCCCCCAGACATTGAGGAAATCGACGACTGCAAGCCGCCCTGACGAGGCCGCCAGCCAGTGATAAAAACCTGAAAGGCCGCCGAAAGTATTGTTCAGGAACGATTCGGCCGACCATTTTTCGGCAAACAGCTTGATGCCTCCTTCATACAGGAAATGCCAGCCGATGGCCATACGGATGATTGTGATAATGTTTTTCATGTTAAAAATAACCGTTAGTCGTTACATCCCCATATTTCAGGGCTATTTCAATTCGTTTGATTCTCGTTTCATCCCCCATAGAGGTGATGCTGATCCAGTTATCTCCCTGTTTCAATACGGATACCGGAACGCGAAACGCATAGACCGTCTCCGTACCGCTCAGTTTGCTATCCCTGTCCATCAACGTTGCATATTCAGGCAGCTGTTCACACAGTCTTACTTCGTTCACGCTGACGGAAAGAGTTTCCGGACGATCGGTGCGTAGAAACAGGAAGGCTTCCTGCGGAACGTCTTCCAGCACATTGTCGGCCACATAAAGCGCTGCCGTCGCCCTGTTCGTTTTGGTCGCCAACAGCGGTAACGGCGTATCCGAAACGTAGCCGTAGGCAGAAGCAGCGCCATCGTCGAGCATAAAAATCTTGTTTCGCTGGCGAAGTTTTTCCGTCGAACCCAGTTCATGCAGCATCGGCTCAATGGTACGGAGCGACAGGCTGCCTGTCGACGACGCGCCATCGTACCCGCCTCCGATGAAATGATTGAACAGGTAAAGGCCGTTGCCCCCCTGTGCATGGATATGCGCAGCCATGCCGCGCCGCTGTCCGTGCGAATAAGGCTCGCGTGGCCAGAAGCCGCCATCGTCGATCGTGGCAAGCACGGGAACGTGATCACATCCCAGCGCGTTCCGAAATTTTTCAACCGGCATGGCCGGATGACCGCACCAGTGCACGCCAATCGTAATCATATCCACCAGCCCCTGTTGCACCCATTCTTTTACATCCAATCCTTTCTGCAGGCAGAAATCCAGTTCGACAGGCACACGCACGGAGAGGAGGATATGCCGACCGGTACGCTGCGCCGTTTCGTCGATCTTCTGCTTGACGGTACGCACCAACTCCGTCATCAGGGGAGCGTTTTTCGCCCCTTCGTCCGTTTTGAAATAGACGATAAAACGCATGAAGTCGAGGTCGAAACCATCTATCAGATGCCCGTACTTATCTATTTGTTCGGCGATGATACCCATTTTGAACGCTCGAACCTCCGGATGGGCGAAGTCGAACGCCCCTTCCGTGTGCCAGCCGGTGTTTTCGTTTACCCAGTATTCGGGATGCGCTTTCCAAAAATCACAATAACTCAGCGGCGACTGGTCGGGCGCATTGAAATGCAGGTCGTTCATCCGGTAGGTGATGAACGTTTCCAAGTGGTGTTCCTGCGCGCGTTGCAGGACGGCAGTGATCACATCCGCCCCTTCACGCTCTACGTTCAGGAAGCTCCGGTAGTATTTTGCCACATCTTCGACGTCTTCATACGTTCCCGGCGTAAATCCTTTCGGCGCTTCGCCGATGACACGCGTAAAAGCGGAGCGATAGTACAGGTTATGGGCGCCGCTACACATCATGAACGTCGTGACGGGCGTCTGCGCGTAGGCATCCACATACGCATGGATATTCGCCAGCGACAACGGACGTCCTTCAAACATATAGTTTCCCAGCAGGTCTGTGCCGTCGCAGTTGAAAATCAACCGAGGCGTCGTCAGCGCTGTTTTTTCTTCCCGGCAGGAAGAACCGATCAAAAGCAGCCCGCCCAGGACAATCAACAAGCATGTTTTGACAGCAGCGGCAGTTCGCGCGCCATCCATGGGGCGCGACAGGGCGGTTGTAGCCCAGAAACTACCGACTGCGAAGGCAGCGCCGCCGGCTTTTGAATGTTTGCGACGGATTATCCCGTCAGTATGGCATGGTTCGCTCATTTATACGTATTTTAAAGGGTTGGTAAAAAATGCAAAGTTAGCAATAATTGATACAATTTACCAAAAATTATCTCCGTTTTTTTTTAATCGAGGCGCTCGCAATGAAGTCCCCGCCCATCCGTCATTGCGAGGCACGAAGCAATCCAGTGAAAAACAATGCATTATTGTACTTTCTGGATTGCTTCGCAAGCTACCAATGACGGCAATTGTTCGAATGAAATACGATTTTGTAGAAAAAATCATTACCTTTGACAAATCAAAATAAACGATTGTTCATTATAATAAATTCAAAATGAAAAAGTTAATTGCAGCCTGCCTGTTATGCTTTACTGGTGTCATGGCATTTTTCGCCGCCGAATCCGCAAAAAACGTCACCCCGTCGAATGTAAGGGAGATCATTGTCATATTCAAAACGCATTTCGACATCGGATATACGCACAGTGTGGATGATGTGGTCAAGTTTTACAGGACGGACATGGCCGACAAGTTGTTTGAGGTCATTGACCAGATGGGCGACGTGCCTGTCGAGCAACGCCTGACCTGGACGGTTCCGGGATGGACTGCCTTGAAGATGTCGGAGGATTATCCGGGAAAAGATGCGGAGCGCGGGAAAAAGATTGACGAAGCAATCCGTTCCGGGAAAATCATCGTGCATGCCATGCCCTACACGATGGAATCGGATGCCTGCGAGCTGGAAGAACTGGTTCGCGGGATGGGCATATCGTCGCGGCTGATGCGGAAATACGGTCTGCCGTTGTCGCGGTCGGGCAAGCAGACCGACGTGCCGTCGCATGCCGTCGCAGTTGCCACCATACTGGCCAATAGCGACATCACGTTCCTGCACTTGGGCTGTAACGATGCAAGTGCCAATGTGCAGACACCGGAACTATTCTGGTGGGAAGGCCCCGACCGTACGCGGGTACTCACCTTTTATTCACCGATTTACGGATCAAGCGCCAGCCGGTTTTACGGGAACAGATGGTATGGACCGGAGAAGATGGTAGGCAAGAACCTGCTGCCGCCGGAGAACTGGCCCTATCGGGTGTGGCCGGCGATCATGTCGACGAGCGACAATGTGGGGCCGCCATCTGCCGAACAGATGAAGGAGTTGATCGACGAAGTGCAGCAACAAATGCCGGGCGTCAAGGTTTGGCTGGGTACGATGGACGACTTTTACGAAGCCCTGATGAAAGAAAACCCTGACCTGCCGGTCGTCAGCGCCGAGATGCCGGATACCTGGATTCATGGTGTGATGAGCGATCCCGAAGGCATGCGCCTGTCGCGCAAAGTACACCCGTTGCTTGCTTCGACCGAAGTGCTGAACACGCAGCTTCAATGCTGGGGGGCGCCCATTTCATCCTTTGCACAACCGGTGGCCGAAGCATATCATAATATATTAATGTATGGAGAGCATACGTGGGGGACGCACAAGAAAGTGAACAAGTACGGACAGGATTTCAAGGCAATACCTCCCGCCGATTACTCCGATATCGAGGCCTCGTGGGAATACAAGACGAATCATATCCGGGAAGCATTGCGGATGACTGATGATATGAACCGCGTCAACATGGAGACGCTGGCCAAATCCGTGAAGCAGAAAAAACCGTTCGTTCTTGTATACAATCCATTACCATGGAAGCGTTCCGGCATGGTCGAAGTAGGTGGACAGACGATAAGCGTTGACGACATCCCGCCCTGCGGATACCGGACTTTCCCCGTTGAAAAGGAGCGTCGCGCCACGACCAAAGCCTCTTCCAGTTCGATGGAAAACGACTTCTATCGACTGACTTTCGATGCCAAAAGGGGCATTATCGCTTCGTTATTCGACAAGCGCAACGGTCGCGAATGGTTGGATGCGCAGGCAAGTCAGGGGATGGGGCAGTACCTGAACGAACGGTTCACGCTCGAACAGACGGTGGCCTATTCAACGGCCTATCACAAGGAATATACAAGAAACAACATGAATTCAGGGTTTTACAAGCCACAAATGTATTCCGAAAATGAGGTACCCTACCGGGCAGCCTCGCCCGAAAACGGCCAACTGACGATCACCGACGACGGCCACACGCAAACGGCCGAGCTGGTCATGCCCGGAGATGCTACCAACCATCTTCCGGCAACTGTCTTGCGTGTAACGCTGTTCAAAAACAAGCCCTGGATCGACATGGAACTGACCATCTGCGACAAGGCAAAGGACAACTGTCCCGAAGCCGACTGGCTTTGCCTGCCATTCAGGATTGACCAGCCTGTATTTCATGTACACCGCCCGTTGGGCATCATGAACCCAACCGACATCTTACCGGGCGCCGGGCGCCATTTGTATGCCGTCGGCAACGGGGTCACCATCACCGGAGCCGATGGCGCCGGCGTTGCCGTGTGCCCGCTCGACCATCCGCTCATCAGCCTTGATACGCCCGGATGCTGGACGTTTTCGAGTGATTTTGTGCCTCAAAAACCGGTCGTCTACGTCAACCTGTACAATAACCAGTGGAACACCAATTTTCGGTACTGGTATCCCGGAACCTGGCGTTCGCGGGTCAGGATATGGACGATGGGAAAGAACGTCGACAAGGATGCTTTTTTCACGACCCAGGCTTTGGAAACAAGAAATCCGCTGCAAGCAATTGTCGCTGAAACAGGAAGTACAGGGTCCCTGTCCGCAAAACAATCGGGGATAGAAGTTTCCCGAAAAGGTGTTCTTGTCACTGCATTTGGCACAGACCCGGATGAAAACCCCGGGACGCTTTTGCGCTTATGGGAACAGGCTGGCGTTGCAGGAAATCTTACCGTCACCCTTCCCGCAGGCATGCCTGTCTCCAAAGCGTCGCCCGTCAATTTGCGCGGCGAGCGAAAAGGCGAACCGGTGGCTGTCAAAGCCGGAAAATTCAATTTCGAACTGAACGCTTTTGCGCCGGCATCATTTATTTTAGAATGATATCAGCCTTTATTGCCATGAAAAAAATAGGCTTGCTATTGTGCTTGACGTCTCTGCTAAGTTGCTGTAACAATGAATCGCCTCACCCGCGTGTCTACATTTCCGATAGTAGGAAACCGGCTTTTGTTCAGAAGTTGCAGACTGCCGACTGGGCGAGCGAAGCTTACGAAAAACTCAAAACGGATGTCGATCCATACGTTGAACGGCATCTGACCGACCCGCAGTGGATCGTCTCGCGCCTACAGATGTACTGGGACACGCACCACGCGAATGGTCTTCTGATGGGATTGGCCACTTTTGAGGTGATTCTCGACCATATTATCATCGACATGGTTTTATGTTACGACTTTATACATGGCTACCTGAAACGCAAGGGCGCAGATTTTGACATGATTGCCTCCGTCTTCAAGCGCTTTGCCGACCAACAAATCAAGTACGGATGCCACGACCACAACTGGAATATTTTCCAGGCGCTTCACGTCGTTTACTTAGCGCTCGCGCTTGAAGATGATGCTTTTTACCGAGACAGTCGCGGACGTCAATACTATCTGAACGAAATCCTCAACCATACGACCATCCTGCAAACGGCGCTGAAAGAGGCGATCGATGAAACATTCGACCTTGAAACAGGTTTATGGCCCGAGTCGGCCAAGTATTCAATGATTGTTTGCAGGGATATGCTCCAGATCATCAGCCTGATAGATCACGCAGAAAACACACGTTTGCTCGACAGTTTTCCCGTGTTGCGAAAAGCAGTTCCGGCAACCGTCGAATACTTGTTTCCCAATGGCCGCACTACGGCTTTCGGAGATGCCCACTATGAGCCCTTGTTTCCGCGACCGATTGAAATGATGATAGCGCAATACCGCAACTATGCAGAACCGGAACACGAAAAAGAACTGACGCAGGCGCTTTGCCGCATGATCGCCGACAGCGTTTACGACCGCAATGAAAACAAAGACATGTTTTCGCTGTTTTTCTATGTTGACCGGTTGATGGACATCCCTGCCTCGGAAGTTGGCTACGACCATATTCTCAGCGATACCTACTATGCACCCAACGCCAGTTGGCTGATACAGCGTAATGGACGCGACCGACAGCACGGCATGACCATTACGCTGACAGGTTCCAAAGGCTGGCATAATCATGCCAACGGCATCTCGCTTGAAATGTACGGCAAGGGATTGATGCTGGCGCCCGAAAGCTCGTACGGAGTCACTTACAGTACGCGCGACAATCAGGAGTATTATGCGCGATTCCCGGCGCACAACACCGTAATCGTCGACGGCAAGTCCGATTACAGAATGATGTGGGGGGAAGACCCGTATCACATGATATCCTGTTATCCGGCACATGGCGAAAACCTGCTGCCGACCGACAGAATCAGCTTTGCATGCGTCGATTTTACGGAACCGAAAACCGATGCACGACAGGAACGCCTAACCGGCATGGTACGCCTCGACGAACAGTCATCCTATATGGTCGATATTTTCCGGTCGGCACGCAACGACGGGAAAGACGTCAAGCACGAATATCTCTACCACAGTATCGGACAAGGATTCGACGTGATGAACAGAGACGGACGGCCGTTGCCTTTCTCGCCAACGAAAGAACTTTCGTCGGAAGCAGGCGACCTGAAAGGCTACGATTATTTCGTGAACAAGCGGGCGGCGCAGTATGGCAACGATTTCACGGCACGTTTCCATATCGGCCTCCAAAACGGGGATGACGTAAAGGTGGATATGTGGATGAAAGGTTATCCCGGACGGACGATCTTTAACGTCATGTCGCCCAAGTCAAATGCTTTTGTCAAAGGCTCCATACCCGACGAACTGTCGGACAAGCCGCTTCCTACCCTTATCGTCAGGCAAAACGGGGAAGCATGGAACCGTCCGTTTGTAGCCGTCTACCATCCTTATACGGCAGCCGAGAACGCATCGGTCAAGAAAGTCGAATATTTTGGAAATTCGGACGATTTTACGGGGATCGCCGTGCACTCAACTTCACGTACCGACTATATTTTCAATAGTGCGGCAAGCGAACATGCAAACGTCATGGCGAGCGACCCCTCCCCTGTCATTGCGAATGGGGATGATAAAAATCAAACAGCCGGAAATGACGTTTTGAGTCGCCCGTCATTGCGAGCTTGCGAAGCAATCCAGCGCATTGATT
>Ga0082212_10000339_pt1 | contig 68230 bp, 61 predicted proteins | sample TergutNt197P3_FD_71548 | JGI IMG/M metagenome (GOLD analysis project Ga0082212, IMG submission 71548) | Neocapritermes taracua P3 segment gut microbial communities from Petit-Saut dam, French Guiana - Nt197 P3 | ecosystem: Host-associated > Arthropoda: Insects > Digestive system > Gut ... | reverse complement strand
CGCCGTGGGGCGCCGCCCCGGGAAGAGGCCGCCTGTCCTGCGGTTTGCGCCCACTCCCCCAAACAGAGGCGCCACGGGCTTATCTTGAGGGGCGGGGCTCTATCTCGCGGACAGGGGACGAGGCTCAGTGCGCGAAGTGGCGCGTGCCCGTCAGGTACATCGTCACGCCGGCCGCCTGGGCCGCCGCGATGACCTCCTCGTCGCGGATCGAGCCGCCCGGCTGGACGACGGCGCGCACGCCCGCGTCGAGCAGCACCTGGAGGCCGTCGGCGAAGGGGAAGAAGGCGTCTGACGCGGCGACCGACCCGCGGGCGCGCTCCTCGTCGCCGGCGAGCGTGTTGGCCCGCTCCACCGCGAGGCGGCACGAGTCGACGCGGTTGACCTGGCCCATGCCGATGCCCACGGCGGCGCCGTCGGAGGCCAGCAGGATCGCGTTCGACTTGGCCGAGCGCACGGCCTTCCACGCGAAGGCGAGGTCGGCGAGGGTCTGCTCGTCAGCGGCCTGGCCGGCCACGAGCGTCCACGACGCCGGGTCGTCGCCCTCGGCCTGGAAACGGTCGGCCGCCTGGACCAGCAGCCCGCCGCTGATCGGCTTGGTCTCGAGCGCGGCGCGCGGCGGGGTGTCGACCACGAGCAGGCGTAGGTTCTTCTTGGCCTGGAGGATCTCGAGCGCCTCGGGCTCGAAGCCCGGCGCCACGACCACCTCGGTGAAGATCGGGGCGATCTGCTCGGCCGCCGCGCGCGTGATCACGCGGTTGGCCGCGATGACGCCGCCGTACGCGGAGACCGGGTCGGTGGCGTGCGCCCGGCGGTGCGCCTCGGCGACGTCGGCGCCCACGGCGACGCCGCACGGGTTGGCGTGCTTGATGACGGCGACGGCCGGCTCCTCGAAGTCCCAGGCGGCGCGCCACGCGGCGTCGGCGTCCTGGTAGTTGTTGTAGCTCATCTCCTTGCCGTGCAGCTGCTCGCCCTGGGCGAGCCCGCGCGTCCCGTCACCGTTCGTGTAGAGGGCGGCGGCCTGGTGCGGGTTCTCGCCGTAGCGCAGCACGGCCGAACGGTCCCAGGTGGCACCGGTCCACTCGGGGAAGCCCGAGTCGTCCGACGGCGCGACCGCCGTCGTCATCCACGACGCGACGGCGACGTCGTACGTGGCGGTGTGCACGAACGCGGCGGCGGCGAGCGCCTTGCGCTCGGCGTAGGTGAAGCCGCCGGCCTGGACGGCCGCGACCACGGCGGGGTACCGCGCCGGGTCGACGACGACGGCGACCGACGGGTGGTTCTTGGCGGCCGCGCGGACCATCGACGGGCCGCCGATGTCGATCTGCTCGACCATCGTGTTCTCGTCGGCGCCCGTGGCGAGCGTCGCGGCGAACGGGTAGAGGTTCACGACCACGAGCTCGAACGGCTCGATGCCCAGGTCGGCGAGCTGCGCGAGGTGGTCCGCCTTGCGCGAGTCGGCCAGGATGCCGGCGTGGACGCGCGGGTGGAGCGTCTTGACGCGGCCCTCGAGGCACTCGGGGAAGCCGGTGAGGTCCTCGACGCGCGTGACCGGCAGGCCGGCGTTGGCGATGGTCGAGGCGGTGGAGCCGGTGGACACGAGCTCGACGCCGGCCGCGTGCAGCGCGGTGGCGAGCTCGACCAGGCCGGTCTTGTCGAAGACGCTCAGCAGAGCGCGCTTGACGGCGCGCTGGGAGTCGTCGGCGAGCAGGACGTCGGGGGCGGTGGAGTGGACCTTGTCGGTTCCGGACATCGAGAGTCTCCTCGAGTGGGTCGTTCGGGCGGGTGCGGTCGAAGGACCCCGGCGCCCAGGCGGGCGGCGCACGAAGCGACGGCATCGTTCCCGATGCCAGGGCCGCTCCCCGGTGGTGACCCACCCTCGCCAGTCACGGCCGGGGTCAGTCTAGCCGCGCACCCCGGTCGCGCGGTGTGCGGTGTCCCTCACGCGACGACGTCGGGCAGCGCGTCGGCCGCCCACGTGTCGGGGGTGCCGATGCGGTGGATGGACCGCACGCACGCCATGGCCACGACGCCGACGGCGAGCAGCCCGGCGAACGCGCCCAGCGTGGACCGCAGCCCGGCCGCCCCGAGCAGCGCGCCGGCGACGGCGGGCGTGAGCGGCGCCGTGAGCAGGTACCCGAGCGCGAGGACCGACGACTGCCGGCCCTGCATGCGCGACGGCGTGATGGCCATGACGTAGCCGCTCATCCCGGCGTTGGCCGGCGCGAGCGGCGCGAACGCGAGCGCCACGAGCACCAGGTAGGCGGCGTACGTGTGCAGCAGGGCCATGCCCGCGCAGCATGCGGCGATCCAGGCGAGCGCGCCGATCATGAGCGCCCCGGCGCGCACGCGGCGCAGCACCCGGGACGCGACGAGCGCCCCGGCCAGCACGGCGGCGCCGGCCACGGAGTCGACCAGGGCGATGAGCAGCGGGGCGGTGCCGTGCCGCACCAGGTCGAGGTTCACGGCCACGAGCACGCCGTTGACGGTCAGGTTGATGACGGGAGCGATCACCAGCCACGCGCGGAACAGAGGCCGAGACCACACGAACCGCAGCCCGGCGAGCAGGGCTGCGGCGGGATGCGTCTCGCGCGCCTGGGCGACGTCGTCGTTGAGGGGCACGCGCACGAGCGCCCCGCACACGGCGACGACCACGTGCGCCACGGCGGAGGCCGCCAGCGGCAGGAAGTGCGTGAACCCGTAGAGCAGCCCGCCGAGCGGCCCGGCGGCGACGGTCGCCACCGCCCCGCGCCCCTGGACGGCGGCCATGGCGGTGGGCAGCTGCTCGGGCCCGACGACGGCGCGCAGCGCCCCCGACTCGGCCGGGCCCTCGAGCGCCGTGACCAGCGAGGCGCCGAACAGCACGGCCGCCAGGTGCACGGCGGTGAGGTGGCCGGCGAGCAGGGCGACGGCGACGCTCGCCCACAACGCCGCGCCGACCAGCGCGGCGCCGACGATGAGCCGCCGCCTGTCGACGCGGTCGGCCACGACGCCGGCTGGGAGCGTGGCCAGCAGCGCACCCACCTCCCCCACGCCGGCGACCAGGCCGGCCCGGGCGACGGAGCCCGTGACCGAGTACGCGACGAGCGGCACTGCGAAGGTGCCGATGCCGGCGCCGACGAGCTGCGTCGTCTTGCCGGACATGAGCAGCAGGTAGGGCCGGTTGCGCCAGAGCGTCGGCGCGGCGGTGGCCTCCGCCTCGAGGGTCGTCATGGTCGGGGACGTTACTCGCGCACCATCTCTTGCGCAAGAGTTCTTGCGCAATCAACGGTGCGCACCTCGCGTACCCTGGGGGCCATGGCGACGTCGATGCAGGTGGGCACACCCGAGGCCATGCGAGCCCTCGCCCATCCCCTGCGGCTGCGGATCCTCACGCAGCTCGAGGCCGACGGGCACGGCCGTGCCGCCGACCTCGCCCGGACGCTCGGCGAGCCGCCCAACTCGGTGTCGTTCCACCTGCGCACGCTCGCGCGGGCCGGCCTGGTGGTCGAGGCGCCGGAGCTGGCGCACGACCGGCGCGACCGCGTGTGGCGCAACGCCGCCGACACCTACGACGTGCCGCGCGGAACCCCCGGCTCCGATGCCGTGACGCACGTGTTCCTGGACTGGGTGCGCCGCATGGTCGACGCCCCCGCGGAGCCCGAGGCGCGCACCGGCAGGGCGCGCCTCATGCAGCTCGCGCTCACCGCCGAGCAGGCGGGCGAGCTCCTCGCCGACGTCGACGCCCTGGTCGAGCGGTGGTCCGAGCGGGCCCTCACCGGGCGGCGCAGCGACGGCGGCGGCACCGCGCAGCTCTACAACGTCGCGGTGATGGCCGGCCCTGCCGACCTCGCGCCGGCGGTCAGCGCAGCGACCGGGCCAGCTTCCCCACCGTCTCCACGAGCAGGGCGCGCTCGGCGACCTTGATCCGCTCGTGCAGCGAGGCCTCGTCGTCGCCGTCGAGCACCGGGACCGCCGCCTGGGCGAGGATCGGGCCCGTGTCGACGCCGGCGTCGACCACGTGCACGGTGCAGCCCGTCACCTTCACGCCGTGAGCCAGGGCGTCCCGCACGCCGTGCGCGCCCGGGAACGACGGCAGCAGCGCCGGGTGCGTGTTGACGACCCGCCCCGGGAACCGGTCCAGGAACCCGGGCGCCAGGATGCGCATGAACCCGGCCAGCACCACGAGGTCCGGCTGGAACACGGCGACGGCCTCGGTGATCCCGCGGTCCCAGGCGGCACGGTCCTCGAAGTCCGCGGGAGCGACGACGGCCGACGCGACACCCGCGCCGCGCGCCAGGTCGAGCGCCCCGGCGCCGGGCTTGTCGGTCACCAGCCCGACGACGCGCGCACCGAACGCGGCGTCGTCGTGCGCGGCCAGCAGCGCGGCGAGGTTGGACCCGCCTCCGGACGCGAGGACGACGAGGCGCGCGGCGGGGGTGGCGTCGACGGGGTGACCGGAGGGAGTCTGCACGGGCGAAGCGTAACGGGGCACGGATCGGGTCGAGGCTCCGGGCCCAGGTCGAGGGCTGTGACCCTCGACCCGAGCGCGAAGCCTCGACCAGGCGCAGGCACCGTCAGCTCATCGGCTCCAAGAGCCCGAGCAGGCCGTGCGCCTCGCCGTCAGGCCCTGCGCTGAACCACAAGGCGTTGGTGCCGCCGGCGACCGGGTCGCCGACGATGAGCCCCCACAGGCCGTCGATGGCCAGCGGGCTGCCGGACGCGCCACGCAGCACGCCGAGCACGGCGCCCGTGCGCAGGCTGAACGCGTGGATGCGGCCGTCACCGAAGTTGCCGACCAGCAGCGAGCCGGCGAACCGGCCGAAGGACGCCGGCGCGACGGCCATGCCCCACGGGGAGTTCAGCACGCCGTGGGTGGCGAACCGGTGCAGCAGCCGCCCGCTCGTCGAGTAGACGTCGATGAACCCGTGGCCGGGCCCGGCGACGTCGTCGTGACGCGCGGCGTCCTGCTTGGCGTAGGTCACGAAGACCAGGCCGTTGATCTCCGCCACGTTGAACGGCGCGTAGCCGGCGGGGATGAACCGGTCGGTGAACCGGCCGAACGTGGGCACGCGCTGGAAGGACGCGTTGAACACGTCGATGCGGTTGGCGCGGAAGTTGGTCATCAGGAGCTCAGGTCCCGTGGCCGCGTGCACCAGCGCGATCCCCTTGTAGACCGCGTTGGGGGTGCTCGCGACGAGCACGGCCGAGGTGCCGCCGTTCCAGGCGGAGAGGTTGCCGTCCTCGCCGGCGAAGATGAACCGCGCGGGCCCGCCGGTGGGCAGGGCGAACGCCGTCGTGTCGTTGAAGACCTGGCCCGTCGGGGCGCCGCCGGGGATGTCGACGCGGACCGTCGGCACCTTCGTCACGGGCTGTCCGGGGGTGTCGGTGCGGTACAGCGTCGACACGTCGGCGCCGTTGTTCGAGACCCACACAGGGGTGTTGGGACCGTGGGACATACCCCACGGGTTGACCAGGTCGGGGTCCGTCAGGGCGGCCACCCCCGGCTGGTCGGACACCAGGTTCACCTGGTCGAACCTGCCGGATCCCAGCCCGACGGCGGACGCGCTCCCCGCGAACGCCCCGACCAGCACCACCGACAGGGCGAGCCCGACAGCGCTTCGTCTTGGTTGCATGACACACACGCCTCCTCGATGTCCGGGGGCACAGTGATGCCCCCTCCTGTGGACGAGGCGCGCGGCGCGCGGGTTCAATCCCGCGTCACTCGCGGTTGATGCGCTCCCAGACCCGGGTGTGCGCGCCGACCAGCACGACGGCGGCGCCCACCAGCACCTCGGCGGCCACCAGGGCCGCCACGACCAGGGCGTTCGCACCCACCACGGTGAGGCGGCCGGCCCCGGCCGACCCTCCGGCCCAGTGCTGCAGCACCAGGGTGACCAGCCCGGCGGTGACGGCGATGCCGCCCAGCACCCAGGCGAGGTCGGACCAGCGCACGAGGGAGGGTTCGAGGCGGCGCCAGGTCAGCACCCCGGCCAGCGCCCCGCACAGCACGACGACGACCGGCGCCCACAGCGCCTCCGGCCCGGTCCAGCCGGGGCCGGGCAGGGCTCCGAGCAGCGGCAGCGCGGGCAGCGGACCGGCCGTCACGCCGTCCATGGAGAACGACGTGTGCTCCCCGACGGCGAACCCCGGCCCGGCGATCCACGCCGTCGCCCACACCACGAGGTTGGGCAGCAGCGCGAGCTGCGACACCGCCAGCACGACGCCGCCGATCCACCCGGGCGCCAGGGACGTGAGCACGTCGTGCGCGGTGGCACGCCCCGCGACGAGCCACGCGACCACCAGCAGCCCGCTCACCGCGGTCAGGGCGCTCACCGCGGCGAACCCGCCGCGCACCCCGAGCCGCAGCACCGGGGGCAGCACGCCGAACCACTGCTCGGTCACGGCGGCGACGCGCGGCGCCTCCGGCTGGGCGAGCGTGCCCAGCACCATGCCGCCGCCCCCGACCACGACCGCGCCGAGCGCGGCCAGCGCCAGCCCGGCCCCGCGCACCCCGCCGAGCGCCGCGGCGCCGACGACGAGAACCAGGTAGGTGCCGGCTCCGGTGGCCACCGCGACGGGCGACGCGATGGCCGACCGCTTGGCCCCGATGTACGTGGCGAACAGCGCGAGCGCGCCGATGCCCAGGGGCACGACCGTGAGGGTGGCTCCCCCGCTCGTGATCGGCACGCCGTGGCCCAGCAGCCACAGGGCGCCCGCCACCCGCCCGGCGGCGGTCCACGGCACGGACTCCGAGCCGGCGTCGGGCGCACCCAGGAGCGCGACGACGGCCAGCAGCAGCACGACGGCGAAGCTGAGGATCACGCCCTGCGCGACGGCCCACACCCCGGACATCGCGGGCGCGAACCGCCCGCCGCGCACGCCGTCGTCTGCGGCGGCGGCGTCGAGCACCCGGGGAGCAGCACGCGAAGAACTCACGCCCCCACTGTCCCGGACCCCGGGCGCCAACGGGACGATGCCCCGCCGAGACGACGAAACTCCGCCGGGACACCCACCCCCGGGCCGCGCGGCGGGCGCGCGACGGCGAGGGGCGGGCGTCCCGGCGGAGTCCCGGGAGCTCGTGTCAGAGCGAGGCGAGGATCTCGCGCATCAGGGCGGCCGTCTCGGACGGGGTCTTGCCCACCTTGACGCCGACGGCCTCGAGGGCCTCCTTCTTCGCGGCCGCGGTGCCCGCCGAGCCGGAGACGATGGCGCCGGCGTGGCCCATCGTCTTCCCCTCGGGGGCGGTGAAGCCGGCGACGTAGCCGACGACCGGCTTGGTCACGTGCTCCTTGATGTACGCCGCGGCGCGCTCCTCGGCGTCGCCGCCGATCTCGCCGATCATCACGATCGCCTTGGTCTCCGGGTCGTTCTCGAAGGCCTCGAGCGCGTCGATGTGCGTGGTGCCGACGATGGGGTCGCCGCCGATGCCGATGGCGGTGGAGAAGCCCAGGTCACGCAGCTCGTACATCATCTGGTAGGTCAGCGTGCCCGACTTGGACACGAGGCCGATCGGGCCCTTGCCCGTGATGGTGTGCGGCGTGATGCCGGCCAGCGACTCGCCCGGCGTGATGATGCCGGGGCAGTTCGGGCCGATCATGCGGGTGCTCTTGCCGGCCAGGTAGGCCCAGACCTCGGCCGTGTCCTGGACGGGCACGCCCTCGGTGATGACGACGATCAGCGGCATGTCGGCGTCGATGGCCTCGATCGCGGCGTCCTTGGTGAACGCCGGCGGCACGAACAGCACGGACACGTTCGCGCCCGTCTCGGCCATGGCCTCCTTGACCGTGCCGAACACGGGCAGGGTGACGTCGTTGCCCTCGTGGTCCTTGTGCTGCACCGTGGTGCCGGCCTTGCGGGCGTTCACGCCGCCCACGATCTGCGCGCCCGAGTCGAGCATCAGGGCGGTGTGCTTGGCACCCATCCCGCCCGTGATGCCCTGGACGATGATCTTCGAGTCCTTGTTCAGGTAGATCGACATCTTCTTCTGTCTCTTTCGACGTCTCGGGGCGTTCTCAGGCGGCCGCGGCGGCCAGCTCGGCGGCCTTCTCGGCGCCGCCGTCCATGGTCTCGGCCAGGGTCACCAGCGGGTGGTTCGCCTCGCGCAGGATGGCGCGGCCCAGGTCGACGTTGTTGCCGTCGAGGCGCACCACGAGCGGCTTCGAGGCCTCGTCGCCGAGGATCTCGAGCGCGCCGACGATGCCCTTGGCGACCTCGTCGCACGCGGTGATGCCGCCGAACACGTTGACGAACACCGACTTGACCTGCGGGTCGTTGAGGATGACGTCGAGCCCGTTGGCCATGACCTGCGCGTTCGCGCCGCCGCCGATGTCCAGGAAGTTGGCGGGCTTCACGCCGCCGTGGTTCTCGCCCGCGTAGGCGACCACGTCGAGCGTGGACATGACCAGGCCCGCGCCGTTGCCGATGATGCCGACCTCGCCGTCGAGCTTGACGTAGTTGAGGCCGCTGGCCTTGGCCTTCGCCTCGAGCGGGTCGGACGACGCCTTGTCCTCGAGGGCCTCGTGGTCGGGGTGGCGCACCTCGGAGGCGTTGTCGTCCAGGGTGACCTTGCCGTCGAGGGCGACGATCGCGCCGTCCTCGGTGCGGACCAGCGGGTTCACCTCGACGAGCGTGGCGTCCTCGGCCGTGAACACGGTCCACAGCTGGCGGATCACGGCGGCGACGTCGGCCTGGAGCGCCTCGGGGAAGCGGGCCTCCGTGACGATCTCCTGCGCCTTCGCCTCGTCGATGCCCACGATCGGGTCGACGGCGACGCGCGCCAGCGCCTCGGGGCGCTCGACGGCGAGCTGCTCGATCTCCATGCCGCCCTCGACCGAGCACATGGCGAGGTAGTTGCGGTTCGCGCGGTCCAGCAGCACCGAGAAGTAGAACTCCTCGGCGATCTTGGCACCCTGCGCCACCATGACGCGGTGCACGGTGTGGCCCTTGATGTCCATGCCGAGGATCTCGCCGGCCTTCTCGGCCGCCTCCGCAGGCGAGTGGGCGAGCTTGACGCCGCCCGCCTTGCCGCGGCCACCGGTCTTGACCTGGGCCTTCACGACGACGGTGCCGCCGCCGAGCTTCTCCGCGGCAGCCGCGGCCTCTTCCGGAGTCGTCGCGACGACGCCGCCGAGCACGGGCACCCCGTGCTTCTCGAACATGTCGCGCGCCTGGTACTCGAACAGGTCCACCCTGCTGCGTCCTTCCGTCCTCGGGACGATGTCTCGACGTCAAGACATCTCGGCAAGGGTAGCCCGGCGCTCAAGCCCCGAAGAACCCCTGCCGCGGACCGCTCACGTGACACACGCCACCCTCGTCAACCTGTGTTGACAATCCCTGCGTCGTCAACCTAGGTTGACCCCATGGCAAGTGAGCAGACGCTCGTCGCCTCCGCGGCGAGCGACGACCCCCAGCAGGGCCTGCGCGCCGTCCGCGCGCTGCGCGAGCTCGCCGACCGCCTCGAGACGCTCCAGGTCGAACGCGCCCGGAGCCTCGGGTGGTCGTGGGAGCGCATCGCCGACGCGCTCGGCGTCAGCAAGCAGGCCGTCCACAAGAAGTTCGGCAGGAGGATCTGATGTTCGAGAGGTTCAGCCGGGAGGCCCGCGGCGCCGTCATCGAGGCGCAGCTCGTGGCCCGCGCCACGCACACCCGTGCCATCGACTCGCGGCACGTGCTGGTCGCCATCGCCGAGTCCGACGGCGGCCCCGCCCGCTCCGCCCTCACCGAGGCAGGCGTCGACGTCGTGCAGCTCTCCCGCTCGCTGCGCGCCGACCTGGCCGGCGCCTCCGGGCTCGACGCCACCGCACTCGCGGCCATCGGCATCGACCTCGACGAGGTGCGCCGCGCCACCGACGCGACGTTCGGGGACGGGTCGTTCGACGGCGTCGCCGGGCGCAGCCAGCGCGGCGGCAAGCACATCCCGTTCACGCCCGACGCCAAGAAGGCGCTCGAGCTCGGGCTGCGCGAGGCCGTGCGCCTCGGCGCGTCCGGCATCGACTCCGGCCACCTGCTGCTCGGCATACTGCGCGGCGGTTCGCCCGCCGCCAAGGCCCTCCAGTCGGCGCTGGCGGAGGCCGGTTCGGACGACTCCGCGCTCCGCGACGCGGTCGCCCGGGGCTCGCACGCCGCCTGACGATTGCGCGAGGCACTCGTCACACGAGCGCCGTGAGTGGTCCGGGGGCCCGCCCGCACGGCCTACCATCGCCGCGTGGACGAGCTCGGCAGGAACCTCATTCTGTTCCTCGCCGTCACCGTCGGCTCGGCCATCCCGTTCGTGCCGACGGGCGAGATCGTCAGCGGCGCGGCGGCGCTCGCCGCGCACTCGCGGCTCGACGTCCTGTCGATCTTCCTGATCACCTGGGTGGCGTCCGTGCTGGGCGACACGATCCTGCTGTTCGAGGCCCGGCTGGGCGCCCGCCGGCTGCGCCGCTGGATCGACCGCCACCAGTTCGCCACCCGCGTGCGCCAGGCCGAGCGCAAGCTGCACAGCAACGCGTTCAACGCGATCGTCACCGGGCGCCTGATCCCCGGCGGCCGCGCCCCGGTGATCATCGCCCTCGGGCTCGGCAAGTACTCGGTGCGCCGGTTCGTCGCGTTCGACGCCGTCGCCTGCGCGATCTGGGCGGCGATCTACGCGACCATCGGCAGCGTCGGCGGCCGGATCGCCAACCACCCCCTCTGGGGCATCGTCGCGGCCATCGCCATCGCACTGTTCGTCAGCGCCCTGGTGCAGCAGCTCATGAAGCTGTGGCGGTGGTCGCGCGTCCGCCGGCTGGCCCGGCTGGGCCGCGCGACCCGCACCGCCGACGAGCCCGCGTAGCCCGGGCCCGCCTCGTCAGAGCTTGGTGACCGGCGAGTACCGCAGCAGCAGCCGCTTGGTGCCGTCGCTGCCGAAGTCGATCTTGGCGACCGCGTTCGGGCCCACGCCCTCCACCGAGATCACCTTGCCCATGCCGTAGGCGTCGTGCGTGACGCGGTCGCCCGCGGCCAGCGACGGGATGTCCACGTCCTTGCGCGGGGTGGCGCTGCCGAACTTCGCACCCGTGCCCGCCGCCGCCGGGGCGTCCTTGGGCCGCCCGATGCGGCTCGGCCCGAACCCGCCCGACGACGACGCCGACCGCTCGCCCCACGACGACGACCGCGACCCCGACCCATAGCCGCCGCGGCCGCCCCATGCCGACCCGCCGCCGCGCAGGTGCTGCGTCGACGACTCCTTGCGGCGCCAGTCCCACAGCTCCTCGGGCACGTCGCCCAGGAACCGCGACGGCGGCATCTCGTTGGCCATGCCCCACGCCGACCGCATGCCCGCGCGGGAGATGTAGAGCCGCTCGCGGGCCCGCGTGATCCCGACGTACGCGAGGCGGCGCTCCTCGGCCAGCTCGCCGTCGTCGTGCATCGAGCGCATGTGCGGGAACGTGCCGTCCTCCATGCCCGTGAGGAACACGACGGGGAACTCCAGGCCCTTGGCCGTGTGGAGGGTCATGAGCGTGACGACGCCCTGGTCCACCCTGGGCTCCTGCTCCGTCTCGCCGTCGGCCACGTCCTCGTCGGGGATCTGGTCGGAGTCGGCGACGAGCGACACGCTCTCGAGGAAGTCGTCGAGCGTGCCGTCGGGGTTGGCCTGCGTAAACTCCGTCGCGACGGCGTGGAGCTCGGCCAGGTTCTCGACGCGGGAGGCGTCCTGCGGGTCGTCGCTGGCCCGGAGCCCGTCGAGGTAGCCGGTGCGGTCGAGCACCGCTCCCAGGATCACCGCCGGCGGCTCGCCGGCCTCGACGAGGGCCCGCAGGCCGGCCATGAGGTCGCGGAACCCGCGCAGGGGGTTGAGCGTGCGCGTCGACATGCCGGGCACGTCCTCCGCCCGCTCCAGGGCCGCGCCGAACGAGATGCGCTCGCGCTCGGCGAGGCCCGCCACCAGCGCCTCGGCCCGGTCGCCCAGGCCACGCTTGGGCACGTTGAGCACGCGGCGCAGGTTGACGTCGTCGTCCGGGTTGGCCAGGGCGCGCAGGTACGCCACGGCGTCCTTGACCTCGCGGCGCTCGTAGAAGCGCGTGCCGCCCACCACCTTGTACGGCAGGCCGACGCGCACCAGCACCTCCTCCAGGGCCCGCGACTGCGCGTTGGTGCGGTAGAAGATCGCGACGTCGCCCGGGCGCACGTCGTCGGAGTCGCCCAGCCGGTCGATCTCCTCCGCGACGAACCGGGCCTCCTGGTGCTCGTCGTCGGCGACGTACCCGACGATCTGCGCGCCCGCGCCCGCCGCCGTCCACAGCCGCTTGGGCTTGCGGTCGGCGTTGCGGCTGATCACCGCGTTGGCGGCCGTGAGGATGGTCTGCGTGGAGCGGTAGTTCTGCTCCAGCAGGATCGTGGTGGCGTCCCGGTAGTCCTGCTCGAACTCCTGGATGTTGCGGATCGTGGCGCCGCGGAACGCGTAGATGGACTGGTCGGCGTCGCCGACGACGGTCAGCTCGCCCGGCTCGAGGTCGTCGTCGCCGACGCCCACCAGCTCCCGCACCAGCACGTACTGGGCGTGGTTGGTGTCCTGGTACTCGTCGACCAGCACGTGGCGGAACCGGCGGCGGTAGTGCTCCGCGACGGCCGGGAACGCCTGCAGCAGGTGCACGGTCGTCATGATGATGTCGTCGAAGTCGAGCGCGCTGGCCTGCTGCAGGCGGGCCTGGTAGCGGGTGTAGACGTCCGAGAGCACCGGGTCCTTGTCGCCCTGCTCGGCGTAGTCGTCCGGCGTGACCAGCTCGTTCTTGAGGTCGCTGATCCGGTGGGCCAGGCCGCGGGCCGGGTACTTCTTGGGGTCCAGGTTCAGCTCGCGCGTCACCAGGGTGACCAGCCGCTGGCTGTCCGCGGCGTCGTAGATCGAGAAGCTCGACCGCAGCCCCAGCACCTTGTACTCGCGGCGCAGGATGCGCACGCACGCCGAGTGGAACGTGGACACCCACATGCGCGACGCCGCCGGGCCCACCAGGTTCGCGACGCGCTCGCGCATCTCGGCCGCGGCCTTGTTGGTGAACGTGATCGCCAGGATCTCCCCGGCGCGCGCCCGGCCCGTGGCCAGCAGGTACGCGATGCGGTGCGTGAGCACGCGCGTCTTGCCCGACCCGGCACCGGCCACGATGAGCAGCGGCGACCCGTGGTGCACGACGGCGGCGCGCTGCTGCGGGTTGAGGCCCTCGAGCAGCCCCTCGGGGTCGAGGTGGGCGTACGGGCGGGCGCGGCGGGCGCCGTCGTCGTCCGACGGCGGGGCGCCGGCCGCGGCGTCTCGCACCCAGTCGGGCGCGCCGGAGGTGTCGCCCTCCTCCCACGCGTCCCAGCGGGGGGCGGTGACGGGCAGGCGCGCGGAGTCGTCCGACGGCGCAGCGCCGAAGCCGGGCAGAGGCAGGTGATCGAAGAGAGAGGTCATCGCGCCGCCAAGCCTAGGCGTGCCCGCCGACACGAGCGTCGCCCGTGCGGGAAGGGCACGCCGCGGCGGCGTCCCCGCCCGCCCCGCGCGCTGCGGCGTCGCGCGCTAGCGTCGGAACATGCCTGAGGTCGTGCTCGAGATCGCGTCCATCGCCGCGCGCGCCGGCGCCAAGATCGCCTACGGCGACAAGGTCGAGATCGACGGCGCCGAGACCGTGCCCGTCGCCCTCGCGCTGTACGGGTTCGGAGGCGGCTCCGGGGGCGCCGGCGACCAGCAGGGCAGCGGCGGCGGGGGTGGCTCGATCTCGATCCCCGTGGGGATGCTGGTGAACCGGCGCGGTACCGTGCGGTTCGTGCCCAACGTGGTGGCCGTGCTGGGCGTCGGCATCCCGCTGACGGCGGTCGCAACGGTGGGCACCGCGCTGGTGCTGCGGCTGCGCCGGTAGCGCCGCCCACCGGCGCGTGTTCGGCAGTCCGTCGCCTGTTCGGCAACCCGGGCTGCCGAACAGGCGACGGACTGCCGAACGGGCGGCGAGGTCTCAGTGCACGAACACCGCCAGGATGATGTTCACCACCGTCAGGCCACCGATCGCGTGCTTCATCCACGGGGTCACGGCGCCCGTGCCGTTGTCGGCCTTGGCACCCTGGCGCCGCGCGAAGAACGCGAGCACGGTGATCACGACGGTGATCGCCAGCTTGGCGATGAGCGTGCCGTCGTGGAAGTGCGTGGGCACGTTGGCGGCGCCCGAGATGGCCATCATCGCGATGCCCGAGACCAGGGCGGTCGCGGCACCGTGGAAGACGCCACGGTAGAGGCCTGGCTTGGTCACGGTGGCGACGTAGCCGCCGAGCACGATCGCCCAGCCCACGAAGTGCAGGAACGCGAACACGTTGAAGAGGAAGTCCACGCGCGCAGGGTACCTGGCGCTCCTGGCGCGGCCTGGCAGCGCGCGACGTGCGTCGCGCGCCGCCCCGCGGTCACTGCCAGAAGACGGCGATCACCACGGTGGCGAGGGTCAGCACGCCGATGCCGTGCTTGACCCACGGGCACACGGTGCCGGTGCCACGCTCGGCCTTGGCGCCCTGACGGCGGGCGACGTAGGCGAGCACGGTGATCACGAGCGCGAGGATGAGCTTGACGCGCATGCCCCACAGGTCGAAGCGCGCGGCGGGCGGCACGCCGTCGACGCCGGCCTCGATGAGGCCCATCATCGCGGTGCCCGCGAGCAGGGCGGCGAGGGCGCCGTGGGCGACGCCCGACATCATGCGGGGCGCCTTGAGCGCGGCGAGGTAGCCGCCGAGCACGACGGCCCACCCGAGGAAGTGGACGAGGACGAGGGCGTCATAGAAGAAGGTCACGGCTGGCGAGGCTAGGTGGGGGTTGCCCGCCGGGGCCCGCGACCGGTCACCGGGCGGCCAGATCAGGGGACGTGACGCGCCGTGCCCACGTCACGGACGGCTTGTCCACGATGCGGACTCTTATAGCCAACCTCTTGCATATCGATAGACCAGACCGCACTCTTTGGGGCGTGCCGCGAATGTGCCCCCGCCCCTGCCGCCCGGAGACCTGTCTCTAGGAAGCCGCAGCGCGCGCCCATGAGTGTCGCGCCATCGCCGTCGCCCGGCCCGCCGCACGTGCTCCACCACCCGATCCGGAAGGGGACCTCCATGTCCACCACCGCCAGCCCGCCTGCGCCTCACGCGGCGGTCCGCCCGCCGCGCGCGGGCCGGTCGAACGGCCAGTGGAAGGTCGACGGCACCGAGCCGCTCAACGGCAACGAGGTGTTCAAGGCCGCGTCCGACCCGCTGCTGGTGCGCGAGCGCATCGAGCAGGTCTACGCCCGGGAGGGCTTCGACTCGATCCCCGGCGACGACCTGCACGGCCGGTTCCGCTGGTGGGGCCTGTACACGCAGCGCAAGCCCGGGATCGACGGCGGCCGCACCGCGACGCTCGAGCCCGAGGAGCTCGAGGACCGCTACTTCATGCTCCGCGTGCGCACCGACGGCCAGCTGCTCGACGCCGCGGCGCTGCGCGTGCTGGGCGGCATCTCGTCGGACTTCGCCCGCGGCACCGCCGACATCACCGACCGCCAGAACCTCCAGTACCACTGGATCGACGTGGCGGACGTGCCCGAGATCTGGCGCCGCCTCGAGTCCGTGGGCCTCGAGACCACCACCGCCTGCGGCGACTCCCCCCGCGGGTTCCTCGGCAGCCCCGTGGCGGGCATCGCGGCGGATGAGATCATCGACCCCACCTCCGCGATCCTGGAGATCAAGCGCCGCTACATCGGCGACCCCGAGCTGGCCAACCTGCCGCGCAAGTTCAAGACGGCGATCACCGGGCACCCGAGCCTCGACGTCGTGCACGAGATCAACGACATCTCGCTGGTCGGCGTGGTGCACCCCGAGCTCGGCCCCGGGTACGACCTGTGGGTGGGCGGGGCCCTGTCCACCACCCCGCGGCTCGGCGAGCGCCTGGGCGTGTTCGTCACGCAGGAGCAGGCGCCGGACGTGTGGCACGGCGTCATCCAGATCTTCCGCGACTACGGCTACCGCCGGCTGCGCAACAAGGCGCGCCTGAAGTTCCTGCTCGCCGACTGGGGCACCGAGAAGTTCCGCCAGGTGCTCCAGGACGAGTACCTCGGCTACGCGCTTCCCGACGGCCCTGCCCCCGCCCCGGCGACGCGCCCCGGCGACCACGTGGGCGTGCACGAGCAGAAGGACGGCCGCTACTACGTGGGCGCGGCGCCCGTCGTCGGCCGCGTGGGCGGCGTCACCATGTCCGGCCTCGCGGACCTGGTCGAGCGCGTCGGCGCCGACGGCGCCCGCCTCACCGTGCACCAGAAGGTCGTGATCCTGGGCGTGCCGGCCGACCGCGTCGACGAGCTCGTCGCGGGCCTCGAGCCGCTGGGCCTCACCGCCCGGCCGTCCCTGTTCCGCCGCTCCACGATCGCCTGCACCGGCATCGAGTTCTGCAAGCTCGCGATCGTCGACACCAAGGACACGGCGGCGCACGCGATCACGCAGCTCGAGTCGCGGCTCGAGGACGTCGCGAGCCGCCTGGAGCGCCCGCTGGAGATCAACGTCAACGGCTGCCCCAACTCGTGCGCGCGCATCCAGACGGCGGACATCGGCTTCAAGGGCCAGCTGGTCATGTCCGACGACGGCGAGCAGGTGCCCGGCTTCCAGGTGCACCTGGGCGGCGGCCTCGCCTCGGCGGACCGCGAGGAGGCCGGCCTGGGCCGCACCGTCCGCGGCCTCAAGGTCACGGCCGACGGCCTGGCCGACTACATCGAGCGCGTGGTGCGCCGCTTCGACGAGGAGCACACCGCGGGCGAGACGTTCGCCGAGTGGTCCCACCGCGCCGACGAGGAGTCCCTCCGATGAGCTCCCAGAGCACCCTCTCGCCCCTCGGCGAGGGCCTGTCGCCGCGCGAGCGGTTCCTGGCCCGCCAGGCCGCGCGCGAGGCCCACGCTGACGCCCGCGCCGAGCGCGGCCGCGTCAAGCGGTCCGAGTCCGAGCTGCGGGAGATCGCCGCCCGCGGCGCCCGCGAGCTGGGCGGGTCCGGGATCGGCGCGGACGACGAGGCGACGGCCGACGAGGTCGTCGCGTGGGTGGCCCGCGAGCTGGGCGTCGACCTGGCCGCCGTCGCCTGCTCGATGGCCGACGCCGTGCTGCCACACGTGGTCGCGAGGTCGCTGCCGTTCGTGGACGTGCTGTTCCTCGACACCGGCTACCACTTCCCCGAGACCGTCGGCACGCGCGACGCCGTCGCGACGACGATGGACGTGACCGTCGTCGACGTGCTGCCCGAGCTCACCGTGGCCCAGCAGGACGAGAAGCACGGCAAGGACCTGTGGGCTCGCGACCCGGGCGCCTGCTGCGCGATGCGCAAGGTCACGCCGCTGCACCAGACCCTCGCCGGGTACGAGGTGTGGTTCACGGGCGTCCGCCGCGAGGAGGCCCCGACCCGTACGAGCACGCCGCTCATCGACTTCGACGAGAAGAACGGCCTCATCAAGGTCAACCCGCTCGCCGCGTGGACCTACGACGACCTGTTCGGCTACGCGGCCCGCCACGGCGTGCTGCTCAACCCGCTGCTCGACGACGGCTACCCGTCGATCGGCTGCGCCCCCTGCACGCGCCGCGTCGCCCCCGGCGAGGACCCGCGCTCGGGCCGCTGGGCCGGCTTCGACAAGACCGAGTGCGGGCTGCACGCATGACCGCCACGACCCTGGAAGGAACGATGGCCACCACCAGCCTCTCCCTGTTGGACGCCCTCGAGAGCGAGGCGATCCACGTCATCCGCGAGGTGGTCGCCGAGCTCGAGCGCCCCGTGCTGCTGTTCAGCGGCGGCAAGGACTCGATGGTGATGCTGCACCTGGCGGTCAAGGCGTTCGCGCCCGCCCCGGTGCCGTTCCCCGTGCTGCACGTGGACACGGGCCACAACTTCGCCGAGGTGCTCGCGTTCCGGGACACCGTGGTGGACGACCTGCGCCTGCGCCTCGAGGTCGCCAAGGTCCAGGACTGGATCGACGACGGCCGCCTCAAGGAGCGCGCCGACGGCACCCGCAACCCGCTGCAGACCCGCCCCCTGCTCGAGGCGATCGAGCAGGGCAAGTTCGACGCGGTGTTCGGCGGCGGCCGCCGCGACGAGGAGAAGGCCCGCGCCAAGGAGCGCATCTTCTCCCTGCGCGACGAGTTCGGGCAGTGGGACCCCCGCAACCAGCGCCCCGAGCTGTGGAACCTGTACAACGGCCGCCACCGCCCGGGCGAGCACGTGCGCGTGTTCCCGCTGTCGAACTGGACCGAGCTCGACGTCTGGCGCTACATCGCCCGCGAGAACATCCCGCTGCCGAGCCTCTACTACACGCACGAGCGGGAGGTGTTCGACCGCGACGGCATGCTGCTCGCCGTCGGGCCGGTGTCGCAGCCGCGCACCGCCGCCGAGCGCGCGAGCGTGCGCACCGAGAAGGTGCGCTACCGCACCGTCGGCGACATGTCCTGCACCGGTGCCGTGCTGTCCCTCGCGCACACCGTCGACGACGTCCTCGCGGAGGTCGCCACCACCCGCATCACCGAGCGCGGAGCCACGCGCGCCGACGACCGCATGTCCGAGGCCGCCATGGAGGACCGCAAGAAGGAGGGCTACTTCTGATGGCCACCGCTTCCCTGGACACCACCGCGACGCTGCTGCGCATCGCCACGGCCGGCTCGGTCGACGACGGCAAGTCCACGCTCGTGGGCCGCCTGCTGTTCGACTCGAAGAGCGTGCTGAGCGACCAGCTCGACGCCGTCGAGCGCGTCAGCCGCGACCGCGGGCACGACGGCGCGGACCTCGCCCTCCTCACCGACGGCCTGCGCGCCGAGCGCGAGCAGGGCATCACGATCGACGTCGCGTACCGGTACTTCGCGACGGCGAACCGGTCCTTCGTGCTGGCCGACTGCCCCGGGCACGTGCAGTACACGCGCAACACGGTGACGGGCGCCTCGACGGCCGACGTCGTGGTGCTGCTGGTCGACGCCCGCAAGGGGCTGCTCGAGCAGACCCGCCGCCACCTGGCCGTCGCCGCGCTGCTGCGCGTGCCGCACGTCGTGGTCGCCGTGAACAAGATCGACCTGGTCGACTGGTCGAAGGAGCGCTTCGAGGACATCGCCGCCGACCTGCGCGCCGCCGCGGCCGCGCTCGGCGTCGCCGACGTGCACGCGATCCCGGTCTCGGCGCTGCTGGGCGACAACATCGTCGACCGCTCCGTGAACACGCCGTGGTACGGCGGCCCCAGCGTGCTGGAGCTGCTCGAGGAGCTGCCGAGCGCCGACGCCGACGCCGCGGCCGCCGCCGAGCCGTTCCGCCTGGCCGTCCAGCACGTGGTGCGCCCGCAGAGCGGCGAGGACCGGTTCCGCGACTACCGCGGGTACGCCGGCCAGGTCGCCTCCGGCGTCGTCCGGCCGGGCGACGAGGTCGTGGTGCTGCCGAAGGGCACGCGCACCACCGTGGTCGGCATCGACACGGCGGACTCGCTCGCCGCGGGCCTCGACACGCTTCCCCAGGCGTTCGCCCCGCAGTCGGTGACGGTCCGCCTGGCCGACGACGTCGACGTCGCGCACGGCGACCTGCTCGCCGCCGCCGAGGGCGCCCCGGTGCCCACGCAGGACGTCGTCGCGACGGTCGCGTGGCTCTCCGAGAAGCCCGTAGCCGCCCGCCAGCTGGTGCTGCTCAAGCACGGCACCCGCACGGTCAAGGCGCAGGTCCGCGAGATCGCGGGCCGCCTGGACCTCGACACGCTCGACCGCCACGAGCTCGAGAGCGCCGACACCCTCGCGCTCAACGACCTCGGCCGGGTCACGCTGCGCCTGGCGGCGCCCGTGCCCGTCGAGCCCTACGCCAGGGCGCGCCGCACCGGTGCGTTCCTGCTGGTCGACCCCGACGACGGCGGCACGCTCGCCGCCGGCATGGTCGACGGCTGACCCACCCCCCATGACGGTGGTCGAGCTCGCCGAGACCACCGCCCCACCCGCAAGGAGAGGAACACCGCGATGAACGCCACGACCCGCAAGCTCCCCGCCGCCCTTCTCGCCACCGCCCTGGTGATGGTGATGGCGGCGTGTAGCGGCGCCTCGCAGGCGGCCACAGCCGACCCCTCCGACGCGAAGCAGGACAAGGGCCCGGCCACCAAGGTCACCGTCGGCTACTACGCGAACGTGACGCACGCCCCCGCCCTGGTGGGCGTGGGCGGCGGGTACTTCGCGAGGGAGCTCGGCAGCACCCAGCTCGGCACGGAGATCTTCAACGCCGGCCCCGCCGAGCTCGAGGCGCTCAACGCCGGCGCGATCGACGTCGCGTTCATCGGCCCGAGCCCCGCGATCAACGGCTACGTGAAGTCGCACGGCCAGGCGCTGCGGATCGTCGCGGGCGCCGCGTCGGGTGGCGCGTCCCTGGTGGTGCGCGACGGCATCACGTCCGCCGCGGACCTCAAGGGCAAGAAGATCGCCGACCCGCAGCTGGGCGGCACGCAGGACGTCGCGCTGCGCGTCTGGCTCAAGGGCCAGGGCCTCAAGGCGGACCTGCACGGCGGCGGCGACGTCCAGGTGACCCCCACGGACAACGCCCAGACGCTCCAGCTGTTCAAGTCGGGCCAGCTCGACGGCGGGTGGCTGCCCGAGCCCTGGGCCTCGCGCCTGGTGCTCGACGCCGGCGCCCACGTGCTGGTCGACGAGAAGGACCTCTGGCCGGGCGGCAAGTTCGTCACCACGAACGTCATCGTCCGCACGCAGTTCCTGGCGGAGCACCCCGAGACCGTCGAGGCGGTCCTCAAGGGCGAGCTCGACGCGATCGCCGCGCTCCAGAGCGACCCGGCGGGCTCGGCCAAGATCGTGAACGACCAGATCGCGGCCGCGTCGGGCAAGCCCCTGTCGCAGGACGTGCTCGACAGCGCGTTCAAGAACCTCGTGTTCACGGCGGACCCGATCGCGAGCACCCTGCAGACGCAGCTCGACCACACCGTCGAGGCCGGCATCACCACCCAGGCCAACCTGGACGGCATCTACGACCTGCGCCTGCTCAACAAGGCCCTCGCCTCCGCGGGCCAGCCGAAGGTCTCGGCCTCCGGGCTGGGTGAGGAGTAACCCATGACCGTCACGTCCTCCGCCAACGCGGCGGCCGAGCCGACCCCGGTGGTCGAGCCCGTCGAGACCACGCCCGCCGTGCGGCTGCGCGGCGTCGGCAAGCGGTTCGCCGGCGGCCCGCCCGTGCTCGACGGCGTCGACCTCGACATCGCCCCCGGCGAGCTGGTGTGCCTCATCGGCGCGTCCGGGTGCGGCAAGTCGACGCTGCTGAGCATCCTCGCCGGGCTCGAGCCGGCGTCGGCGGGGGACGTGACGGTGGCCCCTGCGGCCCTGATGTTCCAGGAGTCCGCGCTGCTGCCGTGGCTCACGGCGGCCAAGAACATCGAGCTGGCGCTGCGGCTGCGGGGCGTGCCGCGCGCCGAGCGCCGCGAGCGCGCCCTCGAGCTGCTGCACCTGGTGCGGCTCGACGGCGCCGCCGACAAGCGTGCGCACGAGCTCTCGGGCGGCATGCGCCAGCGCGTCGCCCTGGCCCGCGCGCTCGCGCAGGACCGGCAGGTGCTGCTCATGGACGAGCCGTTCGCCGCGCTCGACGCCATCACCCGCGACCTGCTGCACGACGAGCTCGAGCGCGTGTGGCGCAGCACCGGGCGCTCGATCGTCTTCGTCACCCACAACGTGCGCGAGGCCGTCCGCCTGGGCCAGCGCGTGCTGCTGCTGTCGTCGCGCCCCGGCCGCGTCGTCGAGCAGTGGCAGGTCGGCGACCAGGACCCCGTCAAGCTCACGGGCGAGATCACCGCCCGACTGCGCGAGGAGATCAGCCGCCATGCCCACTGAGGTCCCCACCTGGTTCACCTCCGGCCTCTCCACCGAGGACAAGGACAGGATCGCCGACGTCGAGGCCGGCCTCGACGCCCTCCAGACGCCGACGAGCGCCGCCCGCCGGGGGGCCAAGGCCGTCTGGAAGCGCGTGTGGCCGCCCGTGCTGGCCGTCGTCGTCGTGCTGGCGGTCTGGGAAGGCGCCGTGCTGTCCGGCGTCCAGCCCATCTGGAACCTGCCCGGGCCCAGCGAGGTCGCGGCGTCGATCGCCGCGTCCGCCCGCAGCGGCGACCTCTGGACCGCCCTGGGCACCTCGCTGAGCCGCGGCGTGCTGGGGTTCCTCGCCGCCGTCGCGATCGGCACGCCGCTGGGCGTCGTCGTCGCGCGCGTGCGGTGGATCCGCGTGACGCTCGGGCCGATCATCACGGGCCTTCAGGTGCTGCCGTCCGTCGCCTGGGTGCCGGCCGCCATCATCTGGTTCGGGCTCTCGAACGGCACCGTCTACTTCGTCGTGCTCATGGGCGCCGTGCCGTCGGTGGTCAACGGGATCGTCGCGGGTGTCGACCAGGTGCCGCCGCTGCTGCGGCAGGTGGGGCGCGTGCTCGGCGCCGGGCGCCTGGCCATGGTCACCGACATCGTGCTGCCCGCCGCCCTGCCGGGGTACATCGCCGGGCTCAAGCAGGGCTGGGCTTTCTCGTGGCGCTCCCTCATGGCGGCCGAGATCATCGCCGTCGGCGGGTCGATCGGGTTCGGGCTCGGGCAGTTCCTCGACCAGGGGCGCCAGCTCGCCGACATGGCCATGGTGTTCTCCGCGATCCTCGCGATCCTCGTGGTCGGCATCGTCGTGGAGCTCGCGGTGTTCGCTCCCGTCGAGCGGACCGTCCTGCGACGCCGCGGCCTGCGGCAGGACGCGGCGTGACGGACCCGACGCCGGGCGGTCACGCCGCCGAAACGTCGGGACGGCATCCTGTTCCCATGAGCACCGGCCGTGTGTGGCTCGTCGGGGGCGGCCCCGGCGACCCCGAGCTGATCACCGTCAAGGGGCTGCGCCTGCTCGAGCGGGCCGACGTGATCGTCGTCGACCGGCTCGCGCCGCGCGCCCTGCTCGACGAGCTGCCGCGCGTGCTCGGCGGCGAGACCCTCGTGGTCGACGTCGGCAAGCAGCCCGGGCACCACCCGGTGCGGCAGTCGGAGATCAACGCCCTGATCGTCGAGCACGCGCTCGCCGGGCGGGACGTGGTGCGGCTCAAGGGCGGCGACCCGTTCGTGCTGGGCCGCGGCGGCGAGGAGGTCGCCGCGTGCGTCGAGGCCGGCGTGCCCGTCGAGGTGGTCCCGGGCGTCACCAGCGCCGTCTCCGTGCCGGCCGCGGCCGGCATCCCGCTCACCCACCGCGGCGTGGCCCGCGGGTTCACCGTGCTCTCGGGGCACGACGACGTCTCCGGCCTGCTGGGCGGCGTGCCCGGCGGGCCCGAGCACACGGTGGTGCTGCTCATGGCGATCGCCGGGCTCGCGCACACGGCGTGGGCCCTGGTCGAGGGCGGGCGCCCCGCCGACACCCCGGTCGCGATCGTCGAGGACGGCTTCGGCCCGCGACAGCGCACCACCCTCGCGACGCTGGGCACGGTCGCGCAGGTCGCCGCCGAGGCGGGCGTGCGCAACCCGGCGGTCGTCGTCGTGGGCGACGTCGTGACGCTGGCCCCGGAGTGGGTGGGCGAGGTGGCGGGCGGCCAGTCGATGTGGACGCCGGAGCGGGCGCGAGCGACGGCGATCTGACGCGGTGCTAGCGCGAGATAGAGCGGTAGGCCGCGAGATAGCGCCCGGGAGCGCGAGTTTGAGCACCCGCCCACTCACAGGATGTGGCGCGCCGCCGCCCAGCGGGTCAGCTCGTAGCGGCTCGAGAGCTGGAGCTTGCGGAGCACCGCCGAGACGTGGGTCTCGACCGTCTTGATCGAGATGAACAGCTCGCTCGCCACCTCGCGGTAGGAGTACCCGCGGGCGATGAGCCGCATGACCTCCTGCTCGCGGCGGGAGAGGCGGTCGAGCTCGTCGTCGGCGACGGAGACCTCGCCCGCGGCGGTGCCGAACGCGTCCAGCACGAACCCGGCCAGCCGCGGCGAGAACACGGCGTCGCCGCCGGCCACCTGCACCACGGCGGACGACAGGTCGTGCGCGGCGATGTTCTTGGTCACGTACCCGCGGGCGCCGGACCGGATGACGGCGACGACGTCCTCCGCCGCGTCGGACACCGACAGCGCGAGGAACCGCGTGCCGCTCAGCAGGTCGGCGCACAGCCGCACCACCTCGGCCCCGCCGCCCCCGGTGCCGCCGGGCAGGTGCACGTCGAGCAGCACGACGGGCGGCCGCAGCTCGTGGATGACGGCGACCGCCTCGTCGACGGTCCCGGCCTCCCCCACCACGGTGACGCGCTCGTCGAGCGAGGCGCGCACGCCAGCGCGGAACATGTGGTGGTCGTCCACGAGCACGACGGGGACGGGCAGGGTGACCTCGGGGGGCGTCACGGGCGGGCTCCTTCGGGGTGTTCGGTAGCGGGGCTGGTCGAAGCCGGGCCGGAGATGGTCTCGACGGGCTCGACCACCGGGGTCGGCGTCCGCGGCATCTTCAGCCGCACCTCGGTGCCCCAGCCCGGCCGGCTGGTCACCTCGGCGGTGCCGCCGCGGCGTCGCACCCGCCCGAGGATCGACTCGCGGACGCCGAACCGGTCGGACGCGACGTCGTCCATGGTGAACCCGTCGCCGCGGTCGCGCACGAACACCTCGGCGGCCTTGTCGCTCACCTCGAGGTAGACGGTCACGGGCGGCTGGCCGTGCGCGACGGCGTTGACGAGCGCCTCGCGCGTGGCCTGCAACAGCGCGCTGGTGGTGTCGGTGGGCGGGCAGTCCCCGACGACGACGACGTCGATCGCCACGGGTGGCGCGCCGTCAACGGCGGGCTTGCCGACGCGACCGTCCTCGACCTGCGCCACGAGGTCGCGCAGCTCGTCGGCGAGCGAGGTGCCCGGCGCGCGGCGGTCGTCGTACAGCCACTCGCGCAGCTCGCGCTCCTGGGCGCGGGCCATGCGGGCGACGGCGTCGGCGTCGTCGGCGCGGGAGCGGATCAGGGCGAGCGTCTGGAGCACGGAGTCGTGCAGGTGGGCGGCGATGTCGGCGCGCTCGGCCTCGCGGGCACGGGCGGCGCGCTCGTCGCCGAGCTCGCGCACCAGCCGCAGCCACCAGGGCGCGAGCACCAGCGCGAACCCGACCAGCACCGCGAGCGCCGCGGCGGCCGCCTGGAGCACGGCCCAGCCGGGGGTGTCCTGCCCGACGAGCAGCAGCGCCCCGGCGACGACGAGCACGAGCCCGCCGGCGGGGCGCACGAACGCGGCCCACCGGCGTCGCCGGCCGCCGGCCGTGGTGGTGCCGCGCTGGGCGGCGTCGAGCTGGCTCCAGGCGAGCGCGAGCCCGCCGAGGGCGAGGAACGCGGGCACCACCCAGGACTGGCGCCAGTCCCAGCCGGCGCGCACGGCGACGAGGAACGCGGCGACGGCGAGCAGCACGACGCCGATGACGATGTCGCGGGTCTGCATGCGGGCGATGGGCCCGGAGAGCCGCAGGCGCGGGGCGAGGCGGCGCAGGGCGGCGGGCCCGGCGGCCTCCTCGGCGGCGGCGTCGCGCGGGTCGCCGGCGGGGATGGTGACCCACCAGAACGCGTAGAGCGCGACGCCGGCACCCCCGGCGACGGCGAGCAGCGCCATGACGACGCGGACGGCCGCGACCGGGACGCCCAGGTGGGCGGCGAGCCCAGCGCACACGCCGGCCACCCACCGGTCCGCCGGGGGGCGGCGCAGCGGCAGGCGCGGGCTGGTGCTCGCGGGGGGCGCGGTCGACGTGCTCACGTCCTGATCGTGGCACGCCGCGGACCCCGGATCGGCCCCCAGGGCACCGAATCAGGGTTCCGCGGACGCCCCCGGGGGAGGTTTCAGGGTCGGCTCAGGGCGGCACCCGATGGTGGCGGTGCGGTGCCGCCGGGAAGGATCGAGGCATGAGCACCGACCCGTTCCCCCCGCAGCCGGACCCCGGTCCGGGCGCGACGCCGCCGGCGTCGTCGTACCCCCCGCCTCCCTCCCCCGGTCCTGGTGTGCCGCCCTCCGGCGGCGACCGGTTCTTCGACTCCATCCGTCGCTCCGGCCTGGTGCGGTCCGAGGACCGCTGGGTGGGCGGCGTCGCCGGCGGCATCGCCGAGCGCCTCGGCTGGGACCCGCTGCTGGTGCGCGGGCTGCTGTTCCTCAGCTTCTTCATCACCGGCATCGGCCTGGTGGCGTACGGCATCGGCTGGGCGCTGCTGCCCGAGCGGTCCGACGGCCGCATCCACCTCCAGCAGGCCATCCGCGGCGACTTCGACGTCGCGCTGCTGGGCGCCGGCGCGTCGCTCCTGGTCGGCTTCGGCTGGAGCGGCGGCGTGGGCTCCTGGTGGGGCGGCGGCGGCTGGCACTGGCTGATCACGCTCGTGTGGATCGCCGTGTGGGTGGTGGGCATCGGCCTGCTGGTCAAGGTCATCCACGACCGGCGCCGCGACCGCCAGCAGCGCGCCCCCGGCGCGCCGACGTACCCGACGCAGCCCGGCCCGGCCACGTTCGCCGCACCGGCCGACGCCGGTCCTTCCGCTGGTCCTGCCGCCGACGCCGGTCCGCAGGCCCGTTCTGCGGCAGCGGACGCCCGCGCCCAGGCCGCGGCCGCTCGCGCTCAGGCCGCCGGCGTGCGCGCCCAGTACGCCCAGGAGCGGGCGCGCGCCAGCCGCGACGCGGCGACGGCCCGTGCCGCCGCCCAGCAGCAGCGGGCGTACGCCCGAGCCGTGGAGCGCTCGAAGCGCCCCATCACCAAGAGCGCGGGGGCCGGCACCGTCGGTGCGGTCATCGGCCTGGTGCTCATCGCCGGCGCGCTGCTGCTCGCGCAGAACCGCACGGGGATCACGCTGCCCCGCCCGTTCGACGGCAGCTTCGACCCGGTGCTCGCCTGGCTGGGCGTGTCCCTCGTGATCGTCGGCGCGGGCATCGTGATCAGCGGGATGCGCGGCCGGTCCAGCGGCTGGCTCGGGTTCTTCGCGATCGTCGGCCTGGTCGTGGCCCTGCCGTGGAGCGTCTCCGCGAACGGCGTCAGCGTCGTCCACTCCGACACCCGCATCACCACCGGGTCGGGCACCGTGCTGCGCAGCGTGCAGGGCGGCACCGACGTCGGCCAGGGCACCGTCACGGTGGGCTCGATCGCCGAGGCCGAGCGCGGGTTCCGCGCCCAGTTCGGCGACCCGACCATCGACCTGTCCAGCCTGGACCTGTCGGCCGTCACGCCGGGGAGCCCGGTCGAGGTGCCCATCCAGATCACCGCGGGCGACCTCACGGTCGTCGTGCCGCACGACTCGGCCGTCGAGGCCGACGTGCGGATCCTGGCCGGCCAGGTCACCTGGCGGGTCGACCCGGTCGAGCAGACGCTCAGCCGCGTCGGGAGCTCCACCGCCCACCTCAGCTCGGAAGAGGCCAACCGGGACGGCGCCACCCTGCGCCTCCTGATCTCGGCCGGCGCCGGCAACGTCACCGTCGAGGAGAACTGATGACCCAGAACCCGCAGGACGAGCAGCGTCCCGACGACACCACCGAGATCGGCGCCACGCAGCCGCTCGACGTGCCGGAGGCCACGGAGCCGCAGACCGCCCCCGAGTCCGAGCCCGTCGCGGAGACGGAGACCGCACCCGCAGCCGAGCCCGAGGCCGCCGCCGGCGACACCCAGGTGCTCCCGGCCCCGGCCACGGAGGAGGAGGCCCCGGCCTCCGAGACCCCGCAGTACGAGACCCCGCAGTACGAGGTCCCCCAGTACGAGGCCCCCCAGACCGCCCAGTACGGCACTCCCCCGTACACGGCCCCGCAGTACGGCACCCCGTCGTCCTACCAGGCGCCCGCCTGGACGCCGCCGCCGGCACCGCTGGTCCGCACCACGCCGCGCACGGGCACCATCGTGTGGGGTTTCATCATCCTCGCCATCGGCATCGGCGCCCTGTCGGTCGCTGCGGGCGCGACGCTCGACGTCGGCCTGGCGATGATCTGGCTGCTCGCGGCGGCGGGGGCGGTGCTCGTCGTCGCCTCGATCGTCGGGGCGGCCCGCCGCCGCGGGCGCTCGGGCTCGACGGCGGGCGTCTGACCGCCACGCCCTTGAGCACGGCACGACGGGCCCCGGCCGCTGAGGCGGTCGGGGCCCGTCGTCGTCGGAGCGGCTGTCAGGCCTGGGTGTCGCGGCCCGTCGTGTCGCCGGGGTCCGCCTGGGGCCGGTCGGTGTCGTACCGGGTGTCGGGGGCGGCCTGCGGCGGCTGTGCGTCGTAGCGGGTGTCCGGGCCCGACTGCGGCGGCTGTGCGTCGTAGCGGGTGTCGGGCGCGCCCTGCGGTCTGTCGGCCTCGTACCTGGTGGTGTCCGCGGGGGGTTGCGCCTGACGCTCGTCGGCGACGGTGCCGCCGGTGGTGTGGCGGCCGTAGCCCTCGCCGCTCGAGCTCAGCGGGGCCACCGACGCATCGGTCACGGAGATCTCCGGCCCGTCGGCCAGGCGGCGCAGCGCGCTGCCGACGAACAGGAACAGGATGCCGAGCGCGACGACGAGCACGCAGATGCCGAACGCGACCACCGAGGTGAACAGCGACGCCCGCAGGAACGACGCGGTCATGACCGTGTTGCGCAGCGGGTCGTCCTGCGCGAGCTCCGCGTAGGTCTTGCCGCCCGACGCCGCGAGGGCGTGGTGGTCGATGGCGTCGGCCTGCGCGAACGCGGTGAACGGGTCCATGACGCGACGGCCCTGGAACATGCCGCCGAGCAGCGGGGCGTCGCCCGACACCGTGATCTTCTCGTTGGAGAGCTGGGTGGCCACCAGGATCCACACCAGGATCCCGGCGACGATCATGACGATTCCCGCGATGATGGCGAACAGACCGATCCCACGCACTCCGCGGGTCGGCCGAACTGTGACCGTGCTCGACATGGTCCCTCCTAGGACTCGGTGTGCCGAGTTCACGCTAGACGCGGCCGCGGCATCCTGCCTGTTCAAGGCAGGGATGCCGCAGCGCGACGGTCACGCCGGAGGGGTCACTCCCACTCGATGGTGGCCGGCGGCTTCGACGTCACGTCGAGCACCACGCGGTTGATCTCGCGCACCTCGTTGGTGATGCGCGTCGAGATGGTCGACAGCACGTCGTAGGGCAGGCGCGTCCAGTCGGCCGTCATCGCGTCCTCGGACGACACGGGGCGCAGCACCACCGGGTGGCCGTAGGTGCGGCCGTCGCCCTGGACGCCCACGCTGCGGACGTCCGCGAGCAGCACGACGGGGCACTGCCAGATCTGGCCGTCCAGGCCCGCCTTGGTGAGCTCCTCGCGGGCGATGGCGTCGGCGCGGCGCAGGATGTCGAGGTTGTGCTCGGTGACCTCGCCGATGATGCGGATGCCCAGGCCCGGGCCGGGGAACGGCTGGCGGCCGACGATCTCCTCGGGGATGCCGAGCTCGCGCCCGACGGCCCGCACCTCGTCCTTGAACAGGGCGCGCAGCGGCTCGACGAGCTCGAAGTCGAGGTCGTCGGGCAGGCCGCCCACGTTGTGGTGCGACTTGATGTTGGCCGCGCCCTCGCCGCCGCCGGACTCGACGACGTCGGGGTACAGGGTGCCCTGGACCAGGAACTTGACCTCCTCGCCGTGGGCCCCCGCCTCGGCGACGATCTGGCGCTGCGCGTCCTCGAACACGCGGATGAACTCGCGGCCGATGATCTTGCGCTTGGTCTCCGGGTCGGTGACGCCCGCGAGCGCCGTGAGGAACCGCTCCTTCTCGTCGCGGACGATGAGGCGCACGCCCGTGGAGGCGACGAAGTCGCGCTCGATCTGCTCGACCTCGCCCTGGCGCATGAGCCCGTGGTCCACGTGCACGCAGGTGAGCTGGTCGCCGACGGCCTTCTGGACGAGGGCCGCAGCGACGGCGGAGTCGACGCCGCCGGACAGGGCGCAGATGACGCGCGCGCCGCCCACCTGGGCCTTGATGGCGGCGACCTGGTCGGCGATGACGTTGCCGGGGGTCCAGTCGGGGGCGAGGCCCGCGCCGTTGTACAGGAAGTGCTCGAGCACGGCCTGGCCGTTCTCGGAGTGCTTCACCTCGGGGTGCCACTGCACGCCGTAGAGGCTGCGCGACGTGTCCTCGAAGGCCGCGACCGGGGCGCCTGCCGTCGTCGCGAGCACGCGGAAGCCCTCGGGGGCGCGGTGCACGGCGTCGCCGTGGCTCATCCACGCGGACTGCTGCGAGGGGGTGCCGGCCAGCAGCACGCCGGACTCGCACACGTCGACCTGCGTGCCGCCGAACTCGCTGAGCCCGGTGCGGGCCACCTCGCCACCCAGGGCCTGCGCCATGACCTGGAAGCCGTAGCAGATGCCCATGACGGGCACGCCGGCGGCGAAGAGCGCCGGGTCCACGGAGGGGGCGCCGTCGGCGTAGACCGACGACGGGCCGCCCGACAGGATGATGGCCGCCGGGTCCTTGGCGAGCATCGCCTCGACCGACATGGTGTGGGGGACGATCTCGGAGTAGACCTTCGCCTCGCGCACGCGGCGCGCGATCAGCTGGGCGTACTGGGCGCCGAAGTCGACTACGAGGACAGGGCGCGGGGTGGGGGTCGTCACGGGCCCCATCTTAAAGGCGGGGGCTATGCGGCCCCGACCTCGTAACGCTGGGCGAGCGCGTCCAGCTTCGCCTGGCCGTCGGCGTGGACGCGCCGCTCGACGATGAACGACATCACGGGCACGACGCCGGCGAACACCATCGCCACGAGGCGGCCCCAGCCCCAGCGCATCACGGACCAGCCGTGCAGCACGGTGACCAGGTAGACCACGTAGACCCACCCGTGAACAGGGGCGACGATCCAGGTGGCGTTGACGATCCCGTCGACCGGCAGGCCCAGCCACGTCCCGAAGACGTACTTGACGATGCACCACGCGGTGAGCAGCAGCAGCATGCAGCCGGTGAGGATGGCCATGAAGCGGTAGCGGGCGAGCGCGCCGCGCGCCTTGCGGATGGCGGTGGCTGCCTGGGCGGTCGAGACGTCGGTCACGCGGTCGGTCACAGGGTCAAGGTACGACCGGTCCCTGGGCGCCACATAATGCGTCGCCTGGTGTCGGGGGCTCCCCCTAGCGTTGCGCCTGTGCGCTCACTCCCCCTCGCCGACCCGGGATCGCCGCCGCTCTCCGGGCCGTGGACGCTGCTCGCGTGGCTCGCCCGCAAGCAGTGGCCCACCCTCGCGGCGGGACTGACCTGCGGCGTCGTGACCTTCGGCGCACAGGCCGTCCAGCCGTACGTCGTCGGCCGGGTCGTGGACTCGGCGACGGCGGGCGGGCTCGACCACGCCGCGTGGCGGTGGGTGCTGCTGCTGCTCGGTGTGGGCGTCGTCATGGCCGGCGTCGCGGTGCTCGGGCACCGGTTCGACGTCCGCAACTGGATGCAGGCGTCGTACCGGTCGTCGCAGCTCGTGTCGCGCACGGTGTCCCGGTCGGGGCACGCGATCTCGGCGGAGCTGCCGACGGGCGAGGTCGTGTCCGCGGTGGCCAACGACACGTTCCGCATGGGCGACCTGTTCGCGATGTGCGCGCAGTTCGTCGGGTCGCTCGTGGCGTACACCGTCACGACGGTGCTGATGCTCGCGGCGTCGGTGCAGCTCGGCGTCGTCGTGGCGCTCGGGCTGCCCGTGGTCGCCGCCGTCCTGGCGTTGCTCATCAAGCCCCTGCAGCACCGCCAGGCGGAGCAGCGTGAGGCCTCCGGGCGGCTCACCACGCTCGGTGCCGACACCGTGTCCGGCTTGCGCATCCTGCGCGGCATCGGCGGCGAGTCCGTGTTCTCCGGCCGGTACCGCGCGCAGTCGCAGAAGGTCCGCGCGGCGGGCGTGCGGGTCGCCGGGACGCAGTCGTGGCTCGACGGGCTCCAGGTGTTGCTGCCCGGCCTGTTCGTGGTGGTGGTCGTGTACCTCGGGGCGCTCTCCGCGGTGCGCGGCGAGATCACCGCAGGTCAGCTGGTGTCGTTCTACGGCTACGCCGCGTTCCTGGGCTGGCCCGTGCAGCTCGCCACGCAGTTCCTCAAGGTCGCCACCACCGCCCACGTCTCGGCGGGCAAGGTGGTCAACGTGCTGCGCGTTGTCCCTGCCACGGGCGCCAGCGCGCCCACGGCGGAGCCCCCCGCGCCCGGCGCGCTGCTGGCCGACACCACCTCCGGCGTGGTGCTCACGCCGGGGCGCGTGGTCGCGCTGGTGGCGGCCGACCCGGACGAGTCCGCCGCGGTCGCCCAGCGGCTGGGCCGGTTCGACGACGACGCCGAGGCCGCCACCCCGGTGACGCTCGGCGGCATCCCGCTGGCCGCGCTGCCCAAGGAGCACCTGCGCCAGCGCATCGTGGTGGGCGAGGCCACGCCCACGATCTTCTCGGGACGCCTGGCGCACGAGCTCGACCCGCGCTCGCGTGCGGCGCTCCACGACCTCGAGCAGGCCCTGCACGTCGCCGACGCGCACGACGTGCTCGAGTCGATGCCCGACGGCCTGGACGGCGAGCTGCCCGAGAAGGGCCGGTCGCTCTCGGGCGGGCAGCGGCAGCGCGTCGCCCTGGCGCGCGCCCTGCTCACCGAGCCCGAGATCCTGGTGCTCGTCGAGCCCACCAGCGCCGTCGACGCCCACACGGAGGCCCGCATCGCGGCCCGGCTCGCCGACGCGCGCCGCGGGCGCACCACGCTCATCGTGACGGCCAGCCCGCTGGTGCTCGACCACGTGGACGAGGTGCTGTTCCTCGACGGCGGCCACGTCGCCGTCCGCGGCAGCCACCGCGACCTGCTCTGCCGCCCGATCGACGCCGACGGCGGCGGCGCGGCGGCCCGCTACCGCGACGTCGTCGGGCGTGCCCTCGCCGACGCGCCCGTCGGTGACCTCGAACCCGTGGACGTGACCTCGTGAAGCTCCCTATCGCCGACGCCCGCGCCACGTGGGGCTACACGCGCGGCCTGCTGCGCTCGAACCGCCGCGAGCTCTCGCTCATCGCCGGCCTGCACGTGCTCTCGGCCGTGGCCGGGCTCGTGGGGCCGTGGCTGCTCGGCCGCCTGGTCGACGACGTCCGCCACGGCACGACGGCGGCGCACGTGCGCGACCTCGTGCTGGTCGCGGCGGTCGCCATCCTGGTGCGCGCCGTGGTGCAGAAGGTGGCGCAGCAGCGGTCCATGGTGTTCGGCGAGACCGTGTTCGCGTCGATGCGCGAGGAGTTCCTCGACACCGTCACCGAGCTGCCGCTGTCCACCGTGGAGCGTGCCGGCACGGGCGACCTGGTGGCCCGCACCACCAACGACGTGTCGAAGATCCAGAACGCCGTACGGTTCGGCGTCCCCCAGCTGACGGTCGCGATCGTCACGATCGTCCTGACCGTGGTGGCGACGCTGGTGCTCGCGCCGCTCGTGGCGGTCGCCATGTTCGTGGGGCTGCCCCTGCTGCTCTCGGTGGTGCGCTGGTACCTGCGGCGCGCTCCCGAGGCGTACCAGGCGGAGTCCGCGACGTACGCGACGCTCAACGGCACCATCACCGAGTCGGTGGAGGGCGTGCGCACGGTCGACGCCCTCTCGCTGGGCGGGCGCCGTGACGGCCGGTCCGACGGCGACCTCGGCGCCGCCTACCGGGCCGAGATGCGCACGCTCGGGCTGCGCACGGTGCTGTTCCCCGGCGTCGACCTGACGTTCGTGGTCGCGCCCGTCGCCGTGCTGGTGTGGGGCGCGTTCCTCGCCTCGCAGGGCACGGCGACGATGGGTGCGGTCACCGCCGTCGTGATGTACACGTTCCAGCTCACCGGGCCGGTGTGGAACCTCGTGTACTGGCTCGACGAGATCTCGGTGGCCGCCGTGTCGCTCGCCCGCATCATCGGCGTGCGGCTCGTGGAGCCGGACCGCACCGCCTCGGGCGCCGTCCCGGCGTCGGGCGAGATCGCCGCACGCGGCGTGCGGTACGCCTACCGCGAGGGGCACGACGTGCTGCACGGCGTCGACCTCGACCTGCGCCCCGGCGAGCGCCTCGCGATCGTGGGGCCGTCGGGCGCGGGCAAGTCGACGCTCGGGCGCATGCTCGCCGGCATCCACCCGCCCACGGGCGGGTCGGTGACGGTGGGCGGCGTGCCGCTCGTGGACCTGCCGCTCGACGACCTGCGCCACCGCGTCGCCCTGGTCACCCAGGAGCACCACGTGTTCTACGGGACCGTCGCGGAGAACCTGCGCCTGGCCGACGTCGACGCCCCCGACGAGCGTCTGCGCGAGGCCCTGGCGGCGGTGGACGCCCTGACCTGGGTGGACGCGCTCGACGACGGCCTCGCCACCGAGGTCGGGTCCGGCGGCACCACGCTGACCCCGGCGCAGGCGCAGCAGATCGCGCTCGCGCGCCTGGTGCTGCTCGACCCCGACGTGCTGGTGCTCGACGAGGCGACCTCGCTGCTCGACCCGCGGGCGGCGCGCCACCTCGAGCGGTCGCTCGCGGCCGTGCTCGCCGGTCGCACGGTCGTCGCGATCGCCCACCGTCTGCACACGGCCCACGACGCCGACCGCGTGGCGGTCGTGGAGGACGGCCGCATCACGGAGCTGGGCCCGCACGACGAGCTCGTCGCGGCGGGCGGGTCGTACGCGGCGCTGTGGCACTCGTGGCAGCACGAGTAGCGCAGGATGACCCCATGCCCACCGCGAACGAGCTCGACGCCATCACCCTCGACCAGCTGCGCGCCGTCCCCTCGGAGAAGTGGTCGCTGTACCCCGACGCCATCGGGGCGTTCGTCGCGGAGATGGACTTCGGAACCGCCCCGGCGGTGACGCGCGCCCTGCACGACGCCGCCGACACCGGGCAGCTCGGCTACCTGCCGGGCCCGTCGGTGGCGCGGATGCAGCAGGCGTACGCCGAGTTCGCGGAGCGGCGCTTCGGCTGGCGCGTGGACCCGGAGCGCGTGCGGCCGGTGCCCGACGTGCTCTCCGCCTTCGAGGCCGTGGTGCGCCACCTCACGCCCGACGGCTCGCCGGTCATCCTGCCGACGCCCGCGTACATGCCGTTCGCTCCCCTGCTGGAGCACCTGGGCCGCAAGGTGCTGGCGGTGCCGATGTCACGCGAGGGCGGGCGGTACGTGCACGACCTCGACGCGATCGGTGCCGCCTTCGAGGCCGGTGGCCGCCTGCTGGTGCTGGTCAACCCGCACAACCCGACGGGCCGCGTGTTCGAGCGGTCCGAGCTGGAGGCGCTCGCCGCCGTCGTCGCGCGGCACGGCGGGCGCGTGTTCGCGGACGAGATCCACGCCCCGCTGGTTCTCGCGGGGCGGCACGTGCCGTACGCGTCCGTCTCCGCCACGACGGCGGCCCACGCGGTGACGGCGACGTCGGCGTCGAAGGCGTGGAACGTGCCCGGCCTCAAGGCCGCGCAGGTGGTGCTCACCGACGACGTCGCCGCCGACGTCTGGGCCCGCACCGGGGAGTGGACGGAGCACCTGACCTCGACGGTGGGCGTGCTCGCGCACACGGCCGCGTACGACGACGGCGAGCCCTGGCTGGCCGACATCCTCGACTATGTCGACGGCAACGGGCGCCTCCTGGCCGACCACCTGGCCGAGCACCTGCCCACGGTGGTCCACACCCCGCCGGAGGGCACCTACCTGGCGTGGCTGGACGTGTCGGCGTACGGGCTCGACCGCCCGGGCGCCTGGCTGCGCGAGCACGCGGGCGTGGCCCTGACGGACGGGCGGCTCTGCGGGGCGGCCGGCGAGGGGCACGTGCGCCTGACGCTGGCGACCCCGCGGCCGATCCTGCGGGAGATCCTGACCCGCGTGACGGAGGCGCTGGGCGGGCTGCCCAGCGCAGGTCAGTAAGGAAGCCCCGCGATCCCCGCGTCCTCGCCGCGCCGCGGACGCGGCGGCGCCCCGGCGGCCGGGGAGGCCTCGGCACGGGCGTCCTTGACCTCGTCCCGCGCGAGCCGCACGTAGAACGCGAGCGCGAACGCAGCGAACACCGCCCACTCGATGGCGTAGAAGAGGCTCTGCAGGTTGATGCTCGAGTCGCCCTCGGCGACGGGGCGCGGGATCGCGGCGGGCCCGCCGTCGGCGGTCGCGACCTGCGCCGGCGCCGACGCCGTCATCACCACGTACCCGCCCCAGATGGGCCCGCCCCAGTCGTTGACCAGCGCGGACGGGGCGATCGCGTCGGTGACCGGCGGCCCGCTGGGGTTCGCGGGCGACGCCTCGCCCGACGACGCCTCGCCCGCCTGGAGCCACCCGGTCACCCTGACGGTGCCGGCGGGCACGTCGAGCCCGGGCGCGTCCGACGGCGAGGCGACCCAGCCGCGCACCACGGGCAGGATCGGCGCGCCGGAGAGGTCGGCCCACGACCTGCCGCCCGTGCCGTCGTCGGACACGCGCAGCGGCGTGAGCACCAGGTAGCCCACGCGGCCGTCGAGGGACCGGCCGGACACGAGCCGCTGCCCCGCTGCCTCGTACGTGCCGGTGGCCCAGACGGAGCGGCCGATCTCGTCGCCCGGCACGGGCGCCTGGGGCGCCACCACCGTGCCGACGCCCGACGGGGCGACGCCGGCCGCCTGCGCGGCGGTGTGGACGGCGGCCGCGTCGGCCCGCTCGGTGGCCCGGTGCCACTGCCACAGCCCGAGCCGCAGGCACCCCAGGGCGACCGCGAGGGCGATCAGCAGGAGCACCACCATGCGCGGGCGCGCGAGCACCCGCCACGTGGGCGGGCGCACGGCGGGCTGCTGGGGCACGGCCCCACGGTAACGGGGCCGGAGCGCAGGTCATGCACCGCGGGCAGCCGATGTGCCGCGGCTCACGCAGGGCCTGGAGGGCAGCGACCGCGCCAGGGTAGACGCAATGCAGGTCAGCGGTGATTAGATGAGGTCCGTCCACACGTTGCGACACCTCTGGACGACGCGGTGGCGTCCTGTGCGCCAACACGCCCGCCTCTCCTGCGGACCCGCGCGTTCTGCGGTGGAATGAGCGACGGGTACCTGCGAGCCCTCGAAGAACGGGAGCTAGTGATGACATTGACGACAGCGGGCACAGAGGCGTGGCGGGCCACCGGGGTGGCGGAGCTGTCCGAGGAGACTCTCGAGCTGATCGACAAGTGGTGGCGGGCAGCCAACTACCTGTCCGTCGGCCAGATCTACCTGCTGGACAACCCGCTGCTGCGTGAGCCGCTCGACCGCGACCACGTGAAGCCCCGTCTGCTCGGTCACTGGGGCACCACGCCGGGCCTCACGTTCCTCTACGCGCACCTGAACCGTGCGATCAAGGCGCGCGAGCAGTCGACCGTCTACATCACGGGTCCCGGCCACGGCGGCCCGGGCCTCGTCGCCGCGTCCTACCTGGACGGCACCTACTCCGAGGTCTACTCGGACATCACCAAGGACACCGAGGGTGTCCGCCGCCTGTTCAAGCAGTTCTCGTTCCCGGGCGGCATCCCGTCCCACGTCGCGCCCGAGACCCCGGGCTCGATCCACGAGGGCGGCGAGCTCGGCTACGCGCTGTCGCACGCCTACGGCGCCGCGTTCGACAACCCCGACCTGCTGGTCGCCGCGGTGGTCGGCGACGGCGAGGCCGAGACGGGGCCGCTGGCCACGTCGTGGCACTCCAACAAGTTCGTCAACCCGGCGCAGGACGGCGTCGTGCTGCCGATCCTGCACCTCAACGGGTACAAGATCGCCAACCCGACGGTGCTGGCCCGCATCCCGCAGGACGAGCTCAAGGCCCTCATGGAGGGCTACGGCCACAAGCCGCACTTCTTCGAGGTCGAGGACGGCTCCACCGAGTCGCACGCCGAGATCCACCGCCGCTTCGCCCGGGTGCTCGACGAGGTGCTCGACGAGATCGCCGCGATCAAGGCGAAGGCCGCCGCGGGCGACACGTCGCGCCCGGCCTGGCCGATGATCGTCTTCCGCACGCCGAAGGGCTGGACCGGCCCGGCGACGATCGACGGCAAGAAGACCACCGGCTCGTGGCGCGCCCACCAGGTGCCCCTGGCCAACGCCCGCGACACCGACGAGCACCTGCACGACCTCGAGGCGTGGCTCAAGTCGTACCGCCCGGAGGAGCTGTTCGACGAGAACGGCGCCGTCCGCCGCGAGATCACCGACCCGCTGACGCCGGCCGGCCACCTCCGCATGAGCGACAACCCGCACGCGAACGGCGGCCTGCTGCTGCGCGACCTGCGCCTGCCGGACTTCCGCGACTACGCCATCGACGTCCCGACGCCGGGCGGCTCGATCGCCGAGGCGCCCCGCGAGCTGGGCAAGTTCTTCACCGAGATCATCCGCCGCAACCCGGACAACTTCCGGATCTTCGGCCCGGACGAGACGGCGTCGAACCGCCTGCAGGCCGTGTACGACGTGACGGACAAGCAGTGGAACGCGGAGTTCCTCGGCGCGGACGTCGACGAGCACATGCAGCGCGTCGGCCGCGTCATGGAGATGCTGTCGGAGCACCAGGTGCAGGGCTGGCTCGAGGGCTACCTGCTCACGGGGCGCCACGGCATGATGAGCTCCTACGAGGCGTTCATCCACATCGTCGACTCGATGTTCAACCAGCACGCCAAGTGGCTCAAGGTGACCAACCACATCCCGTGGCGCCGGCCCATCGCGTCGCTGAACTACCTGCTGTCCAGCCACGTGTGGCGCCAGGACCACAACGGCTTCAGCCACCAGGACCCGGGCTTCATCGACCACGTGGTCAACAAGAAGGCCGAGATCGTCCGGGTGTACCTGCCCGCCGACGCCAACACCCTCCTGTCGACGTACGACCACTGCCTGCGCTCGCGCCAGCTGGTGAACGTCGTCGTCTCCGGCAAGCAGCCCTCCCCGCAGTGGCTGACCATGGACCAGGCCGTCGAGCACTGCACGCGCGGCCTCGGCATCTGGGAGTGGGCCGGCACGGAGAAGGACGGCGAGGAGCCGGACGTCGTGCTGGCCGCCGCCGGCGACGTCCCGACGATCGAGGTGCTGGCCGCGGCCGACATCCTCCGCCAGGAGGCGCCGGACCTGAAGGTCCGCATGATCAACGTCGTCGACCTGATGAAGCTCCAGGACCCCAAGGAGCACCCGCACGGTCTCTCCGACAAGGAGTTCGACGGCCTGTTCACCACCGACAAGCCGATCATCTTCGCCTACCACGGCTACCCGTGGCTGATCCACCGCCTCACGTACCGCCGCAACGGGCACGACAACCTGCACGCCCGCGGGTACAAGGAGGAGGGCACCACCACCACGCCGTTCGACATGGTCATGCTGAACGACATGGACCGGTACCACCTGGTCATGGACGTCATCGACCGCGTCCCCGGCATGGCCTCCCGCTACGCCGGATTGCGCCAGCGCATGCAGGACGCCCGCATCCGGGCCCGCGCCTACACCCGCCAGCACGGGGACGACATCCCCGAGGTGCGCGACTGGGTCTGGCCGGACGCCCGGGAGGTCGCGGCGACCTCCGAGGTCGACGCCACCATCTTCACCGGTGGTGACAACGAGTAACACCCGCTGAGCCCGGCCGGGGGGATCCCCCGGCCGGGCTCACTGCCCCGCCCGCCCGCATCAGACGGCGGTCGACAACAGCATCTGAACGAGGAGCATCCACCCCCATGCCGGCCACGCGCAGCATCGTCATCGCCTCCCCCGAGGGAGACTCCGGAAAGTCCACCGTCGCCCTGGGGGTCATCGACCTCCTGGTGCGCCAGGGCCAGCGCGTGGGCGTGTTCCGCCCGGTGTCCCGGGTGTCCGCCGCGGGCGGCTCCGAGCGCGACCACGTGCTCGAGATGCTCCTGGAGCACGACGGCGTGGACCTCACCTACGACGAGTCGGTCGGCATCACGTACGACGACGTGCACGCCAACCTCGACTCGGCGATGAGCCGCATCGTGGCCCGCTACCACGAGGTCGCGGCGAAGTGCGACTCCGTGGTGGTGCTCGGCACCGACTACACGGACGTCTCGGGCCCCACCGAGCTCGCGTTCAACGCGAAGATCGCCGCCAACCTGGGCGCCCCCGTGCTGCTGGTCGTCTCGGGCCGCGGCCGCTCCGACGAGGACACCAAGGCGCTCGCCCAGATCGGCCTCGGCGAGCTGCGAGCCAACCACGCCCAGCCGATCGGCGTCATCGTCAACCGCTATGACGGCACGATGCCCGCCGACACGTCCTCGCTGGCCGCCGAGCCGGCGCTGCCCGTGTGGGTGGTGCCCGAGGAGCCGTTCCTCCAGGCGCCCACCGTCAAGCAGCTGCAGGAGGCCGTGGGCGGCACGCTGTGGCTCGGCGACTCCGAGCTGCTCGGCCGCGAGGCCCTCAACGTGCTCGTGGGCGCCATGTCGGTGGAGCACATGCTCGACCACCTGTCCGACGGCTCCGTCGTCATCACGCCCGGCGACCGCACCGACGTGATCCTCAGCCTGCTGGCCGCGCAGGCCGCCGCGACCTTCCCCTCGCTGGCCGGCGTCATCCTCACGGGCGGCATGGCCCCCGACGGCAAGATCGGCGAGCTCGTGCAGGCTCTCGAGCCGCACGTGCCGCTCATCGTCACCGAGCGCGACACCTACCCGGCGGCCCGCGCCGCCGCGACGACGATCGGCCGCGTCACGTACGACGCGACGCGCAAGATCGACGTCGCCCGCGCACTGTTCGAGGAGAACGTGGACGGCGCCGACCTGCTCTCCAAGCTCGCCGTGCCCCGCCCCGAGGTGGTCACGCCGCTCATGTTCGAGTACGAGCTCATCGAGCGAGCCCGCTCCGACCGCCGCCGCGTGGTGCTGCCCGAGGGCAACGACGACCGCATTCTGCGCGCCGCCTCCTCCGTGCTGGCGCGCGGCATCGCCGACCTGACCATCCTGGGCGACGAGACCGCCGTGCGCGCCCGCGCCACCGAGCTGGGCCTCGACATCTCGGCCGCCACGGTGCTGTCCCCCACCGACCCGGAGCACGTGGAGCGGTACGCCTCCGAGTACACGCGCCTGCGCGCCCACAAGGGCATGACGGTCGAGCGGGCCCGCGAGATCGTCACCGACGTGTCCTACTTCGGCACGATGATGGTCCACCTGGGCGACGCGCACGGCATGGTCTCCGGCGCCGCGCACACGACGGCGCACACCATCCGCCCGTCGTTCGAGATCATCAAGACGGCGCCCGGGATCTCGTCCGTGTCGGGCGTGTTCCTCATGTGCCTCGAGGACCGCGTGCTGGTCTACGGCGACTGCGCCGTCATCCCCGACCCCACGTCCGAGCAGCTCGCCGACGTCGCCATCGCGTCCGCCGCCACCGCAGCGCAGTTCGGCGTGGACCCGCGCGTGGCGATGCTGTCGTACTCGACGGGCGAGTCCGGCTCGGGTGCCGACGTCGACAAGGTGCGCGCCGCCACGGCGCTCGTCAAGGAGCGCCGCCCCGACCTGTCGGTCGAGGGACCGATCCAGTACGACGCCGCCGTCGACGCCGCCGTGGCCGCCTCGAAGCTGCCCGGCTCCGACGTGGCCGGGCGCGCCACCGTGTTCGTGTTCCCGGACCTCAACACCGGCAACAACACCTACAAGGCCGTGCAGCGCTCTGCCGGCGCCGTGGCCGTCGGCCCGGTGCTGCAGGGCCTCAACAAGCCGGTCAACGACCTGTCCCGCGGCGCGCTCGTCCAGGACATCATCAACACGGTCGCCATCACGGCGATCCAGGCTCAGGGGGCCAGCAAGTGAGCACCGTTCTCGTCCTCAACTCCGGTTCGTCGTCGCTCAAGTACCAGCTGCTCGACCCTTCCTCCGGCGAGGTCCTCGCCGTCGGGCTCGTCGAGCGGATCGGCCTCGACGAGGGCCGCATCGTCCACGAGGTGGGCGACGACGAGCACGAGCGCACCGCGCCCATCAAGGACCACGGCGTCGCGCTGCACCTGGTGCTGGACCTGTTCAAGGAGGTCGGCCCGTCGCTGGACGAGGCCGGCATCGTCGCCGTCGGGCACCGCGTGGTCCACGGTGGCACGCAGTACTCGGCGCCCACGGTGATCGACGACGCCGTCGTCGAGGGCATCCGCGCGCTCATCCCGCTGGCCCCGCTGCACAACCCGGCCAACATCACGGGCATCGAGGCGGCGCGCGAGCTGTTCGACGTGCCGCACGTGGCCGTGTTCGACACGGCGTTCTTCGCGACGCTGCCCCCGGCGGCGTACACGTACGCGATCGACGCGTCGGTGGCCGCGGAGCACCAGGTGCGCCGCTACGGCTTCCACGGCACCTCGCACCAGTACGTCTCGGCGAAGGTGGCCGAGGTGCTCGGCCGCGACCACCTCAAGCAGGTGGTGCTGCACCTGGGCAACGGTGCGTCGGCGTCGGCCGTGGTGGACGGCGTGGCCGTCGACACGTCGATGGGCCTCACGCCGCTCGAGGGCCTGGTCATGGGCACGCGCTCCGGCGACCTCGACCCGGCGATCGTGTTCCACCTGGGCCGCGTGGCGGGCATGGACGTCGACGACATCGACAACCTGCTCAACAAGAAGTCCGGCCTGCTGGGCCTCTCGGGACGCTCCGACATGCGCGACCTGCGCAACGCCGCCGACGCCGGCGACGCCGCCGCGGTCGCCGCCCTGGACGTGTACCGCCACCGCCTCATCAAGTACGTCGGTGCGTACGCGGCCGTCATGGGCGGCATCGACGTGCTGACGTTCACCGCGGGCGTGGGCGAGAACTCGGCCCCGATCCGCCAGGAGGTGGCCGACGCGCTCGGCTTCCTGGGCCTCGCCGTCGACCCGGCGAAGAACGCGGTGCGCTCCAAGGAGCCGCGCGTCATCAGCCCGGACGGCCACGAGGGCCCGCTGGTCATGGTGGTCCCGACCAACGAGGAGCTGGCGATCGCCCGCCAGTCGGTGGCGGCGATCGGCTGACGCTGCCCCGCAGACGCCGTTGTGGGTCCCTGGGACTCCGCTTATCACGACCGATAACCGGAGTCCCAGGGACCCACATCTGCCTAGAGGGCCAGCGACCCCACGATCTCCTTGTCCGCCAGCGCGCGGACCGCCTCGCGGGCCTCCGCCGCCGACGTCGCGCCCAGCGCCGCCTCCGCCATCGCCTGGCACTGCTCCAGCGTGTGGTGGTGCAGCAGGTGGCGCACGGCGGGCATCGCGCCGATCGACATCGACAGGCTCGTGATCCCCAGGCCGGTCAGCACCAGCGCCATGAGGGGGTCCGACGCCGACTCGCCGCACACGCCCACCGGCTTCCCGGCCGCGGCCCCGGCGCGGGCCGTCGTCGCGACGAGGTCGAGCACCGCGGGCTGGAACGGGTCGAGCAGGTCGGCCAGCGTGCCGCGCAGGCGGTCGGTGGCCATGGCGTACTGGGCCAGGTCGTTGGTGCCGATCGACACGAAGTCGACGTGCTCCAGCATGTCCGCGGCCCGGAGCGCCGCCGACGGCACCTCGACCATGACGCCCACCTTGCACGGCTCCGTCAGCCCGGCCTCCCGCGCGGTCTGCGCGAACGCGGCCGCCTCGGCGACGGTCGCGATCATGGGCGCCATGACCCACGGGGTCGCGCCGGTGGACCTGGCCGCGGCGGCGAGCGCCTCGAGCTGCGTGCGCAGCAGCTCGGGGTTGCGCCGGGCCAGCCGGTAGCCGCGCACGCCGAGGGCGGGGTTCTCCTCGCCGGGCTGCGTCACGAACGGGAGCGGCTTGTCGGCGCCGGCGTCGAGCGTCCGCACCACCACCTTGCGGGGGGCGTCCCCGCCGAACGCGCCGAGCACCGCCCCGTACGCGGTCGCCTGCTCGTCGAGCGTGGGCTCGGTGGCGCGGTCGAGGAACAGCACCTCGGTGCGGAACAGCCCCACGCCCTCGGCGGGGGTCGCCGCGGCACGCGTGGCGTCGGCGGGCGTGCCGATGTTGGCCAGCAGCGCGATCTCGTGCCCGTCGGACGTGGCTCCCGGCAGGGTGTCCTGCGCGAGCTGCGCCTGCACGCGGGCGCGCGCCGCCGCCTCCTCGCGCAGCTCGGGCGACGGGTCGACGACGACGGTCCCGGCGGCGGCGTCGACGGCCACCTCGGTGCCCTCCTCGACGGCCATGACGCCGCTGGCCCGCACCACGCACGGCAGCCCGAGCTGCCCGGCGATGATCGCGGTGTGCCCGGTGGGCCCGCCGTGCGAGGTGACGATGGCGAGCACCATCTGGGGGTCCAGCGCGGCGGTGTCGGCGGGGGCGAGGTCGGTGGCGATGACGATGCTCGGCACCGAGAGCACGGGGACGCCCGGCTCGGGCAGCCCGAGCAGCTCGGCGACGACGCGGTCGCGCACCGACCGCAGGTCCGTGACGCGCTCGGCGAGGTACCCGCCGGCCGCCTGGAACATGTCGACGAACCGCTGCACGGACCGGTCGACGGCCTCGGCGGGGCTCTCCCCCGTGCCGGCCCGCTGCACGGCCTCGGCCCGCAGGGCCGGGTCCTGCGCCATCTGCGCGGTGGCCTTGAGGATGTCGGCGACCGTCTTGGTGGCTCCCTCGGCGCGCTTCGTGAGGGTGGCGGCCACTGCCGCGAACGCGGGCTCGATGGCGTCGGGGTCGCCGCCCGCGCCCACCGGGACGGCGGGCGAGGGATGGACCTTGACGACGGGGCCGACCGCCATGCCCCGCCCGACGCCGACCCCCTCGTAGACGGTGCTCATCACTCGGCGTCCAGGTCGGTGGCCAGCATCGCGGCCAGGTCGTCGAGCACGCCGTCGTCGTCGGCGCTGATGGTGACCTCGTCGCCGTGCCGCGCGGCCAGGGCCATGACGAGCAGCACGCTCGCGGCGTCGACGGGCGCCCCGCCGCCCTTGGCGATCGTGACGGGCACGCCGGCCGCGGCGGCGGCCTGGGAGAAGAGCGAGGCGGGCCGGGCGTGCAGGCCCTGGGCGGATGCGACGGCTACGGTGCGCTGGGACATCGGTGTCTCCTAAGCAGAGTGGGTGGCGGCCAGCGCTGCGGGCAGCGCTGCGGGAGAGGGTTCGGCGACGACGCGCACGGCGTCCGGGTCGAGGTCCTGCGGGCCGGGGATGGCGCTGCCGGGGAGCGCGACGGCCGCGCGCCCCCAGGCGACGGCGGCGCGCAGCCGCTCGGCCGGCTCACCGTCCGTGGCGAGGTAGCCGGCGAGCGTGCAGTCGCCGGCGCCCACCGTGCTGCGGGGGACGACGGGGTCGCCGCCCGCCCACCAGCTCTGCGTGGGCGTGACCAGCAGCGCCCCGTCGGCGCCGAGGGAGACCAGCACGGTCCCGTGCCCGCGGGCGAGCACGGCGCGCGCCCCGGCCACGATCTCGTCGACGCTGCGCGGCAGCTCGCCGAGGATCTCGCCGAGCTCCTCGAGGTTCGGCTTCAGCAGTGCCGTGCCGCCGTGCGCGACGACGACCCGCAGCACGTCCCCGGACGCGTCCACCGAGGTGGGCACGCCGCGGGCGGCGGCGGCGTCGACGAGCCGTGTGTACAGGTCCGCCCCGGCGCCGCGCGGGAGCGAGCCCGCGAGGACGAGCCCGGTGGCGCGGTCGAGCTCCTGCTCGACCGCGGCCACGAGGTCCCCCACCTCGGCCTCGCGCAGCCGCGGCCCGGCGGCGTTGACCTTGGTGGTGGCGCCCGCGGCGTCGACGACGGCCACGTTGGAGCGCGTCCCCTCGGCCACGGGCACGGCGCGTGCCGGGAGTGCCAGCTCGTCGAGCAGGGCCATGAGCTCGGCACCGTCCGGGCCGCCCGTCGGCAGCACGGCGCGCGTGGGCACGCCGTGCGCCGCGAGCGCCCGCGACACGTTGATCCCCTTGCCGCCCGGGTCGACGTGCGTGGCGACGGCGCGGTTGACCTCGCCGACCTCCAGCACGTCGACGTCGAACGTGCGGTCGAGGCTCGGGTTCGGGGTGACGGTGACGATCACGAGGACCCTCCTCAGGCGTTGACGGACTCGAGGATGCGGTAGACGGACAGCGCGTCGGGGGCGTCGATCACCCGCTGGGCCTGGTCGGAGTCCGCGAAGAGGACGGCGATCTTGCCCAGGATCTCCAGGTGCTCGTCGCCCACGCCGGCGATCCCGACGACGACGCGGGCGGGGTTGCCTGCCCAGTCGACGGGCTCGTCGTACCGGACCAGGCTCATGGCGGTCCGCAGGATGGCTCCCTTGGACTCGTTGGTGCCGTGCGGGATCGCCAGGCCGTTGCCCATGAACGTCGAGACGCTGGACTCGCGCTGGAGCATCGCGTCGACGTACTCGGGGTTGACGGCGCCGACGTCCACCAGCAGCTGCCCGGCCTCGCGGATGGCGTCGTCGCGGGTGCGGGCGGTGCCCGGCACCTTCACGAGCTCGAGGGTCAGGACGTCGCTCATCGCTCCTCCTTCTCGCCCTCGTTCGCCGCGGCGACGTCACGGACGACGTCCTCGTAGACGGGGCTCATCATGAAGTTGTCCACCGAGACGTGGCGGGCGCTGGGGGCGCGCAGCTTGGCGCGCTCGGTGAGCTCGCGCTGGGAGATCACCAGGTCGACGTCGTCCTCCAGGCTGGCGACGGCCTTGTGGACCACGGTGACGCCCGTGACCCCGGCCTTCTTGAGCTTGTCGCGCAGCACGCTGGCCCCCATCGCGGAGGACCCCATGCCGGCGTCGCACGCGAACACGATGCTCTGCACCGGGCGGGTGGCGGTCGCGACGGCGGCCGGCCCGGCGGTGGGAGCGGCGGCGCTGCTGGTGCGCAGGCCGGCGAGCGCGTCGGACGACTTGCCCTTGTTGGCCTCGGTGGCGGCGATGGCCGCGGCGAGGTCGCCGCTCTCCCCGGCCGCGAGGTCCCGCTTGCGGGAGGCGCGCAGGATCGCGGAAGCGACGACGAACGACACCGCGAAGCTCAGCACCACGGACAGGATGACGCCCACGTAGGACCCGCGGGCGGTCACGCCGAGCACGGCGATGATCGAGCCCGGGGACGCCGGGCCGCGCAGGCCGGACCCGAAGATCGCGTTGGTGGCCACACCCGTGGCACCGCCCAGGATGGCGGCCACGATCAGCACGGGCTTCATCAGCACGAACGGGAAGTAGACCTCGTGGATGCCGCCCACGAACTGGATGATCGCGGCGCCGGGGGCGGTGCTCTTGGCGGAGCCGATGCCGAACAGCGCGTACGCCATGAGGATGCCGAGGCCCGGGCCGGGGTTCGCCTCGACCAGGAACAGCAGCGACTGGCCGTGGTCGACCACCTGCTGCGCGCCCAGGGGCACCAGCACGCCGTTGCCGATGGCGTTGTTGAGGAACAGCACCTTGGCGGGCTCGACGATGATGCTCATCAGCGGCAGCAGGTTGTGCCCCGCCAGCCAGTTGACGACGTTGCCCAGCCAGTCGGCCACGTTCGTGACGATCGGCGCGATGCCGAAGAACGCACCCACGGCCATCGCCGCGCCGGCGATGCCGGCCGAGAACATGTTGACGAGCATCTCGAACCCGGGCCGGATCTTGCCCTCCCAGATCCGGTCGATCTGCTTCATGATCCACGCGGCGAGCGGGCCCATGAGCATGGCGCCCAGGAACATCGGCACGGTCGAGCCGACGATGACGCCCATGGTGGCGATGCAGCCGACGACGCCGCCGCGCTCGCCGTACACGATCCGGCCGCCCGCGTTCGCGATGAGCAGCGGGAGCAGGTACGTGACCATCGGGCCGACCAGGCCTACGAACTGGTGGAACGTGGTGCCGTCGGCGTTCGCCGCGAGCACCGTCGCGGCGCCGTGCCACGACGACGCGTCGGCGTTGCCGAAGCCACCGAGGACCCCGTTCGGGGTCCAGCCGGTCGCGATGAACAGTGCGGTGATCAGACCCCACGCCAGGAAGGCGGGGAGGTTGGGCATGATCATCGCGGTGAGGAAGGCGCCGAAGCGCTGGATCCGCACCTGGGTGGCGCGCGCCCGGCTCAGCGTGGGCGCGCTCGGGGTAGCTGCAGCGGAAGACATCCGCGTCTCACACTCCTTCGATCGTCGTTGATCTGCGAGTACTGCTGCGGTCGGGCCGTTACGGCTCGATCGTGACCTTGATCCCGGTGCCGTTCTTGACGACGTCGAGCCCGGCCGTGATCTGGTCCAGGGGGAGCTTGTGGGTGATCAGGTCGGTCACCGGGACGCTGCCGTCGGCGATGAGCGACAGGGCCTTCTTGTTCTGCGCCGGGCTGGACCCGTTGGCGCCCCAGATGCTCAGCTCCTTGTAGTGCACCAGGTTGGAGTCGAGCGTGATGGTCGGCTTGTCCTTGGGCAGGCCGCCGAACAGGCTGATGCGGCCACGCGGGGCGAGCATCTGCAGGCCCTGCTCCTGCGTGATGCCGGCGGCGGCTGCCGTGATGACGACGTCGACGCCGCGGCCGTCGGTGAGCTCCCTGACCTTGGCGATCGGGTCCTCCTCCGCCGAGCAGATGGCGGCGTCGGGCTGCACGACGTTCGCGGCCAGGTCCAGGCGCTCGCGGTGGAGCTCGACCAGGAACACCTGCTTGGCGCCGCGCGCGCGGGCCAGGCGGACGTGCAGGCATCCGATGGGGCCGGAGCCGATGACAACGACGGTGTCGCCGTCGTGCGTGTTGACGAGCTCCTGGGCGTTGATGGCGCACGCGAAGGGCTCGGCGACGGACGCCTCGGCGAACCCGACGCCGTCGGGGATGCGGTTGAGGCCGTCGACCTTCATGACCTGCGGCGGCACGATGAGGTAGGGCGCGAACCCGCCGTCGAACTGGTAGCCCATCGACAGCTGGTTGGGGCAGATGGTCTCGATGCCGGCGCGGCACCAGTCGCACTCGCCGCACGGGATGGCGGCGATCACCTGGACGCGGTCGCCCACGGCCCAGCCGGTGACGCCCTCGCCGAGCTCGGCGATCTCGCCCGCGATCTCGTGGCCCATGACCCGGTTCGGCTCCATGCGCTGGTGCCCGGCCGTCGAGATCTTGACGTCCGTGCCGCACATCGACGTGGCGCGCACCCGGAGCTTGATCTCCCCGGGGCCGGGGGTGGGCTCGGGGGCGTCCTCGAGCCGGACGTCGCCGGGGGCGTAGAACTTGAAGACCTGCATCGCTGTTCTCTCTTCTCTCGGGGTTCGAGCTTGTCGAGACCTGATGGGAAGGACCCTCTCGAGTCCATTCAGCCTGACGACGGCTATGCCCGCACGACGCGCGGCCCGGCGGCCTCGATCTCGTCGGCCAGCTCCGGGTCGAGCCCGGTGTCCGTGACGAGCGTGTCGACGGCGCCGATGGGCGCCACGATCGCGAGGTCGGTGCGGCCCACCTTGGTGTGGTCGGCCAGGACGACGGTGCGCTGCGCAGCCGCCACGAGGGCCCGCTTGACGGCGGCCTCGGCGAGGTCGGGCGTGGTGAGCCCGTGCTCCACGGTGAGCCCGTTGGTGCCCAGGAACGCGACGTCGACGCGCACGTCGGCGAGCGCCCGCTCCGCCCACGTGCCGACGGCGGCGAGCGTGCGGCCGCGCAGCGTGCCGCCCACCAGGTGGAGGGTCACGTGGGGGCGCGAGGCGAGCACCATGGCGACGGGCAGCGCGTGCGTGACGACGGTGAGCTCGCGGTCGACGGGGAGCATCTCGGCCAGGCGGACCGTGGTGGTGCCGGCGTCGAGGATGACGGCGCCGCCGTCGGGCAGCTCCTCGAGCGCGGCCTTGGCGATCCGCTCCTTCTCGGCGACGAGCACGCCCTCCCGGTCGGCGACGGCGGGCTCGAAGCCGAGCCGCTCGACGGGGATGGCCCCGCCGTGGACGCGGCGCACGAGGCCGCGTCGCTCGAGCACCGTGAGGTCCCGGCGCACGGTCTCGGGCGTGACGTCGAGGTCGGCGGCGAGCCGCTGCACGTCGACCCGGCCGGCCGCGCGAGCGGTGGCGAGGATCTGCTGGTGTCGCTCCGTCGCGTACACGGTCCCTCCCGGTGGATGTCTGCTTGTCTGTTTCTACCCCCGTTTGTGTCCGTTGTCTAGCGTTTCGCAGAACTCCGGAAAAGTTCAGGGCCAAACGCGTGTCCGCTTGTGTCTGGATCGCCCCGGGAGCGGGCACCGTAGGCTCGGGCTCGTGATCCTGCTCGACCCGCCGGCGTGGCCTGCCCACGACACGCTGTGGTCCCACCTCGTGTCCGACACGTCCCTGCTCGAGCTGCGCGCGTTCGCCCGCGCGGCCGGGCTCCCGGACCGCGGGTTCGACCTCGACCACTACGACGCCCCCGCGCGCCGGTACGACGAGCTGGTCGCCGCCGGCGCGACCCCCGTGGACGGGCGCGCGCTCTCCCGCCGGCTCGCGACCTCGGGGCTCCGCGTCCCGGGCCACGAGCGCACCGCCGCCAAGCGCCCCGCCCTCGCTGCCCGCTGGGCCGCGCTCTGGGAGGTCGCCCCGGACGCCCGCCTGGCCGCCGTGGGCGACGACCTGGTCGCCCGGTGGGGCGAGCCGCACCGCGTCTACCACGGGCGGCTCCACCTGGTGGCGGCGCTCGACGCGCTGGACACGCTGCTCGGCGACGCCCCGGTCCCGTCCGCCGATGCCCGCGTCGCGCGGCTGGCGCTCTGGTTCCACGACGCGGTGCACGACGGCGCGGCGGGCCTCGACGAGGAGCGGTCCGCCGCGCTCGCCGCCGACCTGCTCGCGCCGCTCGCCGACCGGGTCACAACCCCGCTGACCAGCGCGGACGTCGCCGAGATCGTGCGGCTCGTGCTGCTCACGGCCGGCCACGACCCCGCCGAGGGCGACGCGCTGGGCGCGCTCGTGAGCGACGCCGACCTCGCCGTGCTCGGCGGAGCCCCCGCCCGGTACGGGCGCTACGTCCAGCAGGTGCGCGCCGAGTACGCCGACGTCCCGGACGACGCCTTCCGGACAGGCCGGGCGGCGGTGCTGGAGCAGCTGCTGGCCCTGCCGGTGCTGTTCCGGACCCCCGCCGGCCAGGCGCGCTGGGCGGCCCCGGCGGAGGCGAACCTGCGCGCCGAGCTGGCCGCGCTCGGGGGCGTCGCCGCATGAGAGCACCCCGTCGGAGCCTAGTCGTGGCGGCGGGCGTCCTCGTCCTCGCGCTCGCCGTCCCCGTGGCCTGGGTGCAGGGCGTGGGCCAGTCGCGCGCCCGCTCGCCGCAGGACGTGGGCCCGGTCGACGCGGTGATCGTGCTCGGGGCCGGGCTGCGCGCCGACGGGACGCCGTCGCCCTACCTGCGCCGGCGGCTGGCCATGGCCGCCGACCTGCACGAGCGCGGCGTCGCGTCGACCGTGATCCTGTCGGGCGACGCCCACGAGCGCGCCGACGGCTCCCCCTACGACGAGCCTGCCGCGATGCGCGACTGGATCGTCGCCCGGGGCGTCCCGGAGGAGGACCTGGTGCTCGACCACGAGGGCTTCGACACCACCGCCACGTGCCGGCGCGCCCACGACGTGTACGGCGTGCGGTCGGCCGTGATCGTCACGCAGGACTACCACCTGCGCCGGGCCCTGTTCAGCTGCGCGCGAGCGGGGCTCGACGCCGTGGGTGTGGGCGTCTCCGCCGCCTCCGTCAGGCCCGTGCAGTGGGCGTGGTGGCACGTGCGCGAGGTGCCCGCCTCGTGGAAGGCGGGAGCCCGCGAGCTGGTCGGGCTCTGACGGCTCAGCGCATGCGCAGGGCGCGCAGCGCGCGCATCCCGGCCGTCAGCGCCACCGACGCGCGGTGCCCACCCAGCGCGTAGAGCCGCTCGAGCGACAGCCCCGCCGACACGCCGCGCTGCGTGGCGATCGTCTGGTGCTCGCTGAGCGCCTCGACGATCTCCCGCCCGTGGCGGCGGCCCTGGCCCGAGGCCCCGAACCCGCCCAGGGGCGCCGCGACCGAGCCGAACGCGGCCGCGTACCCGTCGTTGACGTTCACCGTGCCGGCCCGCAGGCGCGCTGCGATGCGCTGCGCCCGCCGCACGTCGCGCGACCACACCGACGCGTTGAGCCCGTACTCGGAGTCGTTCATCACCGCGACGGCCTCCTCGTCCGAGTCGACCGTCCGCAGCGACACGACCGGCCCGAAGGTCTCCTCCCGGGCGCAGACGGCGTCGTCGGGCACGTCGGCCAGCACCGTCGGGGCGTAGAACCACGGGCCCACGTCGGCGCGGTGCACGGCCCCGGCGAGGGCGCGGGCGCCCTTCGCGATCGCGTCGTCGACGTGCGCCGTCACTCGCGCGAGCTGCGCGGGCGACACGAGCGACCCGACGTCCACGGACCAGTCCAGGGCCCCGCCGAGCTTCAACGTGCGGGCGCCCGCGACGAACCGCGGCACGAACTCGTCGGCGACGTCCCGGTGCACCAGCAGCCGCTCGACCGAGACGCACAGCTGCCCGGCGTTGCCGAAGCACGCGTGCAGCGCACCCGCCACGGCGGCGTCGACGTCGGCGTCGTCCGCGACGTAGAGGGCGTTCTTGCCGCCCAGCTCCAGCGTTGCCCCGATCAGCCGCCGCCCGGCCTGGGCGGCGACCAGCCGGCCCGTCGCGGTCGAGCCCGTGAAGGCGACATGGTCCACGGCGTCGACGAGCGCCTCGCCCGTCTGCGCCGCGCCCGTGACCACGAGGAACAGGTCGGCGGGCAGCCCGCACCTCTCCAGCAGCTCGGCCACCCACAGCGCCGTCAGCGACGTCTGCGGGTCGGGCTTCACCACCACGGCGTCGCCGGCCAGCAGCGCCGGGAACGCCTCGGACACGACCATCGCCAGCGGGTAGTTCCACGGGGAGATCACGCCGACCACGCCCACGGGGCGCAGGTGCACGGAAGCCCCGGTGAGCACGGGGAGCATGCCCCGCACGCGGCGCGGCGCGAGGTAGCCCGGCCCGGCGACGGCGAAGTGCCGCGCGACCTGCGAGGCGTACACGACCTCCTCGAACGCGTGCAGGCGCGCCTTGCCGCCCTCGAGCTGGATGAGGTCGAGAAGCTCGTCCTGCGCGTCGAGCACCGCGGAGGCGACGCGGAGCAGCACCCGGGCGCGCTCGCGCACCGGCACGGCGGCCCACCCGGGCTGGGCGGCGCGCCCGCGCGCCACGGCGGCGGCGACGTCGTCGGGCGACGACAGCGGCAGCGAGACCAGCGGGGCGCCGGTGAACGGGGCGACCGCGCGGTGCTCGCCCGCGTGGTGCGACGTGACGACGCGTGCGAGCAGGGGCGCCACGACGTCGGGCTCGAGTGCGTAGGTGCTGGCAGGGTGCTCAGGATCGACGAGCAGGGCTTCGTGGAGGGCGTCGTCGCCGTCGCGCGCAATGGCCATGCGATTCACCCTACACACGCCGTCTGACACCTCCCCGAGCCTGTCAACAGGCCCGGGGAGGGCGGTGGTCAGTGCGGCTGGTACGGCGAGACGACCACCTCGACGCGCTGGAACTCCTTGAGGTCGGAGTAGCCCGTCGTGGCCATCGCGCGCTTGAGCGCGCCCACCAGGTTGAGCGTGCCGTCGGCCTGGCGGCCCGGCCCGAAGAGGATCTCCTGCAGCGTGCCGGCGGTGCCGACCTCGACGCGCTCGCCGCGGGGCAGCACGGAGTGGTGCGCCTCGGGGCCCCAGTGCCAGCCGTGGCCCGGGGCCTCCTGCGCGCGGGCCAGGGCGGCGCCCAGCATCACGGCGTCGGCGCCGCACGCGACGGCCTTGACGATGTCGCCCGAGCGGCCGACGCCGCCGTCGGCGATGACGTGCACGTAGCGGCCGCCCGACTCGTCGAGGTAGTCGCGGCGCGCCGCGGCGACGTCGGACACGGCCGTGGCCATCGGGGCGTGGATGCCCAGCGACACGCGCGTGGTGTGCGCCGCTCCCCCGCCGAACCCGACGAGCACGCCGGCGGCGCCGGTGCGCATGAGGTGCAGCGCGGCGGTGTAGGTGGACGCCCCGCCGACGACGACGGGCACGTCGAGCTCGTAGATGAAGCGCTTGAGGTTGAGCGGCTCGGCGTTGCCCGACACGTGCTCGGCCGACACGGTGGTGCCGCGGATGACGAACAGGTCGACGCCGGCGTCGACCACCGTCTTGTAGTGCTCCTGCGTGCGCTGCGGGCTGAGCGCGCCGGCCACGGTGACGCCGGCCGCGCGCACCTCCTTGAGGCGCTGCGTGATGAGCTCGGCCTTGATGGGCTCGGCGTAGATCTCCTGCATGCGCTGCGTCGCAGCCTCGGCCGGCAGCTGCGCGATCTCGGCCAGCAGCGGCTCGGGCGACTCGTAACGCGTCCACAGGCCCTCGAGGTCGAGGACGCCGAGGCCGCCCATGCGCCCGAACGCGATCGCGGTCTCGGGGCTCATGACGGAGTCCATCGGCGCGGCCATGATCGGCAGCTCGAAGTGGTAGGCGTCGATCTGCCAGCCGACCGAGACGTCCTTCGGGTCACGCGTGCGGCGGGAGGGCACGACGGCGATGTCGTCGAAGGAGTACGCGCGGCGCCCGCGCTTGCCGCGCCCGATCTCGATCTCGTTGCTCACCGGGCCAGCCTACCGGCGGTGCAGATGAGCGTCGTTGTCAGTGGCCGATGGCATGGTCTGCACCAGAGCAGCACGCGACGACGAAGGAGGGCGACCATGGACGAGCAGTCGTACGACGCGTTCGGCGCCGGATGGGCGCAGGGCCCGCTGGTGGGTTTCGACACGGAGACCACCGGGGTCGACGTCGCGCACGACCGCATCGTGACCGCAGCCGTGGTGCTGCGGGTGCCCGGCGTGAGCACCGAGGTGCGCACCTGGTTGATCGACCCGGGCGTCGAGATCCCGGCCGAGGCCGCGGCGATCCACGGCATCAGCACCGAGCACGCCCGCGCCCACGGCGCGGAACCCGCGGCCGCGCTGGAGTCGATCGCGTCGACGCTCGCCGCCCACCTGCACGAGGGCGTGCCGCTGGTGGCCTACAACGCCGCGTTCGACCTGTCGCTGCTCGACGCCGAGCTGGTGCGCCACGGCCTGCCCACGCTCCCCCAGCGCCTCGGCCGCCCGGTGGCGCCCGTGCTGGACCCGCTGGTCATCGACCGCTGGCAGGACCGCTACCGCCCCGGCAAGCGGCGCCTCGGCGACCTGGTGGTGCACTACGGCGTGCAGGCCACGGACGACCTGCACGCCGCCGACGTCGACGTCCTCGCGACGCTCGACGTGCTCGGCGCGCTGGTGCACCACTTCCCCGTGCTGGCCACCCTCAGCCTGGAGCGGCTGCACGAGGCGCAGGTGGGCGCCCACCACGCGTGGGCGCGCAACTTCAACGAGTGGCGCGAGAGCCAGGGCTACGACGGCCCTGGCGCCTCGACCACCTGGCCCGTGACCGTCGGTCAGAACCCGGAGTAGTTCGGCGCCTCGACCGTCATCTGCACGTCGTGCGGGTGGCTCTCGGTGAGCGACGCCGACGTGATGCGCACGAACCGGCCCTTGGCCTGGAGCTCAGGGATGGTCTGCGCACCGACGTAGAACATCGTCTGGTGCAGGCCGCCCACGAGCTGGTGCGCCACGGTGTTCAGGGAGCCCTTGAACGGCACCTGGCCCTCGACGCCCTCGGGCACGATGAGCGAGTCGTCGGCCACCTCTGCCTGGAAGTAGCGGTCCTTCGAGTAGGACTTCTTGCCGCGCGACGACATGGCGCCGATGGAGCCCATGCCGCGGTACGCCTTGAACTGCTTCCCGTTGACCAGGATCGTGTCGCCCGGCGCCTCCTCGGTGCCGGCGAGCATCGAGCCCAGCATGACGGTCTCGGCGCCGGCCACGATGGCCTTGCCGATCTCGCCCGAGTGGCGCATGCCGCCGTCGGCGATGACGGGCACGCCCGCGGGGCGGGCGGCGAGCGACGCCTCGTAGACCGCGGTGACCTGGGGCACGCCCACGCCGGTGACGATGCGGGTGGTGCAGATGGAGCCCGGGCCGACGCCGACCTTGATGGCGTCCGCGCCGGCGTCGACGAACGACTGCGCGCCCTCGCGGGTGGCGACGTTGCCGCCGATCACCTGGACGTCGCGCGTGGCGGGGTCCTTCTTGAGACGCTCGACCATCTCGATGAGCATGCGCACGTTGCCGTGGGCGGTGTCGGCCACCAGCACGTCGACGCCGGCGTCGATGAGCGTGGTCGCACGGGTCCACGCGTCGCCGTAGTAGCCGATCGCGGCGGCGACCAGCAGGCGGCCCTGGCCGTCCTTCGAGGCGTTGGGGAACTGCTCGGACTTGACGAAGTCCTTGACGGTGATGAGCCCGGTGAGGTGTCCCTCCGCGTCGACCAGCGGGAGGCGCTCGAGCTTGTGCTTGCGCAGCAGCATGGTGGCCTCGTCGCGCGTGATCCCGGCGGGGCCGGTGATGAGCGGCGCGGGCGTCATGACCTGCTCGACGGTGGTGGTGGCCCACTCCGCGACGGGCGTGAAGCGCAGGTCGCGGTTGGTGACGATGCCGACCAGGTGGCCGGTGCCGTCCAGGACGGGGAACCCGGAGATGCGGAACTCGCCGGCCAGCTTGTCGAGCTCCTCGAGCGTGGCCTGCGGGTGGATGGTCACCGGGTTGTCGATGATGCCGGTCTGCGTCCGCTTCACGAGGTCCACCTGACGGGCCTGGTCCTCGATCGACAGGTTGCGGTGCAGCACGCCGATGCCGCCCTGGCGTGCCATCGCGATCGCCATGCGCGCCTCGGTGACGGTGTCCATCGCGGCCGAGACCAGCGGCACCCGGAGCGAGATCTCGCGGGTCAGGCGCGACGTGGTGTCGATGTCCGAGGGGGCGAGGTCGGAGTAGCCCGGCAGGAGCAGCACGTCGTCGTACGTGAGCCCGAGGTTCGCGAAGGGGTCGTGCGGGGTCGAGTCCGTCATGACCGAAGTCTACGGGCGCGCGACGCACGCCGGCCGGGCGCGGCCGAGGCATCCGTCACGTCGCGTCCGGCAGCGATCGGCGTCATCCGACGACGGCGAGCACCTCGTGCAGCAGCCCGGTGAACGAGCGCACGCGCTGCACCGTGGAGGCCAGCGGCAGGTCGACCGCGGAGTCGTCGCGCCGCACGCCCACGAAGATCGGCAGGCTGGCGAACGCGTCGTGCACGGCGTGCACCACGCCGAGGTCGGGGCGAGCGAGCGTCGTGGCCAGCACGAGCGCCGCCGGCCGCACCATGGTGACCAGCTCGACCGCGCGGTGGGTGCTGGCCGGCCCCGTGACGATGCGGGCCGTGGCCCCCTTGGCGAACAGCGCCGCGGCGAGGGCGTGCGCGGCCAGGGGCACCACCTCGTCGGGCGCGGCGAAGATCAGCACGATCTTGCGCATGCGGCTCGGGTGGTTGGCGGGCGGGTTGCCGGCGTTGACCATCGCCTGTTCGAACGCCTGCGTGAAGTCGCGCAGCGCGCGGAGGGCCGCCGTCGCGAGCACCAGTTCCGGCACCTCGCCGGGGGTGCCCAGCACGGTGCGCTGCGCGATGCGCAGCCAGGCGGGCTCGACGAGCTGGGTCCACCAGGCGGCAGGGTCGCCCTGCGCGCCGATACGCAGCAGGGCGTCGCAGCCGGCCTGGTCGTAGGCGAGCGCGGCGTCGATGACGGCGGCCACGCGGGCGGACACGGTGGACGGCGCGGCGCCGGGCAGGGAGGTCGCGTCTGCGCCGCGCGCGCCCTCGCCGCCGCCGGGCAGCGCGCGCAGGTGGCCGCGCGCCGAGCGGGGTGCGTGCGCCCCGGCGTCGGGCGCCGGCACGGCCGGCGTGGCCTGCGAGCCCACCTCGGGCCCGACGTCGAGCGCCTCGACCTCGGTCTCGAGCGCGGCGCGGGCGGCGTCCACGGGGGCGACGCCCTCGATCGTCAGCCGGCGCATCACCATGAGCCGGGCCACGTCCTCGGGCGTGTACCGGCGGTGCGAGCCTGCGGTGCGGCCGGACGGGCCGAGGCCGTAGCGGCGGTCCCACGTCCGTAGCGTCGCCGGGGCGACCCCCAGCCGACGGGCCACCGCAGCGACGGCGAGCCCAGGACTCGGCGTGCTGGGCCTGCCGGACGAGGCAGGCCGGGAGGACGTCATGGCTCGATTGTGCCGACGGCCCCCGGGTGCTGCCACCGCGCCACGGCGGTTGGCGCGATTCGTCCTCGCTGGATTGCCGAAACTTGGTCGGACAACTGGTCAACCGTCCAAGAACTTACCCAGCAACGCACCAGGTCCCGACTTCGGGAACACCCTTGAACAACTTCTGCACAACTTGTAGGTTGGCCGACATGACGGAGATCTCGAGGCTGCCCGGCCCGGTGATGGAGCTGTGGGAGTGGCAGTACCAGGGTGCCTGCAGGGACGCAGACGACACTCTCTTCTTTCACCCCGAGGGCGAGCGGGGCTCCACCCGCCGCCGCCGCGCAGAGGCCGCCAAGGCCATCTGCCACACCTGCCCCGTGATGCTGCAGTGCCGCGAGCAGTCGCTCCGCGTGCGCGAGCCGTACGGCGTCTGGGGCGGGCTTTCCGAGGACGAACGCGCGGCCATCCTGGCGAGGAAGGCCGTCTGACCAGCAGGTTCCAGGCACGACGAAGCCCCCGCACCAAGGACGGTACGGGGGCTTCGTGCGTCAGCGTGGGGCTGGGTCAGCCCACGACGACGGCGAGGACGTCGCGCGCGGAGAGCACCAGGTACTCCTCACCCGCGTACTTGACCTCGGTGCCGCCGTACTTGCTGTAGATGACCTTGTCGCCGACCTTGACGTCGACCGGGATGCGGTTGCCGTTGTCGTCGTAACGACCCTCGCCCACCGCCAGGACCTCGCCCTCCTGGGGCTTCTCCTTGGCGGTGTCCGGGATGACCAGGCCGGAAGCGGTCGTGGTCTCGGCCTCGATGGCCTTGACGACGATCCGGTCCTCGAGCGGCTTGATGGGGACCGACACGTCGGACCTCCTCTTTCGCTGTGATGCGTACTGGACTGGGAGCGCCGTCGCGCTGGCCGTCGTCGCGGGTGCCGGCACAGCGCGGGTGCGCTGCCGCCCAATGTAGGAGCGCATTTAGCACTCTGACAAGTCGAGTGCCAAAGCCGGGCCTTCTGTGCTGCTAGGACGCCGCCCCGGTTCGCTCCGGGCGTACCGGCAGGCACGCCGCGACCAGCGCGCACACGGCCGCCGGCACCATCCAGAGCCCGATGGTGAACCCGGCCAGGAGGCAGAACACCCACAGCACCGCCGCCGACACGATCGAGGTCACCTGCCACGCCTTCCCCCGCCACGGCAGCGGGAGCGCGGCGAGCAGCAGCGGCAGCACCAGCGGCAGGACGGCGGCCGGCCCGTTGACGGCGAACAGCGTGGCGTTCGAGTCGACCGTGGTCGTCGTCCCGTCGGACATCGCCGTGCTCGAGCCCGCGTAGACGGGGATGGTCGCGAGCAGCGCGCCCGCCACCAGGACGAGCGCGACGGCGGCGAGCTGCCACCAGCGCTTCGGAGCGAGCCAGGGATCGGTCGAGGGCGCGGCGACCGGCGGCACGGCAGCTTCCATGGGGACACCGCACACCTGCGGGTTCGTCCACGCCACCGGAACGCGGCGGAGGGCCGGGCAGCGGGTGCCCGGCCCTCCGTCGTGCACGCCCGGCCGCTCAGCCCGCGGCGGCGGGAGCGTCCGGGTCCACCGGTGCCAGGTGCATCGCGAGCACGTTGTCACCGGTCACCGTGAGCGCCAGCCGGCCGATCGCCTGGGTGCCGTTCCCGATGTTGAGCCGCAGGTCGGTGCCGCCGTTCTCCCTGCTCGCCAGGTGCGCGCCGGGCAGGGGGATCACCGCCGTCTTCCACGTGTCGGTGTTGGTGTCGGTGATGCGCACCGAGTCCTTGTACGCCGCGTCGGTCGCGTCGTACTGGATGTCCCACGACCCGGTGCCGTGGTCGAAGTACCGCACGTACGCCGTCGCGTCGTAGGTGCCCCCCGGCACCAGCGTGTTGTCGACGTTGAAGTACATGTAGAACGACCCCGTGCCCGTCGTGGTCCGGGCCGGCAGGCCGCCGGCCGTGGTCGCCGTGGTGTGGCCGTCGCCCTCCTCGCGGACCGTGAGGCCCTTCGGGGAGTCGGGGTCGCCCAGGTCGTCGGCCACGACCGCGGTGTGGTCGGCCTCCTGCACGGTGAGGTTCAGGACGTTCGGCGGCGTGAGCACCTTGCCGCCCGGCCCCCGGTAGGTGAACGTCACCGGGTAGTAGCCGGACGGGGCGTCCCCGCCCACCGCCACGACGACCGGCTGGGTCGCCTTCCCGTCGGCGGTCACGTGCACCGTGCCCGACGACGGCGTCACCGTGAACCCGTCAGGCGCGGACGCCGTCCAGCTGAGCTCCGTCGGGTGGATGCCGGTGCCCTGCCCGCCGACGTCGACCGTGAGCGAGTCGCCCGCGGTGACCACCTTCTGGCCCTGCTGCGCCGACGGCGACAGCAGCCCGATCGCGGAGTCCTGGCCCGTCCGGTACGACGGCGGGGCCGACTTCGCCGAGGTCGCCCACGTGGTGTCGGGCGTGGCCTGGAGGTCGACGTCGAGCGTGCCGCCCTCGGTGGCGAACGACTCGGGCAGGGCGGTGCTGTCGTGCTTCTGCCCGTCCAGGCGCACGCCGCTGACGTACGGGGTGGACTCGCTGGCCGCCGGCGCGTTCACCCGGATGGCCTTGCCGCCGCCCAGGTGCACCACCGACCGCGGGAACAGGGGGCTGGCGAGCGCGAGCGTCGTGGTGCCCGGCGTGACCGGGTACATGCCGAGCGCCGCCCAGACGTACCACGACGACATGGCGCCGAGGTCGTCGTTGCCGGGCAGGCCGTCGGGGTCGGGGGCGTAGGACGCCTGCTCGATCGCGCGCACGGTCGCCTGCGTCTTCCACGGCTGGCCCACGTAGTCGTAGACCCAGGGCGCCGCGATGTCGGCCTCGTTGCCGGCCCAGTGGAACGGCGTGTTGGGGCCGGCGTTGAACTGCGAGAAGTACTGGTCGAGGCGCGGGACGGCCACCTCGGGGCCGCCCATCGCGGCGACCAGCCCGCCCAGGTTCTGCGGCACCAGCCAGTTGTAGTCGGCGGCGTTGCCCTCGTCGTAGCCGTCCTGGCCGAACGAGTTCGCGGGCGGCGTCACGAACGCCGGGCCGTCCGGGAACGCGCCGGACGCGTCGCGCGGCTGCAGGTAGCCGGTCACGGGGTTGAGCACGTTCTGCCAGCTCTGGCTTCGCTGCTGGTACTGGCCCGCGACGTCCTTCTGCCCGGCGGCGCCCGCCAGGCGGCTGATCGCGAAGTCGTCGATCGACCACTCGAGCGTCTCCGACACGCCCTGCTTCCCGTGGGTGCCCTGCGAGCACGCGTCGTTGGGGGCGTACCCGAGCTGCACGTACTCCTCGACGCACTGGCGCTCCTGGAAGCCCCAGCCCAGCTCCTTCGACTGCGTGGCGCCCTTGAGCATGATCGGCAGGGCGGCCGCCACGTCGGCGCTGCGGCCGCCGAACGCGTACAGGTTCGCGAACAGGGGCACGCCGGAGTCGCCGTTCATCGTGCCGGTCGCGCTCTCGTTGGCGATCGGCCAGCGCGGCCACCAGTCGTCGTACTGCTGCGCGTCACGCAGCAGCGAGTTGGCCATGTCGCCGGCCCGGTCGGGGAAGAGCATCGCCTGGAGCGGCGCGAGCGCCCGGTAGGTGTCCCAGTCCGAGAACGTCGCGTACTGGGTCTGCCCCGCGGGCACCTGGTGCACCTGGTCGTCGAACCCGATGTACCGGCCGTCGACGTCGTTGAACTCCGTGGGGAACTGCAGCGAGTGGTAGAGGCCGGTGTAGAAGGTGGTGAGGTCGGCGTCGGTGCCGCCACCCACCTCGACCTTGCGCAGCGCGTCGCGCCACTGCGCGCGCGTGGACGCGACCAGGGCGGGGACGTCGAACCCGGGCACCTCGGCGGCGGCGTTGGCGGCAGCGCCGTCCTCGCTCACGTACGACAGGCCCACCTTCGCGGTCACCGACGTGCCGGCGCTCGTGTCGAAGGCCAGCTCCGCGCCCGTCCCTGCGCCCGTGGCGCTGGTGGAGCCAGGCGTGACCGTCTTGCCCGCCCACGTGCTCGACGCCGAGAACGGGCGGTCGAACACGACGTCGAAGTGGATCACGTAGGACCCGGCGCCGCACAGGCCGTTCGTGGTGGCGGTGCCGCGCAGCTCGCGGTCGCCGACGACGTCGACCGTCGCCGTCTTGATGCCGGAGTGGGACGTGCCCGACTTGACGAGCAGGCGGGCGTCGCTGCCGGCCGGGTAGTCGAACTTCAGCAGGCCCGTGCGGCTGGCCGCCGCGAGCGAGACGCCGATGCCCGACCCGAGCGTCACCTGGTACGACCCGAGGCTCGCGTGCTCGGCGTCGTGCGAGAACGTCGCCGTGGCGTTGGCCGGGTCGGCGACGTCGCCGACGACGGGCAGGAACGGCAGCTCGCCGAACGACGAGCACCCGGTCGAGGCGTGCGTGAGCGAGAAGCCGGTGAGCGTCGACGACGAGTACGAGTAGCCCTCCCCGTTGCCCTGGGTGTCGGGGCTGAGCTGGATCATCCCGAACGGCGTGTCGACGCCCGGGAAGTCGTTGACGTCGCCGACGTTCTCGCCGCCGTTGCCGGTGCCGATCATCGGGTCGACGTACGCGGTCGGGTCGGCGACCAGCGGTGGCCCGGCGGCAGGGCCGGCCGCCGCGCCCGCGGGGCCCGCCGTGCCCACGAGGGCGACGGCGGCCGCCGCCGCGGTGAGCGCGGCCGCCATGGGCGTGACGGTGCGGTATCTCTCGAGCCAGGGACTGCTCATGGTGCGTTCCTCCGGAGCGATGTGACAACGTTGTCATCATCCAGCCTGACCCACATGGTTCGCCGAGTCAACATCCGGACGGCACTTCGGGGCCCGAACCGAGGTCGCGTCCGGACGGCAGGTGGCGTCCGGGCCTCCCGGAACGGCACGATGTCCCCCGATGGACACCAGGACGATCATCTCGAAGGCCCGGCTCTGGGCGGACTACTACGCGCAGGTGCAGGCGCAGCGCTCGCTCGTGCGCATGGACGCCGAGCGCGCGCTCGACGTGCTCAAGGCCGCGCTCGTCAGCGTGCGCATCGACGGCAAGGTCGCCTGGCAGGTGCTGCCGCTGAGCGCCGACGACGTCGCCGCGCTCACCGCCGTCTCGCACGTCGTCACGCTCCCCCCGGTGAGCAAGGACGACGAGGAGGCGATCGCCCAGCTCGGCGACGCCGTCCCCGAGGCGCTCGCCGACGTCGACGCCGTCGCCGGCGCCCGTCGCATGCTGGCCACGGCGGCCGCGAAGGCGGACGCCGAGGAGGCGACCGAGTTCCTCACCGAGTACGTGGAGTGGGGCGAGGAGTCCGGGCTGCTCGCCACGGTCAAGCGCATGGAGCCGGGCAGCGCCCCGGCGGGCCTGACTGTGACGGACGCGCTGTCGCCGCAGGTGGGCCTGGCCGCGATCTGGCGCAAGCTCGGCAAGGCCGAGCTGGTCGAGGCGCCCGCCGCGCCCGCTGCCGCCCAGCCCGACGCCGCCCCGGACGTCGCCGCCCTGCGCGCCGCGATCGCCGAGCGCCGGTCCACGCACCTCGCCGTCTTCTCGACCGACCCGTGGAAGGCCGCCAACCTCCTGGCGACGCTGCACGCGTGACGGGCGCCGCGGCGGGCCGCCCCGTCTGAGACGATGCGCGGGTGGACCCCGCGACCCTCAGCAAGCTGCTCAGCCCCGAGGGCTGGGCGCTGCTCGCCGCGCTGCCCCCGTACGACGAGAAGCGCGCGATGGCGCTGGCCATGCGGCTGCGCGACGAGGGCGTCGACCCCGACCTCGCCTCCGGCGCGCTGACCCAGAGCCGGCTGCGGGCCAAGGCCCGCGCCAAGCTGGGCGACTTCGCCGACGGCATGCTGTTCACGCCCGACGGCGTCGAGCAGGCCACCCGCCTGGTGGTCGCCGCGCTGCACGCCCGCCGGTACCTGGAGGCGGGCGTCACCAAGGTGGCCGACCTGACCAGCGGCATCGGTGCCGACGCGCTGGCCTTCGCCGGCGTGGGGCTGCAGGTGCTGGCCACCGACATCGACGAGGTCACCGCGGCGATCGCCACCGTCAACCTGCGCCACTTCCCGGAGGCGGAGGTGCGCCACACCGACGGCCTGACGCTCGACCTCGAGGCCGACGGCGTCGACGGCGTCTACGCCGACCCGGCCCGCCGCACCCGGGGCGGGCAGCGGATCTTCGACCCGCGCGCGTACGCACCGCCGCTCGACGCGGTCTGGGCGCTGCGCGACCGCGTGCCCGCCGTCGGCATCAAGGTGGGCCCCGGCATCCCCCACCAGGGCCTGCCCGCCGACGCCGAGACGCAGTGGGTGTCGGTCGACGGCGACGTCGTCGAGGCCGGGCTCTGGTTCGGGCCGCTGGCCCCGGAGGGCCCCGGCCGCTCGGCGCTGGTCCTGCACACCACCGGCGGCACCACCCGCTCGCGGACGCTGCGCAGCGCCGTGCCCGTGGGCGCGCACGCGGCCGGCCCGGCCTACGACGAGGCTCCCCCGGTGGGCGCCCCGGGCGCGTACCTCTACGAGCCCGACGGCGCCGTCATCCGCGCCGGCCTGGTGGGCCAGGCGGTCACCGAGCTGGGCGGCCGCCTGCTCGACCCGACCATCGCGTACGTGACCACGGACGCCCCGGCGCCCGCCACGTCCGTGGGCGCGGGCTCGATCGAGGCGCCGATCGCCACGGGGTACCGCGTGCTCCACGTGATGCCGTTCGGCGTCAAGCGCCTCAAGGCGTACCTGCGCGAGCGCGCGGTGGGCCGCGTGACCATCAAGAAGCGGGGCACGGCCGTGACGCCGGAGGCGCTGCGGGCGCAGCTGTCGCTCAAGGGTCCGGCCGAGGCGACGCTGGTGCTCACGCGGGTCTCGGGCACCCAGCAGGTGCTCGTCGTGGAGCCGCTGCCGCGCTGATCAGCGCCCTGGTCTCGGCAGACGCGGCCCGGCATGGAAGCATGACGGGCATGGTTGTCGAGTTCGCCGCCTCGGAGCGGTCGACCGTGGGGCTCGAGTGGGAGCTCGCCCTGGTCGACGCCGACTCCGGCGACATGCGCCAGGCCGGCCCGGCCGTCGTCGCGGCGCTGTCGCCCGACGAGACACCCCACCCGAACGTGCACCCCGAGTTCCTTCGCAACACCGTCGAGGTGGTCTCCGGCGTCGCCGGGACCGTCGGGGACGCCGGCCGCGACCTGGTCCGCACGATCGACGAGGTGCGGGCCCTGACCGACCCCATGCGGGTCGAGCTCGTGTGCGCCGGCACCCATCCGTTCTCCCACTGGTCCACGCAGAAGGTCACCGACAAGGAGCGGTACCACACCGTGATCGACCGGGCGCAGATGTGGGGCCGGCAGATGCTCATCTACGGGCTGCACGTCCACGTCGGCGTCGAGGACCGCGCCAAGGTGCTGCCGATCGTCCGGTCGCTGCTCGTGTACTACCCGCACCTGCTGGCGCTGTCGGCGTCGTCGCCGTTCTTCGACGGGCGCGACACGGGGTACGCGTCGATGCGAGCGCTGCTCTTCCAGCAGTTGCCCACGGCCGGGCTGCCCTACCAGTTCGAGACCTGGGAGGAGCTCGAGCGGTACGTCGACGACATGCTGCACACCGGCGTCATCGACGTGTTCAACGACGTGCGCTGGGACGTGCGGCCGGCGCCGCGGTTCGGCACGGTCGAGGTGCGGGTGTGCGACGGACTGTCCAACATCACCGAGCTCCTGTCGCTCGCCGCCCTGACGCACTGCCTGGTCGAGCACCTGTCCACCCTCATCGACCAGGGCCGGCCGCTGCCGACGATGCCGCAGTGGTTCGTGCAGGAGAACAAGTGGCGGGCCGCCCGGTACGGCATGGACGCGATCATCATCCTGGACGACGCCGGGAACGAGGAGCTCGTCGCCGACGCGACCCGGCGCCTGGTCGCCGAGCTCGAGCCCGTGGCCGAGCGGCTCGGCTGCGTCACCGAGCTCGCCGGGGTGCTCGACATCCTCGACCACGGCGCCTCCTACCAGCGGCAGCGCACCGTCGCGGCGGCGCACGGCGGCGGCCACGACGGCCTCGAGGCCGTCGTGGGCCACCTCGTCGCCGAGATGCGCTCCGGCCACCCCCTCCCCCCTACCTGATCGGAGCTCGCGTGCACCGTCTGTTGGTCGACCAGAAGCTGTGGTCGCTCCGGGAACAGTTCACCGTCGCCGACGAGCACGGCGGCGCCGTCTACACGGTCGAGGGGAGCCTGTTCCAGATCCCCAAGCAGTTCACCATCAGCGACGTCGCCGGCCGCCCGCGCGCCCGCGTGTGGAAGAAGCCGCTGTCCTGGCTGCCGCAGTTCACGGTCGAGGTCGAGGGCGTCCCCGTGGCCACCATCACCAAGGAGCTCGCGTTCCGGCCGCGCTACCGCATCGACGGGCCGGGCATCGCCGTCGTCGGCGACCTGTGGAACATGAGCTTCGAGCTGCTCAAGGACGGCGCGCCCATCGGGCGCGTCGACAAGAAGTGGTCCCTGCGCGACCAGTACGCCATCGAGATCGACGACCCCCAGGACGAGCTCGTCGTGCTCGGGATCGTGCTCGCGATCGACACCGTGAAGCGCACGGAGTCGGCGGCGGCGAGCTCCTAGACAGAGACGGTCGTGAGCGACATCGAGGAGTCCACCCCGATGTCGAGCGACGACGGCGCCACGCCCGCGCGCACCACGGCGGAGCCCAGCGCCGCGATCATCGCGCCGTTGTCCGTGCAGTAGCGCACCGGCGGGATGCGCAGCTCGATGCCGGCCTCCTCGCAGCGCTGCGCCGCCTTCTCGCGCAGCTGGCTGTTGGCGCTGAACCCGCCGCCGATCACCAGGGTGTCGACGTCGTGCGTGCGGCACGCGGCGATGGTCTTGGCGGTCAGCACGTCGACGACGGCCTCCGCGAACGACGCCGCGACGTCCTCCAGGGGCAGGGGCCGGCCGGCGTCCTGCTCGGCCTCGACCCACCGGGCGACCGCCGTCTTGAGGCCGCTGAACGAGAAGTCGTAGGCGTGCGCGGCCTGGTCCTTGGCGGCCGTGAGGCCGCGGGGGAAGCGGATCGCGTCCGGGTCGCCCTGGCGGGCGAGTCGGTCGACGTGCGGGCCGCCGGGGTAGGGCAGGCCCAGCAGGCGGCCCACCTTGTCGAACGCCTCGCCGGCGGCGTCGTCGAGCGTGGAGCCGAGCTCGGTGACGGCGGTGGCGACGTCGTCGATGAGCAGCAGCGAGCTGTGGCCGCCCGACACCACGAGGGCCATGGTGCGGTCGGGAAACCGGCCGTGCACCAGCTGGTCCACGCACGCGTGGCCGATGACGTGGTTGACGCCGTACAGCGGCTTGCCCAGGCCGATCGCCAGGGCCTTGGCGGCCGAGGCGCCGATGGTGAGCGGTCCCACGAGGCCCGGCCCGGCGGTGACGGCGATCGCGTCCACCTCGGACAGGTCGACGTCGGCCTCGCCGAGCGCCTGCTGGATGGTGGGGACCATCGACTCGAGGTGGGCGCGGCTGGCCACCTCGGGGATGATGCCGCCGTAGCGCGCGTGCTCGTCCATGGAGCTCGCGGTGGCGTCGACGAGCAGCTCGTCGCCGCGCACCAGCGCGACGCCCGTCTCGTCGCACGAGGTCTCGATTCCGAGGACGAGGGGGTCTGACGCGGCCATGGGCGCCATCCTCCCACCTGCCCGGCGCCCCCGAGGGCCGGCGTCGTCGCAGGTGGGCACGCCGGGAATACGCTTGTGAAGGACGTCACGGTTGAAAGCGGAATCACCTGGCGCGTGTCGCGCGTTCCGCTGGCATGACCGACACGCTGAGCACCACCGTCGCCCTCGCCATCGACGAGGACGCTGCCGACCTGCTGTTCCGCAACGCTCGCACCACCTACGAGTGGTCCGACGCCCCGGTGACCGACGAGGAGATCGAGGCCGCCTGGGACCTCGCGAAGTTCGGGCCCACGGCCATGAACACCCTCCCGCTGCGCCTCGCCGTGGTCCGCTCCGCCGAGGCCAAGGCTCGCCTCGTCGAGCTCATGCCCGACGGCAACAAGCCCAAGGTCGAGGCCGCGCCCGCGACCCTCGTGCTCGCGTACGACCCCAACTTCCACGAGCACATGGACACGCTGTTCCCGCACGCCCCCGGCATCAAGGAGCAGTTCGCTCCCGCCGACGAGATGCGCCACACCATGGCCCGCTTCAACGCCCTCATCCAGACCGGCTACCTGATCACCGGCCTGCGCGCCGCCGGCCTGGCCGCCGGCCCGATGCACGCCGCGGACTACGCGGGCATCGACGCCACGTTCTTCGGCGAGTCGGGCTTCAAGTCCTTCCTCGTGGTCAACATCGGTCACGCGGAGGGCGAGGGTACTGCCTACCCGCGCGCGCCCCGCTTCGACCTCGAGGAGATCGCGGCGACGCACTGACCCTGCGCGCCCCGCGAGATAGAGCCCGGCCCCCCGCGGTAGAGCGATCCCCCTTCTCGCGGGGCCGGGGGCCCTTTCCCCGTCTTGGGGGGCCGGCGCCCCGGGGCACCCGGGGG